>OLPL01000069.1_pt1 | contig 79079 bp, 71 predicted proteins | sample 1673211 | NCBI WGS metagenome assembly OLPL01 (sample SAMEA3136766, study PRJEB25190) | human gut metagenome | reverse complement strand
GAGATTCACAAGAGGGTGGAAAACCGCAGGTTGTCTACCCTCTTGTGCGCCCGCGCGGCGTCAGCGCAGTTCCGTTCGCCTCGCAGGCGAAATCCCCTCAAAAAAGAAAATCTCAAAAAATTAAGAATTTTTGAAAAAAACACTTGCGCGATACACCCGGTGTAGTGTATACTAATTACAGTTGCGCAAAAGCGTAACCGAATTGCCGCGCAAAGGAGTTTCTCCTGCGCACGCCCATCGGCCATCAACCGGATTTTCCCGGCGTGGTCCCTGGTGCAGTCCAAAAACGGCCGACCTGCCGTTATACCGGGTAATCAAGCAATTTGACTGCAAAACAGGCTAAAACTGCGTAAAAATCAGCACTTTTTCCGATTGCAGCCATTGGTTTCTCGTGCTATAATTAACGCTGGTCTGGTTGAGTACTGGACCGGCGATTTTTTATCCCCGCCGCTGTCCGTGGAAGGGCCACGAACAGTGTAAAGAAAAGTGGAGGGCAAACAGACAAATCAGAACCGGATTAACCCACCGGCGCTCGATTGCTGCACTACCCCCAAACTTCTTATATTAAAGGAGAGCATTTTATGCAGATCACTGATCCTATCGCGGATATGCTGACTCGTATCCGCAACGCTGGCAATGCTCGTCATGCCAGTGTGGATGTACCCGCATCCAAGATGAAGAAGGCTATTGCCCAGATCCTGCTCGACGAAGGCTACATCAAGTCTTTCGAGGTTGTAGAGGGCAACACCCAGGGCATTATCCGCATCGCACTGAAGTACGTTGATAACCGCCAGAAGGCTATCACCGGCATCAAGCGTGTGTCCAAGCCGGGCCTGCGTGTATACGCTGGCGCACAGGAGCTGCCGAAGGTACTCCGCGGCCTTGGTATTGCCATCGTTTCCACTTCCAGAGGCGTCATGACCGACAAGAAGGCTCGCGAGCTGAACGTCGGCGGTGAAGTTCTCGCATTTGTATGGTAAGGGAGGTATAAACAATGTCTCGTATTGGTAGAATGCCGATTGCCATCCCGGCCGGCGTTGAAGTCAAGATTGACGGCAGCGTTGTTACCGTGAAGGGCGCTAAGGCAACCCTTACCCGCGAATTTCATCCGAACATGACCATCGCGGTAGAGGGCAACGAAATCCTCGTAACCCGTCCGAACGACGACAAGCACAACCGCGCACTGCACGGCCTCACCCGCAGCCTGGTTCACAACATGGTTGTTGGTGTTACCGAAGGCTTCAAGAAGGAGCTGAGCGTTCAGGGCGTTGGTTACCGTGTCGCTAAGCAGGGCAAGGATCTGGTTATGAACCTCGGCTACTCGCATCAGGTTACCATGAGCGAGGTAGAGGGCATCACGATCGACGTTCCGAACCCGAACACGATCATCATCTCCGGTCCTGACAAGCAGAAGGTTGGCCAGTTTGCAGCGGAAGTCCGCGAGAAGCGTCCGCCGGAACCCTATAAGGGCAAGGGCATTCGCTACGCTGATGAGTATGTCCGCCGCAAGGAAGGCAAGACCGGCGCTAAGAAGAAGTAAGGAAAGGAGAGGCGAAAATAAATGGTTTCGAAGAAGGATTCCAACAAGGCGCGCCTTCAGCGCCACAAGCGCGTACGCGCTAAGATCAGCGGCACCGCTGAGCGTCCCCGTCTGGACGTATTCCGTTCTGCAAAGAACATCTATGCACAGGTTATTGACGATGTAGCCGGTGTAACCCTCGTATCCGCCTCGACTGCAGAGAAGAGCTTTACCGAGTACGGCGGCAACAAGGAAGCAGCCAAGAAGATTGGTCAGATCGTTGCCGAGCGCTGCAAGGCTAAGGGCATTGAGACTGTCGTGTTTGACCGCGGCGGCTATGTGTTCCACGGCCGCGTGAAGGAGCTCGCAGATGGCGCCCGTGAGGGCGGCCTGCAGTTTTAATCGGGAGGAGGTAAAACATGGCTCAGTTTAACAGAAACGATAAGCGTGAGGACGAGTTCTCCGAGAACGTTGTAGCGCTCAACCGCGTTGCCAAGACCGTTAAGGGCGGCCGAATCTTCAAGTTCGCAGCTCTGGTCGTTGTAGGCGACGGCAAGGGTACTGTCGGTTTCGGCCTCGGTAAGGCTTCCGAGGTTCCGGACGCTATCCGCAAGGGCATCGAGGACGCCAAGAAGAACCTCGTTAAGATTTCTCTGAAGGGCACCACTATCCCGCACGAGGTTATCGGCGAGTTCGGTGCAGGCCGCGTTCTGCTCAAGCCTGCTGCTCCCGGTACCGGCGTTATCGCCGGCGGCGCTGTTCGTGCAGTAGTTGAGGCTGCCGGCATCAAGGACATCCGTACCAAGTGCCTGCGTTCCAACAACCCGCAGAACGTTGTTACCGCAACGATGGAAGGCCTGAAGAGCCTGCGCGACGCAGCTCAGGTAGCTGCTGTACGCGGCAAAGCCGTAGAAGAACTGTAAGAAAGGGGTAACTGACAATGGCTAACATGAAGATTACCCTGAAAAAGAGCCTGGCTGGTCGCTTGGAGAAGCACATCGCAACGGCTCATTCTTTGGGGCTTAAGAAGATCAATGACGTAACCGTTCAGCCGGACAACGCGCAGACGCGCGGCAAGGTAAAGCAGATCGGTTACCTGCTCGAAATCGTAGAGGAGGCGTAACCCATGAAGCTGCATGAATTGACGCCTGCCGCAGGCGCTACCAAGCCGGCATACCGTAAGGGCCGCGGCGCTGGTTCCGGCAATGGCAAGACCGCAGGTCGCGGTCACAAGGGCCAGTGGGCCCGTTCCGGCGGCGGTGTCCGTCCGGGCTTTGAAGGCGGCCAGATGCCTCTGGCACGTCGTCTGCCGAAGCGTGGTTTCCACAACATTTTCGGCACCACTTACGCACCGGTCAATGTTTCCGCACTGGAGAAGTTTGAAGACGGCGCTGAGGTAACTGCAGAGATCCTCTGCAATGCCGGCATCGTTAAGAATGCTCTCGACGGCATCAAGATCCTCGGCACCGGCACGCTGACCAAGAAGCTGACCGTTAAGGCAGCTGCTTTCTCGGCTTCCGCAAAGGAGAAGATCGAAGCCGCAGGCGGAAAGGCCGAGGTGGTTTAAGGTGTTTCAAACCCTTAAAAACGCCTGGTCTATGCCCGAACTGCGCAAGAAGATGCTGTACACTCTGTTCATCATCCTGATCTTCCGCTTTGGTTCGTGCATTCCGGTTCCGTTTATTGATACCACGCTCCTGTCTCAGTACTTTGAGCAGGCATCGGTAAACGGTTCGATGCTTGGTTATCTGGATATGTTCACCGGCGGTGGTCTGTCTCGTGCGACCATCTTCGCAATGTCCATCACCCCGTATATCAACGCATCCATCATCCTTCAGCTGCTGACCGTTGCCATCCCCGCTCTTGAGCGCATGGTAAAGGACGGCGGCGAGGAAGGCCGTGAGAAGATTGCAAGCTGGACCCGTTACCTCGGCGTTCTGCTCGGTCTGCTTCAGGGCCTGTCGTACTACGCACTGCTCCGCAACGGTTTCGGCGGCAAGACTATGCTGTCCAACACCGGCGCGCTTGCAGCCGTAACCATTATCGTAACTTTCACCGCAGGCACCGCGCTGATCATGTGGATGGGTGAGCACATCACCCAGAAGGGTATCGGCAACGGCATTTCGATCATCCTGTTCGCAGGTATCGTTTCCCGCGGTCCGTCGCTCATGCGTACGCTGGCTAACCTGTTCCAGACCGGCACGAGCGGCATCGTTTCCGGCATTGTAATGATTATCGTCGGTCTTGCGATCGTTGTATTCATCGTTTATATGTCGAACGCAGAGCGCCGCATCCCGGTTCAGTACGCAAAGCGCGTAGTTGGCCGCAAGATGTACGGCGGTCAGTCCACCCACCTGCCGATCAAGGTCAATGCGTCCGGCGTTATGCCGATCATCTTCGCATCGTCCATCCTGTCCCTGCCGCAGACCATTTCGATGTTCTGGCAGCCGGAGAGCGGCTCGGTTGGTGCGCACATTCTTAACCTGTTCTCTCAGACCAGCGTGTTCTACATTGTACTGTACGCACTGCTGATCCTCGCATTTGCATACTTCTATGCATCCATCCAGTTCAACCCGATCGAGATCGCCAACAACCTGAAGAAGAACGGCGGCTTCATCCCGGGCTTCCGTCCCGGCAAGCCGACCAGCGACTTCATCACCAAGGCACTCGGCAAGGTCACCTTCGTTGGTGCGCTGTTCCTCGCTGTTGTAGCACTGCTCCCGCTGATCGTAGGCGCAGTAAACTCCAGCCTGAGAAACGTAGCACTGGGCGGCACCTCGGTTATCATCGTAGTAGGCGTTGCGCTTGATACGGTGAAGCAGATGGAAGCACAGATGCTGATGCGTCATCATAAGGGATTCCTGGAATAATTCTGGAGGCTGTGTTCAAATGAATTTAATTCTGCTGGGCGCTCCGGGCGCCGGTAAGGGCACGCTTGCTTCTTACCTGATCGAGCAGATGGGTGTACCGAGCATTTCCACCGGTAACATCCTGCGCGAAGCGATTAAGAACAATACTCCGCTCGGCCAGTCCGCTAAGGAGTATATGGATGCCGGCAAGCTGGTACCTGATGAAGTGGTTATCGGCATGCTGAAGGAGCGTATCGCTAAGCGCGACTGCAAGAGCGGTTTCATCCTCGACGGTTTTCCGCGTACGATTCCGCAGGCGGAAGCACTCGACGAGATTGCTCACATCGACTGCGCTCTGTCCCTTGAAGTTGCAGACGACGTCATCGAAAAGCGCATGACCGGCCGCCGTGTCTGCCTGCGCTGCGGTGCAACCTATCACGTTGAGGCAAATCCGCCGCGCGTGAAGGACGTTTGCGACATCTGCGGCGATAAGCTGGTCATCCGCAGCGATGATCAGGCTGAGGTCGTTCGTCATCGTCTTGAAACCTACCATGAGCAGACTGAGCCGCTCAAGGGCTACTATGAAGCCCAGGGCAAGCTCAAGAGCATCGATGGTGCGCAGGGCATCACCGCTACCGAAAAGTTTGCAGTAGAGGCGCTAGGTCTGTAATATGATTCATATCAAGACGGAAAAAGAGCTTGAAAAAATGCGTGTTGCCGGACGCCTTACCGCTATTGCGCGTAAGGCGGCGGCAGACGCCGTAAAGCCGGGTGTTACCACCTGGGAGATCGACCGCATCGTCCGCAAGACGATTGAGGATGCTGGCGCCAAGCCGTCCTTCCTCGGCTACGGCGGCTTCCCGGGCAGCGCCTGCGTATCGCTGAATGACCAGGTCATCCACGGTATTCCTTCCAAGCATGCAGTTGTCAAGGAAGGCGATATCGTTAAGGTTGATGTTGGTGCATACATCGGCGGTTTCCACGGCGACTGCGCCTGCACGGTTCCGTGCGGTGAGGTAAGCGAAGAGGCAAAAAAGCTGATCGCTGTAACACGTCAGAGCTTCTTTGAAGGCATTAAATTTGCCCGTGAGGGCTACCGCGTATCGGATATCGGCGCAGCCGTTCAGGCTTACGTCGAGGCCAACGGCTTTTCTGTCGTGCGCGACTACGTCGGTCACGGCGTAGGCGCTGCGCTGCACGAGAGCCCGGAGGTTCCGAACTACGGCAAACCGGGCCACGGCATTCGCCTGCAGCGCGGTATGGTCATCGCGGTAGAGCCGATGGTCAATGTGGGTGTTTACACGGTCAAGGTCCTGCCGGATGGCTGGACGGTTAAGACCAGGGACGGCAAGCTGTCCGCTCACTACGAAAACACCATCGCTATTACGGATGGAGAGCCGGAGATTCTTACGAATATCGACGGCGAAGTGCTGTAATGGCAGAGATTCGTACCGCCGACATTGTGCTGTCGCTGACCGGAAGGGACAGAGGACAGCTGATGCTGGTCGTCGCAGAAGAGGGGGATTTTCTTCTGCTGGCGAACGGACGTGCGCGCCGGGCCGAAAACCCGAAGCGCAAGCGCCGCAAGCATGTGAGCCTGCAGGGCCCATGCGACGAGCGCACACGGCTTAAGCTGCAAAGCGAAAGCCGGCTGACAAACAGCGAGATCCGCAAGGCGCTCGCCCTCTGGACAGGGGACGAGAACGCAAATTGACCGAGGAGGATAAACCACAATGGCAAAAGATGATGTGATTGAGCTCGAGGGTACCGTCGTAGAGGCGCTGCCCAATGCAATGTTTCAGGTAGAGCTTCCCAACGGCCATAAGATTCTGGCGCATATCTCGGGCAAGCTCCGCATGAACTTTATCCGCATTCTTCCCGGCGACAAGGTCACCGTTCAGATGTCGCCTTACGACCTGACCCGCGGTCGTATCACTTGGCGTTCCAAGTAAGATAAAAAGCGGGCGGAGGTACGCATGTGACCTGCGCGCCAGTGGTCGCCGGAGAGGTTTCCGGTGTCCCATCCCACCAAAAAATTTGATGGAGGTAAAATAACATGAAGGTAAGACCGTCTGTAAAGCCGATCTGCGAGAAGTGCAAGATCATTCGCCGTAAGGGCAAGGTTATGGTTATCTGCCAGAACCCGAAGCACAAGCAGAAGCAGGGCTAAGAAGCGCCTGTGGCGCTTTATAGGGACTTCAAAAGTCCCCTATATACAAAAACAAGTTCCTGACGAAACTTGTTTTTGATACCCGAACGACGTGATCCAAGATCGCTGAGTCAAGGTATAAAAACCCACGCACATGTCGCGGGTTTTTATGATGACTGCAAGCAGTCATCAATAAATGCGCGCCGAGGGGCGCGGATCATGGTTTACGCGAGCACGACAAGCACGCACGGCGAGTGCGGCGCTGCAGGAGCGGAGGCGGCTCCTATACTGTGTTTGCAAACACGCCTCAGTGTGTAACTATGGAGGTTATAATAGTATGGCACGTATTGCCGGTGTTGACCTTCCCCGCGAGAAGCGCGTGGAGATCGGCCTGACCTACGTTTTCGGCATTGGCCGCAAAACGTCCAACGAGATCCTTGCTAAGACCGGTATCAATCCGGATACCCGCGTTAAGGACCTGACCGAAGAAGAGGCTGCTAAGCTGCGTGAAGTCATCGAGCGCGACTACAACGTCGAGGGTGACCTGCGCCGTGAGATCGGCCTGAATATCAAGCGTCTGGTTGAGATTGGCTGCTACCGCGGCCTGCGCCATCGCCGCGGCCTGCCGGTTCGCGGTCAGCGCACCAAGACCAATGCTCGTACCCGCAAGGGCCCGAAGAAGACCATTGCGAACAAGAAGAAGTAAGGAGGGGAACGTATAAATGGCTAAGGTACAGAAGAAGGGCGCTGCGACCCGTACTCGTCGTCGTGAGCGCAAGAACATTGAAAAGGGCGCGGCACATATCCGTTCCTCTTTCAACAACACGATCGTTACCATTACCGACCTGAACGGTAACGCTATTTCCTGGGCTTCCTCCGGCGAAATGGGCTTCCGCGGTTCGCGTAAGTCCACTCCGTTCGCTGCTCAGACTGCGGCTGAAACCGCTGCTGCTGCTGCAATGGAGCACGGTCTGAAGACTGTTGAAGTATACGTTAAGGGCCCGGGTTCCGGCCGTGAGGCTGCAATCCGTGCACTGCAGGCCGCTGGCCTCGAGGTTACCATGATCAAGGACGTAACCCCGATCCCGCACAACGGCTGCCGTCCGCCCAAGCGTCGTCGAGTTTAATAGAGGAGGAACCAATAAATGGCTAAGAATACCCAGCCCGTTCTCAAGCGCTGCAAGACGCTTGGTCTTTCCCCTGCGGTACTTGGTTACTCCAAGTCCACGAAGCGTCAGCCCAAGCAGAGCCGCCGCAAGCAGTCCGAGTACGGCATGCAGCTGAACGAAAAGCAGAAGGTAAAATTCATCTACGGCGTACTCGAGAAGCAGTTCCATGCTTACTACGAGAAGGCTGAGCGCAAGCAGGGCATCACCGGTGAGATCCTGCTGCAGGAGCTCGAGCGCCGTCTGGACAACGTAGTTTTCCGCATGGGCTTTGCTAACACCCGCCGTGAGGCTCGTCAGCTGGTTAACCATGCACACTTCACCGTAAACGGCAAGCGCGTTAACATTCCGTCTTACCAGGTTAAGCCGGGCGACGTAGTTGCAGTTTCCGAGAAGTCCCGTTCTACCACCAAGTTCAAGTCTCTGCTGGAAGAGAACGGCAAGAAGGCTTGCCCGAAGTGGATCGAGAAGGCTAACGATTCCTTCGAGGGCAAGATCGTTGCGATGCCTGCACGCGACGACATCGACTATGATGTTGCCGAGCACCTCATCGTCGAGCTGTACTCGAAATAATAGACCCTCGCTTTTGGAACAGGCGCGGCGTCTGCTTCGCCTGTTCTATCTTAAGTTTCCAACCAACGTGAAGGAGGGTACCACATGATCGAAATCGAAAAACCGCGTATTGACTGTGAACAGCTCGCGGAGGACGGTTCCTACGGCAAGTTTGTCGTAGAGCCTCTTGAGCGCGGCTACGGCACCACGCTGGGCAACTCTCTGCGCCGCATCCTGCTGTCGTCTCTGCCTGGCACGGCAGCGTCCAGCATCAAGATCGCTGGTGTGCAGCACGAGTTTTCTACGATTCCGGGCGTTAAGGAAGACGTTACCGAAATCGTGCTGAATGTTAAGGGCATTATTGCCAAGCTGCATTGTGATGGTCCCAAGACGGTCTACATCGAGGCCGCCGGCGAGGGCGAGGTCAAGGCTGGCGATATCCACGCAGACGGCGAGGTTGAGATCCTCAACCCGGATCTGCACATCGCTACCCTGATGAGCGACGCGCGTCTGTCCATGGAGATCACGATGACTTCCGGCCGCGGCTATGTTCCGGCTGAGAAGAACAAGCAGCATCAGACCTCCATCGGCGTCATTCCGGTGGATTCGATCTACACGCCGGTTTATAAGGTAAACTACACGGTTGAAAACACCCGTGTACGCGACCTGACCGACTATGACAAGCTGACGCTCGAGGTATGGACCGATGCAACCATCAACGCACGCGACGCGGTTTCGCTCGGTGCAAAGGTTCTGCGCGACCACCTCGATCTGTTCGTAGACCTGTCCGAGGAAATCGGCTCCAAGTCCACCGTTGTTGAAAAGGCTGAAGCGCAGCACGATAAGGTGCTTGAAATGACCATTGAGGAGCTTGACTTCTCCGTGCGTTCGTTCAACTGCCTCAAGCGCGCAGGCATCAACACGGTTGAGGACCTCATCAACACCTCCGAGGAGGACATGATGAAGGTTCGTAACCTGGGCCGCAAGTCCCTGGAAGAGGTTATCGGCAAGCTGGAGGCTATGGGTCTCCACTTGGCGAAGTCGGAAGAGTAATCTTCGGACACTGTAACTTGAACTGCTGCGGCGGTACGATTACCGCGCCGCCGCTTTACTTTAATTTGGAGGTAAACTCACATGGCTAACAATCGCAAGCTCGGCCGTGCTACGGATCACCGTATGGCTATGCTGCGTGCGCTGGTAACCTACCTGCTGGAGAACGGCAAGGTTGAGACCACGCTCGCTCGTGCCAAGGAAGTAGGCCCGCTGACTGAGAAGATGATCACCCTGGGCAAGAAGAACACCCTGGCATCCCGCCGTCAGGCTATGGCTTTCGTAACCAAGGAAGCTGTTGTTGCTAAGCTGTTCTCTGAGATCGCTCCGGAGTACGCTAACCGCAACGGTGGCTACACCCGCATCATCAAGACCGGCCCGCGTCGTGGCGACGCAGCTGAAATGGCGATCATCGAGCTGGTTAAGTAAGTTAAATTTTAACTTCTGACGACTCGATCTGTTCCAAAACAGAAAAATGATCCTAAAAAGGTTATCCAGTAGCGTGCTTATTGGATAACCTTTTTCTTTTTGCCTTTTTGGGATACCTATGATACTATGTAGGTAGAACGTAAATTGTCTGATCGAAAATTGGAACGTTGAAGGAGGGCTGAAAGATGTTTGCAATGTTTGATATATTGAGTTTCATCGTCCCCATCATGTTTATTGTCGTATTTGGCATCATCATTTTTTCCATCATACAGGGGATAAGCACATGGCATAAGAACAATAATTCGCCCAGATTGACCGTACCGGCGGTGATCGTTGCAAAGCGGACAGATGTCTCGCATCACCAGCATGCCAATGCAGGCGACATGAGCGGAGCGCATGGCTTCTACACAACGTCGAGCACGACCTATTATGTCACGTTTCAGGTGGAAAGCGGAGACCGGATGGAATTCCATGTTTCAGGCTTGGAATACGGTATGCTCGCAGAGGGCGACGCCGGCAGACTGACCTTCCAGGGGACGCGGTATCTGTCGTTTGAGCGATAGCTTTTATTCGGAAGGGGCTTGCGTACGCCAGAAAATATTCAAATGATCTGTCTGGTGCGGCTGATCGTTGTGGAGCGGCAGACACGCATGAAAGGCGCCGGTCCGCGTACACATGATGGTTTCGCTCGGTGCGGCACTGATGACGCTGGTCTCCTCGTAGGGTTTTCTGCCTATCGTGGGAGCAGCCGGTATTACGGCATCTGCCCTCATGCTGAACTGCTGCGCGGTGTCGAGCGGCGTGAAAAAATGCAGGTTACCGAGCTTGCGGTCGGTCTGACAGACGGCAAAGGCGATCTTGTGCGTCTGTACGACTGGCTGGCACAGAGGAAAATCACTGTGCGAGAGATCGATCTCAAGCGGCAGGAAGGCAATTCGGTAAAATCGTGCTGTACATTGCCATGCCGCGGCATTTCGATAAAGCGGATTTCTGCGGCTGAAGGAGGATATCCCGGGTGTGCAGTCGGTTGAGATATAAACGGAATAGCAAAGCCGTTCGGCAGAAATGCTGGACGGCTTTTGTGCTTATTCGATAATAAGGCGTTGAAATATCAGGATTTGTTTGGTATACTGTAACAAACAAATAAAGGGAGGTCCTGCTATGAAAAAGAGAATCCCCGCAATCATCCTGATGTTTGCCCTGTTCCTGACCACATCCTATGCGGCAAACACCTATCGCAAGACGATCACCGTCACGTCCGGCGTCAATGTGGAATTCAATAACGAAGCGATCGACATGACAGACGCCAACGGTAAAGCGGTCGAGGCGTTTATCTACAACGGCACGACCTATGTGCCGATTCGTGCGGTGTCGAATGCGTTCGGTGCGGATATCGGCTATGACCGCAATACGCAGACGATTTCGATTTATGATGATTTTTCTGAGGTGGCCGCCGTTGCACATGGAATGAGTAACATTCTTACGGGTTACTCAGAGGCTATGTTTGTTGGACTGGCGTATGTTACAGGCGGAGAGCAGGAAAGCATACAAAATATGATGGACAATATGCAGACATCCAATGCTAACATGCAGAGTACATTGAAGTATCTGTCTTCTGACGATGGTTACAACACTTGTATCGGATTGCTCGATGATGCAGTAGCAAAATATAATAGTGCAATCGCGTCTTTTAATACAGCGGCACAGACATACGAGCGTTATGTACAGAATGGCAGCGATTACTATGCAGATGCGTTTGATACAGAGTTTACCAGTGCATATAACGCATATAATGATGCGCAGAACGCAATCACGGACTTCTTTTACGATTACGCTATGTGGCGTGACGTTTAAGGACAATAAATAAAAGGAGATAGAGATTATGTACCTGAAAGCAACCTTAGTCACCATTGTAGGCTGGTTTATTGGAATGGTGTTAGATGCAAACATCGATTTCGGAGACCCGATGGGCTTCCTCAGTCTGCGCATCCTGTTTCCTATCTTGGCCATGGGACTGTGCATCCTGCACGAGCTGAGACGCGGCAGCAGCCGCTAACCCGCAAAATTTGCGGCTCACACGCCTAAATTTGTGCATTTTCACGGTAAAAACGGATATTTTTATTGCAAAAACGCTTGCAATGTACGGCAATGCGTGATATACTATCAGTGTAAGATGATAAGTAACCGTAAGGAGTGGCCAAGTGCCACTCCTTACGCTTTGCTCGGAGAAAATTTTTCAGTAAGGAGGGACGGCTTTGCAGGCAAAGCAGATCGTAGCCCGCGTAGAGGAACTGGTAAAGCCTTTGTGTGAACAGGCTGGTGTTTCCCTGTGGGATGTGGAGTTTGAAAAAGAGGGCGGACAGTACATGCTGACCGTCACCGTGGATCGACCGGAGGGCGTCAACATTGACCAGTGCGAGCAGGTTTCGCGCGCGCTTGATCCCATGCTGGATGAAAAGGAATTTGACGATATGCCGTCCTATACGCTGTGCGTTTCCTCGGCAGGTATGTCGCGCCGCCTCAAGCGTCCGGAGCATTTCCAGGCGTTTATGGGTCAGACCGTCGAAGTAGGCTTTTACAAGCCGATGAACGGCATGAAGCAGATCGAGGGCACACTTGCCGGCTATGACAACGGCGCCGTAACACTGGAAGTGAACGGCGAGCAGACCGTATACGAACCCAAAGACATTGCCGCAGTTCGACTGGCGGTAGAGATATAAGAAGGAGCTGAATAGGAAAAAATGGTTAACGCAGAATTTTTTGACGCGCTGGAACAGCTGGAAAAGGAAAAAGGCATTCCGGTAGACTATATGCTCGACCGTGTAGGTCAGGCGCTGATCACCGCCTACAAGCGCGATAACGACGGCATGACCGACAATGTTTACGTTGAGCCGGACCGCGACAAGAAGACCATTCACATGTTTGTCCGCAAGACGGTTGTCAAGGCGGAGGATCTGTACGAGCCGTACGAGGAGATTACTCTCGAGGAGGCTGCCGAGTACAAGAATAACCCGATGGTAGGCGATATCATTGATATCGACATCCCGACCAAGTCCTTCGGCCGCATTGCTGCCCAGACTGCAAAGCAGGTTATCATTCAGGGCATCCGCGAGGCAGAGCGCGGCATGGTTATCTCCGAGTTCGAGAGCAAGGAGCACGAGATCCTGAACGGCGTGGTTGCCCGCATTGATCCGCGCTCCGGCACCGCTTATCTGGATGTTGTTTCCGGCGGCGAGAAGAGCGAGGCTGTTCTGGCTGCTTCCGAGCAGGTGCGCGGTGAGGTTCTGACTGAGGGTCAGCGCCTGAAGGTTTATCTCATCGAGGTTCGCCGCGGCACCCGCGGCCCGCAGGTCGTTGTTTCCCGCACCCACCCGGGTCTGGTTAAGCGTCTGTTTGAGCTGGAGGTACCGGAAATTCACTCCGGTATCGTCGAGGTCAAGTCCATCGCGCGTGAGGCAGGCAACCGCACCAAGATCGCTGTTGTTTCTCACGATGAGAACGTCGATCCGATCGGCGCATGCGTTGGTACCCGCGGTGCGCGTGTTGCCAACATCACCGGCGAGCTGAACGGCGAGAAGATCGATATCATCAAGTGGAACGAGGATATGGCGCAGTTCGTTTCTGCGGCACTCGCTCCGGCTGATGTTATCAATGCCACCATGCAGGCGGACAACAAGTCCTGCCGTGTCATCGTTCCGGACGATCAGCTGTCGCTTGCTATCGGCAAGGAAGGCCAGAACGCGCGTCTGGCTGCCAAGCTGACCGGCTGCAAGATCGATATCGCTCCTGAGTCTCAGGGCGAATAAGCAAGCGGAGGTGCGGCAGAATATGGTACAGAAGAAGATTCCCATGCGGCAGTGCCTCGGCTGCCGTGAAATGTTCCCGAAACGGGAGCTGATCCGCGTAGTGCGTTCGCCGGAGGGCGAGCTTTCGCTGGATTTCAAGGGCAAGGCACCCGGCCGCGGCGCATATCTGTGCGGCAAGCCGGAATGTCTGAAAAAGGCCCGCAAGAGCCGCGCGATCGAGCGTGCGCTCAGTGTAGAGGTGCCCGAGTCGGTTTACGACCAGCTCGAGCAGCAGATGGAACAGGAGGGTGCAAATGGCAACTGATCCGGTTCTGAGAATGCTCGGTCTGGCACGCCGTGCCGGCAAGCTGGCCTACGGCGACGAGCTGGTGCGCGAGGCGTGCTTCGACCACAAGACCCGCTGTGTGTTCATTGCGGGTGACGCAGGCGCAAATGCAGCGAAAAAAGCCGCATTTTACGCCGATAAGGCCAATGTGCCGTGCGTAACGCTGCCGCACGGCAAGCTGGAACTCGGCAGCGCGATCGGCAAGGCAGGCTGCGCGATGTGCGCGGTAGCGGACATCGGCATGGCGGCAGCAGCCGTAAATAAGCTGGCGGAGCAGGATCCTGCATACGCCGAAGTGGCGCAGCAGCTTAGCGAAAAGAACGTAAAGATCCAGTCCCGCAGGGGCGTCAAAAAGCATAAGGATAAGGCGGAAAAGACCGAGGAAGCGCCGGTCAAGACCGAAAAATCGGCAGAGGAGAAGCCGAAGCGCACCTACCGTAAGCCGTCCGGCGAGAAGCGTCCCTATCGGAAGAACGATGAGAATAAGCGTCCTTACCGTAAAGCCGACGGCGAGAAGCGTCCGTTCCGCAAGGACAGCGAATCCCGTCCGTATCGCAAGAACGGCGAATATCGTCCGTATCGTAAGAATGACGGCGAGAAGCGCCCGTTCCGCAAAGACGGCGAATCCCGTTCGTATCGCAAGAACGACGGCGATAAGCGTCCGTACCGTAAAAGCGGTGTCGGCAAGCCGAGCTTCAACGGCGGCAAGCGCAGCTTCCGCAATAAAACGTAATTTCCCGCGCCGCAGCGCGCATTCCAATAGTGAAGCATAGCTTTGCATCAAATGTGCGAGCTTTGCCCGTGCATTTGATACCAGAGCGGAGAAAAGTTTCGACGCAGGAGGAACTTTTCGCAGCTTTGGACGTATCCGAACATTGTTCGGTACGTCCTCTCTCGTTCAAAACCGTGGTTTTGAACGAAGTGTGTAAGGAGGTTATTGCCCATGGCATTAGACAATAAATATCGGGTACACGAGGTCGCAAAGGACTTCGGCGTATCCACCAAGGAGATCACTGAAATTCTGGCGAAGTATCGCTCTGCACCGAAGAATCACATGCAGGTGCTTGACGATACCGACCTGTCGGTCATTTTCGAGTATCTCACCCAGCATAATCAAGTAAGCGACATGGAAGGTACGCTGAACGCACAGGGTGCATCCCGCAAGAAGCCGGAGCAGTCCAAGGCGGAAACCAAACAGCAGACCGAGTCCAAGAGAGAGGAGCCTATCGTGCAGCAGCAGCCGACACAGAGCAAGGTAAAGCAGGTTCACCGCATTGATACCCGCGGCACCGGCGACGTAAACCTTGCAAAATATGATGATCATGTAGATAAGCTGGTTGACGCAAAGGCCGAGCGAATGGAGTCCAAGGGCAGCAAGAAGCAGAAGCTGACCAAGAAGTCCGACCAGCGCTCCAAGCCGTTCGGCAACAAGCGCCGTCAGGAGGAGCAGGAGAAGATGCGCCGCCTGCAGCGTCAGCAGCAGATGGCAGCACTTAAGAAGATTCCGGTAAAGGTAATGATTCCGGAGGAGATTTCCGTCGGTGAGCTGGCTTCCCGTATGAAGCGCACCGCAGCGGACGTTATCAAGGGCCTCATCAAGCTGGGCGTTATGGCGTCCATCTCCGAGGTGATCGACTACGATACCGCAGCCATCGTTGCAGAGGAAATGGGCTGCAAGGTTGAGAAGGAAGTACACGTTACCATCGAGGAGCAGCTGTTCGATGAGCACGAGGACAAGGAAGAGGAGCTGCAGCCGCGCGATCCGGTCGTTGTTGTTATGGGTCACGTTGACCACGGCAAGACCTCTCTGCTCGACGCGATCCGCAAGACCAAGGTCATCGAGGGCGAGGCCGGCGGCATTACCCAGCACATCGGCGCATACCGCGTTGAGATTGGCGGCAAGCCGATCACCTTCCTCGATACCCCGGGTCACGCTGCGTTTACCTCCATGCGTGCACGTGGTGCGCAGGTAACCGATATCGCCATTCTGGTCGTAGCAGCCGATGACGGCGTTATGCCGCAGACCATCGAGGCCATCAACCACGCCAAGGCAGCAAACGTGCCGATCATCGTTGCCGTAAATAAGATCGACAAGCAGGGTGCAAACCCGGATCGTGTGCTCCAGCAGCTCACCGAGTACGAACTGGTACCGGAGGAGTGGGGCGGTCAGACCATCGTCTGCAACATCTCCGCAAAGTTCGGTCAGGGCATTGACAACCTGCTCGAAATGGTACTGCTGACCGCTGAAATGGCTGACCTCAAGGCAAACCCGAACCGTAAGGCACACGGTACCGTTATCGAGGCAAAGCTGGATAAGGGCCGCGGTCCGGTTGCAACCCTTCTGGTACAGAACGGCACCCTGCATGCAGGCGATACCGTTATCGCGGGTACCTCTGTCGGCCGCGTTCGCGCAATGACCAACGACGACGGCAAGAAGATTGAGTCCGCAGGCCCGTCCGTTCCGGTCGAGATCATCGGTCTGGCTGAGGTTCCGGGTGCAGGCGACATCTTTGACGCCGTAGACGACGAGAAGATGGCTCGTGAGCTGGTTGAGCAGCGCAAGGACAAGGAGAAGGAAGAGCGCAACAAGCTGTTCCACAAGGTAACGCTCGATAACCTGTTCGATTCCATCCAGCAGGGCGAGATGAAGGAGCTGAATATCATCGTCAAGGCAGACGTTCAGGGCTCTGTCGAGGCGGTTCGTTCCTCTCTCGAGAAGCTGACCAACGACGAGGTTCGCGTGCGCGTTATCCACGGTGCCGTTGGCGCCATCAACGAGTCCGACGTTATGCTGGCTGCTGCTTCCGGCGCGATCATTGTTGGCTTTAACGTTCGTCCGGACCGCACCGCTACCGACTCCGCTGCACAGCAGGGCGTTGATATGCGTATGTACCGCGTTATTTATGATGCCATCGAGGAGATGGAGCAGGCCATGAAGGGCATGCTCGAGCCGAAGTTCAAGGAAGTTGTTCTCGGCCACGCAGAGGTTCGTCAGGTGTTCAAGATCACCGGCGCAGGCGCGGTTGCAGGCTGCTATGTACAGGACGGCAAGATTCAGCGTAACGCTGAGGTTCGCGTAGTCCGTGACGGCATCGTATTCCACGAGGGCCACCTGAATACCCTCAAGCGCTTCAAGGACGATGTGAAGGAAGTTGCAACCTCTTATGAGTGCGGCATGAGCATCGAGAACTACAATGATATCAAGGAAGGCGATATCATTGAGTGCTTTGTTATGGAAGAAGTGAAGCAGTAAAACGCCTTATAGGGGGGATTCCATCCCCCCTATATACGAAAAAAGTTCCCGAGGAAACTTTTTTCGATACCCCCCTCTCGTTTGCACGGCAAACGAGGTTCCGGACACTTGTCCGGAAGCAGTGGTATAAAAGTCCGGCGGAGCTGGACTTTTATGGGGAATGGAATCACGCACTGCGGTGCGTGTGAAAATGCGTATCGCATTTTCTGTACAAGCAGATTTTAATCAATCCTCAAAGGAGGAAAGTTATGTCTACTCGAATTGATCGTATTTCCGAAGAAGTGATGAAGGCTCTGGCGGAGGCGATGCGCTCTGTCAAGGACCCGCGTGTACAGGAGGCTATGGTTTCCGTGGTACACTGTGATGTTACCAACGATCTGCGTTATGCGAAGTGCTATATTTCCGTACTCGGCAGCGAGCAGCAGACCAAGGACGTGATGAAGGGCCTGAAGTCTGCGGCAGGCTGGCTGCGCCGCGAGGTTGGCCACAAGGTACAGCTGCGCTACGCGCCGGAGCTGGTATTTGAGCTGGATCAGTCCATCACCCACGGTGCACACATCTCCGAGGTGCTGCACGAGCTGAAAAATGAAGGCAAGCTGGGAGAGGAGGACGCAGAATGATCGTTGACGTTGCTGGCGCTGCTGCTGCGCTGCAGGCAGCGGACGACATTCTCATCCTGACTCACCGCAGACCGGACGGCGACACGGCAGGCTGTGCCGGTGCGCTCTGCCGCGGTCTGCAGCAGATTGGCAAGCGCGCATATATTCTGGAAAATCCGGAGATCACCAGGCGATATGCGCCGCTGATCGTGCCGTATTATCCGCCGGAGGATTTCGTTCCGGCGTATGTGGTTTCGACCGATATTGCTGAGGAAAAGCTGTTTCCGGACACGGCAGAGCCGTACAAGGGCAAGGTCGATTTGGTCATTGACCATCACGGCTCGAACGACGGCTTCGGCAAAAAAAACCTCATCCGGCCGGATGCAGGCGGCTGTGCCGAGGTGCTGTACGATGTGCTGACGGCGCTTGGTGTTAAGTTCACGGCCGACATTGCAGAGTGCATTTATATCGGTGTTTCGACCGATACGGGCTGCTTTAAGTTCTCGAATACGACCGCGCATTCGCATGCGGTAGCGGCGGCCTGCCTGACTGCCGGTATCGACGGCGGTGAGATCAACCGCGTGCTGTTTGAGACCAAATCGCGTCCGCGTTTTGAGATGGAGCGCATTGTATTTGATACGATGGAGTTCCACGAGAACGGCGCGATCGCGGTTGCCGTGCTCTGGCGCAGGGATATCGACCATGCAGGCGCGGATATGGACGATCTGGACTCGATTGCATCGCTTACGCGTCAGATTGAGGGCGTACAGATCGGCATCACGCTGACCGAGAAGCCGGACGGCACGGTTCGCGTTTCCGTCCGCACCACCAAGGAGATGGACGCGGCCGCTATCTGCAAGAAGGTCGGCGGCGGCGGTCATGTCCGTGCGGCAGGTGCGAGCTTCACCTGCGGCATGGCGGAGGCCAAGGCTGCTATGCTGAAGGCGGCAGAGGAGCAGTTTCATGCAGCAAAGTGACCTGAACGGCATTCTGCTGATGAACAAGCCGCAGGGCTTTACCTCGCACGATGTGGTTGCCAAGCTGCGCGGTATTCTGCACACGCGCAGGATCGGTCACGGCGGCACACTCGACCCGATGGCGACCGGTGTTCTGCCGGTATTCGTCGGCGGTGCGACCAAGGCGGCAGATTTTGCCGCAGCGCAGGATAAGGAATACGTTGCCGGGTTCACGCTCGGCTACTGCACGGATACGCAGGATGTCACCGGCGAAATGCTCCAGACCAGCGAACGCTATGCCGCGGAATACGCGGTAAAGCAGATGGTGCGGCGCTTTATCGGTCCGCAGCAGCAGGTGCCGCCCATGTACTCGGCGGTCAAGGTGAATGGTCAGAAGCTGTACGACCTCGCCCGCAAGGGCAGGGAAGTGGAGCGTCCGGCGCGCGATATCATTGTGCACGAAATGGAGCTGCTGGACTTCGACGAGAATGCCCAGAAGGGCACGCTGCGGTGCAAGGTCAGCAAGGGCACCTATGTCCGCACACTGGTCAATGACCTTGGCGAAAAGCTGGGCACGCTGGCCGTGCTGCACAGTCTGGAGCGCACCCGTTCGGGCGCGTATGAGCTGGCGCAGTGCCATACCTTTGCCGAGTGTGAGCAGGCAATGGCAGAGGGCGCCATGCAGCAGCTTCTGCTGCCGACTGACAGCCTGTTTACCGATAGACCCGCCGTTTCGCTCACCGACGAGGGCGCAGAGCGCATTGCGAGAGGCGCAGTCGTATTTCCGCGCCAGACCGACAGCCTGCCGGAAACCGCAGATACCATCTGCCGTGTGTACCATCAGGATAAATTCCTCATGCTCGGTCAGGTGAGAGAGCTGGATAAGGGCGGTTTGGGTCTGTTTGTATACAAAAACTTCCGATAAGTTTTTGCATACAAACAGAAATGGAGAATTGAAAATGGAAAATGGATAATGAAGGTATCGCGCCTTGCGCGATGATTTAATAAGCGCGAAGCGCCGCATTCATTCTCAATTCTCAATTTTCAATTATCAATTTTTTCAGGGGGATTCCCTTATGATGGAAGTTACAAAGCCGCGTGCCATCGCGCTCGGCTACTTTGACGGCGTGCATCTGGGCCATCGGGCGCTCATGCAGCGTGCGGTCGAGCGTGCCAAGCAAATCGGCGGCACGAGTGCGGTTTTCACGTTTGATGTGCATCCGGATTCGGTTGTCATGGGTCGTCAGGTGCCGCTGCTGACCGCAAATGCATATCGCACCGAGGAGATCAAAAAGCTCGGCGGTGTGGACGAGGTTATTTTCGGTCACTTTGACCATGAAATGCAGCACATGGACTGGCGCGATTTTATCCACAAGCTGCTCATCGGTCGCTTCAATGCGGGCTGGATTATCTCGGGACGCAATAACCGTTTCGGCTACAAGGGGCAGGGCAACGCAGAAGGCATGGCTATCGAGTGCGAAAAGGCCGGCATCGGCTATGACTGCATCGAGGATGTCAAGATTGACGGCATTGTGGTGTCCTCCACCTATATTCGTCAGCTGATTTCGCAGGGCGATATGGAAGGTGCGGCTAAGTTTCTCGGTCATCCGTATACGGTTTCCGGTATTGTGGAGCACGGACGGCGTGTTGGCACAAGCGTGCTGCAGGTGCCGACGGTCAATCTGCGTCTGCCGACCGAAATGGCGCTGCCGCCGTACGGCGTGTACGCAACCCGTGTGCTGGTGGACGGACAGAGCTATATCGCAGCGACCAATATCGGTGTAAAGCCGACATTTTTGGACGGCGGTGCACCGACCATCGAGCCGCATCTGCTCGACTTTGCGGGCGATCTGTACGGCAAGATGATCCATGTGGAGCTGCATAAGTTCCTGCGTCCGGAAATGCAGTTTGAATCGGTGGAGGCGCTCAAGACCGCCATCGAGGAAAATGTGCAGCAGACCAGAGAATTTTTCAAAGAGAAATAAGAAAAGGCGGTATCGCTGCATAGCGGTACCGCCTTTCTGTATCTCAGGGAACAATTTGGTTGACAATCAAGGGATCGTTCGGTATCATCAAGGTACAAGAATAAGGATAGAGAATCGGGAGGGAGACAATATGAAGAAATCGGTCAAATGTGCAGTGACAGCGGCGCTGCTCCTTCTGCTTTGTGCGGTGGGGATCTATGGCATATTCTTTGCACCACGGAAGATCGGCTGTGCAGTCGATGATTCGTTTTCGTGGAAGGCGTACAGCTATACGCCGGTGACGAGCAAAACGATTTATAACTATGCGTTCCCGTCCGAAGAAATTACACTTTCTACGGAAAATCGGGAGACGATCGTGCAGCTGCTTGCAGACAGTAAGGGCAAGCGGCGCTTTCCGGGCAGATGGACACCGTACGGCACGAATACCAGGATTCCGTGCGTCGTTGCAGTGCAAATAGACAGCGCGGAAGCAGAGTATATGCTCTTTCTGTGCAGGAATGATTCGGAAGAGTTGCTGCTGCTGAAAACAGAACTACATGGCAAGGACAGATGGTATACGCTGGAGAGTCCGGCGCTTGCGGCGGCTCTGAATACCCTGTATCCGTATGATACCATAGGTAGCACTGTAACGCATACTGTCGGAACAAACTAAAAAAGCTGCGGTTAAACCGCAGCTTTCAGTCTGTCGATAAAGTCAATCTATCGTTTTTACTTTTCGTGCGGCAGCACGCATAAAATAGAATTTGCACAGCAAATTCATAATTCCCGGGGGCGTGGCCCAGGCCACCCTCTTTTGCCGCTATGCGGCAATTCACCTTGTGTACCTCGGGAATTATACAAGGGACGAAAAATTGTGCCCGTAGGGCGCGGCTTTTCGTCAAGATTCGATTGAAAGCGTGGTTTCAATCGAGAGGCTGCTCGAAAAACGGAGTTTTTCGACAGCCTCAAAGCTGCGGTTAAACCGCAGCTTTTTTGCCGCAAGGCGGAAAAAAGCCGCCTGATGAATCAGACGGCGATTTTCCCTCAAAGAGCAGGTAAAGAGTAAAGAAAGAAAAAAGAAAAAAAGAGAGCAAATGAAATATAAAAACCAATGTGGTTGTTGGTTATTGTCGATTTGTTGTGTTCCTTAGAACAATTATTATTATAGTCGTTTTAGATAAAAATGCAATAGATTTTTTGTTTAATGTTCCAGAGAAAATGCAAAAGTTTTTGTGCATGTACTACAAAAATAACATCTGTAAATTGTAGGGAAACACAAAGCGAAGGGAAAACAAGCCGAAATCTCAAAAAATCCGGCGGCAGCGGGAACGATTTGCCGCTGCAAAACGTGTTGTTGGTGAAAGGAGGAGAGAGCAATGCAGACAAAACTCAGGTCGGACGCATTTCTACAGCAGGCGATGGACACCTGCGGCGACGCGGTCTACCGCTTAGCTTTGTGCAGACTGAACAGCCGCGCGGACGCAGAGGACGTCTATCAGGAAGTCTTTCTCCGGCTGCTGCGGGACGACACCGATTTCTGCGACACCGAGCACCTGAAAGCATGGCTGCTGCGCGTAACGCTCAGCCGGTGCGCCGATCTTCGCCGCTCGGCGTGGTTTAAGCGCACCGCACCGATGGAAGCCGCCGCGGATGCTGCCGCTCCGGAACCGGAAAGCAGCAGTGAGCTGTGGCAGGCGGTACACGCACTGCCGGACGATCAGCGAATCGCGGTGTGGCTGCACTATGTGGAGGGCTACCGCACAGAGGAAATCGCGGAAATGGTCGGATGCCGTCCGGCAACGGTACGCACGCGGCTGCATCGCGCAAGAAAGCAATTAAAGCTGGATTTGGAGGGATCTTACGATGAAGAACAACTGGAACGAACTGAAGGACATCAAGGCTCCGCAGGAGCTCAAGGAGCGCACGCTGGCAGCAGCTCGTGAAGCGCGTAAGCTGACGAACGAACCGCTGCATGCGGTGCCGCGCCATCCGTGGGGAATGGCAAAGCGCCTTCTGGCGGCAGCCTGCGCGTTCGGTATTGTGCTGGGCGGTACGGCGGTTTATCGCACGCATAATGGCACCGCGCAGACCGGCAGTGCAGTCGTAGCGGATGCCATCAGTCACACATTTGGCTTTGCAGCCTATGCCGCCGACACCGGCGAGCTGCGTCAGCCGAAGGACAGCAAAATCGTATTCGATACCGGAAGCGGCGCAGACGATCCGGAAAAGGGTTTCTACTCCGGCTGTCTGTTCAAGGTGACCGGCGAGAATATCAAAACCATATCCGCGACCATCGACAAGGGCGCAGTCTACCGCACGAAAACCGTCAAGGATACATCGGCCGACCGCGACGAGTGGGTGCGCTCGATGCATCAGGGCACGAACCCCGAACTCGACGGCGCAGACCGGATCATGGTCTGGGGCAGTGACGAGATGCATATGTACGCCGACCTGTGCTGGAAGCTGGACAACGGCTTCATCGACGCGTACGACCCGGACGCCAGCTACGGTCTGTGGCTGTCGAGCATGCCGGAAACCACGGACGATGATCTGCAGGATTCGTGGCACGCGGCTGTGGACGGCTTTGAGGGCGCAAAGCTGACCGTTACCATCACCTTTACTGACGGCTCGGAGCAGACCCGCTCGATGACGCTGCACACCGGCAAGCTGGGCGTGGAATACAAGGACGATACGTCCGGTCCGAGCCTTACCGGCGAAGTGCTGACCGATGAGCAGGCCGCAGCGGAAGGCTATATCTATGGCGTCTATGCGGATATTGAGTAATTGAAGATATGTGCCGTTCATCCAAAATCATCAGAAAATTAGCATAGTGCATGAAAATTTCCTCTGAATCTTGTGTTCAGAGGAAACTTTTTTGCGAAAAAAATGGGAATATACCTTGAAAAATACGGTGTTATCGCATAAAATAGAAGAAGTTTAGTTCGTAAATGAGGCGAAAGTATGCTCAACATTGTTTTGGTCGAGCCGGAGATCCCGCAGAACACCGGCAACATTGCCCGCACCTGTGCGGCGACAGGCTGTGTGCTGCATCTGGTCGAGCCGCTCGGCTTTGCTATCGACGATAAGCGCATGAAGCGGGCCGGTCTGGATTACTGGCACCTGCTCGATGTGCGTATGTATAAAAATCTGGATGAATTTTTTGAGAAAAATCCGGACGGCCGCTACTTCTATGCGACAACAAAGGCGCCGCACGCCTATCATGAGGTGGAATACCGCGACGGCGACTACCTGATGTTCGGCAAAGAGACCCGCGGTCTGCCGGAAGCGCTGCTCATCGAGCACCCGGAACGCTGCGTTCGCATTCCCATGAGAGAGGGCGCGCGCAGCCTTAATCTGTCTAACTCGGTCGCTGTTATTGTGTTTGAGGCACTGCGGCAGACCGGCTTTGAAAATCTGAGACTTGCGGGACCGTTTCCGCAGGCATAAAGGAGTAAAGCATGGAAAAGATTCATATTTTGACCGATTCCTCGTCGGATATTCCACATGAGCTGGTGGAAGCCCACGGAATCGAGATCGTTCCGATCATGCTGACGCATGAGGGACGCAGCTTCCGCGAATACTATGACATTACGTCCGCAGAGTACTGCAGGCTGCTCGAGACCAGCAGCGAGATTCCCGGCACGGCCATGACTACGCCGACCGTATTCCTCGAGTCCTACAACCGTGCATTTGAGCGCGGCTGCACGCATCTGCTGGCAGTGCTCATCAACGGCGGCGGCTCGGGTACCTATCAGGCGGCGTGCCTTGCAAAATCCATGTTCGAGGAGGAGCAGGGGGAAGGCAAAATGACCATCGAGGTCATCGACTCCAAGACCTACACCTACATTTACGGACACATTGTTGTCAAGGCTGCCGAAATGCGCGAGCAGGGCGAGAGCTTCGACGCAATCGTCAGCGTGGTAAAGAGCCGTCTTAACCGCGTGGAAGCTTACCTCGGCGTGTACAGCCTCAAGTTCCTCAAGAAGTCCGGCCGTATTTCGGGCGGCGCGGCTTTCGTGGGTGAGGCGCTCGGTCTCAAGCCCATCAGCCATGTGTATGACGGTGCGGTAAAGGTGTGTGACAAGGTGCGCGGTGAGAAGGCACTCGTTGCCGGAATGAGCAAAAAAGTCTCCGCCCGTGTGGTGCAGCCGGATAAGCAGACGGCTATCCTGCTCTACGGTGACGTACCTGCCGAGCGTCTGGATGAAATGGAAAAGCGTCTGCGTACCGAAATTGGATTCCGCGATGTGGAACGCGTAGTGATCGGTCCCTCGGTTCTGACAAATACTGGTCCGCTGGCGATGGCTGTAGCGTATTATGGAACGCCGCGGGATTGATGCAAAAATTGTGAATGTTGTTTAATATTTCGCAACTTTTTGGCGAAAAACGCAAAAATCCTCTAAAAGCGAGTTGGAATGTGATGATTTTCACAATTTTGCTTGCGAATGACACGAATTACGAGTATAATTCTGTATTGGAAACGGAATTATTGTAGTAATAACAACCGTGCTTTTGTTCCTTATCGTAACTTTATAATACATCTTAAAGGAGAGGGATATTTATGCAGTATAACAAGAAGAGCGTTGAGGATATCGACGTATCCGGCAAGAAGGTAATTGCACGCTGCGATTTTAACGTACCGCAGGACGAGAACGGCAACATCACCGACGACAAGCGCATCCGTGCTTCGCTGGAGACCATCAACTACCTGCTGGATCACAACGCTGCTGTAATCCTGTGCTCGCACCTCGGCCGTCCGAAGGGCGAAGTAAACATGAAGTATTCGCTGGCTCCGGTCGCTAAGCGCCTGAGCGAGCTGCTTGGCAAGGAAGTCAAGCTGGCAAAGGACGTTGTAGGCGAGGATGCTAAGAAGCTGGCCGCTGAGGTTAAGCCGGGCGAGGTCGTTCTGCTTGAGAATGTTCGCTTTGAAAAGGGCGAGACCAAGAACGACGCTGCGCTGGCAAAGGCTATGGCTGACATGGCTGACATTTACGTCAACGACGCATTCGGCACCGCACACCGTGCACACGCTTCCACCGCAGGCATCGCAGATTACCTGCCGGCTGTATGCGGTTTCCTGATCAAGAAGGAAATCTCCATCATGGGCAAGGCTCTGAGCGACCCGGCTCGTCCGTTTGTTGCAATCCTGGGCGGCGCTAAGGTTTCCGACAAGATCGGCGTTATCGAGAACCTGATCGACAAGTGCGACACCATCATCATTGGCGGCGGCATGGCCTACACCTTCTCCAAGGCAAAGGGCGGCGAGATCGGCACTTCTCTCTGTGAGGAAGACAAGATCGAGCTGGCACTCGGCCTGCTCAAGAAGGCTGCTGACAAGGGCGTTAAGCTGCTCCTGCCGGTTGATACCGTTTGTGCAGATCACTTCGGCGCGGACGCTGCTCCGGTCGTATACGAGGCTGGCAAGATCCCGGCTGACATGATGGGCATGGACATCGGCCCGAAGACCGTAGAGCTGTTCTCCGAGGCTGTTAAGGACGCAGGCACCGTTGTTTGGAACGGTCCGATGGGCGTATTCGAGTTTGACACCTTCGCAGTCGGCACCAAGGCTGTTGCCAAGGCAATCGCTGAGAGCAAGGCTGTTTCCATCATCGGCGGCGGTGACTCCGCAGCTGCTGTTGAGAAGCTGGGCTTTGCTGACAAGATGACCCACATCTCCACCGGCGGCGGCGCTTCTCTGGAGTTCCTCGAGGGTCTGGAGCTGCCGGGCATCGCATGCCTGCAGGACAAGTAAGTCCATTAGGAACGCTTTATATCGGAGCGCGTTCTGTTAAGCGCTCCGTATAAATACATAAAGATTTAAGACGGAAATGTCCGTCCGAATGTTTGAAAGGGGTAAAACCAACATGAATCGCAGATATCGTAAGACCATTATCGCCGGCAACTGGAAGATGAACAAGACTCCGGCAGAGGCAAAGGCTCTGATCGAAGAGATGAAGCCGCTCCTGTCCAAGACCAAGTGGTGCGAGATGGTTCTTTGCGTACCGTTTACCGATATTCAGGCTGCTGTAAAGGCTGCTAAGGGCTCCAAGATTGCAATCGGCGCTGAGAATATGCACTTCGAGAAGTCTGGCGCGTTCACCGGCGAGATCTCCGCTGACATGCTCAAGGAGCTGGGTGTTAAGTACGTTATCATCGGCCACTCCGAGCGCCGTCAGTACTTCAACGAGACCGACGAGGCTTGCGGCAAGAAGGTTCAGGTCGCTCTCGAGAACGGTCTGCGCCCGATCCTGTGCGTAGGCGAGTCTCTGACCGAGCGCGAGCAGGACGTTACCATGGAAGTTATCCGCAAGCAGATCAAGATCGCTCTGCAGAACGTAGCTGTTGAGGACATTAAGAAGGTTGTCATCGCTTACGAGCCGATCTGGGCAATCGGTACCGGCAAGACCGCTACCGCAGAGCAGGCTAACGAGGTTTGCTCCGCTATCCGTGACTGCCTGCGCGAGAAGTACGGCGCACGCGCTGCACGCGGCATCACCATCCAGTACGGCGGCTCTATGAACGCAAAGAACGCTTCCGAGCTGCTGGCTCAGCCGGACGTTGACGGCGGCCTGATCGGCGGTGCCTCCCTGAAGAGCGCTGACTTCGCTACCATCGTAGAAGCAGCTAACCAGTAAGATAAGGATACGGGAAAGGGAAACGCTCCCTCACCGTTTTGCGGAGGGGGACATGGTGATATCGTGTCCCCTTTTATTCTCTTATCGTTCGCTTCTGTAAAGGAGTTTTATCAGTATGAAAAAAACCACTATGCCGGGCATGCCGGAGGTAGAGGTAGTCGAGATCAAGACTTCCGCACCGGTTAATGTTCTGGCAGATCCGGCTCCTGCAAAAAAGCCGGCGGCAAAGCGTACCCGCAAGACCGCTGCGGCAAAGACAACTGCAGCCAAGACTGAGGCGAAAAAGCCGGCAGCCAAGCGCGGCCGCAAGCCCAAGGCAGCCACCGCTGCTGCCAAGAAGGCAGAGGGCCCGAAGAAGCCGACCGCTCTGATCATCATGGACGGCTTTGGCCACCGCGAGGAGACCAAGGGCAACGCCATTGAGGCTGCTAAAAAGCCGAATCTCGATAAGATTTTCGCAGAGAACCCGCTCACCTATATCGGTGCATCCGGTCTGGACGTTGGTCTGCCGGACGGCCAGATGGGCAACTCCGAGGTTGGCCACACCAACATCGGTGCAGGCCGCATTGTATATCAGGAGCTGACCCGCATCACCAAGGCCATCCAGGACGGCGATTTCTTCGAGAATCCGGCTCTTATGAGCGCGATCAACCAGTGCAAGTGGTTTGGTTCCACCCTGCACATTTTCGGTCTGCTGTCTGACGGCGGTGTGCATTCCCACATTGACCACATGTTTGCGCTGCTCGAGCTGGCACGCCGCAATGGTCTGCGCAAGGTTTGCTTCCACTGCTTCATGGACGGCCGCGACACGCCGCCGCAGTCCGGTATCGAGTATATCGACCGCCTGCAGGCCAAGATCGACGCTGTCGAGGTCGGCTGCATCGCAACCGTATCCGGCCGTTACTACGCAATGGATCGTGATAACCGCTGGGATCGCGTACAGAAGGCGTACAACGCTATCGCACTCGGCGAAGGCGAGCACGCTGCTACCGCACACGAGGCTATGGAGCAGTCCTACGCAAACGGCGTAACCGACGAGTTCGTTGTTCCGGTTATCGTTACCGAGGGCGCGACCGTCAAGGACGACGACGCGATCATCTTCGCAAACTTCCGTCCCGACCGTGCGCGTGAGATCACCCGTGCATTCGTTGATCCGGAATTCACCGGCTTTGAGCGCGTACAGCCTAAGATCCACTACGTCTGCATGACGCAGTATGATGCTACTATTCCGGGCGTGGAAATCGCCTTCAAGCCGCAGAGCCTGAAGAACACGTTCGGCGAATATATCTCCGATCTGGGTATGACCCAGCTCCGCATTGCCGAGACCGAGAAGTACGCACACGTTACGTTCTTCTTCAACGGCGGCGTTGAGAAGGAGTATCCGGGCGAGGATCGTGCTCTGATCCCGTCCCCGAAGGTTGCAACCTATGATCTCCAGCCGGAGATGAGCGAGCCTGCCGTTACCGAGGAGTGCGTAAAGCGCATCCTGTCCGGCAAGTACGACGTTGTTATCCTCAACTTCGCAAACTGCGATATGGTAGGTCACACTGGCGTATTCGAGGCTGCAGTCAAGGCTATCGAGGCTACCGATGACGGCGTAGGCAAGGTCGTTGACGCCATCCTCAAGATGGGCGGTCAGTGCCTGATCACCGCCGACCACGGCAACGTCGATCAGATGCTCGACGCTGACGGCGTGACTCCGTTCACCGCACACTCCACTAACCCGGTGCCGCTCGTAATGGTCGGTCACGAGGGCAAGCTGGCAGAAGGCGGCGTACTGGCTGATCTGGCTCCCACCATGCTGGACATGATGGGCATTCCGCAGCCTGCAGAGATGACTGGTCACAGTCTGCTTGTTAAGTAAGCAGAGTGAAGAGTTGAGAGTGTAGAGTGAAGAGAAATCTTCATTTAACGCTCGGCAATTCGGATATTCTTATTGATAATAATAGAGTGAAGCAGAAAGAGTGAAAAGGCGGAGTAATCTCCACTCTCCACTCTTCACTCTCCACTCTTTTATAAGCTAATCTATTCTTATGTAAGAAGGAGAAAGAATTATGAAGGGCTACATTGAAATTGTTGATGTAATCGGCCGCGAAGTTATGGACTCCCGCGGCAACCCGACCGTTGAGGTTGAGGTTTACGTTGAGGGCGACACCGGCGCATACATGGGCCGCGCTGCTGTTCCGTCCGGTGCTTCTACCGGTATCTTCGAGGCTTGCGAGCTGCGTGACGGCGACAAGTCCCGCTACAACGGCAAGGGCGTACTCAAGGCTGTTGACGCTGTAAACGGCGAGATCGCTGAAGTTGTTATCGGCATGAACGCTCTCGACCAGCAGGCAATCGACAAGGCTATGATCGAGGCTGACGGCACCCCGAACAAGACCAAGTTCGGCGCAAACGCTATCCTCGGCGTATCCCTGGCTGTTGCCAAGGCTGCTGCAGAGGCTCTGAGCCTGCCGCTGTACAACTACATCGGCGGCTGCAACGCTAAGACCCTGCCGATGCCGATGATGAACATCCTCAACGGCGGCGCACACGCTACCAACAACGTTGAGATTCAGGAATTCATGATCATGCCGGTTTCCGCTCCGTCCTTCCGCGAGGCTCTGCGCCGCTGTGCAGAGGTATTCCATCAGCTGAAGACCACCCTGAAGGAGAACGGCACTCCGGCAGCAGGTGTAGGCGATGAGGGCGGCTACGCTCCGAACCTGAAGAAGGACGAGGACGCTCTGAAGGTTATCGTTCAGGCAATCGAAGAAGCTGGCTACAAGCCGGGCGAGGACTTCATGATCGCGATCGACGCTGCTTCCTCCGAGTGGTGGAACGACGAGGAGAAGTGCTATATCCAGCCGAAGTCCGGCAAGAAGCTGACTCAGCAGCAGCTGGTTAAGATGTGGAAGAACTTCGCTGAGAAGTACCCGATCATCTCCCTCGAGGACGGCATGGCAGAGGAAGACTGGGAAGGCTGGGCTATGCTGACCAAGGCTCTGGGCGACAAGATCCAGCTGGTTGGCGACGACCTGTTCGTAACCAACACCACTCGTCTGTCCAAGGGCATCGAGCTTGGCGTTGCTAACTCCATCCTGATCAAGGTTAACCAGATCGGCTCCCTGACCGAGACCCTGGACGCTATCCAGATGGCTAACCGCGCAGGCTACACCGCAGTTGTATCCCACCGTTCCGGCGAGACCGAGGACGCAACCATCGCTGATATCGCTGTTGCACTGAACGCTGGCCAGATCAAGACCGGTGCTCCGTCTCGTACCGACCGCGTTGCAAAGTACAACCAGCTGCTCCGCATCGAGGAAGAGCTGGGCGAGGACGTTGCACAGTTCCTGGGCAAGAAGGCTTTCTTCAACCTGAAGAACAAGTAAGTCTCCGTCCTTACCGATACGGCAATATGAGAAAACCGCACGCTTTTGCGTGCGGTTTTTTATAGCAATTTCTTGCGAATATATAGTAAATTCTTGCGTTTGAGTTGACGGATGGACAAACCTGTGCTATCATAAACGCAGTAGCATAGCGAATTCTCTGTGCTGAAACAGAGAATCTGGCTTTTTGGGATAAAATTGCTCACATTTTCATTTCTTTATCATAAATCACCTCTGTGCCTTGTGCGCAGAGGTGATTTATTTTTTCGGACAGACGCGGCTTGAAAAAATCAGCCGCCGTAGCCGTTCTTCCATCGCTGCAGCGCGAGCGCTGCGTTCTTGTAGCTGACATCGGCGGTCGGCGTTCCGGCGGGCACACCGAGGATAGCCGCGTCACCCTGACGAACGTATCCGCTGGTTTTCCAGCGCTCAAGCGCCTGCTCGTAGGCACGGGTCTGTGCATTCGCGGCCGCACTGCTGACATTCAGCTGATAATTGCGCCAGTTCAACGTCGGCGTGCCGTTCAGGAAGCCGGTCAGACCGGCTACGGACAAGCCGTAATCGCGGTCGGCGTTAAACTGGCTCAACGCCGCCTGCGCCTGCTGGAGCGCCGCATTTTCCGATGCGGTATAGTAGCTGCTCTCGGCGGCTGCGGTCTGTTCATCGGCAGCATTCTGCGCTGCCGCACGCGCGGACAGACGCGCCTGCCCAAGCGAATTCAGGTCGCTGCGGTACCGGTTGTCCACCGCAATGCGGCTGGTCTCCGCCATGCCGCTGGTGGCTGCCTGCCCGCGTGCGCCCATGTTAAGTCCGAGCGCCGCCAGCTTTTCCTCGTTGTTCACCGCGGACTGTCGGGCATTGATGTCGGTCTGACGCATACCGGCGGCGTAGTCGTTCTCGATGGATGCGAGATTGCTCTCCAGCTGCCTTGCAATGCGGCTGCGGGCGGTCTCAAATCGCTTGAAACGGGCATTTTCCGCCGCATCATACAGGCTGCTGACGCGGTTTACACCGGTTGTTGTGCTTGAAACCGAGTACGGACGGTAGGTGCCGTTCCACGTCGAAACCGCGTCGTTGGATGCAACCTTGCCGCCGAGACCGAGCGAGTCAATCTTGTTCTGGCGTTCGCTCAGCAGCTGCTGGCGTTTCGCTGAATCAGTCGTGCCGGCGATCGCCGCCGAGTAGTCAAAATTGTCGCGGTAGCCGTTGGAATTGAGCGTGCCGGAGGACGTGCTTGACGTCGATTTGCTTGCCGCCGTCTTAGACGAAGCTGACTTGGACGCGGCTGACTTTACGGTTGATGTTCGGCGCGCGGAAGTTGATTTGATGATTGCCAAAGGGGAATCCTCCTTTCTAAATTACGGTCTGACCCTGTGTCCAGCGGATGGTGAGCGCGAGCAGACCAAACGGCTCATCCGGCCGGTCGTTGCCGATGCGCACGGCAAACAGAGGACTGCGGTGCTGCTTCCATCGGGTACGGTACGTCACGGCGCCCGGAATGCACCGGAAGGAGAACCGTGAAAAGTCCAGTGTGCGGAAGGAAAACAGGTCCATATTGCGGGAAAGCGTAAGCTGGGCACCGTTTTCGTTCTCGTACTGCACGGTCGCGCCCGAGCGGGAATGCGGCATGAGCGTCGGAATCACGTCCCGCACGGTCTTGAAGCGGCTCCAGTCGGAGAGTGGCAGGGTAGGCGTGCGCCAGTACGCGGCAATCGCCGCCGTGTCATCAAGATAGGCGTGCTCCTCCTCGCTTTTGGCAAAGCGGCACAGCCGGCCGTCTGCCGTGCCGAACCACAGCTGACCGTTCAGCACCGCCAGACACTGTGCAGGCACATTGACCCAGAAAAACCACGCCGGATCGCCGTTTTCCTCGGTCAGAGAGCCGTCCGCGACATAAATGTGTCCGTTTACTGCCAGATAATATTTGCCCTCGAATACCACCGCACAGGCGTTTTTGAGGTCGGTCTCCTGCGATAATTTCGGCACAATGGCATCGGATACCGAGCGGATCGTTCGCTGTTCGGCAACGGCGGTGCCGTACACGCCCTGCACACCTCTTGCCGAGAGATACAGCGGCAGGTCGTTCAGCACGGCGAAGCAGCGGCTCGAAATCGCGCCTTCACCTTGCGCACCCTGCTTGAGCGGATACAGCGCGGAACCGTCATCCGCCATCATGTATGTGCGCAGATAGCTGGTCGCCTCCTGTGCGCCGCCGGACTTGACCACGACCTGACTTTCGTACTGCTTGAGATAGCCGACGATCGCAGATGCGTCCGTGCCCATGCGGGTGTAGCCGGTATCCGGAAAGTAGGTCGGGTCGTACAGGCCACTCTGCCAGTCACAGTCCGGCTCATCCGGGTTGCCGGAAAGGAACACGCGCGTGTCGTTTTTGCCGCCGTACAGCCCGGCAAAGCGGCATTTGTTGATCTTGTCCGCATATCCGCTGACGGTTTTGGCAAACGCGATGGACACATTTGCCAGACCGTTTCCGTTTGCCGGAGCAGCGGCCAGCGTTACCAGACCGGTCGAGCGGTTGACCGCCGAAACGGTAACCGCCGAGCCGTTGACCTCAGCTGTAACAGCTGTTTCGTCGAGGTCGGTCGCGTCCACCTTGAACTGGGTCGCTGTGCCGTCACCGATAAAGGTGTTGATGCGCTTAGGCGTCAAGAGATTTACCGCCTCGTAGCTGGTGCCGCCGCCGGTCGGCGCCGCAGAGATGGTCGTGGTCGGCACATAGGCTGTGCCGGATACGGAAACGGCTTCCCAGGCCGTGTTTTTGCTGCTTTTGCGCACCGCACGATAGGTTTTGCCGTCCATCAGGTAGAGTACACCATTCATCGTAAACGACTGGGAAAACGCCTCGTTCATGTCTGCGCACAGCTCGGTCTGCGTGCCGTCCGGCGCCCGAAAATACAGCTTTGCACCCGCATGTACGGCGCAGCCCACACCATCCGGCATGGCGAATAACCCATAAATCGGTGCGTCAAACTGCGCCTGTGTGCGCCATCCGGTGCGCTTTACCAGAAAATCGTTCTGGTCGCAGATCATGTTCTGCATATCCGGCGAGCGGGAGAGAGACACCTTGGTCGGATGCGTGCGGCAGTCGATGCCGCCGAACCGGCTGACCACGGTCTGCTGCTCGGCCTCCGGATAGGGAAATTCATAGCTTTGCATTAAATCATCTCCTGCACGGCGGTAAACTGCGCGGGACAGTGACTCAGCAGGCGTTCGCTGTACTCGGTTGCCGCCCAGTTAAACTTGGCCTTGTCGTCATCCGCGACAAGCAGCGCCGCCAATCCGTACGGAAAACATTCGCGCGCCAGCCAGTCGCCGGCGGGCAGCTCCTCGGTCAGCGCCGTCATGCGCGGCGGCACAAGCAGCACGTCTTTGCCGTCAGACGCACGTTCTGCGTTCATCTCGCGCAGGCTGTTCGCTAACAGCTGGTTGAGCGCACCGAGCGCAAACTGCTCGTAATACACACCGCTGTCCGGTGTTTCGGATAAAATATTCAGCGCTGCACGAAAGCATTCGGTTCCGGTCATAGGGTTACCTCCTTTGTGATGAGTTCATTGGATACAGTGAGGAGTTAGAAGGCAGGAGTGGGGAGTAAACGAAGAAAACCTCCTACCTCCTCACTCCTAACTCTTATCTGCTATTTGAATTTAGGGCAATACCGCATAATTGAACAAGAGCGATTTGCGAGCAAATTTTGCGTGCTGACAAGGCGCGGTTTTGCGGTAATACTTGATGTATTACCGTGAAATCGCAACAAAGTCAGGACATAAAATTTCCGCAAAGCGCCGTAGCTTTAATTGTGCGGTGTTGCCTTAGCCTTCCGCTACCTCGGACGGATACGCACCGGACTGCACGCAGTATGCGCGGATCTTGCAGCCGGTCTCCGGCGTCAGCACAGTGCCGGCAACGTAATCCTTCGCGGAATCCGAGTAGCGCGGATCCGAGCCGTCCAGGGTGTAGCGCACCTTGCCGAACGCGGTAATCTTGCCCTGGCTGATGGTCGGTGCGCTCGAGCGGCAGTCCTCATCGACCAGTGCATACACGCCGCCGCACTTTGCGCCGAGCACATATGCGTCGTAGTAGTGACGGCCCTCGATCAGTGCACCGGACACGCCGACCGGGTCCTCATGCACCTTGGCATCCGCAATCTTGTACGGCATGAGTACGGCATCCTTGTGTGCAACGAGGAAGTACACGTCCTCCGGCAGATAGCTCTTGGGAACACGGACGACATTCATGCCGAATACCTCGCCGCACACGCCCTTGGCGATGGACTGACGCGCCAGCACGTCTACACCGGCAAACTCGTCCGAGGTGCACACCAGCTTGTACATTTCGCTGGTCAGGTACAAATAGCGGTTGTCATCCGGCACAAGCGCATCGTCAAGTGCCTGCGACGCATCCGCAATCTTGCTGATGATATTCGCCTTGGTCGGCTTTGCACTTTCCACAATGCTGCCCGCCATGGTGACGAAGCGCTTGAATGCATACTTGTCCGCCGCCGGTGTGGACTTTTCGTTCAGCTGCAGGCGCAGCATGTCGGCGGCATTCTTGACCAGATTCTGATCGAGGTTGTTGCCCTTGTCGATGGTCAGGGTAAACGCCTTGTCCTGCGTCATGGTCAGCTCCTGTACCACATCCTGCATTTCGGTCACATCGCCGTAGCGCTTCAGACCGCCGTCACGGTCGTAATCGACCTCTTCGACGGTGATCGGGGTGTAAACCTTGAGCGTTTTTACGCCGGTCAGGTCATACGTCTCGGCAGTCTTGCCCTTGATAAAGGACGCGCGGGTGAATACCTCTGCAATCTGGTCGGAATACTTGCTTGCGAGATTGATAGCCATAAAAATTTACCTCCTATATAAATGTTAAATCGTGAAGTAATGAGAATGTTACTTGCCGAGCAAAGCGAGCGTAACCGGGTCTACCCCCACGGGTTCCCCGTCCGACTGCGCCGGACCGACCGCCGCACGGCGGTTCTTCTGGTTCATCTCGAGCGCTGCCAGTTCGTCTCTCAGTTCGGCAATCTCCCACTTGCGGTACGCGGATACGAGCGAGCCTTCCTGCTGCGCCCACTCCCATACCTGCTGCGGAATGTCCTCGGGACGGACATCGGGATATTCCTCGACGAATGCGGCGTAGATCTGGCCGTTCGGCATGGCGTTTGCCGCACGGTTGCGGCGGATGTAGGCGTTGCGCCTGGAAAGTCCCTGTGCGGCTGCGTCGATCAGCTCCTCGAGCGTCAGTTCGACGATATCGCCGTCCACCTCGACCGGATAGGTCTGCGCATTTTCCTGCGGCTGGATTTCCGCCGCCTGCTCCTGTGCGAACGGATTGACCGTCATTTCCTGCTCAGGATTGGGATTCACTGTGGTTTTCTGCATTACTATTTGCCTCCTTTTGCTGCTGTCGCTGTACGCGAAGTGCGTGCAGCAGGTCGTGTTTGCCGCGTACCTGATAATCCGGTACGTTTTCCAGATATACGAGCGGGTCGGAAATAACGCCGCTCTCCAGCAGATGATCGTTTGTCATCGTCTGCATGGTTTCGGACCAATAGCTTGCCGCGCCGACATCCACCTGCAGGCGCATGTCCTGTCCGGCGAGTGCGGAGAAGTCGAACGTGCATTTTTCGGGTTCGTCGCCGTCCTCGTTCGGCAGAACGAGCGTGCGCACGCCGTAGTGCGCGCCCATCAAGTCAAGGAACACGCGCGCCCAGTCCTCAGTAAAGCGGTAGAACTCCATTTTGGTCAGCTCGAGTGGCGCTGCCGTTGCGTTCTGCACCGCGATGATTGCCGAGGTGTTGTCTGGATTGACCGTGCCGAGTGCGGCCTCGCTTGCGCCCATGAGCTCCGCGGTATCGGTCATCATTTGCTTGAGCAGCTGCAGCACCTGTGCCGAGATATCCGGTGCGCGGAATGCGGCAGCGATCGCTTCATTCGGGTTGCCGCGCATGCCGATCGCCTTGCCGACGTCGTTCGACCAGCCGTTCGGGAACCGCGTCATGTCGTACACGATCTTAGGGAACGCCACCTGCTTGATGCACTGGACGTACATCGAGTACAGCTTGTTGATGGCGATCTGGTTCGGAATCGCCTCGGTCAGCGGACTTTCGCCGTGGCACGAGCCGCGCACGCGGTTCCAGCAAAGGTGCGTCACCGGATACAGCCGATAGGGAAGCACCTTTTCGCGCATTACGACCGCGTTTCGCGTGGTCTTGCAGAAGGCAATGCCGTTCTCGGTCCTGCGCATGTGCAGGAGTACAGTCACGCGGTCGCTGTCGTTCGAGGTGCGGTAACGATGATATTCGCCGCTGTCATCCGGCCGAATGGCTTCCGCGTCGCTCGCAGAGATGCCGTTGGCGCGCGCTTCCTGCCGCACCTCCTCTGCGTCGCGCCGCATGGCAATGATAATGTACGGCTGGCGCTGTACCTCATCGCAGGCGGCGTTGCCGAAGCAGATGTTCGTGGAATCAATCAGTTCCACCGCAATATCGCCCTTAACCGCCTGACCGGTCTCAAGCGCCGGATCAAAGTGCATGTAGAAGCACGCATCGCCGTCCACACAGGCGTTTTTCAGCAGCGGGCGGCCGAGTGCCTTGACACCCGAACGCTCGATCGCGGATGCAAACGCACGCTCGAGCACATGCGCGGTCTGCCGACCGTCCTTGTCCATGTCGAACGGCTGGGCGCGTACCGCCACATCGTCGGAGACCAGCATGGACACAAACAGGTTGACACAGCGGCGCAGCACGTTAAAGATCAGCGGGTCGAGGGACTGCACGCGCAGTCCCTCCCACTGCCTGCCGAGGTAAAACGCCTCGTTGCGCCGAACACGGTCGTATAAACCGATTGAGCGCTTGTAGTCGCGGTCGCGCTCATATTTCTTCCAGATAGCCGTCGGTGACGGATCAAATTTCATCGTTGTCCTCCTCTCGTCCGTAGTTCATCAGCGCCGCCAGATCGCGGCTGAGCGTATCCTCCGGCGTAGATTCTGCCGTGTGCTCCTTCGGCAAACGCCGCGGCAGAACCACACCGCCGGAGATGACTGCACCGGTCAAAACCAGCACCGCCGCAGACAGCGCGTAACATAAAATTTCCATAATGCCTCCTTTCAGTCAAAACCTGAGAAATTCTCCTACTTCGCAGTCATACGCCGATTGCGGCACAGCCTTCACCGGCTCATAAACGGTCGCGGCGTACCCGCGGAGCGCATCCGGCGCATGGGTCAGCTCGTGCGGCGTGTTCGCTGTGTCGGACGGATTGCGCTTGTCGTGCTGCAGCGCAGGCAGCGTGCGGATCAGATTGTGGCAGGTGTCGAAAATCGTCAGCCTGGGACGAACGGCGCCGTCCGTATCCTTGCGCGGCTGCAGCAGCTCATGCAGCGCCAGCCATCCGGCGACGCGTTCATTGCTGCTTTTGATAAAATCCAGTCCGCTGTCCGCGAACAGTTCTACCGCGCTTCTGCCGGTTTCCTGCCGTCGGTTCCACAGATCGGGCGGCGCGAGACGGCAGTCGATGTGTTCTCCCGCCGTCTCACAGGCAAGCATCTGCGCCGCTGCATCCGAAATGATGAGTCCCGGACGGTAGAGTTCGCGGTAGACCACGCTGTGTCCGTCCGGATTTTGCGCGATCCAAAGCGCTGCCAGCATATCCAGACCGTAGTCGATGGTCAGGCAGCGCCGCCAGTCGTGCGGGATGGCATACGGCTTTACAACATGCAGGTCGCGTGAGAATTCGCTGAAATACTGTCCCTCGTTCAGCTCCCACACGCCGTCGAGCAGTGCTTTCCGGTCGGCAGGAGAGAGCAGCTTCAGGCGTTTCTCGTAGCCTGCATCCGCCTTGCGGAGAAACGGATTGTCGCCCAGTCTTGCGGGCAGGAACAGCCGCGTGCCGCCGTCGAACTCGCGCACGGTGTCCGGCGGCATGGAGTCGATAAACCGGCTCTTCACCCACTGGTGACCGACACCGCCGGGATTGGTCGTTGCCTTGACCTGCTTGGGGAATCCGTTCGTGCCGCGGATACGCGACAGCAGATAGGTGAACTGGCTTTCGGTGAAATGTGTCAGCTCATCGAACCGGATGACATCGTATTCCGCGCTCTGGTACCTGGTCACGTCGCTTTCCGCATCGCAGTACCCGAATTCCAGCGCCGAACCGTTTGCAAAATCCCACCGGTGCTCACTCACCTTGTACTTTGCAATGCACTGCGGATACAGCCGCAAAGCCGCCGGTACAAGCGAGCGCTCCAGCTCCGGCATGGTTCGTCGCAGCATGAGCTGCCGCGAACCCGGATAGCACACCGCAAACCGCAAAGCATCGAGCAGCTGGCCGTGGCTTTTGCCGCCGCCTGCCGCGCCGCCGAACAGGGTTTCGAGCGTATCCGACTGCATGAACGCTGCCTGCCGCCGTGTTACGGGGAATTCGTATCGTCTACGATCCGAAACACGATCTCCACCGGCTGGACTTCGGTCTGCTCGCCGCCCAGCATTACGCCTTTGCCGACCGTCCGGTCGAGAATTTCCTTGATCGCGCTGAGCCGGCTGTTCGCGGGCGCTTCCGCATCGTCTGCGATGTCGTACAGCATGCGGATCAGCCGATCCGGCCTTTCGTTTTCGCTGCACATGGCCTCACCTCCTTTCGATGAGCCATAGAATAGGAGCAAAATCCGAATTTGTCAAGAACAAATGTTCGATTTTTTTATTTGCTTGCAATTTTTGCCCAGCTGCGGTATGCTGAATAAGATGGAAAATATGCGGCGCAGCAGCGCCAGTATCAGGAGGAAAGAAGATGAAAAAAATCGACCTTATCGCGCTCGATTTAGACGGAACCGCGCTCAATCCGCAGAATCAGGTCTCTCCGGCGACCGCCGATGCCGTGCGCCGTGCCCGCGAGAGCGGCATTCATGTTGTGGTCTCCACCGGACGCATCTGCGGCGAGGCACGCGACTTCGCGCTCATGCTCGGTACGGATGACCAGATGGTCACCTCGGGCGGCGCTACGCTGTCGAGCGTGTCGCAGGAGCGCTGCACCATGCGTATGTCCATGCCGTGGGAAGCTGCCGTGCGTGCGTCTGCTGTGGTGGAGCGCATCGGCATGATCACGATGGTGTATGTAGGGGAGACGTTACTCATTACTCCGTATGATGATATCGAATTTGGCAAGTATAAGTCGAATGAAGGCTATTTAAGCGCGAAAAAAGTTGTGCCGTCTGTTGCGGAATATATTGCCACAAACCACATTTCGGTCGATAAAATGTTCATCCGCAGCCAGGACCCGGTCATGCTCGTGCGCGCCCGTGCGCAGCTGGAACAGATTCCGGGTATCCGCGTGATGAGCAGCGCGACCGATAACCTCGAGGTCATCACGCCGGCCGCGGACAAGGGCGTTGCTCTCGGCATGCTGTGCCGCGAGCTGGGCACCGACCTCGACCACGCCGCGGCCATCGGCGACAGCGAAAACGACCTTGAAATGCTGAACGCCGTAGCCCTCCCGATTGCGATGGGAAACGCAAGCGCAGCCGTCAAAAATCTGTGCCTGCGCGAGACGCTCACCAACGCCCAGGACGGAGTAGCAGCCGCCATCGACCGCATCATCGCAGAGAACGGCTAAACGAGCAGACCGGCCGCTGTTTTCCGGAAAAACAGTGGTAAAAACCGGATTTCTATGCTATAATATGCTTGCAGAGTATCCGCAGAAAGCGGAAAAACGGCGCAGAACGCCGTCAGATTGAATCACAAAGAAAGTTGAAGGATAGAAGTTTTGGCTGCAAGGAAAACCACAACTAAAAAATCGACGAAAAGCGCGCCCAAGGGCAAGCGTGCGGCACAGCCGCAGCCGGAGGAACTCGGTCCGATCCTGTCCCGTCCGGTCTGGGGCGCAATCTGGGGCATTGTCGGTCTGCTGTGCCTGCTGTCGATCCTGCCGATCGACGGCGTGCTGCTCAAGTGGCTGCACCGCGGCATCGGTGCGCTCATTGGCAAGGGCGCGTATGTCATGCCGTTTGCGCTGATCGGCATCGCCGTGCTGCTGTTTGCGCGTCCCAAGGGTCCCGTGCGCCTGCGCGGAACGTGTATCGCGCTCATGCCATTGCTGATCGGCAGTATCATTCACGCCTTTTCGTGTGCAAATGAGTACGACCTGTCCATGAGCACGCTCAGCGGTCTGCTCTCTACCGGCATGGAAGGCTCGTCCGGCGGTCTGCTGGGCGGCGGTCTGTACATCCTGCTCGAGTGGGCGCTCTCGTCCATCGGCGCACTGCTCATCCTGCTGGTGCTGTTCATCGTGTCGCTGTTGGTGGCTTGCCGGATTACGCCGCAGGCGCTGTACGACATGGTTCGTCCGCCCGAGTACGAATACGAGGACGAGGAGGAGCGCGAGCGCTACGAAGCACCTCTCCAGCTGCCGAACATCCACGAAGCGGCAGCTGCGCATGCACAGCGCCGAGAGGAACGCCGCGCACACCGTAAATCTGACTTTGACATCCCGATTGACACTGACCCGCCCGGAGAGGATAAGCCGGGCGAGGAACTGATCGACCCGCGAAAGCGCAAGGGCAAGGCCATCGCACCGGACGAATATCTGCGCTCACTGCGTGATAACGTGAAGAAAAAAGCCGGAAGCATTATGAATCTGGTCGAAAACAAGCAGCCGGAGGAAGAATCGGCGCATGTTTCCGAGCCGGAGCCCGAGCATGAGGCGGCTCCTGCACCGGCATCCAAGTCGAAAAAGACCGAGAACATCTCGGAGACCGAGCAGGAAGCCATGAATATCGCCATCGACGAGAGCCAGAAAGCGCCCATGCCGGTCTACGACTACCCGCCGATCGACCTGCTGACACAGGGCAAGCACGCCTCTGTCGCGGGCGCAGAAGCCGAGCTGCGCGAAAGCTCGGCGTGCCTGCTCGATACGCTCGACTCGTTCAACATCGAGGCGCAGATCATCGGCATCGTGCGCGGCCCGTCCGTCACCCGGTTCGAGCTGACCATCCCGCGCGGCATCAAAATCTCGCGCATCACCGCCCTGTCGGACGACATTGCGCTGTCGCTCGGCGCGGCGAACGTGCGTATCGCGCCTATCCCGGATAAGGTCGCGGTCGGCATCGAGGTGCCGAACAAGACGGTCAATACCGTCTTTATCCGCGAGTGTATCGGTTCTCCGGCGTTCGCGAATGCGAAAAGCCGCCTGTCCTTTGCCGTTGGCAAGGACATTACCGGCAAGCCGGTCATCGGCGACATTGCCAAGATGCCACACATGCTGATTGCCGGCACCACCGGCTCCGGTAAGTCGGTGTGCATCAACTCCATGCTGATTTCGCTGCTGTACAAGTCTACGCCGGAGGAGGTCCGCCTCATCATGGTGGACCCGAAGATGGTTGAACTGGGCAACTACAACGGCATTCCGCACCTGCTGATTCCGGTCGTTACCGACCCGAAAAAGGCCGCTGGTGCGCTCAATTGGGCGGTCGGTGAGATGGAACGCCGCTACAAGCTGTTCGCGGACCATCAGGTGCGCAATCTGGTCGGCTATAACGACCTCATGCGTTCCGAAAAGGCCAAAGCAGAGCAGACCGAGGACGGCCATCCCGAGCAGTATCAGGTGCTGCCGCAGATCGTCATTGTCATCGACGAGTTGGCCGACCTGATGATGGTCGCTGCCAAGGAAGTCGAGAACTCCATCTGCCGTATCGCGCAGAAGGCGCGAGCCGCAGGCATGCACCTTGTTGTAGCAACACAGCGTCCGTCGGCTGACGTTATCACCGGTATCATGAAGGCAAATATCCCGTCGCGTATCGCGTTTGCGGTAGCCAGCCAGATCGAATCCCGTATCATTCTGGATACGACCGGCGCGGAAAAGCTGATCGGCAAGGGCGATATGCTGTATGCGCCGCTCGGTGAGGGCAAGCCGACCCGTGTACAGGGCTGCTTTATCTCCAACGAGGAGATTGAAGCTGTTATTGCCCGCATCAAGGAGACCAGCACCGCCGAGTACAGCGAGGAAATCCTCGAGCACATCGAGCAGCAGGCCGAACAGGTAGGCAATAACAAGGGCGGCAGCAGCGGCACGAACGACCCGGGCGACGATGAGGATGAACTCATCGAGGAAGCCATCGAGGTCATCATGGACTGCCGTCAGGCGTCCACATCCATGCTGCAGCGTCGTCTGAAGCTGGGCTATTCGCGTGCCGCGCGTATCATCGACCAGATTGAGGATCGCGGTATCATCGGCCCGTCCGAAGGCTCGAAGCCGCGCCAGATCCTCATCTCGCGTGAGGACTGGCAGGAGATGAAGCTGCGCCGCACAATGCCGTTGGATAAGCAGCAGTAATGGATAATGGAGAATTGAGAATGTCGCTATTCTTGCGCGATACCAGCGCAGCGCGGACGGGACTCGCACAAGGATAGCGCTAATTTTCCATTCTCCATTCTCAATTTGCTAAACAATTCTCTCAGGAGGTAACATATCATGAAGAAGATCAACATTGCCGAAAAGTCTTTCAATCCGTTCGATCTGATCGGTCAGAAGTGGATGCTGATTTCCGCAGGCACTGAGGACAAGTGGAACACCATGACCGCAAGCTGGGGTGCTGTAGGCGTTATGTGGGGCAAGCCGAGTGCGACCTGCTATATCCGCAAGAGCCGCTTCACCAAGGAGTTTGTAGACGCAGGCGAGTATTTCACCCTGACTGTGCTCAAGGACGGCAACCGTGATGCGCTGAACAAGATGGGCTCCAAGTCTGGCCGTGACATGGATAAGATGCACGAGAGCGGCCTTACCCCGGTATTCGTAGAGGGTCAGCCGACCTTCGAGGAGGCCGAGCTGGTACTTATCTGCCGCAAGCGCGGTGTGACCGACATCGCACCGGACGATATGGCGCAGGAAGTGCAGGACAAGTGGTACGGCGATCACGACTACCACACTATGTATATCGGCGAGATCGTAGCCGCTTACGAGAACTGAGTTTTGCAAACCGTTCTGTAAACCGATTTTTACAAATATTTCACCAATTCCTCACAGAATCGGTGTATATTTAAGTAAATGTGAACCGGTTTGCTGGAGATGCTATTTAACTGGTATTTCTAAGTGTTTCGCGCGGAAGCGCGCATGAAATAGCATTTGCTGCGCAAATGCCAAAAAAGCGGGAGCATGTATCACGCTTTTTTGACTTCTAGAGGGAGAAAGTTTCTGAATAGGAACTTTCGGACGACTTTGGAACGGCCCACGGTCCGTTCCTCTTGTCGGCGAAACTGTAGTTTCGCGACAGCTCAGCAGGGTCGCTCTGCGGCCCTGTATCCCAATCCACAAACCCACGCCTCAAAAGGGAGGAATGCAATTCGTGAAAAAACGATTGCTCAGTCTGATCACAGCGGCTGCGCTGATGGTCGGCATGCTGCCTGCGGCTTTTGCGGGCTATGAAAACTTTACCTCGAAAACAACGTATCCTGCCGGACAGTTCACCGACGTGCCCTCAACCGAGTGGTACGCGCAGAATGTTCAGGCGGCGTATGAATACAAGCTGGTGGACGGTGTAAACGCCACCCAGTTCAAGCCGAACAGCAACCTGACGATCGCACAGGCGATCAAGCTGGCGGCGTGTCTGCACAGCACCTATGTCAGCGGCACGACAGATTTTGAGACTGCGCGTCCGTGGTATCAGCCGTATGTGACGTATGCATTAGAAAATGGTATTATTAACACGACTTATGCGGATTACGATCAGCCGGCGACCCGAGCACAGTTTGCGTCCATCTTTGCAAACGCGCTGCCGGAGGACGCCCTGACCGCGATCAACAACATTGCGGACGGTGCGATTGCGGATGTGGACATGTCGGCAGGCTATGCCGCTGATGTGTACCGTCTGTACCGGGCGGGCGTACTTACGGGCAGCAACAACGCGCATGATTTCAAGCCGAACACCAACATTCGCCGCAGCGAGGTTGCGGCTATCGTCACCCGTATGGCAAAGCCGGATCTGCGGCAGAGCTTCACTGTGGAAGCACATATCGGCATGACGGCGGACGAGGTGTTCAGTGCCTGTGTACCGGCGATTTTCAAGCTGTACGCCTACGATTACAAGAATAATATCCTCGGCATCGGCAGCGGCGTTGTGCTCAGCGCACGCGGCGATGCTGTAACCTGTGGACACCTTGTCAACGGCGTTTACCGCCTTGTGGCTGAGATGTACGACGGCACCAAGCGGGAAGTCACGATCTACAGCTTTGACGCGGACGCGGACATCGCGCATATCCGTGTAGTCGGCAGCACGCTGCCGTACCTCAGTGTTACCACTGAGGTCGAGGAAGGCGACACGGTCTACGCGCTCGGTTACCCGGGCGGCGGCGCCGCAACGGTTACGACCGGCAAGGTGACCGACCCGGAAAACGACGATTACCTTGCACCGATGATCGAAAGCACGGCGCAGGTCATCAGCGGCAACTCCGGCGGTGCGCTCATCAACGATGAGGGCAAGGTTGTCGGCATTACGGTCAGCAGCCATTCCGGCGGCGTACCGTCTTACTCAGTGCCGATCCGCTACCTGAACAGCCTGATCGGCGACGGCACGGCGTACTCTCCCGGTGAGTATAACCGCAACCACAAGCCGGATGCATCGCGCTGCTACAGCAAGCACTATCCGGTGCCGGATTTCGGCACGGTGACCGGTGTTACGCTGCTCGGCACCATCCGGGAGGGCACCACGACCACCTACTACTACGACAGGGAAGAGGTAGAAGCCGGCGACAAGATTCTGCTCCACTACTACGCCGCACTGGGTGAAAACACCTTCTACCAGTTCACCGGCGGCTCGTTCACCTCGTCCTCGACGTATCCGTATTCGGTCAAGCTCTACGAGACCAGCTACGACGGCATCCCTGCGATCAGCGTCGTGGTTTCCAGCAATTCATTCGCTTCTATCGGCGGTCTGCCTCAGACCGTCGATTTTCTTTTGCAGGAATTTGTGCATTACGCCTAATGAAATGAAAGCTGACAGGCATGGAACGTATTTACGCCCAAAATGCCATAAAAATCGAGAAAAACGAGAAAAGATAAAATAAAATTCGGACAAAATTTCTGATAAATTAAAAAGATAGATTTTACGCAAACGTTTGAGTTTTGGATAAAAATACATGATTAGTCAAAATGCACAATATATTCGTGGGAAATCGGTATAATACTACAATGGAATATTTCACCGCTAACGTGCTATAATGTGCTTGCGTGATAAAGAGAATGAGTATTAGAGAGAGCATCAATCGAAACGGAGGAAATACCCAAATGAAAAAGTATGTTTACATGTTCCCGGAGGGCAACGGCAAAATGCGTGAGCTGCTTGGCGGCAAGGGTGCCAATCTGGCTGAAATGACCGGACTGGGCATGCCTGTGCCGCAGGGTTTCACCATCACCACCGAGGCCTGCACCCGTTATTACGAGGACGGCAAGACCATCTATCCGGATATTCAGGATCAGATCCTGCTTTACCTCGATCAGCTTGAAAAGATTACCGGCAAAACCCTTGGCGATCCCGAGAAGCCGCTGCTCGTATCCGTTCGCTCGGGTGCGCGCGCATCCATGCCCGGCATGATGGACACCATCCTCAACCTCGGCATGAACGACGAGATCTGCGAAGCAGTTGCCAAGCTGACCAATAACCCGCGTTTCGCACGCGACTCCTACCGCCGTTTCATTCAGATGTTCTCTGACGTTGTTATGGAGCTGCCTAAGTCCTCCTTCGAACAGTTTATCGATCAGGTTAAGGACAAAAAGGGCGTAAAGATGGACAATGAGCTCGATGCAGATGATATGTCCGAGCTGATCGTCCTGTTCAAGGATCACTACAAGAAGTCCCTCGGCGAAGATTTCCCGCAGGACCCGAAGAAGCAGCTGATGGAGGCTGTCCGCGCAGTATTCCGCTCCTGGGATAATCCGCGTGCAAACACCTACCGCCGCATGAACGACATCCCGCACAGCTGGGGCACTGCCGTAAACGTACAGTCCATGGTATTCGGCAATATGGGCGAGACCTCGGGCACCGGCGTAGCCTTCACCCGCAACCCGGCCACCGGCGAAAAGAAGCTGTACGGCGAGTTCCTGATGAATGCACAGGGCGAGGACGTTGTAGCCGGCATCCGCACCCCGCAGCCGATCTCCGCGCTGGCAGATACCATGCCGGAGGTTTATCAGCAGTTTGTTGACATTTCCAGCCGCCTTGAAAAGCATTACGGCGATATGCAGGATATGGAGTTTACCATCGAAAACGGCAAGCTCTACATGCTGCAGACCCGTAACGGCAAACGCACCGCACAGGCAGCGCTCAAGGTAGCGGTTGATCTGGTAGATGAAGGCGTCTGCACCAAGGAGCAGGCGGTTATGAAGGTTGAGGCAAAGCAGCTTGACGCACTTCTGCACCCGACGTTCGATCCGGCAGCTCTCAAGGCAGCTACGCCGATCACCACCGGCCTGCCGGCATCTCCCGGTGCAGCCTGCGGCGCGGTTTACTTCACCGCTGATGATGCAGCCAAGGCTCACAAGACCGGAATCAAGGCTGTTCTCGTCCGTCAGGAGACCTCTCCGGAGGATATCGACGGCATGGCCGTATCCGAGGGCATCATGACCGCACGCGGCGGCATGACCTCGCACGCAGCCGTAGTAGCACGCGGCATGGGCACCTGCTGTGTAGCAGGCGTAAACGGCATCAAGGTTTCCGAAGAGGATAAGACCCTGACCTTCGCCGACGGCACGGTAGTACACGAGGGCGATGTTATTTCGCTCGACGGCTCCACCGGCAACGTATACCTCGGCGAGATCGCAACGCAGGAGGCTGAGCTGACCGGCGACTTCGGCCGCTTCATGGGCTGGGCTGACGAGATCCGCACCCTGCACGTTCGCACCAACGGCGATACCCCGCGTGATGCAACGCAGGCCCGCAAGTTCGGCGCAGAAGGCATCGGTCTCTGCCGTACCGAGCATATGTTCTTCGAGCCGGCCCGCATCAAGGCGGTTCGTGAGATGATCATTTCCGATACGCTCGAGCAGCGCAAGGCCGCTCTGGCAAAGATCCTGCCGATGCAGCGCGGCGACTTTGAGGCAATTTACCGCGCAATGGGCGGTCTGCCGGTTACCATCCGTCTGCTTGACCCGCCGCTCCATGAGTTCCTCCCGCACGAGGATGATGAGATCAAGGAGCTGGCCGATGAGATGGGCGTATCCTTCGACAAGCTCAAGGGCAAGGTAGAAAGCCTGCACGAGTTCAACCCGATGCTGGGTACCCGTGGCTGCCGTCTGGACGTTCTTTATCCGGAGATCGCCGAGATGCAGACCGAGGCTATCGTATCCGCAGCTATCAATGTCTGGAAGGAAGACGGCCTGCATATCACGCCGGAGATCATGGTTCCGCTGGTATCCGAGGTCAACGAGCTGCGCTTTGTAAAGAAGGTTATCAAGGCTAAGGCTGACGAGCTGATCGAGCAGTCCGGCCTGAAGATGAAGTATATGGTCGGCACGATGATCGAGACGCCGCGTGCCGCAGTCACCGCAGGCGATGTGGCCAAGGAAGCAGAGTTCTTCTCCTTCGGCACCAACGACCTTACCCAGATGACCTACGGCTTCTCTCGTGATGACGTGGGCCGCATTCTGGAGACCTACTTCGACAAGAAGATCCTCGAGTCCGATCCGTTCGCTCGTCTGGACCAGAACGGCGTAGGCCGCCTGATCCGCTTCGCTGTTGCAGAAGGCAAGCGCACCCGCCCGGACATCAAGCTCGGCATCTGCGGCGAGCACGGCGGTGACCTGTCCTCCGTCGAGTTCTGCCACAATGTTGGCCTGAATTACGTTTCCTGCTCGCCGTTCCGCGTGCCGATCGCACGTCTGGCAGCGGCACAGGCTCGTGTAAAGGAACTTGGACTGGCATAAACCTCCCCAAACTTGACATACAGCGCGAAAGGCTTCGGAGCATTGCTCCGAAGCCTTTCGTGTTTGGGCTGTCGCGGAACTACGGTTCCGCCGACAAGCAGGAACGGACCGTGGGCCGTTCCAAAGTCGTCCGAAAGTTCCTATACAGAAACTTTCTCCCTCCAGAAGTTCAAAAGGGGCGCTATCCTTGCGCGGCTTCTCGGCCGCGCTGCGCTGATACATGCTCACCCTTTTTGAGCATTTGCAGAGCAAATGCTGTTTCATGCGCGCTGCCGCGCGAAATGCTGACTATACGACTTTTTTTGACAGACTGCGCGCTGCAATAGCAGCGCGTTTTCTTTTGCCCTTAAACGGATACAAATGCGTTCTAACCGTCCCAGAATCCACATACACTGTCACAGATGAAACCTCATCAGGCAGGAGGGAAACAGCGGTGAAGGGCTTACCGGAGGAGCGCACGATCCGTCTCGCACAGTACATGATCGAGCAGAAGGCCACCGTGCGGCAGACTGCGGCACGGTTCGGAATATCCAAGTCAACCGTACATATAGAAGTAATGAAAATGAGCGGTTCATTTGGTTAATTTGATAACGAAACCCGGAGTGCAGACATGAGGAAATGTTCGTACTCCGGGTTTACTTATGTGGGGGATTCATCGCTGAATTTGGGCTAACAGGGATTTTTAGGGATAAATATTATGGGCTTTGCATACAAGCTGGCGCCGTCCGTGCGGCGGCGTGCAGCGCGTAAGCCGACGGCACAAGATGGTGCCGAGGGCGCGGCGATAGCCGCGCCCTAAATATATGGCCCCCTTTTATCTAACAGGGGGGTGCAAATCGGAATAGATCAGCAAATTTCGCAAAACTTTGAACATAATGGGTGGCAAAACTTGCATTTCACATGATTTTAAGGCGAAAATACGGGAGTTTTTGCAAAAGCGATGTATAAACAGAATGTATTCGTGATATATGTTAGCGTTCTTCTAATTTATGTACTAAAAATATGATGCAAATAGCGTTGACATTGATAATACTTGGACATATACTATAATTATATCATTGTATGAAAAATGATAATATTAAAGGCTGGATGGAAAATTGCATGAGAGATTTCATCTTTAAGACAGAATATAAAAAACTACTTACACCAGAGGTTGTGTCCTGTCTTACACAGATTCATGAGTATAAGGGCCAGCAGAGCTTTCTTGTCAAGGTAAAAGCAGATGCACTATCAAATCTCTTGGAGAGTGCAAAAATCCAGAGTATAGAAGCATCCAACTGTATCGAAGGCATTATCACAACAGATAATCGTCTGAAAAAAATCGTAAGGGACAAGACCATCCCCAAAACTCGAAATGAGAAAGAAATCGCGGGATATCGTGATGTACTTGCAGTGATTCATGAGAGTTATGACTATATTCCGCCAAAGCCATCGGCTATTCTGCAGCTTCATCGTGATTTGTATAAATTCTGCGGAAAGACCGTTGGCGGTAGCTATAAAAGCTCAGACAACATCACTACGGCGGAACAAGAAAACAGAGGACGAGCAGTGCGTTTCCAACCTGTTTCCACATTAGAAACGCCGCAATCCATGATTGCGTTATGCGATGCGTTTCAGAACGCAAGGCAGGATGCCGAACTGGATCCACTGTTGCTTATTCCTATGTTTATTTTAGACTTCCTGTGCATTCACCCGTTCAACGATGGCAATGAACGCATGAGCAGGCTGTTGATATTATTGCTTCTGTATCGTTCCGGCTATATCGTGGGAAAGTATATCAGTATTGAAAAGCTGATTTCCGATACTAAAGAAACTTATTATGATGCTGTGCAAGCCAGCTCTTATAACTGGCATGAGGGTACTAACGATTATGTACCCTTTGTTATCTATATGCTGCGTATTTTTGTAACAGCCTATCGTGATTTTGAAGACAAAATCGAACTGCTGACTACCAAGAGGCTTTCAAAGCCTGACCGGGTACGGGAAACTATAAAAAAACATCTCGGTAAGATTACAAAGAGCGAAATCATGGCTAATTGCCCAGACATCAGCCAGATCACTGTTCAGCGAGCACTGGCAGATCTGATGAGATCGGGTGAGATTATCAAACTCAGCGGAGGTCGTTATACCTCTTACATCTGGAATAGGGAGAGAAAATAGAAATGATTACAGGCGAACTGAAAAACAAAATCGACAGCTTATGGGACATTTTTGCGGCTGGCGGATTGGTCAATCCGCTCGATGTCATTGAACAGATTACTTATCTGATGTTCATTCATGATTTGGACGATTCTGATAATCTCAGAGCGAAAGAAGCGGCTATGCTGGGGTTGCCGTATCAGAGTATTTTTGCAGATGAGATACAAGTAGGTGAGCGTACCATTGATGGTCAGCAGCTCAAATGGTCTGTGTTCCATGACTTCCCGGCTGGCAAGATGTACTCTGCTATGCAGGAATGGGTATTCCCATTCATCAAGACACTTCATACGGATAAAAACAGTGCTTATTCCAAGTATATGGACGATGCCATTTTTAAGCTGCCCACGCCGCTGCTGCTGTCCAAAGTCGTGGATTCATTGGATGAGATTTACCGCTTAATGAACGAATCGCAGGCAGTGGATGTACGCGGCGATACATATGAGTATCTGCTCAGCAAGATCAGCCAGTCCGGCCGGAACGGTCAGTTCCGTACCCCGCGTCATATCATTCGCATGATGGTGGAACTGATGGATCCGAAAGCTGATGATGTGATCTGCGACCCGGCTTGCGGCACCTCCGGTTTCCTTGTTTCTGCGGGTGAATATCTGAAAGAACATCGCAAGGAAGAAATCTTCTTCGACCGACAGAAGAAAGACCACTACATGAACCATATGTTCTTCGGCTACGATATGGATCGCACCATGTTGCGTATCGGTGCCATGAACATGATGACTCACGGTATTGACAATCCTTTTATCGAATACCGGGACAGCCTCAGTGATCAGAATCCGGACAAGGAGAAGTATTCGCTCATCCTTGCCAATCCGCCGTTCAAGGGCAGTCTGGATGCAGATACCGTTTCGGCGGACTTGCTGAAGGTCTGCAAAACCAAGAAAACCGAGCTGCTGTTTCTGGCACTCTTTCTGCGTATGCTGCGCATCGGTGGGCGCTGTGCCTGCATCGTACCGGACGGCGTATTGTTCGGCTCGTCCACGGCGCACAAAGCCATCCGAAAGGAACTGGTAGAGGGTAATCGGTTGGAAGCGGTCATCTCCATGCCGTCCGGCGTGTTCAAGCCATATGCCGGTGTTTCTACTGCAATCTTGGTCTTCACGAAGACCGGACACGGCGGCACGGATAACGTATGGTTCTATGATATGCAGGCTGACGGCTTTTCTCTCGATGATAAGCGCAGTCCGGTGCAGGATAACGATATTCCCGACATCATCGCGCGTTTCCGTAATATAGAGGGCGAAAAAGACCGTCAGCGCACGGAAAAATCCTTCTTCGTGCCCAAGACGGAAATCGCAGAAAACGGCTATGATCTGTCCATCAACAAATACAAAAAGACGGAGTATATCCCCGTGGAGTATCCGCCTACCAGTGAGATTATGGCCCAGCTGCGGAAGCTGGAGAAGCAGATTGGCACTGCGATGGATGAGCTGGATAAGATGCTGCAAGGAGAAAAATAATGACAGAAAATGATAAGCTGCAAATGTTTGAAAACCAACCGATTCGTACAGCATGGGATGAGGAACAGGAAGAATGGTACTTTTCTGTGGTGGATGTAGTTGCTGTACTTACCGATCAACCTGATAGCAGACACGCTGCGAAATATTGGAGTGTGCTTAAGACACGTCTGAAAAACGAGGGAAGTGAACTGACTACAAATTGTAGTCAGTTGAAAATGAAGGCCGCCGATGGCAAGCGCCGTCTGACCGATGTTGCAACCACTGAGCAGCTTTTACGCATCATTCAGTCGATTCCTTCAAAGAAAGCCGAGCCATTCAAAATGTGGCTGGCTATGGTCGGTCGGGAACGCATTGAGGAAATCATAGACCCAGAACTGACGATTGAGCGGGCGCTGGATACCTATGCAAAGAAGGGCTACTCTCCCGAGTGGATTAACCAACGTATGCAGACCATTCGTGCCCGTAAAGAATTGACTGATGCTTGGGATGCCCACGGTGTCAAAAAAGGAAAAGAATACGGGATTTTGACCGATGAGGTTACAAAAGCGTGGTCTGGTATGACGACTCGGCAGTATAAGAATCACAAGGGACTGAAAAAGGAAAATCTGCGGGATAACATGAGTACATTGGAGTTGGCGCTGAATATGTTAGCAGAGGCAACCACAACAGAGCTGACCAATGCACAGAATCCGCGTGGACTGGAAGAAAATCGTGCTGTTGCAAAGCAGGGCGGTAAAGTTGCAGGAAATGCCCGGAAAGAAATTGAATCGCAGACAGGGCGGCCGGTGATTACTTCTGACAACGCGCAGACAATGCTGCTTGGAAACGCCGTAGTCGAAATGATCGAGAGTGTGGCCAAAGAGGACGAAAAGAAATGACAATTCGGATTTGTGGGGATGAACGATGGCAAAATTGATTGAAATCACAGGGAAAGCCCTTTCGGGAGAATGGGGAACTGATGATGAAACGGGATGTGGAATTCCTGTACTCAGAACCACTAACTTCACAAACGAGGGCATTGTTAATTATCGTAATGTGGTTACGAGAACCATTACAAAGAAGAAAATTGCAGAAAAATATCTACGTCAAGGAGATATTATCATCGAAAAGTCAGGTGGTAGCGATAAGCAACCTGTAGGTCGAGTCATTTATTTCGATGGGCCAGATAGCACCTATTTATTCAATAATTTTACTGGTTTACTAAGAGTAAAAGATAGAAATGTATGGTATCCACGATATGTGTTTTATTCCCTTTTTTTTAATTATCGAAGAGGTGGAACAAAAGCATTCGAAAATAAAACAACTGGTCTCCACAATCTAAAAGTAGATGATTATGTGTCTCGATGTGAGGTGAGAGTAGAAAATATTCAAAAACAGGTTGCAATTTGCGAACAACTTGATCGAATTTTTGATATTATCAGAGCGCGTCAGCAGCAACTCCAAAAGCTGGATGAACTAATTAAAGCCCGATTTGTCGAATTGTTTGGTGATGGAAACCATCCGCACATAGCACTGATAGATCTTATAATTGAAGGTGCAGGGCTGTCCTACGGAATAGTGCAACCTGGCGACGATGGCACGGGAGATATGGGAGTTCTACGCCCTGTCGATATGGTAGATGGTAAGATATCGACTGCATCGATTAAGTACATTGATCGTTCTATCGGTGACGGATTCAAAAAAACCGAGCTATACGGAGATGAATTGCTTATTACCGTGAGAGGAACGACAGGAATAACTGCATTAACCGATATCCGCTTCAATGGGATGAATGTCACCCGTGGTATAGCAGTTGTCCGATATGATCGTAATAAAATCAATCCTGTGTATCTGAATGCCTATCTCAATACAGATGAGAGTCAGCGGTACATACAAGAGCATACAAGGGGTGCCACACTGCAGCAAATCAACCTATCTGATTTGCGGGTGCAGCAGATTATGGTTCCTCCATTGGCACTTCAAGAACAGATGGCGGCCTTCATCGAACAAACCGACAAATCAAAAGTTGTAGTACAAGATGAGGTCAATGGTCTTTAGCTGCTATACAATCGTTTTTTGAAAGAGGTGATTATTTATGACCAATTTTGACATTTTTGATGCCATCCCACAATTTGAATCTTTCGCTTCAGTAGCTGTCTCGGCTGAGCGTATTTTACATATCGACGCCTCTGCCTGTGTGTTGAACTGCCGCAGGGCGATGGAGTTCGCCGTGAAGTGGATGTATTCCGTGGATAAAGCACTGGTCATGCCGTATCAAGATACGCTGGTAAGCCTTATGAATACTGAGGATTTCCGTGATATTGTGGGTACGGATATCTGGCGGCGAATGGATTTTATTCGCCGTATGGGCAATAACGCCGCCCATACCGGAAAAAAGATCACCGAAGAGCAGGCGGCGCTGTGTCTGGAAAACCTCTATGTATTTCTGGATTTCGTAGCATATTGTTACGGTGAAAACTATACCGAGGGACATTTTGACCGTGATCTGTTGACACAGCCCCCCGAAATGCCTGCTGTTTCGATGCAAGGGACGACGGAGGTTGATTTGGCGGCACTCATGGCAGAGAATGCCGCACTGAAAGAAGAGCTCACTGCTCGTCGTGCCGTGCAGCAGCAGACCTATGTGCCCAAGCCCCTTGATCTGTCGGAATATAAGACACGTAAGCTGTATATCGACACTATGCTCACCGATGTGGGCTGGACTGAGGGTAAAGACTGGCGGGGCGAGGTGGAACTGCCCGGTATGCCCAATAAGAGTGAGGTGGGATATGCGGACTATGTACTCTACGGCGATGATGGCCGTCCATTGGCGGTGGTGGAGGCTAAGCGCACTTGCGTAGATGTCGCTAAAGGACGACAGCAGGCAAAATTGTATGCTGATCTGCTGGAAAAGGAGTACCACCGTCGTCCGGTCATCTTTCTGACGAACGGCTTTGAGACGCGCATTACTGATAACATCTATCCGGAACGCAGGTGCGCTGCAATTTATTCCAAGCGAGATTTGGAAAAGCTGTTTAATCTCCAGAGTATGCGAACAAGCCTGAAAAACATTATGGTGAACCGCAGCATTGCAGGGCGCTACTATCAGGAGGGTGCAATCAAAGCAACCTGTGATGCCTTTGCGCGCAATCGCCGCAAGGCTCTGCTGGTTATGGCTACCGGTTCCGGCAAGACGAGAACTGTTATCGCTCTGTGTGATGTATTGCTTCAGCACGGCTGGGTGAAGAATATCCTCTTTCTGGCCGACCGTAACAGTCTGGTGACACAAGCTAAACGCAGCTTTGTGAATCTATTGCCCGATCTCTCTGTCACCAATCTCTGTGAGGAGAAGGACAACTATACCGCTCATTGTGTCTTTTCCACCTATCAGACCATGTACAATGTCATTGACAGCGTGCAGGATGAGGCGGGCAAGCTCTTTACCTGCGGCCACTTTGATTTGGTGATCTGCGATGAGGCACACCGCTCGGTTTATAACAAGTACCGGGATATTTTCAACTATTTTGATGCGCCGTTAGTGGGTCTGACCGCTACCCCTAAAGACGAAATCGACAAGAATACTTATGAAATTTTTGAGTTGGAAAACGGCGTCCCTACTTATGGCTATGAACTGGCGCAAGCGGTGAAGGACGGCTATTTGGTGGATTTCCTATCTGTGGAAACAAAGCTGAAATTCATTGAGCAGGGCATTGTTTACGACGAGCTTTCCGACGAGGACAAGGCGGCTTATGAAGACACCTTTGAAGACGAAAACGGAGAGTTACCAGAGCGTATTGCGGCCGCTGCACTGAATGAGTGGATTTTTAACGAAGATACCATTCGGCAAGTGTTGCATACGCTGATATCTAACGGCCTGACTATCGACTACGGCAATAAACTTGGTAAAACCATTATATTTGCAAAGAACCATACCCACGCGGAGAAAATTCTTGAGGTTTTTAATCGTGAGTATCCGTACTTACCCGGCTTTGCCAAGGTCATCGATAATTATATGACCTATGCTCAAAGTGCAATCGACGAGTTTTCTGACCCGAAGAAGCTGCCGCAAATCGCCATTTCTGTGGATATGCTGGATACTGGCATTGATGTGCCGGAAATATTGAATCTGGTATTCTTCAAAAAAGTCATGAGTAAGGCAAAGTTCTGGCAGATGATCGGCCGCGGCACGCGCCTATGCCCCAGTTTGATTGACGGTAAAGATAAGGACAAGTTTTATATTTTTGATTTCTGCGGCAACTTTGAGTTCTTCCGCATGAATAAGGGAAAAGCAACCGCTAATATGATTGCGCTGCAAGGCGCGATTTTCCACCTGAAAGCCCAAATAGCTTTTAAATTACAAGATTTAGCTTATCAAACAGCAGATTTGATTGATTTCCGTAAGACACTTGTGAGTGATATGGTGCGCAAGGTGCGGGAGCTGAACCGTGAAAATTTCGCTGTCCGTCAGCATTTGAAGTATGTAGAGTTGTACAGCAATCAGGATAGTTACAATGCTCTGACCTATGAGGATACACTGTTCATGGAGCAAGAGCTTGCACCGCTTATTATGCCGGAGGAGGACGATGCTAAGGCGTTACGGTTTGATGCGCTTATGTATGGCATTGAACTTGCTTACCTTGTTGGGAAGAAATATGGTAAGGCAAGAAGCGATCTGTTCAAAAAAGTATCCGCTGTGGCGTCTGTTGCCAATATTCCTGAAATCATGGCGCAGTCTGAGTTGCTTGACAAGATTCTGCACACGGACTATGTAGAAAGGGCAGGAATCAACGAGTTTGAGCATATCAGGGAAAATTTGCGCGATCTCATTAAGTACATTCCAATCAGCAGGGTGCGCTATGACACCAATTTTGATGATGAAATCCTATCCATGGAATGGAATGAGTCGGAGTTGGAAAACGATGACTTGAAGAATTACAAGGCAAAGGCGGAATTCTATGTGCGCCAGCATATGGATAACGCCGCTATCTCAAAACTCAAGGGTAATGTACCGCTGACGGTGGAGGATGTTCAGGATTTAGAGAAGATTCTCTGGAACGAGGTCGGCACCAAGCAAGACTATGAGGCTGAGTACGGACAAAAGCCATTAGGTGAGTTCGTCCGAGAAATCGTAGGACTGGATATGAACGCCGCCAAAGAAGCCTTTGCACAGTATCTGAATGATGCAAGCCTTGACAGCAGACAGATTTACTTTGTGAACCAGATTGTAGAGTATATTGTTCACAATGGCATGATGAAAGATTTGTCTGTCTTGCAAGAAACGCCATTTACTGACCAGGGCAGTATCGTGGAGGTGTTTACGGATTTGTCTGTGTGGATGGGGATTCGGCAGACGATTGAAAAGATCAATGCCAATGCAGTTGCAGCGTAACTTAGGAAAGAATTATATAAACCTTTTGAAAAGCAAGTAATATGTTAAACAGCTGGGTAAGGGCCGTAGGAATTTCCTTGTCAAGCTGGATTTGCACTATCAAAACATTCCGGAGCGCATAGCCAAATTTCTGGCTGTGCGTTCCGTTTTTCTGTGTTGATTATGCTTTGTAAAATTTTATAAAAAGTCTTGTCGTTTTTTGCAGGTGTTCACTGACCGTTTTTCTCTGGAGTATAGTGGGGGGATATACTTTCTCGAAAAACATGGTTTCCATGGTCTAATAATTCGGGGGATATAGTGGAGGGAAAGAGGTATTTTACAGCTTGCCAGTAAGATTATAGACGTATTGTATAAATACTGACATTTGATTTTGTGCATGATTAAAAATATTTTTTGAAAACGTGCTTTTAGGGGTATTCACTGGTCTGTTTTTTCGGGGGTATAGTAGAGGGGTAAATAGTTTTTACGCTCTCTTGGTGATTTCTCTCTCTGCTCGCCGCCGCGAGAATGGTGAGGGGGTGCAACCCGGCTGTGTGTAACTGCCGTAGGGAGTATACACAACCGGGTAGGGGGGAGAGGAAAGACGCGAGCGGCGCGGATTTCGTTCCTCTCCCCCTAATCTCGAAAGCGATTTTCACCAGTGTTTTGATAAGATATAAGCATATAGCACAGAAATAGAAACTGAATTTTGTGCAGAAATAAAAATATTTTTTCAAAATGTGCTTTTAGGGTGTTCCACTGGCCTATTTTTTCGGGATGTATAGTAGAGGGGGAAATATTTTCGTTGTTCCTTGACAACAGAATACTCAGGCATCAGGTACAAATTCGGCGCGGAGAGCTGCAGCGGAAAGCTGCGAACTGTGGGTGGCTCCTATCATGGCAATGACCCGCGCGGAAGATAATGATACTCCCGACCAGTCACCGTCCGAGCGTGAAAACGTCGCAGGCAATGAGGTCGGACAACGGATAGGTGAAATTCCTGTGGAATCGGTACGCCGCCGATCGCTTGATGCTTCCTACAGTCGGGGGAGAGATCGAATAGGCTGACAGTAACAGTATAAATCATTATAAAACCTGAAGAATACGGATTCTTCAGCGTGTATTCTTCAGGCTTTGCATTTCCGGAGGTGTCCCATGTAAGTTTACTCATACAAACAGACCGCGAAAGCACCCGATGGATTCCGGTGGTAGTTCCCGACTTGTACGCATAGAAATATACCAGTAGCAGGAGAGGAACAGGAGGTGATTGATCGGCGGTGAGAAAGCAAAAGCTGAATTATCGGTTTCACGACCCGAATCCAAGGGCAGTGACCGCTGATTACTTACTGAAAATTTTCATGGAAGCGAATGAAAACAAGGTACAGAGAGCAATTGAAAACGCCGCAGATATAGCCGACAGCGAAGAAAGGGGACACTCTACATAAAGAGTGCCCTTTTTGACTGTTGTAAAAATAATTATTCTGCGTTAATATATAAATAGAAGATGTAACAGAATGACTTTATTTTAATGGAGAGGTTTACTATGAACATAGCTGCATATTGCCGTGTTTCCACGGACAAGGCCGACCAGCTTAACAGCTTAGAAACACAAAAGGAGTTTTTCTCAGAGTATACACAGCGCACAGGTGATACTTTAGTGCGTCTGTATGCTGACGAGGGTATTTCGGGTACAAAGATCAAAAACCGCAAGGAATTTCTTCGTATGATGGCAGATGCAGAACACGGTCTGTTTGATATGGTCGTGGTAAAGGATATTTCACGGTTTGCACGAAATACGGTCGATCTCCTGCAGAATGTTCGTAAACTGAAAGCGCTGGGAATCGAAACGCAGTTTTTGACTGCCAACATGACCAGCATGGGCAACAGCGAGTTCGTGCTCACGATTTTCGGTGCGCTGGCACAGGAGGAAAGCGCAAACACCTCTAAGCGTATCAAATTCGGCAAAAAAATAAACGCGGAAAAGGGCCGCGTGCCGAATATCGTGTATGGCTATGATAAGATCATCGGTGATTATTTCAACTTGAAGATCAACGAGAAAGAAGCGGAAGTCATTCAGCAGATGTACCGCTGGTATGTTGAGGATGGCTATGGTGCGGCTAAAATATCACAGTTTTTGAATGAGCGCGACTGGCGTACCAAACGCAACTGCAAATGGAGCCAGAACGGCGTGTGTCGTGTTTTGACGAATGAGCTATACACGGGCAAGATCATCAACGGAAAGCAGGAGATCGCAGATTTCCTGACCGGACGGCGTGCCGAAAAGGATGAAACTGAGTGGAGCGTCGTAGAGCGTCCGGAACTGCGTATTATCGAGCCGGAACTGTTTGAACGGGCACAGCAGATCATGCAGTCGCGCGGCAAGGCGTTCAAGGTGGACAGAGAACGACAGAGCAACAAGTATCTGTTTTCGACGCTGATAAAATGCAAAGAGTGTGGATGGTCGTTCCGCCGCACAGTCCGCACCTATAAGAATACCTATGTCCGCTGGGTGTGCTCGGGGCATAATGGACGCGGCGCAGACAGTTGCCCAAACGCAGTAACAGTCGATGAGGACGAATTGATCGAGACGCTTCAGCACTATTTTGCATCTGTGCTGAAGGAAAAGAAAAACGTCATTCGCTATGTGGTCAGAGAATTTCAGCGTGTATACAAAGCGAAAGATGAAAACCTGAATTATGAGAAGGAGTTGAACACAAAGCTGGACAAGCTGAAGAAAACACGGCAGAAGTACATGGATATGTATACAGACGATCTGATATCCCGCGAGGAATTGAATGATAAGATTGGCGGCATGAAAGTGGAGATCGAGCGGCTGGAAAACGAGTTGAAGATGGTGTCCTATCATCTGACAAAAGGAGAGCAGCTGGAAAACATTCTGCATCGCACCTTTCAGGAGATTGAGGATATTACCGATGTACGGGAAATGACAAATGCACAGCTGAAACGACTGATTCAGAAGATCGTGGTAGATAAAGACGGAAACGTGGATATTTATCTGCGTTTGATGGGTGATTTGGGGCTGGATGAAACCGTTCTGATTAACCACGACCGTACATAAGGATATCACAACGCGCCTGCAAAAGCTGAATACCGAGCTGTATGAGCGCGTACAGACCGTTCTGCAGGTGAACAAGCAGGAGCGGCATATACGCGGCGGCAGAGCAACACAGGCGAAATACCGCGCCGAAGCGGCGCAGCGACGCGGTGAAAAATAAAAAAACCGACTTTCCAAGCGGAAAGTCGGCAAACAGAAGCAGCGTGACAGTGTTGCTCTATAAAGGCTTAAAGCAGGCCGAGCTCATGCGCGCAATCGCTGCAGACATTCTTACCCTTGAAGTGGATAATGTCCTTTGCGTTACCGCAGAATACGCAGGACGGCTCGTACTTCTTGAGGACAATATGATCGCCGTCAACGTAGATTTCCAGAGCGTCCTTTACTTCGATGCCCATAGTGCGGCGCAGCTCAATCGGGAGCACGATGCGACCAAGTTCATCAACCTTACGAACAATACCGGTGGATTTCATTTTCAACACACTCCATTTCTTTATCATAAAAAATGTATTACCAAATCCCACTCACTCGGGATGTTGGACGGAAGGGGGGAACACGATATGCTGTCCGTTATCTGGACGGTGTTCCTTTGTATGGCGCTGCTATGCGGTGCGGTCACGGGCAGGCTGGCAGAGGTTACGGCAGCGGTACCCACAGGGGCTTCGGAAGCGATCACGCTGGCGATCAGTATCACCGGGCTGATGTGCTTCTGGAGCGGTGTGATGGAGCTGCTGCAGGCTTCCGGACTGGCAGAGCGGCTGTCCCGTCTGATGGCACCTGTTCTGCGTCCCTTGTTCGGAAGCGCATCGCAGGATAAACAGGCGATGGAAGCAGTAAGCGCCAATGTAACGGCAAATTTGCTGGGGTTATCCAACGCGGCAACGCCGTTGGGATTGCGTGCGTCAGAGCGGCTGTATGTTCTTGCAGGGCGACGCGGAGCGCCGGATACCGTGTTGACGCTGATCGTGCTGAACGCAACCTCAATTCAGCTGATTCCGTCTACGGTGGCGGCGGTTCGTGCGGCTTGCGGAGCACACGCGCCATTTGATATTATGCTGCCGGTGTGGGGAGCTTCTGCGGCTTCCGTTGCGGCGGTGCTGCTCAGCAGCAAGCTGCTGCGTCCTTTTTTTCCGGATGGGGAATAGCGGGACAGGTAAGTGCGCCTTACAAGTAGTATTATCACACATGAAAAGCAAGAAATTTGTCGAATAAGCAAACAATTCTCAAAAAATTTCCAAACGAGGGAAATAATACAAGGAGGGAGATTGTTGCAGATTTTGCAGAACGCGCTCATTCCGGCACTTTTGGCGGGAATCAGCCTGTATGCGCTGTGCAAAGGCGTGGACGTATTTCCAACTTTTCTGCGCGGTGCAGCCGTCGGTTTGAAAACCGCGGTGCAGATACTGCCTGTTATGGTCGGGATGCTGACAGTCGTGTTCATGCTGCGCGCCTCAGGTGCCGTTGATATTGCGGCAAGCGTACTCGCGCCCGCACTGCGTATACTGGGCATACCGAAAGAATGCACAGCCCTGACCCTGCTGAAGCCGATCAGCGGAGGAGGAGGACTGGCGATGGGCAGTGAAATTATACGACGCTGCGGACCGGACAGCTATGCCGGACGCGTGGCCGCAGTGATGCTGGGAGCCTCGGAAACCAGCCTGTACACAATCAGCGTGTACAGCGGGCACCTTGGTTTAAATCGAACCAGATATGCTGTATTTGCGGCATTGTGCGGTGATGTGGCAGCATTTACCGCCTCTGCAGCATTGGTTAGATTATATTTCCCATACAGTTAATATTATATCGTGTATGTTAAAAAATTACCATAGCTTATGTCAAAAATTAGCGAATTAAATAAACATTACTTGTATTCTTTGTGCAATATGCAAAAAATACAGGCTGAGAAGATAAAAAGCATCTATGCCGAAGCACAGATGCTTTTCATATTGCAAAGCGATTACTTCTTTACGATTTCCTTGCCGAAAGGACCATCATAGTCGAAGAAGCCCTTGCCGGTCTTAACGCCCAGCCAGCCGGCACGAACCATCTGACGCATCAGCGGATGCGGACGGTACTTCGGGTCGCCGGTCTCGCGGTACAGCGTCTCCATGATTGCGAGGTTTACATCGTGGCCAACAAGGTCAGCGGTGTGCAGCGGGCCGGACTTCATGCCTGCGCCAAGCTGCATAGCAATGTCGACATCAGCAGGGGAAGCGATGCCATCAGCAACGATACCCATTGCCTCGTTCATCATCGGGATCAGGATGCGGTTTACAACGAAACCGGGACCTTCCTTAACGGCAATCGGGGTCTTGCCCAGGGATGCCATCAAGTCAAATGCGGTCTGGAAGGTTTCGTCCGAAGTCTGGATCGCGCGGGTAACCTCAACCAGCTTCATGATCTGAGCCGGGTTGAAGAAGTGGCAGCCGATGAACTTGTCCGAACGCTGCGGGATGCAGGCAGCCATCTCGGTGATGGACAGACCGGAAGTGTTGGAAGCGAAGATGGTGTGAGCGGGGCAAATCTTGTCCAGATCCTCCAGCAGGTCCTTCTTCAGATCCATGCGCTCCAGAATAACTTCCATGACGAAGTCAGCATTGGCAGCGTCCTTGCGGTCAACCGAGGTCTTGAGGGAAGCAAGCAGCTCGTCCTTGCGCTCTGCGGTCATCTTGCCCTTGCTTACGAGGAACTCGTAATCGTGTGTGATAACGGTCTTGCCGCGCTCGGTGAACTCCGGCTTGATGTCGATCATGGTAACGTCATGACCTGCGTTCAGGAATACCTCAGTGATGCGTGCGCCCATGTTGCCAGCGCCGAATACACAAACTTTCATGCTAAAATTAACCTCTCTCTCTCACTCTTTGCGGATGGATGAACAGGTATTGCGAATATTGATTAGTCAAAACCGCACAATCCGGTTTTGAATTGTGCGGTTCTGCTGTCTCAATGCTTACTTATTCTTGAATTCCTTAGCCGGCTTGTCGCGGTTCTTGTCCAGGAAGTAAGCCATGCCGTACTTCTGATCCTCGGTAGCGAAGCACTGTGCGAAGCAGTTGCCCTCGAACTTCAGAGCGGAGTTCAGGTCGGTCTGCATGCCAACGTTTACAGCTTCCTTAACCAGGGAAACAGCGATCGGAGCCTGAGCAGCGATCTCCTCGGCCAGCTTTACAGCCTCGTCGAGCAGGTTTTCCAGCGGATATACGTAGTTAACCAGGCCCATGTTCAGAGCGTCCTGAGCGGTGTAGTTAGCGCGAGCAGTGTACAGCATTTCCTTAGCCTTGCCTGCGCCTACGAGGCGAGCCAGACGCTGGGTGCCGCCGCAGCCCGGGGTGATGCCCAGACCAACTTCAGGCTGACCGAAGGAAGCGTTCTCGGAAGCGAGACGGATGTCGCAGGACATAGCCAGCTCGCAGCCGCCGCCGAGGCAGAAGCCGTTGATGGCAGCGATAACCGGACGCTTGAAGTTCTCGATCTTCCAGCAAACGCGGTTGGACTCGTTGCCGAACAGCTTGCCCTCTGCACAGGTCTTGGTAGCCATCTCGGAGATGTCAGCGCCTGCAACGAAGGAGTTAACGGTCTTGCCCTTCTTGTTAACGGTGGAAGAACCGGTCAGAACTACTGCATAAACGTTGTCCAGATCCTTAGCCAGCTCGTCGAATGCCTCTTCCAGCTGTGCGTACATGTCGGTGGACAGAGCGTTCATAGCCTTCATGTGCTCGATCTTAACGATCGCAACATGACCCTTTTTTTCGATTACTACGTCAGTCATTTTTAAGACTTCCTTTCAGAATATGTGCTATGAGCGTAAAACGCTCAAAAGCAATCTCCGTTCGGAGATTACCAAACATCCAAAGGATGTTTGCAGTCAAAATAGAACAGAAGCGTGCTTCTGTTCGTAAAAACCCGCGACATGCGCGTGGGTTTTTACACCCCGACCCAGCCGCCGTGGGCGGCGTCGTTCGGGTATCCAAAATCAGTTTCTACGGAACTGATTTTGGTATATAGGGGGCTTTTGAAGCCCCCTATAGCAAGATTTACTTGCAGAGCTCGTCGCGCTCAACGATGATAGCTTCGCCCATACCGCCGCCGATACACATGGTAGCCAGACCGATGGTCAGGTCGCGCTTGATCATTTCGTAGATCAGGGTGGTGGTGATGCGGCAGCCGGCTGCACCGATCGGGTGACCCAGAGCGATTGCGCCGCCGTTTACGTTAACCTTGTCCATATCAAAGCCAAGCTCACGGTTAACAGCAGCAGCCTGTGCAGCAAATGCCTCGTTGGACTCGATCAGGTCGAGGTCAGCAACGGTCAGACCTGCGCGGGACAGAGCCTGACGGGTGGACTCGATCGGGCCTACGCCCATGATGGACGGATCGCAGCCTACAGAGCCCCAGGCACGAACCTTAGCCAGCGGCTTGAGACCGTTTGCCTTAACGAACTCCTCGGAAGCGATGATCATTGCAGCGCCTGCATCGTTGATGCCGGAAGCGTTGCCTGCGGTTACGGTGCCGTCCTTCTTGAATGCCGGGCGCAGCTTGCCGAGGATCTCCAGAGTGGTGTTCGGCTTTACATGCTCGTCGGTATCAAAGATAACGGTTTCCTTCTTCTTCTTAACTTCGATCGGAACGATCTCGTCCTTGAAGCGGCCGTTAGCGATGGCAGCAGCAGCCTTCTGCTGGGAAGCGAGAGCGATCTCGTCCTGCATCTCGCGGGTGATGCCGTACTTTTCAGCTACGTTTTCTGCAGTGATGCCCATGTGGTACTGGTTGAATACATCAAATACGCCGTCGTATACCATCATGTCGACCAGCTTCTTGTCGCCCATGCGAGCACCCCAGCGGGTATCGCGGGAGATGTACGGAGCACCGGACATAGACTCGCAGCCGCCTACCAGCATCATCTTGTTCTCGCCGGAACGGATGATCTGGGTGCCGAGGGAGATGGCACGCATGGAGGAAGCGCAAACCTTGTTCAGGGTCATAGCCGGGGTGGTGATCGGCAGACCGGACTTCAGGCAAACCTGACGTGCTACGTTCTGGCCTACGCCGCCCTGCAGTACCTGACCGAACAGAACCTCGTCGATTGCTTCCTTGTCAACGCCTGCACGCTCGATAGCTGCCTTTGCAGCAGCGGTGCCAAGCTCGGAGGAGTGTACATCGCGGAGGGTGCCGCCGTAAGTGCCGATTGCAGTACGGGCAGCGGAACAGATGTAAACGTTCATTTAGCTGTTTCTCCTTTTCTACTGATGCGGCGAAAAAACTATGCCGCCGCATGGTGATGGAAACTCGATTTTCTTGAGTTCGTTAATATTTTATCAAACCATTCGGCAGAATGCAAGGGAAACTGGTCGATTCTGTAAAATTATATGAAAAGGCCGGTTTCCGTTTGCATAATCTGCACAAATAGAATTGATCAGTCGTTAGCCAGACCCATCAGCTCGTCACGGAAGATGCGAGCGTCCATGGTCTTGATCTCGTCAGCCATCTTCGGAACGAATTCCATCTGGTCGAGGATCTGGGTCTGCAGGTCGATGCCCGGAGCGATCTCGGTCAGGGTAACGCCTTCCGGACGCAGCTCAAATACGCAGCGCTCGGTGATGTACAGAACCGGCTGATGTACCTCGTTAGCGTAATCGCCGGAGAAGGTGATGTGCTCAACCTGCTTAACGAACTTCTTCTTAGCGCCTTCCTGGGTGATAACGAGCTTGCCGTCCTTGCACTCAGTCTTGAGGCCCTTTGCAGTGAAGGTGCCGCAGTAAACAACCTTCTTGGCGTTCTGGGTGATGTCGATGAAGCCGCCTGCACCTGCCAGACGGGTGCCGAACTTGGATACGTTCAGGTCGCCGTTCGGAGCAGTCTCAGCCAGGCCGAGGAATGCAACGTCAAGGCCGCCGCCCTGATAGAAGTCGAACTGTACGTTGTGCGGGATGATGCACTGTGCGTTAGCAGCAGCGCCGAACTGGGTGCCGCCGTACGGTACACCTGCGATGGAGCCTGCCTCAACGGTCAGGGTCATCTTGTCGGAGATGCCTTCTTCAGCAGCTACGTTAGCGATCTTCTCCGGTGCGCCGGTGCCGAGGTTTACGATAGCGTCCTGCGGCAGCTCCATAGCAGCGCGGCGGGCGATGATCTTCTTAGCGTCCATCGGGATCGGCGGGATAGCGTCAACCGGGATGCGGAACTCGCCGGTCAGCGCGCCGTCGTACGGCATGCCGAGGCACTGCATGTTCTCCTCCTCGGTGCCGACTACAACAGAGTCAACATAGATGCCCGGGATAGCAACCAGCTTCGGGTCCAGAGAGCCGCCCTGTACGATCTTCTCAACCTGAACGATTACCTTGCCGCCGGAGTTCTTGCAGGCCTGAGCCATAGCAGTTACGTCCAGAGGACCGATCTCACGATGTACGGTGCAGTTGCCGTACTCATCGCAGTAGGAAGCACGCAGGAATACAACGTTGATCGGGAAGCCCTTGTACAGCAGGCGCTCCTGACCCTCGATGTTAACGATCTTTACCAGATCTTCCTTGGTAACGTCGTTCAGCTTGCCGCCGCCGTTGCGCGGGTCAGCGAAGGTCTTCAGGCCAACGTGAGTGATGGTGCCGATGTTGTGAGCAGCGATATCGCGGTACATGTGCGAGATAACGCCCTGCGGCAGGTTGTAAGCCTCGATCTTGTTGTTCAGAGCCAGCTCGCCGAGCTTCGGAGCACGGTCCCAGTGGCCGCCGATAACGCGCTTAACCATGCCTTCATGGCCGTAATGGTCACCGCCGGTGCCATCGCGGTGGCCCTGACCGGCTGCAAAGAACAGGGTCAGGTTCTGCGGGTGGCCGGTCTCAAGAAAACGCTTCTCGAGAGCCTTGGACAGGGTCTCCGGGCAAGCACAGGATACGAAACCGCCGGTAGCAATGGTATCGCCGTCCTGAACCTTCAGAGCAGCTTCCTCCGGGGTGATGATGCTTACTTTCTTCATGTTTATCAATCCTCCTGATAATAGTGCGACCGGTTTTACAGTGGTCACGCCTGTGACGTGAAAGACCTGATTCTATCTATCGCCTGCGGAATCTCATCCGCTGCGGCAACAACAACACGGTGCGCGGCCTCGATCTCCTCATAGAGATACGGGCAGCCGGTGCAGCCGCGCAGGATCAGCAGTACGTCATAAGGAACACCGTCCTCCGGATAGGAGAATGAGGCGGTGTCCTGCAGGGCAGCGCAAATTGCCTTGTAGGCGTCTCCGCGCTCATAGCGCGGATTGCAGCCGCCGCAGAATTTTACCGTGCAGCGCAGCAAGGCGCACAACCCCTTTCAAGATGTTTCCATATGGGAACAGTATGGTATAACGCAAACACAGGCACTCACGGGTGCTCCATGAGTGCCTATAGTTTGCTCAGAGATTACTTGATGCGAGCAATCTTCTTTGCCAGTTCCTTCTTCATTTCAAGGTTGGACTGACGGGCAATCATGATGCGCTGAGCCTGCGGCGAGCCTGCACCGTGCATGGACTCCGGCAGATAGCCGACAGCTGCAGTACCCATGGTCATGTTCTCGATCAGGCGCAGCAGACGCATACGATCCTCGGTCGGAACGGAAGCAACGCCCTTGAGGTACTTCTCGATGTACGGCTTGAGCTCCGGGTTGCGGTAATCAGCCTCGGACGGCTGGGTTACCATCAGGCCGCCTGCCAGATCCTGTGCCAGACGAGCGATCTCGTATGGGAAGCGGGTAACGTTCTGCTTGCAGACGTTGGCCAGCAGCAGGTCGATCAGGTAGTTGCCTGCCTTGGTCTTGGTGCCCTGAGAGGAGCAAGCGATACCGCAGCAGTACAGGGTCTCGTTCAGGTGGGTCATCTCGATCAGCTTGTCCTTAACGTGGGAAGCCTTGGAGGAGCCAGCCATCTCGCCAGCCAGAGCGGTAGCGCCGATCAGAACGTCGCCTACGCCGACCTTGCAGCCGCCGTAAGACTGGCGGTGATAGCCTGCGAAACGCTCTACAATCATGCCGGCAAACTTAACTTCGCCGTTCAGGAAGATGCGGTCGTTCGGAACGAATACACGGTCGAAGATAACGAGAACTTCGTGGCCGCCGTATACCTTGTTGCCAACGTCGATGTCGTTGTACTCTTCAATCTTGCGGGTGTCGCAGGACTGACGGCCGTAGATCAGGGTGATGCCCTTGGAATCGGTCGGTACAGCGAAGGAGATCGCGTAGTCCTCGTCGCCCTCGCGCATGGAGATGGTCGGCATTACCAGAACCTCGTGAGAGTTTACAAAGCCGGTCTGGTGAGCCTTAGCGCCGGTAACGTATACGCCGTCAGCGGTGCGCTCTACAACGTGCAGGAACAGATCCGGGTCAGCCTGCTTGGACGGAGCGAGGGAACGGTCGCCCTTAACGTCGGTCATAGCGCCGTCAACTGCGAGGTCCTCATCCTGCACGCGGGTCAGGAACTTGAGGAAGTTCTCGTGGTACTTGGTGCCGCAAGCCTCGTCGATCTCGTAGGTGGAGGAGAATACAGCGTTCATAGCGTCCATGCCTACGCAGCGCTGGAAGCAGGCTGCAGTCTTCTGACCGAGCAGACGCTGCATCTTAACCTTCTTGATCAGGTCGTCGGTGGACTGATGCATGTGGGTGAAGCGGTTGATCTTCTTGCCGGAGATGTGGGAGGTAGCAGTCATCAGATCCTGATACTGCGGGTCCTCAGCCAGCTCGTAGGTAGCGGCGAAGGAGTTCAGGGAAGGACGGATAACCGGGTCGTCAACCGGATTCTCTACCTTCTTGCCGAACATATACAGATTGAGGTTCAGCTTGCGCAGGGACTCAATGTACTGGTCTTTGGTCATCATAAGTGATCAAGTATCCTTTCTCATTACAATTTGGTACACATAACATGAATAAAGAAAATAGGGCGGGGAGACGGGACTCCCCGCCCTATTCAGGCGTTACATGCGGAAATTAGAAGCACTCTTTGTATACGCGCTCGCTGAGCTCGATGCTCCACGGACGGTAAGAGTTGGTGATCAGACGCTGCTGGTTTGCATCAACAGACAGTGCAAATGCCTTAACGTCCTCTTCCTTGAAGCCGTACTCATGCAGCGGCTTCAGGTGCAGAACCTTCTCCAGGGTTACGTTCAGGGTGCGCAGAGCGTCTTCCTTGGTGCAGCCCAGGCAGCGAGCAACGATTTCCTTGAACTTGCCCAGCTCGCCAGCCGGCTCGTACTCGTCGTACATCTCGAGGATCTTGCCGAACAGAGCGTAGTTGGACTCACCGTGCGGAACATGGTAGGTGCCGCCGAGCGGGAAGGACATGCCGTGTACGGTTGCACAGCCAGCCTTCAGGAATGCGATGCCTGCGAACAGGGAAGCATGAACGAACTCGCCGAGGTAATCCATACGAGCGTCCGGGCCTTCCAGAGCGATGCGGCGGAAGCCCTCGAGGATCATCTCCATAGCCTTAACGGAGAACATCTCGGAGGTAACAGTCTTGCGGTGCGGGGACAGGAAAGACTCGGTAGCGTGGATCAGAGCATCGATAGCGGATGCTGCGAACGGCTTGTACGGCAGGGTCTTGAGCAGATCCGGAACCAGGCAAACCTTGTTCGGGATGATGTCGTCGGAAACCAGGCCGAGCTTGGTATCGCCGCCGGTCAGCTTGCCGTCCTTCTCGTCCTTAACGATAGCAACAGAAATGTTGGTAACCTCAGAACCGGTACCGCAGGTGGTCGGGATAGCGATAACTTCCTTCTCATGTACAACAGGCTCGCGCTTGAAGTACAGCTCATGTACGGAGGTCGGGCGCTTGCAGCCGAGCAGCTTGCAAAGGTCCATGATAGCACCGCCGCCTACTGCGATTACGCGGTCGTAGGAATCGTACGGAATAGCCTCGTACATGGTCTCGATCATAGCCTCGGAAGGCTCGCCTGCACCGAACTTCTCCTGGAATACGAACTTGCTCTTGAGGCCAAGCTCTTCCATGAAGGGCTTGTAGATGAATTCGTTGGTCAGAACGACGTCGCGCTCGCCCAGCTTGAACTCCTCAGCGAAAGCACCAAAGGTGTCAAACTTGTAAATAGTCGGGGCAATGACGATCTCTCTCTTGTCCTTCATCAGGGAGGCGCTGAAAGCATCCATAGCCATAGTAGAAACATCTCCATTCAAAAATTTTATAAAAGGCCGTGCGGCTTTTTATTACATGATTTTACAGGGTGGTTTTTTCCTGTGTTCTTATTGTAGCAAATTTGCGCCAAAACTTCAACACAAACAAACAATAATTTCATCAAAAATTGACCAACTAAACCTGTACAAAAAGACAATAAAAAGTCCCGCAATCTTATTACGGGACTATTTTAACGTATTTATTGTGATTTGTAAATGGGGTAATGGTGAAAAGTACCGAAAAGTTTTTGTATAATTTTCCGTTCTTTAGCTGTTTTGCGAAAAACGGCTCAAAAATGCCTTGGTTCGCTCATTATGCGTATTTTCAAATACCTCTGTCGGCGTGCCCTCCTCAACGATGGTGCCGCCGTCCATGAACACGACATGATCGGCCACATCGCGGGCAAACGCCATCTCGTGGGTGACGATGATCATGGTGGTGTGCTGGTCCGCCAGTGAGCGGATAACGCGCAGCACCTCGCCGGTCAGCTCGGGGTCGAGCGCCGAGGTCGGCTCGTCGAAGCACAGGATATCCGGCTTGAGCGCGAGCGCACGCGCAATGGCAACGCGCTGCTGCTGACCGCCGGACAGCTGGTGCGGATAGTGGCTCATGCGGCCCTCGAGGCTCATCATCTCGAGCAGCTCGATGGCGCGGTGCTCGATCTGCTCGTGAATCTCGCGTTTTTTCTGCTTGTAGTCCGGGCGTTCCTTGGCCTGCAGCAGGGGAGCGAGCATGACGTTCTCGAGTGCGGTGTACTGCGGGAACAGATTGAACGACTGGAACACCATGCCGAAGTGCAGACGGTTCTTGCGAATCTGCGCATCGCTCTTGGCGGCATGGTCGGCAGCGTCGAGCAGTGTCTCGCCGTTTACGATGATCTTACCCTCATTCGGGGTTTCGAGAAAATTCAGGCAGCGCAGCAGCGTGGTCTTGCCCGAGCCGGACGAGCCGATGATGGCAAGCGCCTTGCCGCGCTCCAATGTAAAACTGATGTCTTTGAGCACCTTGGTAGAGCCGAAGTTCTTATAAAGGTGCTGTACCTCCAGAATAGGCATAACGGCTCCTCCTTATTTAAAGTAATCCATTTTCTTTTCGATCCAGCCGAACAGCAGGGTCAGAATGCCGCTGAACAGCAGGTAGAATACGGCGGTGTAGAACAGCGGCCAGATAATGCCAGGGTTCTTGACGAACTTTTCGCCTGCCCACAGCACCTCGTACACCGCGATGGTACGCGCCAGTGCGGTATCTTTAACAAGGTTGATAAATTCGTTGCCCATCGGCGGGATAACGCGCTTGATGACCTGCAGCAGCGTTACCTTGAAGAAGATCTGGCTCTTGGTCATGCCAAGCACCTGACCGGCCTCATACTGGCCGCTCGGGATACCCTGAATGCCGCCGCGGAAGATCTCCGAGAAGTAGCAGGCGTAGTTGATGACAAAGGACAGCAGAGCAGCGCTGAAGCGCGGCAGCTTGATTCCCCACACCAGAGCAGGGCCATAGTAGATAATGATGATCTGGAGCATAAGCGGCGTGCCGCGGACGATCCAGACGATGATTTTGATGAGTGCGCGCAGTGGTGTAATGCGGCTCATCGAGCCGAAGCTGATAAGCAGGCCGAGCGGCAGAGCGAATACCAGCGTCAGGCAGAAAAGCTGTACGGTGGTAACAAAGCCACCCATCAGGCTGAGTGTTACATTGGCAAACATGTCGTTTCCTCTTTACCTCTTTTTTACTTTGACACATAAGGCAGAAGACGGTAGTCCGCCTTCTGCCTTATATTGAACTGTGGGAATGGGAGATTAAGCCTCCGGATCTACGATTGCTTCCTGTACGCCGTACTTCTGAGCGAAGGAAAGAACGATGCCGTCCTTGTAGGCGCCCTTGTAGAAGTTGTTGAATGCTTCGGTCAGGTCAGAGCCCTTGCGGAAGCCTACAACATAGTTCTCGTCCTCCTCGCCGTTGGCCTCGTTGAGGTTTACGGTGTAGGTCAGGTTCGGGTAGCTGGTGCCCTCGCCGATCATAGCGCCTGCCATCAGCAGGTCGATCACGCAGGCATCAGAGGTGCCTGCGGCAACTTCCATCAGTGCGTCAGCCTGAGACTGAACTGCGGTTGCATTCAGACCGGCAGCCTGTGCAGCAGCCTCACCGGCGGAACCGGACTCAACAGCGAAGGTCATATCCTTGATGGACTCGATGTCCTTGGCAGCGTCAGCCTTGTCGGACGGAACAACAACAACCTGTGCGTTGGTTGCATACGGGTCGGAGCAGTTCATGGGGGTCTTGACCTCATCGGTCAGGGTCATGCCGTTCCAAACAGCGTCAACGCCCTTGGAATCCAGCTCCATGATCTTGTTGGCCCAGTTGATCTCGATGAACTCAGCTTTTACGCCCAGGCTCTCAGCAAAAGCCTTTGCCATGTCCGCGTCAAAGCCGACCCACTCGTCCGAGCCGTCTTCCTTATAATCCATCGGCGCGAAATCCGTGATGCCGATAACCAGCTTGCCGTTGCTCTTTACATAATCCACATCGCTCTCAGCGGAAGCCGAGGTGTCAGCCGCATCGGCACTCGAGTCGTCGGTCTTGGCAGCAGAGCCGCCGCAGCCGGACAGCACGGATACACTCATTGCGCCTGCCATCAGCAGTGCGAGAAGTTTCTTCGTCTTCATTTTTAGAAAACCTCCTGTAATTCGGTTCATATCTTGTTTACTATTATAACACTTTAGCGCAGAAAATCAACCCCTGATTTTCATGCAGATTTTCAGCATTTTTGAAGGATAATCGGGCGGTATTTTGTGCAAAATCTAAAATAACAGGGTGAAATATATGGAAAAGAGGGCGGGGAGCGGTTGGGACGGATTCTCACTCTTTTTTGCGAACCTGTGTTGACCTGTACCAAAAAAGAGATTATAATCATAAGTAAGCATGATTGTTAAAGAATAAACAATGAAGAACAAGTAAGACGGAGGGAATCAGCGTGGATTATACTGCACTGTATCAGCAGAAGCTGACAACGGCGGATGAAGCCGTTAAGGTTGTTAAATCGGGTGACTGGGTAGACTACGGCTGGTGTACGGGTACGCCTGTTGCACTGGACAAGGCACTTGCTGCCCGCATGGGCGAGCTGGAGGATGTAAACTTCCGCGGCGGCGTACTCATGCGCCGACCGGCGGTATTCGATATTCCGAATGCAGCCGACAAGATCACCTGGAACTCGTGGCACATGTCCGGCATTGAGCGCAAGGCATGCATGGAGGGCTTCGGCTTTTACAGCGCACTGCGCTACTCCGAGATGCCGCGCTGGTACCGCGAGAACGTCCGTCATGTCAATGTAGCCATGATTCAGGTGGCGCCGATGGACGCACATGGCTGGTTCAGCTTCGGTCCGCAGGCTTCGCACCTGAAAGCCGTCTGCGATGTATCCGATGTTATCATCGTTGAGGTCAACAAGTATATGCCGCGCTGCCTTGGCGGCTTTGAGGACGGCATTCACATTTCGCAGGTGGATATGATCGTTGAGAGCGACACCGAAATGCCGCAGATGGGCGCAGGCGGCGAGCCGACCGAGGTTGATAAGGCGGTTGCAAAGCTGATCGTGGAGGAAATCCCGAACGGTGCGTGCCTGCAGCTGGGCATCGGCGGCATGCCGAATACCGTAGGTTCGATGATCGCGGAGTCTGATCTGAAGGACCTCGGCGTTCATACTGAAATGTACGTTGACGCATTCGTTGACATCTCCCGTGCAGGCAAGATCAACGGCTCGAAGAAGGCCATCGACCGCGGCCGTCAGGTGTTCGCGTTCGGCGCAGGCACCCAGAAGCTGTACGATTTTGTAAATGATAATCCGGAGTGCATGTCTGCACCGGTATCCTATACTAACGATGCGCGCACCATCGCACAGATCGACAACTTCATTTCCATCAACAATATTGTGGATGTGGATCTGTTCGGCCAGATGAACGCAGAAAGTGCCGGCATCAAGCAGATTTCCGGTGCAGGCGGCCAGCTGGACTTCGTTCTGGGCGCGTATCTGTCCAAGGGCGGCAAGAGCTTCATCTGCTGCTCGTCCACCTTTAAGAAGAAGGACGGCACGCTCGAGAGCCGTATTCGTCCGACGCTCGAGAACGGCTCGGTCGTTACCGATGCCCGTCCGTGCGCGCACTGGTTTGTCACCGAGTACGGCAAGGTAAACCTCAAGGGTCTGACTGCATGGCAGCGCGCAGAGGCTCTGATCTCGGTTGCACATCCGGATTTCCGTGAGCAGCTGATTCAGGAAGCGGAGAAGATGCGTATCTGGAAGCGCTCCAATAAACGCTAAAATGCTGTCGGCGGAACTACAGTTCCGCACGGTGTTTGCTACTGTTTATAAGAAAACGCTCTGTGAAAACAGAGCGTTTTTTCTTATGCAATTATTAAAGTGAAATTCGCAGGATAAACTGCTGATTCCTGACCGAAAAGCTGTATACACCGCCGTATCGCTCGACGATGCTGCAAATGCTGTGCACGCCGATGCCGTGTCCGGCGCGGTCGGAGACCGGCACGCCGTGGCTGAACTGCACCGGCTGCGTGCAGTCGTTGACAACCTGCAGGAAGAACTTTCCGGCTTTTTCGTATGTCTGCACCTCGATGTGTCCGGGAATGCCGTCCGCATGCTCGCTGCATGCGTGAATCGCATTCTCAAGCGCGTTGGAGAGCAGCACGCACAGGTCGCTCTCGGCAAGCGGCAGCTGATTGGGCAGCACGGCATGCACCGCAAGCGGGATGCCCTGCGCCTTGGCGCGGTCGGCAAACGATGAGAGAATCAGGTTTGCGGCCTCGTTTTCGCAGTAAACAGTCACGCGGCTGGCTTCGATTTCCTCGCTGATAGAGTGAATGTACTGCAGTGCCTGCTCATACTGCTCATTCTCGATGCAGGCGGTGATGTACTGCAGATGATGCCGCAGATCATGCCGGTAGGCGCGGGTTTTCTGCTGAGAGATGCGCAGTGCTTCAATCTCACGGACGGCCTGATGCACCTGCAGGTCAAGATTGCTTTTCAGCTCCTCCAAACGCAGCCGTGCGTGCTGCTCTTTGGAAATGTGAATCAGGAACAGCAGGTACGCCGCACTGCACACGAACGGCATGAACTCCACGACTACAGCCGAACCGGAGAACAGCAGGTCGGTATAAACGCGGGTGGCATAGTCAAACGCATAGTACACCGCGGGCACAATGCCGAACTGACACTGCACCGCTCGCGAATACTGCGACACCGACCGGATGGCAGGTGCGGCCTTGAGCAGCAGAATGAGCAGCGGCACGGTGACGATTATTTCCACAGCGTACTGCATGGTGTCTCCGCCGGAGAAGATAGCGACCGCGATCAGCGCCAGCCAGCGCCGCAGCTGACAGCACAGGTACGCCGTCAGCACGGAAATCACCGGCCACAGGCGTTCGTGACTGAGCGAGCACAGCGCGAGCACAAGCGGCAGGTGGGTGTGCAGCGGATACAGATAGCGTCCGAAGCCCGGGTCCACACCGAGGTAGGCGATGCCGGACAGGCAGAAGATCATCAGCGTGTACAGCAGCATGCGCTTTTTCGCCTTGGGCGTCCAGTGGATATTGCAGAATGCCGCAGAGAGCGCGATGCCGAACAGCGTAACGGCAACGGAGTTGCAAAGGTCAACGGCGAGTGCAATCATGTCAGGAACACCTGCTCTTTCTGGAAGGCGTGTTCAAGGTACGCGTCCTTGATGTCGTTGAAGCGTCCGCGCGGAATGGGCAGCTCGGCGCGGCTGGACATGACGAGCGTTTTTGGCGTGATCGTCTGGATATGCGCTAAATTTACAAGGTAGGAGCGGTGAATGCGCAGAAAATTCCTGTGTTCGGCAAGGCTTTCGCACAGGCTGTCCATGCTGCCGGCGGCTTCGAGCACGGTGCCGTCAGTCTTGTGCAGCAGCAGGGAACGGCGGATGACCTCGCAGTATTCCAGCTTGTCCAGTTCAACGCGTGTGATGCCGGTTTTGCAGCGCAGGATCAGGCTGACGCTGCTCTCGCGCGAGCAGGCGGCAATGACCGAATCCATCAGCCGGAAGAAGCTCTCCGGCCAGATCGGCTTGAGCTGATAGAAATACGCGCCCACCGTATACGACTGCACGGCAAACTCTGCGGATGAGGTGAGAAAGATGATCTTCACGTTGGAGTCGTACTGACGGATCTCACGGGCGGCTTCGATGCCGTTTTCGCCGGGCATGAGTACATCGAGCAGCAGAATATCAAAGCGTGCGCCCTTTTCGATGGACGCCAGCAGCTCGAACGGGCTTTGGAAGGCTGTCGGGGCAATATCGGCGTTGTGTTCCGTACGGTAGCTGCCGAGCAGCTCGTGCAGTTCATCGAGCACGCTGGGATCATCGTCGCAAAAGCCAATCTGGATCATGGTTCTCGTCTCCTTTCTTTTTATAAAGGGAACAGATCATTTGTAATCGCGGCGGGTCTTGTCGGGTTCCCAGCCCTCGAGCGGGTAGCGCTGCATGGCGCCGAAAATGCGCTCGCGCACACCGGGCATGGTCTTTTCGAGACTTTTCAGCAAATCCTTGATCTCCTGTCGCTTGGTGTTGCCGTCCGCCGGACACGGATTGTGCACGATAGGCAGCTCATGCCGTTTGGCGAACGAGCGCACATAATGCTCCGGCACATACAGCAGCGGACGAATGAGCGTGATGTCGGCGCGGTCGAGGTAGGTTACCGGCGAAAAGCACGAAATGCGGCCTTCATAAAATAAGGAAAGCATGTAGGTCTCGACTACATCGTCAAAGTGATGGCCGAGCGCAACCTTGCTGCAGCCTGCCTTGCGGGCGGCATCGTGCAGAGCGCCGCGGCGCAGCTTGGCACAGAGCGAGCAGGGGTTTTCCTCGTGGCGGATATCAAACACGATAGGGCCGATCTGGGTGGGGACGCGGATGTACTCGACGCCCAGCTTGTCGCACAGCGTCTGTACAGGGGAGAAGTCCATCTCATCATAGCCCATCTCCAATGTAATAGCCACGACTGTAAAATGGTGCGGATAAAAGCGGCTCAGCTGACTGAGTGCCACGAGCAGTGCGAGCGAGTCCTTGCCGCCGGAAACACCGACCGCAATCCTGTCGCCCTCATCTATCATATGGTAATGGTCCACCGCACGGCGGACATAGGAAAGCATTTTCTGCATAACAGTCTCCTTTTTGATCGTACATATTAAAATTTATCAGAAAACGTCAAAAATCGCAAATGTAAAAAATGAAATGCAAAGTGAGTATTCGAGAGTATGAGAGAGAATAGAAGCGAAAACGAGAGAATGTATTGGATTGAAGATATTTTTTCAAAATTTCGCTTGACTTGCGCAAAATGATGTGTTTTAATAAATATGCTCGTTTCGAGCGATCAATCAGTTGTCAAAGTATTTTTGATATATATAAACGGAGGAAAAAACCATGTCTACTTTTATGGCTAAGGCAGAAAATGTCGAGCGTAAGTGGTATGTACTGGACGCAGCTGGCAAGCCGCTGGGCCGTACTGCTGCAACCGCTGCAATGCTGCTTCGCGGCAAGCACAAGACCACGTTCACTCCCCATGTTGACTGCGGCGATTTCGTAATCATCGTCAACGCTGACAAGGCGGTTCTGACCGGTAAGAAGCTCACCCAGAAGTACTATCGTCATCACACCGGCTGGGTCGGCGGTCTGAAGGAAGTTCAGTACAAGACCCTGATGGCTGAGAAGCCGGAGTTCGCTATGCAGCTCGCAGTTAAGGGCATGCTGCCGAAGAATTCCATCGGCCGTCAGTCCGCTACCCGTCTGAAGGTATTTGCTGGCGAGAACCACAATCATCAGGCTCAGAAGCCCGAGAACTGGGAAAAGTAAGGGAGGATTAACTGATGTATACACCTAAGAAGGCATATTTCTATGGCACCGGCAGAAGAAAGTCCTCTGTTGCCCGCGTTCGTCTTTTCCCGGGCGGCACCGGTGAGATCAAGATTAACAACCGCACCATCGACAACTACTTCGGTCTCGAGACCCTGAAGATGGTTTGCCGTCAGCCGTTCGAAGTAACCGGCACCGAGGGCAAGTTCGACGTAGAGTGCACCGTAACCGGCGGCGGCTTCACCGGCCAGGCTGGCGCAATCCGTCACGGCATCGCTCGTGCTCTGCTGCAGGCTGATTCCGACCAGTACCGCGCAGCTCTGAAGGCTGCAGGCTTCCTGACCCGCGATCCGCGTATGAAGGAACGTAAGAAGTACGGTCTCAAAGCAGCTCGTCGCGCTCCGCAGTTCAGCAAGCGATAAT
>OLPL01000066.1_pt1 | contig 80445 bp, 72 predicted proteins | sample 1673211 | NCBI WGS metagenome assembly OLPL01 (sample SAMEA3136766, study PRJEB25190) | human gut metagenome | reverse complement strand
TAGTCTGCACGATTATCTAAATTGCTTCAATCTGGTCTGACCTGTTTTCTGAGCAATTCAGTAATGTCACTCTTTTCTTTGTTTGCTTCAGAAGAAACTCTTTTTTCTGAGCACAGTCTCCGGCGGCAGGCTTCAATGACCCAGGCTGAGAAATTCCCGGACCCTTTTTGCTCAAGAGCGATGTTAATTTGTTCAATCATTTGGTTAGGAAAGCGGATGTTGCGGGTTGTTGTTCTGCGGGTTCTGTTCTTCGTTGACATGAGGTTGCCCCGTATTCAGTGTCGCTGATTTGTATTGTCTGAAGTTGTTTTTACGTTAAGTTGATGCAGATCAATTAATACGATACCTGCGTCATAATTGATTATTTGACGTGGTTTGATGGCCTCCACGCACGTTGTGATATGTAGATGATAATCATTATCACTTTACGGGTCCTTTCCGGTGATCCGACAGGTTACGGGGCGGCGACCTCGCGGGTTTTCGCTATTTATGAAAATTTTCCGGTTTAAGGTGTTTCCGTTCTTCTTCGTCGTAACTTAATGTTTTTATTTAAAATACCCCCTGAAAAGAAAGGAAACGACAGGTGCTGAAAGCGGGCTTTTTGGCCTTTGTCGTTTCCTTTCTCTGTTTTTGTCCGTGGAATGAACAATGGAAGTCAACAAAAAGCAGCTGGCTGACATTTTCGGTGCGAGTATCCGTACCATTCAGAACTGGCAGGAACAGGGAATGCCCGTTCTGCGAGGCGGTGGCAAGGGTAATGAGGTGCTTTATGATTCTGCCGCCGTCATAAAATGGTATGCCGAAAGGGATGCTGAAATTGAGAACGAAAAGCTGCGCCGGGAAGTTGAAGAACTGCGGCAGGCCAGCGAGACAGATCTCCAGCCAGGGACTATTGAGTACGAACGCCATCGACTTACGCGTGCGCAGGCCGACGCACAGGAGCTGAAAAATGCCAGAGACTCCGCTGAAGTGGTGGAAACCGCATTCTGTACTTTCGTGCTGTCGCGGATCGCAGGTGAAATTGCCAGTATTCTCGACGGGATCCCCCTGTCGGTGCAGCGGCGTTTTCCGGAACTGGAAAACCGACATGTTGATTTCCTGAAACGGGATATCATCAAAGCCATGAACAAAGCAGCCGCGCTGGATGAACTGATACCGGGGTTGCTGAGTGAATATATCGAACAGTCAGGTTAACAGGCTGCGGCATTTTGTCCGCGCCGGGCTTCGCTCACTGTTCAGGCCGGAGCCACAGACCGCCGTTGAATGGGCGGATGCCAATTACTATCTCCCGAAAGAATCCGCATACCAGGAAGGGCGCTGGGAAACACTGCCCTTTCAGCGGGCCATCATGAATGCGATGGGCAGTGACTACATCCGCGAGGTGAATGTGGTGAAGTCTGCCCGTGTTGGTTATTCCAAAATGCTGCTGGGTGTTTATGCCTACTTCATAGAGCATAAGCAGCGCAACACCCTTATCTGGTTGCCGACGGATGGTGATGCCGAGAACTTTATGAAAACCCACGTTGAGCCGACTATTCGTGATATTCCGTCGCTGCTGGCGCTGGCCCCGTGGTATGGCAAAAAGCACCGGGATAACACGCTCACCATGAAGCGTTTCACCAATGGGCGTGGCTTCTGGTGCCTGGGCGGTAAAGCGGCAAAAAACTACCGTGAAAAGTCAGTGGATGTGGCGGGTTATGATGAACTTGCTGCCTTTGATGAGGATATTGAACAGGAAGGCTCTCCGACGTTCCTGGGCGATAAGCGTATTGAAGGCTCGGTCTGGCCAAAGTCCATCCGTGGCTCCACGCCCAAAGTGAGAGGCACCTGCCAGATTGAGCGTGCAGCCAGTGAATCCCCGCATTTTATGCGTTTTCATGTTGCCTGCCCGCACTGCGGGGAGGAGCAGTACCTTAAATTTGGCGATAAAGAGACGCCGTTTGGCCTCAAATGGACGCCGGATGATCCCTCCAGCGTGTTTTATCTCTGCGAGCATAATGCCTGCGTCATCCGTCAGCAGGAGCTGGACTTTACTGATGCCCGTTATATCTGCGAAAAGACCGGGATCTGGACCCGTGATGGCATTCTCTGGTTTTCGTCATCCGGTGAAGAGATTGAGCCGCCTGACAGTGTGACCTTTCACATCTGGACGGCGTACAGCCCGTTCACCACCTGGGTTCAGATTGTCAAAGACTGGATGAAGACGAAAGGGGATACGGGAAAACGTAAAACCTTCGTAAACACCACGCTCGGTGAGACGTGGGAAGCGAAAATCGGCGAACGTCCGGATGCTGAAGTGATGGCAGAGCGGAAAGAGCATTATTCAGCGCCCGTTCCCGACCGTGTGGCTTACCTGACCGCCGGTATCGACTCCCAGCTGGACCGCTACGAAATGCGCGTATGGGGATGGGGGCCGGGTGAGGAAAGCTGGCTGATTGACCGGCAGATTATTATGGGCCGCCACGACGATGAACAGACGCTGCTGCGTGTGGATGAGGCCATCAATAAAACCTATACCCGCCGGAATGGTGCAGAAATGTCGGTATCCCGTATCTGCTGGGATACTGGCGGGATTGACCCGACCATTGTGTATGAACGCTCGAAAAAGCATGGGCTGTTCCGGGTGATCCCCATTAAAGGGGCATCCGTCTACGGAAAGCCGGTGGCCAGCATGCCACGTAAGCGAAACAAAAACGGGGTTTACCTTACCGAAATCGGTACGGATACCGCGAAAGAGCAGATTTATAACCGCTTCACACTGACGCCGGAAGGGGATGAACCGCTTCCCGGTGCCGTTCACTTCCCGAATAACCCGGATATTTTTGATCTGACCGAAGCGCAGCAGCTGACTGCTGAAGAGCAGGTCGAAAAATGGGGGGATGGCAGGAAAAAAATACTGTGGGACAGCAAAAAGCGACGCAATGAGGCGCTCGACTGCTTCGTTTATGCGCTGGCGGCGCTGCGCATCAGTATTTCCCGCTGGCAGCTGGATCTCAGTGCACTGCTGGCGAGCCTGCAGGAAGAGGATGGTGCAGCAACCAACAAGAAAACACTGGCAGATTACGCCCGTGCCTTATCCGGAGAGGATGAATGACGCGACAGGAAGAACTTGCCGCTGCCCGTGCGGCACTGCATGACCTGATGACAGGAAAACGGGTGGCAACGGTACAGAAAGACGGACGGAGAGTGGAGTTTACGGCCACTTCCGTGTCTGACCTGAAAAAATACATTGCGGAGCTGGAAGTGCAGACCGGCATGACACAGCGACGCAGGGGACCTGCAGGATTTTATGTATGAAAACGCCCACCATTCCCACCCTTCTGGGGCCGGACGGCATGACATCGCTGCGCGAATATGCCGGTTATCACGGCGGTGGCAGCGGATTTGGAGGGCAGTTGCGGGCGTGGAACCCACCGGGTGAAAGTGTGGATGCAGCCCTGCTGCCCAACTTTACCCGTGGCAATGCCCGCGCAGACGATCTGGTACGCAATAACGGCTATGCCGCCAACGCCATCCAGCTGCATCAGGATCATATCGTCGGATCTTTTTTCCGGCTCAGTCATCGCCCAAGCTGGCGCTATCTGGGCATCGGGGAGGAAGAAGCCCGTGCCTTTTCCCGCGAGGTTGAAGCGGCATGGAAAGAGTTTGCCGAGGATGACTGCTGCTGCATTGACGTTGAGCGAAAACGCACGTTCACCATGATGATTCGGGAAGGTGTGGCCATGCACGCCTTTAACGGTGAACTGTTCGTTCAGGCCACCTGGGATACCAGTTCGTCGCGGCTGTTCCGGACACAGTTCCGGATGGTCAGCCCGAAGCGCATCAGCAACCCGAACAATACCGGCGACAGCCGAAACTGCCGTGCCGGTGTGCAGATTAATGACAGCGGCGCGGCGCTGGGATATTACGTCAGCGAGGACGGGTATCCTGGCTGGATGCCGCAGAAATGGACATGGATACCCCGTGAGTTACCCGGCGGGCGCGCCTCGTTCATTCACGTTTTTGAACCCGTGGAGGACGGGCAGACCCGCGGTGCAAATGTGTTTTACAGCGTGATGGAGCAGATGAAGATGCTCGACACGCTGCAGAACACGCAGCTGCAGAGCGCCATTGTGAAGGCGATGTATGCCGCCACCATTGAGAGTGAGCTGGATACGCAGTCAGCGATGGATTTTATTCTGGGCGCGAACAGTCAGGAGCAGCGGGACAAGCTGACCGGCTGGATTGGTGAAATTGCCGCGTATTACGCCGCAGCACCGGTCCGGCTGGGAGGCGCAAAAGTGCCGCACCTGATGCCGGGGGACTCACTGAACCTGCAGACGGCTCAGGACACGGATAACGGCTACTCCGTGTTTGAGCAGTCACTGTTGCGGTATATCGCTGCCGGGCTGGGTGTCTCGTATGAGCAGCTTTCCCGGAATTACGCCCAGATGAGCTACTCCACGGCACGGGCCAGCGCGAACGAGTCGTGGGCGCACTTTATGGGGCGGCGAAAATTCGTCGCATCCCGTCAGGCGAGCCAGATGTTTCTGTGCTGGCTGGAAGAGGCCATCGCTCGCCGCGTGGTGACGTTACCTTCAAAAGCGCGCTTCAGTTTTCAGGAAGCCCGCAGTGCCTGGGGGAACTGCGACTGGATAGGCTCCGGTCGTATGGCCATCGATGGTCTGAAAGAAGTACAGGAAGCGGTGATGCTGATAGAAGCCGGACTGAGCACCTACGAGAAAGAGTGCGCAAAACGCGGCGACGACTATCAGGAAATTTTTGCCCAGCAGGTCCGTGAAACGATGGAGCGCCGCGCAGCCGGTCTTAAACCGCCCGCCTGGGCGGCAGCGACATTTGAATCCGGACTGCGACAATCAACAGAGGAGGAGAAGAGTGACAGCAGAGCTGCGTAATCTCCCGCATATTGCCAGCATGGCCTTTAATGAGCCGCTGATGCTTGAACCCGCCTATGCGCGGGTTTTCTTTTGTGCGCTTGCAGGCCAGCTTGGGATCAGCCGCCTGACGGATGCGGTGTCCGGCGACAGCCTGACTGCCCAGGAGGCACCCGCGACGCTGGCATTATCCGGTGATGATGACGGACCACGACAGGCCCGCAGTTATCAGGTCATGAACGGCATCGCCGTGCTGCCGGTGTCCGGCACGCTGGTCAGCCGGACGCGGGCGCTGCAGCCGTACTCGGGGATGACCGGTTACAACGGCATTATCGCCCGTCTGCAACAGGCTGCCAGCGACCCGATGGTGGACGGCATTCTGCTCGATATGGACACGCCAGGCGGAATGGTGGCGGGGGCATTTGACTGCGCTGACATCATCGCCCGTGTGCGTGACATAAAACCGGTATGGGCGCTGGCCAACGACATGAACTGCAGTGCAGGTCAGCTGCTTGCCAGTGCCGCCTCCCGGCGTCTGGTCACGCAGACCGCCCGGACAGGCTCCATCGGCGTCATGATGGCTCACAGTAATTACGGTGCTGCCCTGGAGAAACAGGGTGTGGAAATCACGCTGATTTACAGCGGCAGCCATAAGGTGGATGGCAATCCCTACAGCCATCTTCCGGATGACGTCCGGGAGACACTGCAGTCCCGGATGGACGCAACCCGCCAGATGTTTGCGCAGAAGGTGTCGGCATATACCGGCCTGTCTGTGCAGGCTGTGCTGGATACCGAGGCTGCAGTGTACAGCGGTCAGGAGGCCATTGATGCCGGACTGGCTGATGAACTTGTTAACAGCACCGATGCGATCACCGTCATGCGTGATGCACTGGATGCGCGTAAATCCCGTCTCTCAGGAGGGCGAATGACCAAAGAGACTCAATCAACAACTGTTTCAGCCACTGCTTCGCAGGCTGACGTTACTGACGTGGTGCCAGCGACGGAGGGCGAAAACGCCAGCGCGGCGCAGCCGGACGTGAACGCGCAGATCACCGCAGCGGTTGCGGCAGAAAACAGCCGCATTATGGGGATCCTCAACTGTGAGGAGGCTCACGGACGCGAAGAACAGGCGCGCGTTCTGGCCGAAACCCCCGGAATGACCGTGGAAACGGCCCGCCGCATTCTGGCTGCAGCACCACAGAGTGCACAGGCGCGCAGTGACACTGCGCTGGATCGTCTGATGCAGGGTGCACCGGCACCGCTGGCTGCAGGTAACCTGGCATCTGATACCAATAAAGAATTACTTAATACACCTGAAGCTTTACCGGTATAAGAGGCAGTTATGGCGACAAAAGAAGAGTTTAACCATTACCAGCCGCTGGGTAACAGTGATCCGGCTCATACAGCAATTGCGCCTGGCGGATTGAGTGCGAAAACGCCTGCAATGACCCCGCTGATGCTGGATGGCACTACCCGTAAGCTGGTTGTGTGGGATGGCACCACCGACGGTGCAGCCGTTGGCATTCTGGCGGTTGCTGCTGACCAGACCAGCACCACACTGACGTTCTACAAGTCCGGCTCGTTCCGTTATGAGGATGTGCTCTGGCCGGAGGCTGCCAGCGACGAGACTAAAAAACGGACCGCGTTTGCCGGAACGGCAATCAGCATCGTTTAATCTTCCCCTTCATCAACAAAGGCCGCCTGTGCGGCTTTTTTTATGGAAATAATTTATGTCTGTATATACAACTGCAGAATTACTGGCATCGACCCAGCATCACTTTAAGTTCGATCCGCTGTTTCTGCGCCTGTTTTTCCGTGAAACCTATCCTTTCACCACGGAAAAAGTCTATCTCTCACAAATTCCGGGACTGGTAAACATGGCGCTGTACGTTTCGCCGATTGTTTCCGGTGAGGTTATCCGATCCCGTGGCGGCTCCACCTCTGAATTTACGCCGGGTTATGTCAAACCCAAGCATGAGGTGAATCCGCAGATGACCCTGCGTCGCCTGCCGGATGAAGATCCGCAGAACCTGGCTGACCCGGCTTACCGTCGTCGCCGTATTATTCGGCAGAATATGCTGGATGAAAATCTGGCGATTGCCCAGGTCGAAGAGATGCAGGCAGTTTCTGCCGTGCTTAAGGGCAAATACACCATGACCGGTGAAGCCTTCGATCCGGTTGAGGTGGATATGGGCCGCAGTGCGGCGAATAACATCACGCAGTCCGGCGGCACGGAGTGGAGCAAGCGTGACAAGTCCACGTATGACCCGACCGACGATATCGAAGCCTACGCGCTGAACGCCAGCGGTGTGGTGAATATCATCGTGTTTGATCCGAAAGGCTGGGCGCTGTTCCGTTCCTTCAAGGCCGTCAGGGAGAAGCTGGATACCCGTCGCGGCTCTCATTCCGAGCTGGAGACAGCGGTAAAAGACCTGGGCAAAGCGGTGTCTTATAAGGGAATGTATGGCGATGTGGCCATCGTCGTGTATTCCGGACAGTACGTGGAAAACGGCGTCAAAAAGAACTTCCTGCCGGACAACACGATGGTGCTGGGGAACACTCAGGCACGCGGTCTGCGCACCTATGGTTGCATTCAGGATGCGGACGCACAGCGCGAAGGCATTAACGCCTCTGCCCGTTACCCGAAAAACTGGGTGACCACCGGCGACCCGGCGCGTGAGTTCACCATGATTCAGTCAGCACCGCTGATGCTGCTGGCTGACCCTGATGAGTTCGTGTCTGTACAACTGGCGTAATCATGGCCCTTCGGGGCCATTGTTTCTCTGTGGAGGAGTCCATGACGAAAGATGAACTGATTGCCCGTCTCCGCTCGCTGGGTGAACAACTGAACCGTGATATCAGCCTGACGGGGACGAAAGAAGAACTGGCGCTCCGTGTGGCAGAGCTGGAAGAAGAGCTTGATGACACGGGCGACACTGCCGGTCAGGAGACCCCTCTCAGCCCGGAAAATGTGCTGACCGGACATGAAAATGAGGTTGTATCAGCGCAGCCGGATACCGTGACTGATACGGCTGATCTGGTCACGGTTGTGGCACTGGTGACGCTGCATACTGATGCACTTCACGCCACGCGGGATGAGGCTGTGGCATTTGTGCTGCCGGGAACGGCGTTCCGTGTCTCTGCCGGTGTGGCAGCTGAAATGACAGAGCGCGGCCTGGCCAGAATGCAATAACGGGAGGCGCTGTGGCTGATTTCGATAACCTGTTCGATGCTGCCATTGCCTGCGCCGATGAAACGATACGCGGGTACATGGGAACGTCAGCCACCATGACATCCGGTGAGCAGTCCGGTGCTGTGATACGTGGTGTTTTTGATGACCCTGAAAATATCAGCTATGCCGGACAGGGCGTGCGCGTTGAAGGCTCCAGCCCGTCCCTGTTTGTCCGGACTGATGAGGTGCGGCAGCTGCGGCGCGGCGACACGCTGACCATCGGTGAGGAAAACTTCTGGATAGACCGGGTTTCGCCGGATGATGGCGGAAGCTGTCATCTCTGGCTTGGGCGGGGCGTACCGCCTGCCGTTAACCGTCGCCGCTGAAAGGGGGATGTATGGCCATAAAAGGTCTTGAGCAGGCCGTTGAAAACCTCAGCCGTATCAGCAGAACGGCGGTGCCCGGTGCCGCCGCAATGGCCATTAACCGCGTTGCTTCATCCGCGATATCGCAGTCGGTGGCACAGGTTGCCCGTGAGACAAAGGTACGCCGGAAACTGGTAAAGGAAAGGGCCAGGCTGAAAAGGGCCACGGTCAAAAATCCGCAGGCCAGAATCAAAGTTAACCGGGGGGATTTGCCCGTAATAAAGCTGGGTAACGCGCGGATTGTCCTGTCCCGACGCAGGCGTCGTAAAAAGGGGCAGCGTTCAGCCCTGAAAGGTGGCGGCAGCGTGCTTGTGGTGGGAAACCGTCGTATTCCCGGCGCGTTTATTCAGCAACTGAAAAATGGCCGGTGGCATGTCATGCAGCGTGTGGCCGGGAAAAACCGTTACCCCATTGATGTGGTGAAAATCCCGGTGGCGGTGCCGCTGACCACGGCGTTTAAACAGAATATTGAACGGATACGGCGTGAACGTCTTCCGAAAGAGCTGGGCTATGCGCTGCAGCATCAACTGAGGATGGTAATAAAGCGATGAAACATACTGAACTCCGTGCAGCCGTACTGGATGCACTGGAGAAGCATGACACCGGGGCGACGCTTTTTGATGGTCGCCCCGCTGTTTTTGATGAGGAAGATTTTCCGGCAATTGCCGTTTATCTCACCGGCGCTGAATACACGGGCGAAGAGCTGGACAGCGATACCTGGCAGGCGGAGCTGCATATTGAAGTTTTCCTGCCTGCTCAGGTGCCGGATTCAGAGCTGGATGCGTGGATGGAGTCCCGGATTTATCCGGTGATGAGCGATATCCCGGCACTGTCAGATTTGATCACCAGTATGGTGGCCAGTGGCTATGACTACCGGCGCGACGATGATGCGGGCCTGTGGAGTTCAGCCGATCTGACTTATGTCATTACCTATGAAATGTGAGGACGCTATGCCTGTACCAAATCCTACAATGCCGGTGAAAGGTGCCGGGACCACCCTGTGGGTTTATAAGGGGAGCGGTGACCCTTATGCGAATCCGCTTTCAGACGTTGACTGGTCGCGTCTGGCTAAAGTTAAAGACCTGACGCCCGGCGAACTGACCGCTGAGTCCTATGACGACAGCTATCTCGATGATGAAGATGCAGACTGGACTGCGACCGGGCAGGGGCAGAAATCTGCCGGAGATACCAGCTTCACGCTGGCGTGGATGCCCGGAGAGCAGGGGCAGCAGGCGCTGCTGGCGTGGTTTAATGAAGGTGATACCCGTGCCTATAAAATCCGCTTCCCGAACGGCACGGTCGATGTGTTCCGTGGCTGGGTCAGCAGTATCGGTAAGGCGGTGACGGCGAAGGAAGTGATTACCCGCACGGTGAAGATCACCAATGTGGGACGTCCGTCGATGGCAGAAGATCGCAGCACGGTAACAGCGGCAACCGGCATGACCGTGACGCCTGCCAGCACCTCGGTGGTGAAAGGGAAGAGCACGACGCTGACCGTGGCATTCCAGCCGGAGGGCGCAACCGACAAGAGCTTCCGTGCGGTGTCTGCGGATAAAACAAAAGCCACCGTGTCGGTCAGTGGTATGACCATCACCGTGAAAGGTGTTGCTGCAGGCAAGGTCAACATTCCGGTTGTATCCGGTAATGGTGAACTTGCTGTGGTTGCAGAAATCACCGTCACCGACAGTTAATCCGGAGAGTCAGCGATGTTCCTGAAAACCGAATCATTTGAATATAACGGTGTGAGCGTCACGCTTTCTGAACTGTCAGCCCTGCAGCGAATTGAGCATCTCGCCCTGCTGAAACGACAGGCAGAACAGGCGGGATCCAGTCTCAATCGACAGGTGAGCGTGGAAGATCTCGTCAGAACCGGTGCTTTTCTGGTGGCGATGTCCCTGTGGCATAGCCATCCGCAGAAGACAAAGATGCCGTCCATGAATGAAGCCGTTAAACAAATTGAGCAGGAAGTGCTTACCACCTGGCCCACAGAGGCAATTTCTCATGCTGAAAACGTGGTGTACCGGCTGTCCGGTATGTATGAGTTTGTTGTGAATAATACCCCTGAACAGGCAGAGGACGCCGGGCCTGCAGAGCCTGTTTCTGCGGGAAAGTGTTCGACGGTGAGCTGAGTTTTGCCCTGAAACTGGCGCGTGAGATGGGGCGACCCGACTGGCGCGCCATGCTTGCCGGGATGTCATCCACGGAGTATGCCGACTGGCACCGCTTTTACAGTACCCATTATTTTCATGATGTTCTGCTGGATATGCACTTTTCCGGGCTGACGTACACCGTACTCAGCCTGTTTTTCAGCGATCCGGATATGCATCCGCTGGATTTCAGTCTGCTGAACCGGCGCGAGGCTGACGAAGAGCCTGAAGATGATGTGCTGATGCAGAAAGCGGCAGGGCTTGCCGGAGGCGTTCGTTTTGTCCCGGACGGGAATGAAGTTATCCCCGCTTCCCCGGATGTGGCGGACATGACGGAGGATGACGTAATGCTGATGACAGTATCAGAAGGGATCGCAGGAGGAGTCAGGTATGGCTGAACCGGTAGGCGATCTGGTCGTTGATTTAAGTCTGGATGCGGCCAGATTTGACGAGCAGATGGCCAGAGTCAGGCGTCATTTTTCCGGTACGGAAAGTGATGCGAAAAAAACAGCGGCAGTCGTTGAACAGTCGCTGAGCCGACAGGCGCTGGCTGCACAGAAAGCGGGGATTTCCGTCGGACAGTATAAAGCCGCCATGCGTATGCTGCCTGCACAGTTCACCGACGTGGCCACGCAGCTTGCAGGCGGGCAAAGTCCGTGGCTGATCCTGCTGCAACAGGGTGGTCAGGTTAAGGACTCCTTCGGCGGGATGATCCCCATGTTCCGGGGGCTTGCCGGTGCGATCACCCTGCCGATGGTGGGGGCCACCTCGCTGGCGGTGGCGACCGGTGCGCTGGCGTATGCCTGGTATCAGGGCAACTCAACCCTGTCCGATTTCAACAAAACGCTGGTCCTTTCCGGCAATCAGTCGGGTCTGACGGCAGATCGCATGCTGGTCCTGTCCAGAGCCGGGCAGGCGGCAGGGCTGACGTTTAACCAGACCAGCGAGTCACTCAGCGCACTGGTTAAGGCGGGAGTAAGCGGTGAGGCTCAGATTGCGTCCATCAGCCAGAGTGTGGCGCGTTTCTCCTCTGCATCCGGCGTGGAGGTGGACAAGGTCGCTGAAGCCTTCGGGAAGCTGACCACAGACCCGACGTCGGGGCTGACGGCGATGGCGCGCCAGTTCCATAACGTGACGGCGGAGCAGATTGCGTATGTTGCTCAGTTGCAGCGTTCCGGCGATGGAGCCGGGGCATTGCAGGCGGCGAACGAGGCCGCAACGAAAGGGTTTGATGACCAGACCCGTAAACTGAAAGATAACATGGGTACGCTGGAGACCTGGGCAGACAAGACTGCACAGGCATTCAAATCCATGTGGGATGCGGTGCTGGATATTGGCCGCCCGGACTCCTCTGCTGATATGCTCGCCAAAGCTGAAAAGGCTTTTGATGAAGCGGATAAAAAATGGCAGTGGTATCAGAGCCGGAGCCACCGGCGCGGTAAAACGTCAGCATTTCTTGCCAATCTCCGGGGGGCATGGGAGAAGAGAGAGAATGCGCGACTTGGGCTTTCAGCCGCCACGTTGCAGGCAGATCTTGAAAAGGCCAGTGAGATGGCAGCAAAAGATCGGGCCGAGTCTGAGGCATCACGGCTGAAATATACCGAAGAGGCGCAGAAGGCTTACGAACGGCTGCAGACGCCGCTGGAGAAATATACCGCCCGTCAGGAAGAACTGAACAAGGCACTGAAAGACGGGAAAATCCTGCAGGCGGATTACAACACGCTGATGGCGGCGGCGAAAAAGGATTATGAAGCGACGCTGAAAAAGCCGAAGCAGTCCGGCGTGAAGGTGTCTGCGGGCGATCGTCAGGAAGACAGTGCTCATGCTGCCCTGCTGACGCTTCAGGCAGAACTCCGGACACTGGAGAAGCATGCCGGAGCGAATGAGAAAATCAGCCAGCAGCGCCGGGATTTGTGGAAGGCGGAGAGTCAGTTCGCGGTACTGGAGGAGGCAGCGCAACGTCGCCAGCTGTCTGCACAGGAGAAATCCCTGCTGGCGCATAAAGACGAGACGCTGGAGTACAAACGCCAGCTGGCTGCACTTGGTGACAAGGTTACGTATCAGGAGCGCCTGAACGCGCTGGCGCAGCAGGCGGATAAATTCGCACAGCAGCAACGGGCAAAACGGGCCGCCATTGATGCGAAAAGCCGGGGGCTGACTGACCGGCAGGCAGAACGGGAAGCCACGGAACAGCGCCTGAAGGAACAGTATGGCGATAATCCTCTGGCGCTGAATAACGTCATGTCAGAGCAGAAAAAGACCTGGGCGGCTGAAGACCAGCTTCGCGAGAGCTGGATGGCAGGCCTGAAGTCCGGCTGGAGTGAGTGGGAAGAGAGCGCCACGGACAGTATGTCGCAGGTTAAAAGTGCAGCCACGCAGACCTTTGATGGTATTGCACAGAATATGGCGGCGATGCTGACCGGCAGTGAACAAAACTGGCGCAGCTTCACCCGATCCGTGCTGTCCATGATGACAGAAATTCTGCTTAAGCAGGCAATGGTGGGGATTGTCGGGAGTATCGGCAGCGCCATTGGCGGGGCTGTTGGTGGCGGCGCATCCGCGTCAGGCGGTACAGCCATTCAGGCAGCTGCGGCGAAATTCCATTTTGCGACAGGGGGATTTACGGGAACCGGCGGCAAATATGAGCCAGCGGGGATTGTTCACCGTGGTGAGTTTGTCTTCACGAAGGAGGCAACCAGCCGGATTGGCGTGGGAAATCTCTACCGGCTGATGCGCGGCTATGCCACCGGCGGTTATGTCGGTGGCACCGGAAGTCCGGCGCAAATGCGGCGTTCAGAGGGTATCAGGTTTGAGCAGAACAACAACGTGGTGATTCAGAACGACGGTACGAATGGTCTGCCAGGTCCACAGATGATGAAGGCGGTGTATGACATGGCCCGCAAGGGTGCCCGTGATGAAATCCAGGCACAGATGCGCGATGGTGGCCTGTTCTCCGGAGGTGGACGATGAAAACCTTCCGCTGGAAAGTGAAACCCGGTATGGATGTGGCTTCGGCTCCTTCCGTCAGGAAGGTGCGCTTTGGTGATGGCTATTCCCAGCGAGCGCCTGCCGGGCTGAATGCCAACCTGAAAACGTACAGCGTGACGCTTTCTGTCCCCCGTTGGGAGGCCACGGCGCTGGAGTCGTTTCTGGAAGAGCACGGGGGCTGGAAAGCCTTTCTGTGGACGCCGCCTTATGAGTGGCGGCAGATAAAGGTGACCTGCGCAAAATGGTCGTCGCGGGTCAGTATGCTGCGTGTTGAGTTCAGCGCAGAGTTTGAACAGGTGGTGAACTGATGCAGGATATCCGACAGGAAACACTGAATGAATGCACCCGTGCGGAGCAGTCGGCCAGCGTGGTGCTCTGGGAAATCGACCTGACAGAGGTCGGTGGAGAACGTTATTTTTTCTGTAATGAGCAGAACGAAAAAGGTGAGCCGGTTATCTGGCAGGGGCGGCAGTATCAGGTATACCCCATTCAGGGGACGGGATTTGAACTGAACGGCAAGGGCAGTGCTGCCCGTCCGACACTGACGGTTTCTAACCTGTACGGTATGGTCACCGGGATGGCGGAAGATCTGCAGAGTCTGGTCGGCGGAACGGTGGTCCGGCGTAAGGTTTACGCCCGTTTTCTGGATGCGGTGAACTTCGTCAACGGAAACAGTGACGCCGATCCGGAGCAGGAGGTGATCAGCCGCTGGCGCATTGAGCAGTGCAGCGAACTGAGCGCGGTGAGTGCCTCTTTTGTACTGTCCACGCCGACGGAAACGGACGGCGCTGTTTTTCCGGGACGTATCATGCTGGCCAACACCTGCACCTGGACCTATCGCGGTGATGAGTGCGGTTATCACGGTCCGGCAGTCGCGGATGAATATGACCAGCCGACGTCCGATATCACGAAGGATAAATGCAGCAAATGCCTGAGCGGCTGTAAGTTTCGCAATAACGTCGGCAACTTTGGCGGCTTCCTTTCCATTAACAAACTTTCGCAGTAATCCCATGACAGAGACAGAATCAGCGATTCTGGCGCACGCCCGGCGATGTGCGCCAGCGGAGTCGTGCGGCTTCGTGGTGAGAGCGCCGGAGGGGGAAAGATATTTTCCCTGCGTGAATATTTCCGGTGAGCCGGAGGATTATTTCCGGATGGCTCCGGAGGACTGGCTGCAGGCAGAGATGCAGGGTGAGATTGTGGCACTGGTCCACAGCCATCCCGGTGGTCTGCCCTGGCTGAGTGAGGCTGACCGGCGGCTGCAGGTGCAGAGTGATTTGCCGTGGTGGCTGGTCTGCCGGGGGGCGATTCACAAGTTCCGCTGTGTGCCGCATCTCACCGGGCGGCGCTTTGAGCACGGGGTGACGGACTGTTACACGCTGTTCCGGGATGCTTATCATCTGGCGGGGATTGAGATGCCGAATTTTCATCGCGGGGATGACTGGTGGCGTCACGGTCAGAATCTCTATCTGGATAATCTGGAGGCCACAGGGCTGTATCAGGTGGCGTTGTCATCAGCACAACCGGGCGATGTGCTGCTGTGCTGTTTTGGTTCATCGGTGCCGAATCATGCCGCCATTTACTGTGGTGACGGCGAGCTGCTGCACCATATTCCTGAACAACTGAGCAAACGAGAGAGGTATACCGACAAATGGCAGCGACGCACACACTCCCTCTGGCGTCACCGGGCATGGCACGCATCTGCCTTTACGGGGATTTACAACGATTTGGCCGCCGCATCGACCTTCGTGTGAAAACGGGGGCCGAAGCCATCCGGGCGCTGGCCACACAGCTCCCGGCGTTTCGTCAGAAACTGAGCGACGGCTGGTATCAGGTACGGATTGCCGGGCGTGATACAGGTGAAACGGAATTATCAGCCCGTCTTAATGAACCGCTGGCAAATGGTGCTGTGATCCATATCGTGCCGCGTCTGGCAGGAGCCAAAAGTGGCGGTGTGTTTCAGGTGGTGCTGGGGGCGGCGCTGATTGCGGTGGCATGGTGGAACCCTGTGGGCTGGCTGGGTGCCGCGGCTGTATCGGGCATGTATGCGGCAGGGGCCAGTATGATCCTGGGCGGAGTGGCGCAGATGCTGGCACCGAAAGCCAGGACGCCCACGGCAGCAAGTACAGATAACGGCAAACAGAACACCTATTTCTCCTCACTGGATAACATGGTTGCCCAGGGCAATGTTCTGCCCGTTCTGTACGGTGAAATGCGCGTGGGGTCGCGGGTGGTCTCTCAGGAGATCAGCACGGCAGACGAAGGGGATGGTGGTCAGGTTGTAGTGATTGGTCGCTGATGAAAAACGTTTTATGTGAAACCGCCTCCGGGCGGTTTTGTCGTTTATGGAGCATGACGAATGGGTAAAGGCAGCAGTAAGGGGCATACCCCGCGCGAAGCGAAGGACAACCTGAAATCCACGCAGCTGTTGAGTGCGATTGATGCCATCAGCGAAGGGCCGATTGAAGGTCCGGTGGATGGATTAAAAAGCGTGCTGCTGAACAGTACGCCAGTGCTGGACACTGAGGGGAATACCAACATCTCCGGCGTCACGGTGGTGTTCCGGGCAGGTGAGCAGGAGCAGACACCGCCGGAGGGATTTGAATCCTCCGGCTCCGAGACGGTGCTGGGTACGGAAGTGAAATATGACACGCCGATCACCCGCACCATCACGTCGGCAAACATCGACCGTCTGCGCTTTACCTTCGGTGTGCAGGCACTGGTGGAAACCACCTCAAAGGGGGACAGGAATCCATCGGAAGTCCGCCTGCTGGTTCAGATACAGCGTAACGGTGGCTGGGTGACGGAAAAAGACATCACCATTAAGGGCAAAACCACCTCGCAGTATCTGGCCTCGGTGGTGGTGGATAACCTGCCGCCGCGCCCGTTTAATATCCGGATGCGCAGGATGACGCCGGACAGCACCACAGACCAGCTGCAGAACAAAACGCTCTGGTCGTCATACACCGAAATCATCGATGTGAAACAGTGCTACCCGAACACGGCACTGGTCGGCGTGCAGGTGGACTCGGAGCAGTTCGGCAGCCAGCAGGTGAGCCGTAATTATCATCTTCGCGGGCGCATTCTGCAGGTGCCGTCGAACTATAACCCGCAGACGCGACAATACAGCGGTATCTGGGACGGAACGTTTAAGCCAGCATACAGCAACAACATGGCCTGGTGTCTGTGGGATATGCTGACCCATCCGCGCTACGGCATGGGGAAACGTCTTGGTGCGGCGGATGTGGATAAATGGGCGCTGTATGTCATCGGCCAGTGTTGCGACCAGTCGGTGCCGGACGGTTTTGGCGGCACGGAGCCGCGCATCACCTGTAATGCCTGGCTGACCACACAGCGTAAGGCGTGGGATGTTCTCAGTGATTTCTGCTCGGCGATGCGCTGTATGCCGGTATGGAACGGGCAGACGCTGACGTTCGTGCAGGACCGACCATCAGATAAGGTGTGGACCTATAACCGCAGTAATGTGGTGATGCCGGATGATGGCGCGCCGTTCCGCTACAGCTTCAGCGCCCTGAAGGACCGCCATAATGCCGTTGAGGTGAACTGGATTGACCCGGATAACGGCTGGGAGACGGCGACAGAGCTTGTGGAGGACACGCAGGCCATTGCCCGTTACGGTCGTAACGTCACGAAGATGGATGCCTTTGGCTGTACCAGGCGGGGGCAGGCGCACCGAGCCGGGCTGTGGCTGATTAAAACGGAACTGCTGGAAACGCAGACCGTGGACTTCAGCGTGGGTGCCGAAGGGCTTCGCCATGTACCAGGTGATGTCATTGAAATCTGTGATGATGACTATGCGGGGATCAGCATCGGCGGGCGCGTGCTGGCGGTGAACAGCCAGACGCGGACACTGACGCTCGACCGTGAAATCACGCTGCCATCCTCCGGCACCACGCTGATAAGCCTGGTTGACGGGCAGGGTAATCCGGTGAGCGTGGAGGTCCAGTCCGTCACCGACGGCGTGAAGGTGAAAGTGAGCCGGGTTCCTGACGGCGTTGCCGAGTACAGCGTGTGGGGGCTGAAGCTGCCGACGCTGCGTCAGCGCCTGTTCCGCTGTGTGAGTATCCGTGAGAACGATGACGGTACGTATGCCATCACTGCCGTGCAGCATGTACCGGAGAAAGAAGCCATCGTGGATAACGGGGCGCACTTTGACGGTGACCAGAGCGGCACGGTGAATGGTGTCACGCCGCCAGCAGTTCAGCACCTGACCGCAGAAGTCACCGCAGACAGCGGGGAATACCAGGTGCTGGCGCGCTGGGACACGCCGAAGGTGGTGAAGGGGGTGAGCTTTATGCTTCGCCTGACCGTGGCAGCGGACGACGGCAGTGAGCGGTTGGTCAGCACGGCCCGGACGACGGAAACCACATATCGCTTCACGCAGCTGGCGCTGGGAAATTACAGGCTGACAGTCCGGGCGGTAAATGCATGGGGACAGCCGGTGCACATACCCATTCGATGACATTTGTTTCAGGTGGTTCCAGTGGTGCTCCGGGAAGTGGATCACCTGATTATTCTAAATACAGTGTTAACACTTCTTCTGCAGGCGCTCATACGCACTCTGTATCGGGTACTGCTGCAAGCGCAGGTGCACACGCACATACTGTCGGTATTGGTGCTCATACGCACTCCGTTGCGATTGGTTCACATGGACATACCATCACCGTTAACGCTGCTGGTAACGCGGAAAACACCGTCAAAAACATCGCATTTAACTATATTGTGAGGCTTGCGTAATGGCATTCAGAATGAGTGAACAACCACGGACCATAAAAATTTATAATCTGCTGGCCGGAACTAATGAATTTATTGGTGAAGGTGACGCATATATTCCGCCTCATACAGGTCTGCCAGCAAACAGTACCGATATTGCACCGCCAGATATTCCGGCAGGCTTCGTGGCTGTTTTCAACAGTGATGAGGCATCGTGGCATCTCGTTGAAGATCATCGGGGTAAAACGGTTTATGACGTGGCTTCCGGCGACGCGTTATTTATTTCTGAACTCGGTCCGTTACCGGAAAATGTTACCTGGTTATCGCCGGGAGGGGAATATCAGAAGTGGAACGGCACAGCCTGGGTGAAGGATACGGAAGCAGAAAAACTGTTCCGGATCCGGGAGGCGGAAGAAACAAAAAACAGCCTGATGCAGATAGCCAGTGAGCATATAGCGCCGCTTCAGGATGCTGTGGATCTGGAGATCGCAACGGAGGAAGAAACCTTGTTGCTGGAAGCCTGGAAAAAGTATCGGGTGTTGCTGAACCGTGTTGATACATCAACTGCACCGGATATTGAATGGCCAGCACTGCCGTAGGGTAAAACATATAAATTCTATAATTAGATGTATCTCTCCATTTACGGCAAGGAAGGGGGCTTGGAAGACGTAAAGCATCTCACACCGAGATTATTTTTTATATGTCAGGTGTCTGAAGTTTTGCTTTGGCTCTTAAAATGGTTTGCCGCGAGGTTTTGAATTCCCGGGCAATGGCACTTATACTTACACCTGACTTAATTCGTTCGAATACCACCTGTTTCTGTTCTTCATTTAACACAGGTGGTCGACCAAAACGTTTCCCTGCGCCGCGGGCTCTTACTATCCCGGAATGAGTGCGTTCAAGTAAAAGGTCTCGTTCAAATTCAGCGACTGCTGAAATTACGTGCATCATCATTTTTCCTGTTGGACTGGTCAGGTCAATGCCCCGCAATGCTAAGCAATGCACTCTGATACCTGTTTCGGTCAGTTGTTCCACTGTTTTCCTGATATCCATTGCATTACAACCAAGGCGATCCAGTTTTGTCACAATCAATTGATCACCACATTTCAGGCGAGCAAGCAACCGGTTAAAACCAGGACGCTCACTGGTTGCTGCTGAGCCGCTAATGTGTTCTTCGATTATTTGCTGAGGTTTGATTTTAAAACCTGCACTTTCGATTTCCCGGCGTTGATTTTCGGTGGTCTGATCCAGCGTTGATATCCGACAGTAAGCAAAAATTCGAGACATAGTGAGACTCTATACGAAATTGGTGTTCATATCATAATGCATCTCAGAAAATAATTTTGATTATTTTTGTGCATATTTGTATGTACACGTTCGAAAATAAACGAATGCGTATGCAACCCCGTAACTTTGGTGAGACCCAAAATCGATTTTGTGAAAAATGGCTTTAACTCGGTTTGTTTTTCGAGTTCCGGGCGGACTCAAGGAAGAAGAATAGTGTTGCGTGTTATTTTAACCAGATTTCAAGTTGTTTGGTCGTGGAAAAGTGGAGCAAAATGTTGTTAAAGTGGAAAAATGATAAAAAAGTAAGTTTATTATATTACATTTTACCATTTAAATTTTGGTTGTCTTTAAGAACTGATATCGCTGTTTGTAATAATTCTTTGTTATCCAGCCATGATTTTTTCTTTATGTTTCCTTCAATGTAATCAAGCAATGTTCTGGTATTGATAGGTCTTCCCTGTTTTGCTACTTCCACTACAGCATCCCCTAGGATAATTCTGACTTCAGGAAGCTGCGCAGGGAACCACTTTAGGGTGTCTTTTGATTTCATGAATATATTCCTTAAAATATTATTGATTTTCATTGCGATATTGTATGTCTGATTCAGGATATGTTGACTTATACATCGGTTTTGTCTGGGTTATTGGATATGCCAATCCCTAATTTTATTAGAGCATGACTAAAAATGCTGAATATGATAAGGAGCGAAGTGATTATCAGTATGCTGTTCATATAGCCTCGAATTAATAATGTGTTATATATGATATAGTTGACAATTTTTATCCTGGGTGTTCTTAAAGTTCGTAGATAAACATTGTCGTTTCAGGTATACAGGAATGCTAACAGATGGCGGCAAAAATCAGGCGGTTTATGGCGCAAGCTGAAGTGGCAACTGCAAACTATCTTATGCAGAGACTCTACACGGATTGGGTTTAAAAGTATACATAGATAACAGTTTTTATCTGAAGAAGAAAAATATCAAGGTGATATAGCCTATATGCCTTTGATGTGGAGGAATGAATGTGATGGGAGTGATGTATCTGAATAGTTGAAAAACCGCAGACACGCCTTATGCAAGAACGTGCTGCGGTTGGCTGGTAAATTTTTCGATAGTGCGAGTATTGAATGATTTCCAGCCGTTATTGATTTTACGCGTAACTCCATGAAAAAACTACTTATCTGTTGAGGAGTTTTTTTGGGGCATATATGGGACAGAAATGGGCCCCAGATAGACACTGAGATCGAACTTAGGATGCTTTTTAAAAAATGCAACTATCTGAAAAAACCTAGAAAACGCCAAGGAAACCACAGGATGGGAAAAAACACCTGTGAATTATGGATTTCCAGTTATATTCGCTCGGCGCAGCGTTAGTGTTTCATGAAATATTTTTTCCTGAATCATCAACGGCAATGGCGTTAATTCTGGCAATGGGAACCTACGGTGCAGGTTATGTGGCGCGTATTGTCGGAGCATTTATTTTCGGCAAAATGGGCGACAGAATAGGGCGTAAAAAAGTGCTCTTTATTACCATCACCATGATGGGGATCTGTACCACCTTAATTGGTGTGTTACCGACCTATGCACAGATTGGTGTTTTTGCACCCATCTTGCTGGTGACGTTGCGTATTATTCAGGGGTTGGGTGCAGGTGCGGAAATTTCCGGTGCCGGTACGATGCTGGCGGAATATGCGCCAAAAGGTAAGCGCGGAATTATCTCCTCATTTGTGGCTATGGGAACTAACTGCGGAACCTTGAGCGCAACGGCAATCTGGGCCTTTATGTTCTTCATTCTCAGTAAAGAGGAACTGCTGGCGTGGGGATGGCGTATACCGTTCCTGGCGAGTGTTGTCGTGATGGTCTTTGCTATCTGGTTGCGTATGAATCTGAAAGAAAGCCCGGTCTTTGAGAAGGTTAACGACAGTAACCAACCGACAGCAAAACCTGCACCTGCTGGTAGCATGTTCCAGAGCAAATCCTTCTGGCTGGCAACAGGGCTGCGTTTTGGTCAGGCGGGTAACTCCGGGTTAATTCAGACTTTCCTTGCAGGCTATTTAGTGCAGACGTTATTGTTTAACAAAGCAATTCCAACAGATGCATTGATGATCAGTTCGATTCTCGGCTTTATGACCATTCCGTTCCTTGGTTGGTTATCCGATAAAATTGGTCGCCGGATCCCGTATATTATTATGAATACCTCCGCGATTGTGCTGGCATGGCCAATGCTTTCTATCATTGTAGATAAAAGCTATGCCCCGAGCACCATTATGGTTGCACTGATTGTGATTCATAACTGTGCGGTGCTGGGATTATTTGCTCTGGAAAACATTACCATGGCAGAAATGTTCGGCTGTAAAAACCGCTTTACCCGGATGGCTATTTCTAAAGAAATTGGTGGTCTTATCGCTTCCGGTTTTGGTCCTATCCTGGCGGGTATTTTCTGCACCATGACGGAATCCTGGTATCCGATCGCCATTATGATCATGGCATATTCAGTGATTGGTTTAATCTCTGCGCTGAAAATGCCAGAGGTGAAAGACCGTGATTTAAGTGCGCTGGAAGACGCTGCGGAAGATCAACCGCGTGTTGTAAGAGCTGCGCAACCTTCCAGAAGTCTGTAAACCCTTAATCCCTTCTCTTACCGGAGAGGGGATTTTTATTCATATAACAAAACATATAGCTTGCCATATTTATATTTAAGGAATTGTTATGGGAAATAATTTGTTATCAGCAAAAGCGACACTCCCTGTTTATGATCGTAATAACCTGGCTCCAAGAATTGTTCATTTAGGCTTTGGTGCATTTCACCGTGCGCATCAGGGTGTGTATGCCGATATTCTTGCTACGGAACATTTCAGTGACTGGGGATATTATGAGGTCAACTTAATCGGCGGCGAACAGCAAATTGCCGATTTACAACAGCAAGATAATCTTTATACCGTTGCGGAAATGTCGGCCGATGTGTGGACGGCTCGCGTCGTTGGCGTCGTTAAAAAAGCCTTGCACGTACAGATAGATGGCTTAGAAACCGTGTTGGCAGCGATGTGTGAACCGCAAATCGCGATTGTCTCTCTGACAATCACCGAAAAAGGGTATTTCCACTCTCCGGCGACCGGACAGTTAATGCTCGATCACCCGATGGTAGCTGCCGACGTGCAAAATCCCCACCAGCCGAAAACAGCAACAGGGGTGATTGTTGAGGCGCTGGCTCGCCGTAAAGCGGCAGGACTTCCCGCATTTACCGTCATGTCATGTGACAACATGCCAGAAAACGGTCATGTTATGCGTGACGTTGTCACTTCCTACGCACAAGCCGTTGATGTAAAACTGGCACAATGGATCGAAGATAACGTGACTTTCCCATCAACAATGGTGGACCGTATTGTGCCCGCAGTGACAGAGGATACGCTGGCGAAAATCGAACAACTTACCGGTGTGCGCGATCCTGCGGGCGTTGCCTGTGAACCTTTCCGCCAGTGGGTAATAGAAGATAACTTTGTTGCCGGACGTCCGGAATGGGAAAAAGCGGGAGCCGAACTGGTTAGCGATGTGCTGCCTTATGAAGAGATGAAGTTGCGCATGCTCAACGGCAGTCATTCATTCCTGGCGTATCTGGGGTATCTTGCAGGATATCAGCACATTAATGACTGTATGGAAGATGAACATTATCGTTATGCGGCGTATGGCTTGATGTTGCAGGAACAAGCGCCGACGTTGAAAGTGCAGGGCGTTGATTTGCAAGATTACGCTAACCGATTAATTGCACGCTATAGCAACCCGGCGTTACGTCATCGAACCTGGCAGATTGCGATGGATGGTAGCCAGAAATTGCCACAGCGGATGTTGGATTCTGTTCGCTGGCATCTGGCGCATGACAGCAAGTTCGATCTGCTGGCGCTGGGCGTCGCGGGTTGGATGCGTTATGTCGGTGGTGTTGATGAACAGGGAAATCCGATAGAAATCAGTGACCCACTGTTACCTGTTATTCAGAAGGCTGTACAAAGTAGTGCCGAAGGGAAAGCGCGCGTCCAGTCATTGCTGGCGATTAAGGCGATCTTTGGTGATGATTTGCCAGACAATAGTTTGTTTACTGCAAGAGTGACGGAAACGTACTTGTCTTTATTAGCGCATGGCGCGAAAGCGACCGTGGCAAAATATTCCGTGAAGTAAAAAAGCAATGCCGCCATCGGCGGCATTCACACGCTTAGTTCATGCCGAGACGAATCAGGTCCAGTGGTGCCAGTTTCTCTTCACAACCTTCAACAACTACGGTTTTTCCGCGGCGGATTTGCTCAGCGGTCAGACCTTCAGTATCAATCGACAGGATCTTGCCAGTGTGACCGGTGCCGCTAACCATAACACGGCTGCCAGTGGTGATTGCGTTACGGTTACGATCGTAGGTCGTCATAGGTGTTTTCTCCTTTCTGATTTACAGTCGAAGCCCACGTAACGGGCGCAATATAAATACTCCTGTCGAGTGAAATATTTTTTGTTTTTGATCAAGCTCACATCTTTTTTGATGCATGCATGAGCCATAAGGCGGGGGAAAAGACTCTCACCCCGGATGGGATGAGAGGAAATGAATTACTCTTCGCTAAACCAGTCGCTGTTTTCCTGGCGGATCTGGCGCACGGATTCGCTGATTTCCTGCAAATGTTGCGTCATTGCACGTTCTACCGCATCGCCATCACGTTTTTGCAGGGCAGAGAAAATATCAAGATGCTGGCGTAACAGCATTTCTGGTGGAGAAACGTGGTCGAAACTCATATAGCGCACGCGATCAACGGTCGCTTTCAGGTTCTCAATGGTATCCCACGCCAGTTGACAGTCGGCAATCTGCGTCAGGAGTTGATGGAAGTTGTCATCAAGTTCAAAAAAATCATCCAGTTGCTTGCGCTCAATGGCAATGCGTTGCTGGTGAAGATTTTGTTCCAGTTGATAGCACTGGCTTTCGGTAATCATGCTCGCCGCCCGACGCGCCACCGCGCACTCAATGGCCTGACGGATAAAACTGCCGTTGCGCACCTGGGCCATGGAAATTTTGTTGACGTAGCTGCCACGTTGCGGACGAATTTGAATCAGGCCGTTTTCCGCCAGTTTAATAAAGGCTTCACGAACCGGCTGGCGTGACACATTGAAACGAACAGAAACTTCTTTTTCCGACAACGGTGTGCCTGGAGCAATCAGGCAATGGACAATGTCGCGACGAAGAATACGATAAATCTGCTGATTGACAGGCTGTGTGGGATTAAGTTGCGTTTCGACGGTCATTCGTTCTTGCTTGTGAGTGAGTTAACTGCATGAGTCTACCACTTTTTTGTGACAAGCAATAACCCGGCAGTTACGCCGGGTATAAAAATTACTGACGGTGGACATTCAGTCCGGCATAGCTTTGGGTAACCGGCATCATTTCCAGGGTATTGATATTGACGTGAGCAGGCAGCGTTGACACCCACCAGACGGCTTCGCTGACATCTTCTGGCGTCAATGCAACGGTATTTTGATAGGTTTTTTCTGCTTTACCGTCATCGCCTTTAAAGCGGACATTGGAAAACTCGGTACCACCCACCAGACCCGGTTCGATGTCGGTGACGCGCACCGCCGTACCATGCAGATCCGTACGCAGATTCAGGCTAAACTGACGAACAAACGCTTTCGTCGCACCGTAAACGTTACCACCGGCATACGGCCAGCTACCTGCCGTTGAGCCAATGTTAATAATATGACCATGATTACGTTCAACCATACCCGGTAAGACGGCGCGCGTCATATATACCAGGCCTTTGTTGTTGGTATCAATCATCGTTTCCCAGTCTTCAACGCTGGCTTTATGCGCAGGCTCCATGCCCAACGCCAGGCCGGCATTATTTACCAGGATATCAATATTGCACCACTCGGCAGGAAGCGATGCCAGCATCTCTTCAATAGCGGCGCGGTTGCGAACGTCCAGTTGGGCGATATACAGATTATCTCCCAGTTCGTCTTTTAACTCCTGCAACCGTTCCTGGCGACGGCCAGTGGCGATAACTTTATGCCCTTGTTGAATAAAACGACGAGTAATGCATTCACCAAAACCTGCCGTTGCTCCAGTTACTAAAACGATCATCTCACTGTTCCTCAACGCTTTTGTGTGTCAATAACATAGCACGGGATGCTTAAGAGCGGGTAATACTGGATTGCAAGATTGCACTCCGTTATCAGTAAGCCTACGCTATGGAACACCTCGCGTTCAGGAGAAGAAAATGACAACAATGAATCCTTTCCTTGTGCAAAGCACACTGCCGTATCTGGCTCCCCATTTTGATCAAATTGCCAATCATCACTATCGCCCGGCATTCGATGAGGGAATGCAGCAAAAGCGGGCAGAAATTGCTGCCATCGCGCTTAACCCGCAAATGCCTGATTTCAACAATACTATTCTGGCACTGGAACAAAGCGGAGAATTACTTACCCGCGTTACCAGCGTCTTTTTTGCGATGACTGCGGCGCATACCAATGATGAATTACAGCGTCTTGACGAGCAGTTTTCCGCTGAACTGGCGGAACTGGCTAATGATATCTATCTGAACGGTGAATTATTCGCGCGGGTAGATGCTGTCTGGCAGCGCCGTGAATCCCTGGGGCTTGATAGTGAATCCATCCGCCTGGTGGAGGTGATTCATCAACGTTTTGTCCTTGCCGGAGCCAAACTTGCGCAAGCTGATAAAGCAAAATTAAAAGTACTGAATACAGAAGCTGCGACCCTGACCAGCCAGTTTAACCAGCGATTACTGGCAGCAAATAAATCCGGCGGTCTGGTTGTGAACGATATCGCGCAGCTGGCAGGAATGAGTGAGCAAGAGATTGCGCTGGCGGCAGAGGCGGCTCGCGAGAAAGGTCTGGATAACAAATGGCTGATTCCGCTGCTGAATACCACCCAACAACCGGCGCTTGCCGAAATGCGCGATCGTGCGACGCGTGAAAAACTGTTTATTGCGGGCTGGACGCGAGCGGAAAAAAATGATGCCAATGATACCCGCGCTATCATTCAACGTCTGGTGGAGATCCGTGCACAACAGGCAACACTACTTGGTTTTCCTCATTATGCCGCATGGAAAATCGCCGATCAGATGGCAAAAACACCTGAAGCAGCACTTAACTTTATGCGGGAAATTGTTCCAGCGGCGCGTCAACGTGCGAGCGATGAATTAGCCTCCATACAGGCGGTTATCGATAAGCAGCAGGGCGGGTTTAGCGCGCAGCCGTGGGACTGGGCATTTTATGCGGAACAGGTACGGCGGGAGAAATTTGATCTTGATGAGGCGCAGCTCAAGCCATATTTTGAATTAAACACGGTGTTAAATGAAGGTGTATTCTGGACCGCGAATCAGCTCTTCGGTATTAAGTTTGTCGAACGTTTTGATATTCCTGTCTACCATCCTGACGTTCGTGTGTGGGAAATTTTTGATCATAATGGCGTGGGGCTGGCGTTATTTTACGGTGATTTCTTCGCCCGTGATTCAAAAAGCGGCGGTGCATGGATGGGCAATTTTGTTGAGCAATCAACGCTTAATAAAACACATCCGGTAATTTATAACGTCTGCAATTATCAGAAACCCGCTGCCGGTGAGCCTGCGTTGTTACTCTGGGATGATGTCATAACCTTATTCCATGAATTTGGTCATACGCTGCACGGCCTTTTTGCCCGCCAGCGTTATGCCACGCTTTCCGGCACCAACACGCCGCGTGATTTTGTCGAATTTCCGTCGCAAATCAACGAACACTGGGCAACGCATCCGCAGGTATTCGCTCGCTACGCCCGGCATTATCAGAGCGGGGCAGCAATGCCTGACGAACTGCAACAGAAAATGCGTAATGCCAGCCTGTTCAACAAAGGGTATGAGATGAGCGAACTGCTTAGCGCCGCACTTCTCGATATGCGCTGGCATTGCCTGGAAGAAAACGAAGCAATGCAGGATGTCGATGATTTTGAATTGCGGGCGCTGGTGGCGGAAAATATGGATCTTCCTGCTATACCGCCACGCTATCGCAGCAGTTATTTCGCCCATATTTTTGGTGGCGGATATGCTGCAGGTTATTACGCTTATCTGTGGACGCAAATGTTGGCCGATGATGGTTATCAGTGGTTTGTTGAGCAGGGCGGATTAACGCGTGAAAATGGGCTGCGTTTTCGCGAGGCGATCCTTTCCAGAGGTAACAGCGAAGATCTGGAACGCCTGTATCGACAATGGCGCGGTAAGGCACCTAAGATTATGCCGATGCTGCAACATCGTGGCTTGAACATATAAACACCACCAATGGCTGGCCTGAGATATCGCCAGGCCAGCCTGGTTATAGCAGTAATTGCAGCAGCTGGGCGAGGGCAAACCTCACCGCTAAAGCTAATACCGTTTCGCAGTCGCCAGCAAAATGCATAACCGCAGTGTAGTTCTGGCCTTTAATATGCCACGCAAACCAGACGGTACCCGCTGGCGTACCATCTTCACCGCCCTCCGGTCCGCCGTAGCCGGTAATGGCAATACTGACATCAGCATCCGCACGCTCTATGGCACCGGTTGCCATTTCTGCTGCCACTTTCTCACTCACCGCAGAATATCGTTCAAGAGATTGCTGGCTTACGCTGAGGATTTTCATCTTTGCCTGATCGGTGAAAGTAACAAAGCCTGCACCGTAAAATTTGGGTGTATCTTCAGCTGCACACAGGGCGCTAGCCAACTTACCGCCGGTGCATGATTCGGCGGTAGTTAAGCGTAATTGATCCGCGATAAGTCTTTGACTCAACGCGGATGTCAGGTTTTCAATAGTATCGGTATCTACAAGTTGTACAATTTTATCTCTATTAATGTTCACTGTTTTTTGTCCACGCTTTTATATGTAAAGGTGATTTGCTTTTTCTGTATGCTCGTCCAATATAATAATTTTCAAACATATAAATCCGATTATTCTGAAAATATGTTTAAGACTTTTCAATCTTCTTAACTTTAGTGAGTTAAATTCTCTGTATATTTGACAGCTAGTTGGCTGATTTTAAATGCCTTATAACAATTGGCAATATTCTTATTTGGCAATTATAAAAATAGCAACCAGACTTAATAAGTCAAACCAAACGCAATTAAGGAGTTAGTATGAAATTTCAGGCCATTGTATTAGCAAGTTTTCTTGTCATGCCTTATGCGTTGGCAGATGACCAGGGCGGTTTAAAACAGGATGCAGCGCCACCGCCGCCTCATGCAATAGAAGATGGCTATCGCGGAACCGATGATGCAAAAAAAATGACCGTTGATTTCGCAAAAACCATGCACGATGGCGCTTCGGTTTCACTACGCGGTAATTTGATTTCTCACAAAGGAGAGGACCGTTACGTTTTTCGCGATAAGAGCGGTGAAATTAATGTCGTTATTCCTGCGGCCGTCTTTGATGGACGAGAAGTTCAGCCGGACCAGATGATCAACATTAGTGGCAGTCTGGATAAGAAAAGCGCGCCGGCCGTCGTTCGGGTCACTCATTTGCAGAAATAAAAATAAATTAGCCTGATGGCCTGAACTACTGGGCCATTAGGGTATTGGGTTATGCTATTTGTCATCCTTTTATTTACGATAATGCAGAGGTAATTTACAGAATTAAACACTTTTTTATCCGCTGATTTTGTTTTAAATCACAATGTTATCTCAGAGATGACTCATAACTTCGGATTTCTATGAAAATATTGACGTAATTTTGCTTTTCTCTCGTTAGAATAGCGCGCACAAGGAACTGTGAAAAAGGAGTGGCAATGATCAAGAAGACAACGGAAATTGATGCCATCTTGTTAAATCTCAATAAGGCTATCGATGCCCACTACCAGTGGCTGGTGAGTATGTTTCACAGCGTGGTCGCGAGAGATGCCAGTAAGCCAGAAATAACGGATAACCATTCTTATGGACTGTGCCAGTTTGGTCGGTGGATTGATCATCTGGGGCCACTCGATAACGATGAATTACCTTACGTTCGGCTAATGGATTCTGCCCATCAACATATGCATAACTGTGGTCGGGAATTAATGCTGGCTATTGTTGAAAATCACTGGCAGGACGCGCATTTCGACGCCTTTCAGGAGGGGTTGCTTTCTTTTACTGCGGCATTAACCGATTACAAAATTTATTTGCTGACGATCCGTAGCAATATGGATGTTTTGACGGGATTGCCGGGTCGTCGGGTTCTTGATGAATCCTTTGATCATCAGTTACGCAACGCTGAGCCTCTGAATCTTTATTTAATGTTGTTGGATATTGACCGATTTAAATTGGTTAATGATACCTACGGGCATTTAATCGGCGATGTAGTATTACGCACCCTGGCAACTTACTTAGCCAGTTGGACGCGTGATTACGAAACGGTTTATCGCTACGGGGGCGAAGAATTTATCATTATTGTCAAAGCGGCTAATGATGAAGAAGCATGTCGTGCAGGTGTCAGAATTTGCCAGTTAGTCGATAACCATGCCATCACACATTCTGAAGGGCATATCAACATTACCGTGACAGCAGGTGTGAGTCGCGCATTTCCTGAAGAGCCTCTGGATGTGGTCATTGGAAGAGCGGACCGGGCAATGTATGAGGGTAAGCAAACCGGAAGAAATCGCTGCATGTTTATTGACGAACAAAATGTGATTAACCGAGTTTAAGCTCCGTTTAACATTCATTGAGAAAACTGATGCTACTGTGTCAACGATTCGTTATCAGTGCAGGAAAATGCCTGTTAGCGTAAAAGCAAAACACAAATCTATCCATGCAAGCATTCACCGCCGGTTTACTGGCGGTTTTTTTTCGCCGTCATAAAAATCAGGCCCCTTGTACACAACTGTAACAAGGGGCCGGTTAGGTGAGGGATTATCTCCGTTCATTAGTCATCCCATTTGTGGCTGAAATACGCGGCCAGAAAACCAGAAAATAAAATTATTCCCAGTACGGCCATAAAAACATTCATATTACCCAGCATTATTTGCCTCCGTTTATGGTGTGGTGTGTTTCCTCGCTTACCTTAATTTTCATCTCAATGAGAAAGATATTAGCAGAGGTAACCTAAACGAAGGCTGAATTAAATCTTTATTGTGTTCGACTTAAATCAACAAAGCGCGGGCTGCCCCCACGGTCTTGCTCGAATCCCTTTTAACATCAGCACCCACGCAGCAATGATCACCAACGCTAAGATGACAAACAGCGAGGAAGGCGGCAGGCTGGTTAGCACTACGCCACTCACTAATGGGTTAATCGCGGCACCAAGCCAGCCTAAAGACTGGGCGGAAAAATAGCTGGCTTTCATTTCTGGCGGCGCAATATGGTCAATCAACATATACTCGCCCGGCGCATAAATGATTTCACCGACAGTAAATACCGCAGCTGACATACCCCACAATAGCAGGCTGTTGCCGGAAAAAATAAAACCGACCAGACCGATGACGAAACAGAGGGTGCCTGCTGTCATCAGCGCGCGGATGTTAGCCGGGTTAAGTCGGCGGCCCACGGAATATTGCAACGTAACCACCATGGCAGCATTCACCGGAAGAACAACCGCGACCACCTTTTCGGCAAAATCCCCATCAGCAATCACCATCACATATTGTGAAATGCATGAAGCAAATGCGCCGCTTACAAAAGAAGCCAGAAAACCAGAGCAGGTAAACCACAACAGTGCTTTATCTTGTAATAAAACTTTCGGCGACCAGACACTGCCTGTTTCCGTGGCGATGATTTTCTCGCTGCGCTTTACCCAAATTTGAATGAAAAGCATGGGAAACGCGGAACAGATAGCTGCCAGCCAGAAGGGCAGATTGATGCTCTGCATCACCAACAGCGTGCCGAGCGGCGGACCGATGGTCCAGCCAATGTTTAGCATGGTGTAGTTGATTGAGAAGATTTTCGTTTTGCTGGTGGACGAAAGATTGTCGGCAAACCAGGCTTTCAGCACGGTAGCAAAAACAGAATAGGCGCAGTTAATGAGGGCAAAAAAGAGCACAACCAGCGTCACGTTATTCACTAAAGGAATGGCAATAAAAACGCTGGCGAAGGCGGTAATTGCCAGTAACATATAGCGTTTCTTGTCGAACTTATCCGCCAGGATACCAAAACCGAGGCTAAAAACGACGCCAATAGTGAGCGCAATTGTCATCGCATAACCGATTAGATCGACACTCAGGCTGTACTGGCGACTCAAGTAAATGGTCATAAATGGCAGCGTAGCGCCGCGTCCGATGGTTAATAACAACGACGAGGCAAGAAGGGCGCTGGTAGAGCGTCGTAGGGATAAGTTCATTTGTCTGTCCGGCAGTGCGTTTCGTTATGTTTTGTTTTAGAGATGTAAAGAAATAGCATGGCAAAAATCCGAAGTATAGCGACTTATTTGCGCATTAATGCCGTCGTAACCGGCGACTAACGAATCAACTGTTAAAGAAAAGTAAATTCAGCTAAGTTGATTGCTTACAAAAGATGAAATTCAGAGGCGGTAGAATGTCGCGAAAAGATGGGGTGTTGGCGCTACTGGTAGTGGTCGTATGGGGGCTAAATTTTGTGGTCATCAAAGTGGGGCTTCATAACATGCCACCGCTGATGCTGGCCGGTTTGCGCTTTATGCTGGTCGCTTTTCCGGCTATCTTTTTTGTCGCACGACCGAAAGTACCACTGAATTTGCTGCTGGGGTATGGATTAACCATCAGTTTTGCGCAGTTTGCTTTTCTTTTTTGTGCCATTAACTTCGGTATGCCTGCTGGACTGGCTTCGCTGGTGTTACAGGCACAGGCGTTTTTTACTATCATGCTTGGCGCGTTTACTTTCGGGGAGCGACTGCATGGCAAACAATTGGCGGGGATCGCCTTAGCGATTTTTGGCGTACTGGTGTTAATCGAAGATAGTCTGAACGGTCAGCATGTGGCGATGCTCGGCTTTATGTTGACCCTGGCGGCAGCATTTAGTTGGGCGTGTGGCAACATCTTCAATAAAAAGATCATGTCGCACTCAACGCGTCCGGCGGTGATGTCGCTGGTAATCTGGAGCGCTTTAATCCCAATCATTCCCTTCTTTGTTGCCTCGCTGATTCTCGATGGTTCCGCAACCATGATTCACAGTCTGGTTACTATCGATATGACCACCATCTTGTCTCTGATGTATCTGGCGTTTGTGGCGACAATTGTTGGTTATGGGATCTGGGGGACGTTACTGGGACGCTATGAAACCTGGCGGGTTGCACCGTTATCGTTACTGGTGCCCGTAGTAGGACTGGCAAGTGCGGCACTATTGTTGGATGAACGCTTAACGGGTCTGCAATTTTTAGGTGCGGTGCTCATTATGACCGGGCTGTATATCAATGTATTTGGCTTGCGGTGGCGTAAAGCGGTAAAGGTGGGAAGTTAATAAGCCCCGAGATGTCGGGGCCAGAACAAACTACATAGCGTGTTGATTATAATAGGGCACGCCGAGCGCATCCGACTTATCACTGCCAGTACCCATGTGATTTAAATCAAACGGTGGGTGTTCCTGCGATGGGGGAACAACCACGACATTGGCACAAGAAGTAACAACTGGCTGCGTGGTTTGTTCCGCAACGCCCTGCGCGGAAAAGAGAATAAGCGCAGCTGCTATTGCGGATGAAAGTGGTTTCATGATTGCCTCAGTGACGTTGTCACGTTTTCAACTAGCTGTTGTAATGATTTAATGGATGTAAAAAGCGCGATTCGCCCTGCATATTGGTCATCCGGTATTTATGCGGCGGAACATCAAAGTAATTTTTGAAGGTTCGGGTCAGAGTTTGTTGCGACTCGAAGCCATATCGTTCTGCCAGATAGAGTATCGGCTCGTTACTTTCCTTCAGCTTTTGCGCGATTTCCGTCATCTTACGGCTGCGGATGTATTGGCCTAATGAATGACCGGTTTCTTTTTTAAACATCCGTTGCAGGTGCCATTTGGAGTAACCCGAACGCTCTGACACTTTCTCCAGTGACAGTGGCGATTCCAGGTTGTCCTCGATCCAGTCCAAAATGCTATGAATGGTAATAGCGTCAGTATTGCGTCTGGACATCGTCATACCTCTTTTTTGTTTACGGCAGGACTTTCTTAAGCAAATACTCAAGTGTTGCCACTTCGTCCGCCGTCAGGTTTTTTGTTAATTCTTGGTGCAGGTCCTGGCCAACTAATTGATGGCATTGTTCACATATTGCCGCGCCGCCGGTGGTAAGTTTTACCAGTACGCCGCGCTTGTCATTCGGGTTCGGCAACCTTTCCACCCAGCCTTTACAGACCAGGCGATCCAGCATACGGGTCAGTGCTCCCAGGTCGACCGACAATACCTTTTTCAGTTCAACCGGAGTAATACACGCCGCGCAGCGGATAGAGCAGAGCACCTTAAACTGTGCCGCGGTAATATCCAGCGGAGACAGATACTCGTTAAGCAGGCGATCTTTCTTCTGATTAACCATATGGATTAAGCGACCCAATGGAATAATTTCATTGAACAGATCGCTGGTACTTTTCACATTAGTTGCCCTGGCAAGTAATTAGTTGCAGGGGATAATATTGCCCAGGCAAGTATAAGTCAAATGAATGAATTGACCGATGCCACGTTTTGCTAAATCGGTTCAAGTTTTGTTCAATGCGATGCAAGGCTAGCTAAAGAGTGACACTTTATCCTTGTTTACCCCTTATACTTTTCGCTGATAACCCAGATACACAGGATAACAACCACCAATGTTAGATTTGTTTAAAGCAATTGGCCTGGGGCTGGTGGTGTTGCTGCCGTTAGCTAACCCATTAACAACTGTCGCGTTATTTCTTGGCCTGGCAGGCAACATGAACAGTGCCGAACGTAATCGTCAGTCGTTGATGGCCTCGGTGTACGTATTTGCCATCATGATGGTGGCGTATTACGCCGGGCAACTGGTGATGGATACATTTGGCATTTCGATTCCCGGTCTGCGAATTGCAGGCGGCTTAATCGTCGCGTTTATCGGTTTTCGGATGCTCTTTCCGCAACAGAAAGCGATTGATTCACCGGAGGCGAAAAGCAAGTCGGAAGAGCTGGAAGATGAACCCAGTGCCAATATTGCCTTTGTGCCGCTGGCAATGCCAAGTACTGCCGGTCCGGGAACCATAGCGATGATTATTAGCTCGGCGTCCACAGTGCGTCAGAGTTCAACCTTCGCTGATTGGGTACTGATGGTTGCGCCGCCGCTGATCTTTTTCCTGGTGGCGGTTATTTTGTGGGGAAGCCTACGCAGCTCCGGCGCAATTATGCGGCTGGTGGGCAAGGGTGCATTGAAGCGATCTCCCGTCTGATGGGATTCCTGCTGGTATGTATGGGTGTGCAGTTTATTATTAACGGCATCCTGGAAATCATTAAAACGTACCATTAAAAAAGGCCCGAATGGGCCTTTCAACTATTGCGTCTGTTCTTCGAGTGTCACTGGCCAGCGGCGAAATATAATGATTGACCAAATTAACGCGGCAAAAGCAGGCACCGCGCCCACATAACCAATCATCGACATTGACCAGTGCAAACTCACCTGATTACCTACCAACGCACCCGCCCCGATTCCAATATTAAATATGCCGGAGAATAGCGCCATCGCGACGTCGGTAGCATCTGGTGCCAGCGCCAGCACTTTAACCTGCATACCAAGCCCGATGATCATCATCGCGATCCCCCAGAAAATACTCAGCACCCCGAGGTGTATTTCACTGTTCGCCGCAGGTAACAGCAATGCCAGGCACACCAGCAACAGCGCAATCGCCGTACTCACCAACGCAGACGCATACTGATTACCCAGTTTACCGAAAATCACGCTGCCAATAATGCCCGCACCACCGAGTAATAACAGTAATGCCGTGGCAAAGTTGGCGCTGAATCCCGCAATGTTTTGTACAAAAGGCTCGATATAGCTGTATGCCGTGTAATGGGCGGTGACAACCACCACAGTTAACAAATAAATGCTCATCAATGCCGGGCGGCGGAACAATAGCGGGAGGCTTTTCAGTGAACCGGAATGCTCACTGGGCAGTAAGGGAAGTAACTTAATCAGGCACAAAAGGGTGATAAGCGCCCCAATACCAATCGCGAAGAAGGTCATTCGCCAACCGAAATACTGGCCCACAATGCGCCCGAGAGGTAAACCTAAGACCATCGCCAGTGCTGTACCGGTGGCAATTAAACTCAATGCCTGTGCTCGCTTCCCGGCCGGAGCCATACGGATCGCCAGAGACGCCGTAATCGACCAGAAAATCGCATGTGCAAAAGCCACACCAATGCGACTGATCACCAGAACGGTAAAGCTCCACGACAAAAACGACAGTACGTGGCTGGCAATAAACACCACAAACAGGCAGATCAGTAATTTGCGCCGTTCAACCTGACTGGTCATTAACATAAAAGGCAATGACATTAGCGCTACTACCCATGCGTAAATGGTCAACATGATGCCGACCTGAGCGGTTTGCATGTGAAAACTTTGCGCAATGTCAGAGAGCAGGCCAACAGGGACAAATTCGGTGGTGTTGAAGATGAAGGCGGCGACTGCCAGCGTAACGACCCGTAGCCACGCCACTTTGCGGGAAACAGTGTTTGTTGTCATAACAGATTATCGGGTGAGTTGCGAAAAAGTGATGAAATGATCTTAAAACGGTTAATGATGTGAATACAATGCATTTGTGATCTGGATCGCGTTTTCCGTTTCTCTGACGCTGATTCTTTCACGCGTCAGAGAGTCGGTAACATCACGGTTTAATGACGTTCAGGGAGGTCTGGCGTTTTGGCGGTTGCGGGTATAGGTGGTCTGACAGGGGAGCGAGGCCTGTTTTTCACCAGGTCTTCGTGAGTAACTTTTGGCGGTGTTTCATTTTTTACAAACAGTTTGAGGGTCCTGCGCGCCATATGTTTGATAATTTTATCATCACTTAATGATGCTGGCATCAACACGTCATTCAAATCACTTTCATTGGGATTCATAAATTGGTGATAGTGCAATAACATATTGGCGAAAAATAAAAACAAGTTCTGAAAATGAGGAGATTCTTGTTCTGCTAAAAGGGATAAAAAGCAGATGCAGACTTCGGGTAGTACATGTTTGTTAGAACCTAATGAATCCATCAGGCTTTGCAACAAATCCTCTTTTAATTCGCTGTCCGTTATGTCGAGAATGGCGGTGATCAAGTTAGGATCTTTATTGACGAACCATCTGTGAACCTCAGAGTTATTCCATAATCGGGGGAGTATGACAAAATTACCGCGAGAGATAAAATTCAGGACAAGCAAATCAAACTGGCGTAAGTAATCTGCAGCGGTATGGTGATCCGAAGGCAGGGGTTCAATATGTGGTGTATGCGCTCTTTTGATGGGAACACCAGGGTTGATCATTGGAAATTGTTCAATAAAATCATTCAGAAACAGAAAGAGTACACGCTCGACGCCGGTCTGAAATACGCGCCCCATAGTGACAGGCTTTGGGTTGGGAGCGCAAAAAATATTAATTTCTCCATCATGGCGAAAATTATCTAAATAAATAGGGCTTAAATTTATTACTACCTGAAATTCAATATTTTCTTTGTGTCTTCCATTCCTGGCGGGATAAGTGAGTTTAAACTGAACCTTTTCATTGTATAGCGTGTCGTTACCCCGAAAAGAAGTCCTCTGAATATATGATAAATTGTCAAGGTTATTAAATATCTTTTTTGTGGCTGAGTTGATGTTTAAAGACGTGCGCCACTCTTCATTACATATTATTGTACTAAGTGCATCAATAAAATCCTTTAAAACTTCTTTTACCTGCGGTGCAATATTACGTACGGGAAAATCATCAGGAAGAGATATGTAATTGCTGATGCTTACTGGCGTAACCATATTTGCCCCATATAGTCATAAGTCATCGGAACATCACTATATAGAGCATATTAACCGCAAGAACTATCAAAAATAGCTCATTGATATCCCTGTCTTGCCGAGTCAGGCACATCCAGCAGTTGAATAAATGCCTCGAGCGGACGTGTTTTCGCACCACGACGCCAGACCAGCCAGGTTGTTAACCAACGCCATTGCTCAGCTAACGGCCACGCTTCAACCTGGTGATGCCCCGGCATACTTTCCAGCATAGAGCGCGGAATAAGCGCAATGCCTGCTCCTGCGATCACACAGGCCAACATTCCGTGATAAGACTCCATCTCATGGATAGTTCCCGGAGCGGCACCGTCAGCATGAAACCAGCTCTCGAAGTGGCGACGATACGAACAATTGGCGCGGAAGGCATAAATGTTACTGCCATTAACCTGACTGGCACGGGTTACTGGCGCATATCCTTGTGGCGTGACGATCATCAGTTCCTCGCGGTATACCGGTATCCCGTCGATGGCAGTATGGTTAATGGGTCCATCAATAAACGCCGCATTCAGTTTTCCCTCCAGTACACCATCCAGCATAGTGCCGGAAGGGCCGGTGGAAAGTGAAAACTGAATTTTGGGATAACGACGGTTGAATTCCGCCAGCGTGGCTGGAATGCGCACTGCAGCGGTGCTTTCCAGCGAACCAAGAGAAAATAAACCTTGCGGCTCATCGCCAGCGACAACGCTCCGCGCTTCATCCACTAACGCGAGAATTTGTTGGCTATAGCGTAAAAAGTTATGCCCGGCAGGAGAGAGACGTAAACGCTGATTCTCGCGAATAAACAGATCAACCCCCAGTTCTGTTTCCAGCTGGCGCAGACGGGTAGTGAGATTCGACGGCACGCGATGCACTTTTGCTGCAGCCTGGGTTATGCTGCCAGCTTCGGCAACCGCGTTGAACATCTCCAGTTGGGTCAGATCCATAGCATTCTCGATTCGTGAATAAGTGGCTTAATATTATTCATTTTAAAGCAAGAGTAAATCTGCGTATCTTCATACCATGACTCATAAAGGAGATACCCCGATGACCATTACTCCGGCAACTCATGCAATTTCCATAAATCCTGCCACGGGTGAACAACTTTCTGTGCTGCCGTGGGCTGGCGCTGACGATATCGAAAACGCACTTCAGCTGGCGGCAGCAGGCTTTCGCGACTGGCGCGAGACAAATATAGATTATCGTGCTGAAAAACTGCGTGATATCGGTAAGGCTCTGCGCGCTCGTAGCGAAGAAATGGCGCAAATGATCACCCGCGAAATGGGCAAACCAATCAACCAGGCGCGCGCTGAAGTGGCGAAATCGGCGAATTTGTGTGACTGGTATGCAGAACATGGTCCGGCAATGCTGAAGGCGGAACCTACGCTGGTGGAAAATCAGCAGGCGGTTATTGAGTATCGACCGTTGGGGACGATTCTGGCGATTATGCCGTGGAATTTTCCGTTATGGCAGGTGATGCGTGGCGCTGTTCCCATCATTCTTGCAGGTAACGGCTACTTACTTAAACATGCGCCGAATGTGATGGGCTGTGCACAGCTCATTGCCCAGGTGTTTAAAGATGCGGGTATCCCACAAGGCGTATATGGCTGGCTGAATGCCGACAACGACGGTGTCAGTCAGATGATTAAAGACTCGCGCATTGCTGCTGTCACGGTGACCGGAAGTGTTCGTGCGGGAGCGGCTATTGGCGCACAGGCTGGAGCGGCACTGAAAAAATGCGTACTGGAACTGGGCGGTTCGGATCCGTTTATTGTGCTTAACGATGCCGATCTGGAACTGGCGGTGAAAGCGGCGGTAGCCGGACGTTATCAGAATACCGGACAGGTATGTGCAGCGGCAAAACGCTTTATTATCGAAGAGGGAATTGCTTCGGCATTTACCGAACGTTTTGTGGCAGCTGCGGCAGCCTTGAAAATGGGCGATCCCCGTGACGAAGAGAACGCTCTCGGACCAATGGCTCGTTTTGATTTACGTGATGAGCTGCATCATCAGGTGGAGAAAACCCTGGCGCAGGGTGCGCGTTTGTTACTGGGCGGGGAAAAGATGGCTGGGGCAGGTAACTACTATCCGCCAACGGTTCTGGCGAATGTTACCCCAGAAATGACCGCGTTTCGGGAAGAAATGTTTGGCCCCGTTGCGGCAATCACCATTGCGAAAGATGCAGAACATGCACTGGAACTGGCTAATGATAGTGAGTTCGGCCTTTCAGCGACCATTTTTACCACTGACGAAACACAGGCCAGACAGATGGCGGCACGTCTGGAATGCGGTGGGGTGTTTATCAATGGTTATTGTGCCAGCGACGCGCGAGTGGCCTTTGGTGGCGTGAAAAAGAGTGGCTTTGGTCGTGAGCTTTCCCATTTCGGCTTACACGAATTCTGTAATATCCAGACGGTGTGGAAAGACCGGATCTGACGCGACATATTCAGCTCTGATATACTCGCAGGTCTTTTCAGACCTGCGGTCCAGGAGTAGAAAGTGGCAGTCGCCATGGATAATGCAATTTTAGAAAACATCTTGCGGCAAGTGCGGCCGCTCATTGGTCAGGGTAAAGTCGCGGATTATATTCCGGCGCTGGCTACAGTAGACGGTTCCCGATTGGGGATTGCTATCTGTACCGTTGACGGACAGCTTTTTCAGGCCGGAGACGCGCAAGAACGTTTTTCCATTCAGTCTATTTCCAAAGTGCTGAGTCTCGTTGTCGCCATGCGTCATTACTCCGAAGAGGAAATCTGGCAACGCGTCGGCAAAGATCCGTCTGGATCACCGTTCAATTCCTTAGTGCAACTGGAAATGGAGCAGGGTATACCGCGTAATCCGTTCATTAATGCCGGTGCGCTGGTGGTCTGCGATATGTTGCAAGGGCGATTAAGCGCACCACGGCAACGTATGCTGGAAGTCGTGCGCGGCTTAAGCGGTGTGTCTGATATTTCCTACGATACGGTGGTAGCGCGTTCCGAATTTGAACATTCCGCGCGAAATGCGGCTATCGCCTGGCTGATGAAGTCGTTTGGCAATTTCCATCATGACGTGACAACCGTTCTGCAAAACTACTTTCATTACTGCGCTCTGAAAATGAGCTGTGTAGAGCTGGCCCGGACGTTTGTCTTTCTGGCTAATCAGGGGAAAGCTATTCATATTGATGAACCAGTGGTGACGCCAATGCAGGCGCGGCAAATTAACGCGCTGATGGCGACCAGTGGTATGTACCAGAACGCGGGGGAGTTTGCCTGGCGGGTGGGGCTACCGGCGAAATCTGGCGTTGGTGGCGGTATTGTGGCGATTGTTCCGCATGAAATGGCCATCGCTGTCTGGAGTCCGGAACTGGATGATGCAGGTAACTCGCTTGCGGGTATTGCCGTCCTTGAACAATTGACGAAACAGTTAGGGCGTTCGGTTTATTAATGCAGTCTCTCGATCCACTCTTCGCGCGTTTATCCCGTTCAAAATTTCGCTCTCGCTTTCGTCTGGGCATGAAAGAGCGTCAGTATTGCCTGGAGAAAGGCGCGCCAGTCATCGAACAACATGCGGCGGATTTTGTCGCTAAACGTCTTGCTCCGGCATTACCGGCTAATGACGGTAAGCAAACCCCCATGCGCGGGCATCCGGTGTTTATCGCTCAGCACGCCACCGCGACCTGCTGTCGCGGTTGTCTGGCTAAGTGGCATAACATTCCGCAGGGTGTTTCGTTAAGCGAAGAACAACAACGTTATATCGTGGCGGTAATCTATCACTGGCTGGTTGTACAGATGAATCAGCCATGAGAATTGCGGAAAACGACAAAATAGCATTCCCAGGGTACCTTTATTTGCCGCCGCTGTCAGCGAACATGCTATCTTGGTTCGGTCAGTATTGATAGTCTGGATTTCTGGCCTTTGCTTGCGGACTGGTTCAGTGAGCAATTCTCAACGGGCGTGTTGATCGTGCCTTGTATGCTGACGTTGGCTATTCCTGGAGTGCTGCCGCGCTTTAAAGCAGAACAGATGATGCCCGCCATCGCGCTTATTGTGTCGGTTATTGCCTCGGTAGTCATTGGCGGAGCGGGGAGTCTGGCGTTCCCGCTGCCTGCATTAATCTGGTGAGCAGTGCGCTATACGCCGCAGGTAACATGTCTGTTGACCTTTGTCACCGGTGCGGTGGAAATCGTACTGGTGGCAAATTCGGTGATTGATATCTCGGTCGGTTCGCCGTTCTCCATTCCGCAAATGTTCTCCGCACGTCTCGGTATTGCCACGATGGCGATATGCCCAATTATGGTTTCTTTTAGCGTGGCAGCGATCAATTCGCTAATGAAGCAAGTTGCGCTGCGAGCCGACTTTGATTTTCTGACTCAGGTTTACTCACGGTCCGGTCTTTATGAGGCGCTGAAAAGTCCATCGCTGAAACAGACACAACATCTGACTGTCATGCTGCTTGATATCGACTATTTCAAAAGCATTAACGATAACTATGGACATGAATGTGGCGATAAAGTGTTAAGCGTGTTTGCCCGGCATATTCAGAAGATTGTCGGTGATAAGGGGCTGGTGGCGCGAATGGGCGGCGAAGAATTTGCTGTTGCAGTGCCGTCGGTGAATCCTGTCGATGGTCTGCTAATGGCGGAAAAAATCCGTAAAGGCGTTGAACTGCAACCATTCACCTGGCAACAAAAAACGCTTTATCTCACGGTAAGTATTGGCGTCGGTAGTGGTCGCGCATCGTACCTAACGCTGACCGATGACTTTAATAAATTGATGGTCGAAGCCGATACGTGTCTGTATCGCTCGAAGAAAGATGGGCGCAACCGTACCAGCACTATGCGTTACGGTGAGGAAGTTGTCTGACATCTTTATTCATTACGCGCGATTTGAATGCAATGTGTTCTACCACTTTATGATCCAGGAAAAGGCGTTTTTCCTCGATTAAACCATGATCCGCGCCACACTTTTCTCATAAAACTGCTCATTAATCATCAGGAGTTGATCAAAACAGGGGTTCGGCGTATTAAAGTTTGCTAACCTGTCGTACCAATTCAAACAGGTTGTATGACTAATCAGAAGGGAACCCATTGTGAAAACACTAAATCGTCGCGATTTTCCCGGTGCACAGTATCCAGAACGTATCATTCAGTTTGGTGAAGGTAACTTCCTGCGCGCCTTTGTTGACTGGCAAATCGATCTCCTGAATGAGCACACCGATCTGAATTCTGGCGTGGTCGTTGTTCGTCCGATTGAAACTTCATTCCCGCCGTCACTGAGCACGCAGGATGGTCTGTACACCACCATTATCCGTGGCCTGAATGAGAAGGGGGAAGCGGTCAGCGACGCGCGTCTGATTCGCTCGGTTAATCGTGAAATCAGCGTCTACAGTGAATACGATGAATTCCTGAAACTGGCGCACAACCCGGAAATGCGCTTTGTTTTCTCTAACACCACCGAAGCGGGTATCAGCTACCATGCGGGCGATAAATTCGATGACGCGCCAGCGGTAAGCTATCCGGCAAAACTGACCCGTCTGCTGTTCGAACGCTTTAGCCATTTCAACGGTGCGCTGGATAAAGGTTGGATCATCATTCCGTGTGAGTTGATTGACTACAATGGCGACGCGTTGCGTGAACTGGTGCTGCGCTATGCGCAAGAGTGGGCACTGCCAGAAGCATTTATTCAATGGCTGGATCAGGCTAACAGCTTCTGTTCTACGCTGGTGGACCGTATCGTTACCGGTTATCCGCGCGATGAAGTGGCTAAACTGGAAGAAGAACTGGGTTATCACGATGGTTTTCTCGACACCGCTGAACACTTTTACCTGTTTGTGATTCAGGGACCGAAATCCTTAGCGACTGAACTGCGTCTGGACAAATATCCGCTCAACGTGCTGATTGTTGACGATATTAAACCGTACAAAGAACGCAAAGTGGCAATCCTCAACGGTGCGCACACCGCGCTGGTGCCGGTGGCGTTCCAGGCAGGGCTGGATACCGTAGGTGAAGCGATGAACGATGCTGAAATTTGCGCATTCGTTGAAAAAGCTATCTACGAAGAAATTATTCCGGTACTGGATTTGCCTCGTGATGAACTGGAATCTTTCGCCAGTGCAGTCACCGGGCGTTTCCGTAACCCGTACATTAAGCATCAGCTGCTGTCTATCGCGCTCAACGGTATGACCAAGTTCCGCACCCGCATCCTGCCACAGCTGCTGGCAGGGCAGAAGGCAAACGGCACACTTCCGGCGCGCCTTACTTTCGCATTAGCGGCATTGATTGCGTTCTATCGTGGTGAGCGTAACGGCGAAACATATCCGGTACAGGACGATGCACACTGGCTGGAACGTTATCAGCAACTCTGGAGCCAGCATCGTGACCGTGTTATCGGCACCCAGGAACTGGTAGCGATTGTTTTGGCAGAAAAAGACCACTGGGAGCAGGACCTGACGCAAGTGCCTGGTCTGGTCGAGCAGGTTGCTAATGACCTGGATGCGATTCTCGAAAAAGGGATGCGCGAAGCTGTACGTCCGTTGTGCTAATAACACCGTTACTTCTGAACCCGGTTTCGACCGGGTTTCTTATTTCACCATATTAGTTACAACATCCTATATGCCTTTATCATTAACAGGTGCCACATGCAGCGCCTGCTAATGTTGTAAGCTTGTAGGTAATTTGTAAGTAGCGTCTTGAGAATGTGATCGTAATCACGTTTAATAGGGCGACTTTTCCACGCCTGAAGATAACCATGATTGTTCGTCCACAACAACACTGGCTGCGCCGTATTTTTGTCTGGCACGGCTCAGTATTATCCAAGATATCCTCGCGCTTACTACTCAATTTTCTCTTTTCTATCGCTGTTATTTTCATGCTGCCCTGGTACACGCATCTGGGCATCAAATTCACCCTCGCACCGTTCAGCATTCTCGGTGTCGCCATCGCCATTTTTCTTGGTTTTCGTAATAATGCCGGGTACGCCCGTTACGTTGAAGCGCGAAAACTTTGGGGGCAGTTGATGATTGCCTCACGGTCGTTACTGCGCGAGGTAAAAACGACATTGCCGGATTCGGCAAGTGTAAGGGAGTTTGCCCGGCTGCAAATCGCTTTCGCCCACTGTTTACGCATGACATTACGCAAACAGCCACAGGCGGAAGTGCTGGCTCATTATCTCAAGACTGAAGATCTTCAGCGTGTACTGGCTTCGAACTCTCCAGCTAACCGTATCTTGTTAATAATGGGAGAATGGTTGGCGGTTCAGCGCCGCAATGGACAGCTTTCAGATATCCTGTTTATTAGCCTCAACGATCGGCTTAATGATATTTCAGCGGTCCTGGCAGGATGCGAGCGCATTGCCTATACGCCAATTCCCTTTGCCTACACCCTGATTTTGCATCGTACCGTTTATCTGTTTTGTATCATGCTGCCGTTCGCGCTGGTCGTGGACCTGCATTACATGACGCCTTTTATCTCTGTGCTGATTTCCTACACTTTTATTTCGCTGGATTGTCTGGCGGAAGAACTGGAAGATCCGTTCGGTACTGAAAACAATGATTTACCACTGGATGCCATCTGCAACGCTATTGAAATTGACCTGTTACAGATGAACGATGAAGCCGAAATTCCAGCAAAAATTCTTCCCGATCGTCATTACCAGCTGACGTGATATTTACTCCATACGCCGGGCAACAATAAACAGACGCGGAAATGCCAGCAGTATCTGTCCGTTCTCTTGCAGTGGATACTGCTCTTCCAGCATCTGATGGTAGCGCTTAAGAAAAAGCTGCTGTTCGCTCTCGGTCAGATCCTGTAACCACGGACGTAATCCAGTGGCAGTCACCCAATCGATAATCGCCTGGTGTGACGGCATCTGGTGATAGTAGGTGGTTCGCCAGATATCGACCTCACATCCGGCTTCGCTCAAAATATCGTAGTAGGCATGAACGCCAGCCAACGGCTCACGCCCGCGATCCGGGTAGTTTTGTTCCCAGGCAACTTCGCGCATGAGCACATGGGTCGGCTCCAGCCAGTTATCTGGCATCTGTACTGCCAGCACGCCCTGCGGATTAAGTAAAGAAACCAGATGAGGAAACAATTCGTAGTGGTCGGGCGGCCATTGCAGTGAGGCATTAGCAAAAATCAGATCGAGTGCCTGTACCGGTTGCCAGTTGCGGATGTCTGCTTCCACGAACTGGCAGTCTGGCAAAGCACTGCGCGCTTCAGCAATCATCGCCGGAGACGAGTCGATGCCTGTTATCCTGGCCGCAGGCCAACGTTGTTGTAGAAGGGCGGTGCTGTTACCTGGGCCACAGCCAAGATCGGCAACATATTCGACATTTTCCAGCGGCACTCTGGCAAGCAGCTCCACCGCCGGACGCGATCGTTCAGCGGAAAAGTGTAGATATAAAGAGGGGTTCCAGTCAGACATTTTTTTACTCCCGTCAGCGCGTTACCCCAATTGTAGATAAAATTGATAAATTCGCCTCACGGCATCAAACCATTGAACAGACGTTTTTTACGCGGCCCGGTCATTAAAGATTCCAGTTTCGCGACACAGGTTTTGTAGTGGGGCGTGGTTTTATGGAACGCCACTGCGTCTTCATCTTTATAGGCTTCGTAGATATAAAAGCGCGAATTCACTTCCGGGTCCTGTAAGACATCGAAGCGCAAATTGCCTTCTTCCTGTACAGAGCCCAGGTGGTTCTGGCGAAAAACTTCGATAAACTCGTCAACCTTGTCTTCATGAACGTTAATTTCAACCAGTGTGACGTGCATAATTCTTCTCCTTAGATCCGCAGTTACTGTTTTTCACTCAGATAGAGTTCATATGCCCGATCAGCCGTTTCGTTATGGTGAACCACCGCCTGTACGGCTTTCATCATCGCCACCGGATGGTCAGACTGGAAAATATTACGCCCCATATCCACACCAGAAGCGCCCTGATCGATAGCCTGCCAGCACATTTCCAGCGCCTCGCGCTCCGGTAATTTTTTACCGCCAGCAATAACAATGGGTACCGGACATCCGGCAACAATCCGTTCAAAACCTTTTTCGACATAATAGGTTTTGATAATTTGCGCCCCCATTTCAGCGGCGATTCGAGTCGCGAGCGAGAAATAACGCTGATCGCGCACCATATCTTTGCCCACGCCAGTCACGGCCATGGTCGGCATTCCCACTTTCATTCCGGCATCAACCAGCTGAATAATATTTTTGATCGACTGATGTTCATATTCGCTGCCGATATAAACCTGCGCCGCCACCGCGCAACTGTTCAGGCGCACGGCGTCATCCATCGATAACGCCACGGCTTCATTACTTAATTCCGCCAGAATAGAGTTCGCACCTGACGCCCGCAGTACCACCGGCCTATTGGTCGCAGGGGGAACTACGCTGCGCAAAATGCCGCGCGTACACATTAATACATCGGCATGTTCAAACAGCGGGGCGATATTTATATCAATGCGTTCAAGTCCGGTAGTCGGTCCCTGAAAATAACCATGGTCAAAAGCCAGCATCACGGTTTTACCCGTTTTCGGATTAAATATCCGCGATAAGCGTGACTGCATTCCCCAATCCAGCGCACCGCAACCTTTCAGGGTAAAAGGGATATTTTTTTGCGGTTGATCGGTACGAAAATCTTTACCATCTTTAATATCGTCTAAATCTGCCATAACTTACTCCGGTTAAGTAATGCACATCAGAAATCGTATTTGCCGATATTCTCTTTGTTGAATATCACGCGCTCCGGTAACAGTACGATGCCATTACCATCCGCTTCGTAGTCATAGCCCTGAACGCTGTTTGGCGAGACTTCAACCTGACCTACGCCCTTGATATCCAGCTTGTCGCCCGTTTTCATTGATCCTTTTTTCAATAATGCATCCGCGACATACACTGAAATTTTGCCTTGCTGAACCACATCCCACAGGCCAAATTCTTTCACCGTGCCGCGCTCTACATACGGGCGCATCACATTTGGCGTACTGAATCCGACAATCGCTACTTTGTCATTTTTCAAGTTTTCTGCGGCTTGTGCGGCAGCGGGCAGGGCGTTGGCATCGGGGGCGATAATGGCGTCGAGATCGCTATACGCTTTTAATATTCCTTCTGCGGTTTGTAACGATTTAGTGGCATCGTTATAGCCAAACTGCGTAGTGACAATTTCCCAGCCTGGATGCTCTTTGGCGATTTTCGCTTTCGCTTCTTTCACCCACTGGTTTTGGTCCGTAACGGTGGGGCTTGAGTAGAAAAACGCGACTTTGGCTTTGTCTTTATTCACCTGACGCGCCGCCATATCCACCAACATACCTCCTAACTGGGCGGGCGTTCCCTGATTAATGTAGTAAGAGCGGCACTCCGGTTTAGTATCAGAGTCCCAGGTCAGCACTCTCACACCACGTTGCATGGCGCGTTTCAGTGCCGGACACAAGCCATCAGGCGAAACCGCAGAAACGATAATGGCGTTATAACCTTGATTGACGAAGTTATTAATCAACTGTACCTGACCAGAAACACTGGGTTCTGTCGGCCCGTCGTAGGTCACATCAACGCCCAGCTCTTTACCCGCTTGTTGTGCGCCGTTGCCACCGCTGGTAAAAAATCCCACGCCAACCAGTTTGGGAATAAATGCAATACGCTCTGCGGCCTGCACATTCATAGAGATTGCGGCAATGCCAAGAGCGCTAAGTAAGGCGATTTTCTTAAAGCGATGAAGTGTCATGAAGATATCCTTTATGGCAATGGGTTATTGGCCCGACGCGCCAGCCACTCTTTAATTTGCTGGCGATGCAGGCTAACGGAACGACCTACGACAACGACGATAAGTAGCGCACCGGAAAGGGCGCTGGACACCTGATTTGGCACTCCTGCCATTTGCAAACCTTGTTGCAAATATCCCACTAATAAAACCGCAATGGCGGTGCCGATAATGGAACCGGAACCACCATAAATATTGGCCCCGCCAAGCACCACGGCGGTGATGGCGGGCATCAGAAACGACGCACCGAGATCGGAACGTGCTGAACCAAAATACGATACCAGCAGCACAGCGGCGACCGCAGACGCCAGCCCCGTCATGGCATAGAGCGCACATAAGGTACGGTTAACTGGAATCGCGCTATAAAGCGCCACGCGCGGGCTTTGCCCAATCAAAAACACATTACGTCCGGCATGGGTTTTATGCAGCCAGAGCCAGAAAACGAGGAGACATATCAGGAAGATAATCAGCGGAACGGGGAGTCCCAGCACATCCAGGTTAGCGAAATCTGTAAACGCCATCGGGAATCCACCAATACCTTCGTACCCCGTCGCTCCGGCCATACCGGAAAGCAGCAGAGCGCTTCCGGCAAACAGATACAGCGTGCCAAGCGTAATCACCAGCGGGTTAACTTTGGTATAGATAATTAATCCGGCGTTGATCAGCCCGCACAATGCGCCGAGCAGTAAGGTCAGGAGTATCGCCAGCGGCATCGGCACACCACTTTGAAACAGTACGCCCAATGCAATGGCGCAGAGGCCGATGGTCGAACCAAACGAAATATCGATCCCGCCACTGACAATCACCATCGTTAGCGGTAGGGCGACAATGCCAATGCAGATAAAGTCACTGGTGCTGAACAGCAACATATTGAGATCTAACATTCGCGGGTTAATTGCACCAAATGCGACAATCTCAATAACGAGCAGTGCGGCAAGAACCAGTTCCCAACCGTAGCGAATACGCATTATGCGGCCTCCCGTTTTTTACCTGACGAAGCGGGTTTAACGGATGGCGGTGGCGTCATAAAGCGGGCATATTTTTGCCGCCGTAGATTACGTTCCAGCGCACAACGCAGGCGTCCATCAAACACCAGCACCGCCAGCAGAACCAGACCCGCGATAAAATCATTCCACCATGCCGGAATGCGCAACAGCACCAGTACGCTATCGATCTGCGTCAGGAACCATGCGCCGAGTACCGCACCAATGATCGCACCGGAACCACCGAGCAAACTAATGCCGCCCAGCACGCAGGCTGCAATTGCTTTCATCTCCAGCCCGGTACCGGTCTGGTTGGGGATAAAACCAATCTGCGAAGCAAACACAATTCCCGCCAGTGCCGCCATGCAGCCGTTCAACGAAAATGCCACAATGCGAATGGCTTCAGTACGAACGCCCAGTTGACGAGCGCCCTGTAAATTATCGCCCGTGGCATAAAAACTGCGTCCAAACGCCGTCTTTGCCGGCAGCCAGGCCATAAATGCCACCAGAATTATCGTCAACCAACCAATTGCTGAAACGCCAAGCAGCAGCGGGGCGGAGAGCTGTTTCAGTTCGGCGGGTAACCCTTCAATCCATTTGCCGCCAGTCCACAGCAACATGATGCCTCTGTACAACCCTAACGTGCCAAGGGTGGCAACAATGGCAGGGATCTTTAGCCACGCGACCAGGACACCGTTGAAAAATCCCGCGAGCAAACCAAGCAGTAAAGTCGCGACACAAGCAACAGGTAGTGAATATCCTGCGTTCAGTAACATCCCCAACAGCACCGCGCACATTCCGGTAATCGAACCCACTGAAACATCAATATTGCGCGTAAGCATTACCAGCGTCGCGCCCATTGCCAGCAGGATCAGGATTTGCGCGCTGCTATAAACCATGGTCAGCGTTTGCACACTTAAATACTGGCGGTCGAGAAAACCGGGTAATACAAACAGCAGCACCACCGCCAGCAGTGCCGTGATTTCACGGTTGTTCTGAATAAACTTCAGCATGACGCCTCCTGACGCTGACTATCGCCGAAGGCAACGCGCATAATAGTCTCGACATTAATATCGCGCTCGGTCAGTGCAGAGTGGGTAATTTCGCCCTGATGCATCACATACACACGATCTGCCATCAGTTCGATCTCTTCCAGGTCGGAGGAGATAAGCAGCACAGCCACATTTTGTGCGGCGATGCTGCGCAACAGCTGGTAGATATCATTACGGGCCGAGACATCCACGCCGCGCGTCGGCTCATCGACAATCAATACTTGCGGCGAAGCTTCCAGGCATTTGGCAATGAGGATTTTTTGCTGGTTGCCACCGGATAATGTCCGTGCAGCTTGTTCCGGTTGGTTGAATTTAATATTCAGCGCCCGACGATAACGTTCCAGGGTGGCATTATCTTTCGCGGTTTTCGCCCAGAATCCACGAAGGTTATGAGTAAGGGCGCAGACGTTCCAGGCCAGCGAAGCATCGAGATTCAGTCCGGATGACTGGCGATCTTCCGGCAGATAAACCAGACCGCGCAGTAAACGTTCTCCAGTGGATAATTTATTGATCTCTTTACCATTCAGCATAATGCGTCCGCCACGCAAAGTACGCAGACCATAGAGCGTCTCGGCCAGTTCTGTGCGTCCGGCCCCCACCAGCCCAGCCAGGCCCAGAATTTCTCCGGCATTGAGCGTCAGGCTGACATTCCTGAAACCTTCGCCGGTCAGATTTTCCAGTGTCAGCACCGGCGTTCCGGCGGCATGTTGTGGGCGGTTACCAGGTAACTCCAGCCATAATTTTTGGCTGGCAGAGAGCGATTTTTCCCGTACCGCTGGGGTGATGGCCTGAATAATGTCGTCGGTAGACAGTTCGCTGGTTTTGCCGCTTAAGGCGATGGTTCCGTCGCGCATCACGCTAATTCGATCGGCAATCTGGCGAATTTCCGGCAGCTTATGCGAGATAAAAACAATACCCACGCCAGTAGCAAGCAGCTCTTGCAAGCGACTAAACAAGCGTTCGGTTTCCGCAGGGGTAAGCGAGGCGGTAGGTTCATCGAGGATCAGAATCCGCGAGTCGCGCATCAGCCCGCGGAGGATTTCCACCATTTGGCGATCGGCGACATCCAGCGATCCTGCCAGACTATGCAGATCAAACTGGCAGCCCAGCGCCGCCAGCAAGTTCTTCATTTTCTGCATGGAGAGCTGTTTTTTTGCCAGCCCAAACAGGATGTTTTCTTTTATCGACAGGCTTGGGAAAAGCAGCGGTTCCTGGGGAACGAGATAAATACCCAGCTGATGAGCATGAACTGGCGTTAATCTGACGTAGTTGTTGCCCTCAATCTCCAGCGTACCGCTATCAGCAGGGGTAATACCGGCAATAATCTTCATTAACGTCGATTTACCGGCACCATTGCCGCCGAGCAGGGCGTGGACCTCCCCCTGATGCAACGTAAAATCGATGCCTTTCAGGACATTGACCCCTGAATACTGTTTATAAACCGAGCGGGCGCAAAGTAGCGGTAACGCGCGGGTATCACTCGTTTGCATATTTCCCCCGTTCAGTTTTGCAGGTGAGTTTTGAACAAATGTATTTCTGCTTTTAATTTGTTCATAACCTTAGGTGGACATTGCACATATTTCCGACGAATAGATCACAATTTATGCTATTTTGATTTTCACGGTTGCGTTTGTTCATGCTCGTAGAGTCAAACTGTGGTTGCCATCACAGATATAAATGAGCAAGAACTGAACAATTGCATTAAAGATTTAAATATGTTCAAAGTGAAGAATGAATTATGACAATCAACGATTCGGCAATTTCAGAACAGGGAATGTGTGAAGAAGAACAGGTCGCGCGGATCGCGTGGTTTTACTATCACGACGGGCTGACCCAGAGCGAGATCAGCGATCGTCTCGGCCTGACACGTTTGAAAGTGTCGCGATTGCTGGAGAAAGGGCATCAGTCCGGCATTATTCGCGTACAGATTAATTCTCGCTTTGAAGGCTGTCTGGAATATGAAACTCAATTACGTCGTCAGTTTTCGCTGCAACATGTCCGGGTGATCCCTGGGCTTGCGGATGCTGATGTCGGTGGGCGACTGGGGATAGGCGCGGCGCATATGTTGATGAGTTTACTTCAACCACAACAGATGCTGGCGATTGGTTTTGGCGAGGCAACCATGAATACGCTGCAACGCTTAAGTGGTTTTATTTCGTCACAGCAAATTCGCCTGGTCACGCTCTCCGGTGGCGTCGGTTCTTATATGACGGGAATCGGGCAGCTTAACGCGGCGTGCAGTGTGAATATTATTCCGGCTCCGTTGCGGGCATCCTCCGCTGACATTGCCCGTACGCTAAAAAATGAAAATTGCGTCAAAGATGTTCTGTTAGCCGCGCAAGCAGCGGATGTGGCGATTGTCGGCATTGGTGCTGTGAGTCAACAGGACGATGCGACAATCATTCGCTCCGGTTATATCAGCCAGGGCGAACAGTTAATGATTGGCCGAAAAGGGGCGGTTGGCGACATTTTAGGCTACTTTTTTGATGCAAAAGGTGACGTTGTCACGAATATCAAAATACATAACGAACTGATTGGCTTACCTTTAAGCGCGCTGAAGACCATACCCGTCCGGGTTGGCGTGGCAGGGGGAGAAAATAAAGCCGAAGCAATTGCCGCTGCAATGAAAGGCGGTTATATCAACGCACTGGTTACCGAGCAGGACACAGCAGCGGCGATTTTACGTAGTTAAATTTGCATGACCTTATTACCGGGAATGATGGAGAACGTATAGAGGAACAGACAGAACGCATAAGCCGAGGATAATCTAATGGCTCGACTCTTTACCCTTTCAGAATCAAAGTACTACCTGATGGCGCTGGATGCAGGCACCGGAAGTATTCGGGCTGTGATATTCGACCTGGAAGGCAATCAAATAGCAGTGGGACAGGCGGAGTGGCGGCATCTGGCAGTACCGGACGTTCCTGGTTCTATGGAATTTGATCTCAACAAAAACTGGCAACTGGCGTGTGAGTGTATGCGCCAGGCGCTGCACAACGCCGGCATAGCCCCGGAGTATATCGCTGCCGTTTCGGCATGTTCGATGCGTGAAGGCATTGTTTTATATAATAATGAAGGAGCCCCGATCTGGGCCTGCGCCAATGTGGATGCCAGAGCGGCACGCGAAGTTAGCGAACTTAAAGAACTGCACAACAATACCTTTGAAAACGAAGTTTATCGCGCGACCGGACAAACACTGGCTTTAAGTGCCATCCCCAGATTACTTTGGCTGGCGCACCATCGTTCCGATATTTACCGTCAGGCATCAACCATCACCATGATCAGCGACTGGCTGGCCTATATGCTCAGCGGCGAACTGGCGGTGGATCCCTCTAACGCTGGCACCACGGGACTTCTTGATCTAACCACCCGTGACTGGAAACCTGCATTGCTGGGCGTGGTAAGTTCACAAGCGGCGGAACTCTGCGGTCTGAAGGCGGGCACTCCGGTGGTCGTTGGAGGAGGCGACGTGCAGCTTGGTTGCCTTGGGTTAGGCGTTGTGCGTCCGGCACAAACCGCGGTTCTTGGCGGCACATTCTGGCAGCAAGTTGTAAATTTAGCCGCGCCGGTGACAGACCCAGAAATGAACGTGCGCGTTAATCCTCATGTTATTCCTGGCATGGTACAAGCTGAATCTATAAGCTTTTTTACCGGACTCACCATGCGCTGGTTCCGCGATGCTTTCTGTGCCGAAGAAAAACTGATTGCCGAACGTTTAGGCATCGACACCTATACGCTGCTGGAAGAGATGGCCAGTCGGGTGCCGCCTGGGTCGTGGGGCGTAATGCCGATCTTCTCCGACAGAATGCGCTTTAAAACCTGGTATCACGCTGCGCCTTCCTTTATTAACTTGTCCATTGACCCGGATAAATGTAACAAAGCGACATTGTTCCGTGCGCTGGAAGAAAATGCGGCGATTGTATCAGCGTGTAACTTGCAGCAAATTGCTGATTTCTCGAATATTCATCCTTCATCGTTAGTCTTTGCAGGCGGAGGTTCAAAAGGGAAATTATGGAGTCAAATTCTCGCTGATGTCTCGGGATTACCCGTCAATATTCCGGTGGTCAAAGAAGCCACTGCATTAGGATGTGCCATTGCAGCTGGCGTCGGTGCCGGAATTTTTTCATCAATGGCAGAAACCGGAGAACGCCTGGTTCGCTGGGAACGGACGCACACACCAGACCCGGAAAAGCATGAACTTTATCAGGATTCACGCGATAAGTGGCAGGCAGTTTATCAGGATCAGCTGGGGCTGGTTGATCATGGACTGACGACGTCGTTATGGAAAGCGCCTGGGTTATAGTTTCATTGACAGCCACATCATGATGACCGTGGCTGTTAGTTTTTGAGTATAGTTATTCTTATTTCCCTTCTTTTAGAGCTGGCTTGTTAAAAGCCAGCTTGCAGATTCATCGTTCCATCACCAGTACTATATTCAAGGGAAAATTGCTATTTTTCTTAAAGCATTAAGCACAACCCTTATTTTATAGCGAATATTCCTAAAGACACTAATGGATGCAAAAGGGGTTTAATAAACTTCGATTTTTAGCAATTAGTGCTATTCTTTGTTAAATATGATGATGATAATTTTCCTATTGAAAGAAACAGTTTTCTTATTAAGCAACAATAACTCATAGTTCATATTTAAATAAAATGAGAACTATGCAATTTTTAATCTATCAATTCGAAAGCATTAGCAAATTAGCCAAATTGACACCTTCCCACCTCCAACTAACACTCAATACAGACCTCTGACAATTTAATAAGTTTCATTTTTAATGTCTGACGACTCATCTCTTTCGTGGCTGTATTGTTTGTATATGGAGCGTTTATATGAATAGAATCTATCGCGTGATATGGAATTGCACTCTACAGGTATTTCAGGCCTGCTCGGAATTAACTCGCAGGGCAGGTAAAACATCGACGGTTAATTTGCGTAAATCCTCTGGACTGACAACGAAATTCAGTAGATTGACGCTGGGTGTTTTGCTGGCACTAAGCGGTTCAGCGTCTGGTGCAAGTCTGGAAGTTGATAATGATCAGATTACCAATATTGATACTGATGTTGCTTATGATGCCTACCTGGTTGGCTGGTATGGCACTGGAGTGCTTAATATTTTGGCTGGCGGTAATGCCTCCTTAACCACTATTACTACCAGCGTCATTGGCGCTAATGAGGACTCAGAGGGCACCGTTAATGTTTTGGGTGGCACCTGGCGATTGTATGATAGCGGAAATAATGCAAGGCCTTTAAATGTGGGTCAATCCGGAACGGGGACGCTGAATATTAAACAGAAGGGTCACGTCGATGGAGGCTATTTAAGATTAGGTTCTTCGACAGGAGGCGTCGGGACGGTCAATGTTGAGGGAGAGGACTCTGTTCTGACGACCGAATTATTCGAAATAGGTAGCTATGGCACAGGTTCATTAAATATTACGGATAAGGGTTACGTCACGAGTTCAATCGTCGCCATTTTAGGCTATCAGGCGGGCAGTAATGGCCAGGTTGTCGTTGAAAAGGGTGGCGAGTGGCTAATAAAAAATAATGATTCCTCAATTGAATTTCAAATTGGTAATCAAGGAACTGGGGAGGCGACTATTCGCGAGGGGGGGTTGGTTACGGCTGAAAATACGATTATCGGTGGCAATGCCACCGGTATCGGAACCCTGAATGTGCAGGATCAAGACTCTGTCATCACGGTACGCAGACTCTATAATGGATATTTCGGTAATGGCACAGTCAATATTTCCAATAATGGACTGATTAATAACAAAGAATATTCATTGGTGGGCGTTCAGGACGGTTCCCACGGTGTCGTCAACGTGACCGATAAAGGGCATTGGAATTTCCTCGGAACGGGCGAAGCTTTCCGCTATATCTATATCGGTGATGCTGGCGACGGTGAACTTAATGTCTCGAGTGAAGGCAAAGTAGATTCGGGAATTATCACTGCGGGGATGAAAGAAACAGGCACAGGCAACATTACTGTTAAGGATAAGAACTCCGTTATCACTAATCTCGGAACTAATCTTGGTTATGACGGCCACGGCGAAATGAATATCAGTAATCAGGGGCTTGTTGTCAGCAACGGAGGAAGTTCACTCGGTTATGGAGAAACCGGCGTCGGGAATGTCAGCATCACCACAGGGGGAATGTGGGAGGTCAATAAGAATGTCTATACCACCATTGGTGTTGCGGGCGTCGGAAACCTCAATATTAGCGATGGCGGTAAGTTCGTATCGCAAAATATTACTTTTTTGGGCGATAAAGCAAGCGGTATCGGCACACTGAACCTGATGGATGCGACATCATCGTTCGATACTGTGGGTATCAATGTCGGTAATTTTGGTAGCGGTATCGTAAATGTCAGTAATGGTGCCACCCTTAATTCAACGGGCTATGGATTTATCGGAGGAAATGCCTCCGGTAAGGGGATAGTTAATATTTCAACGGACAGTCTCTGGAATTTAAAGACATCATCTACTAACGCACAATTGCTACAGGTCGGTGTATTAGGCACGGGTGAACTGAATATTACCACCGGAGGTATAGTTAAAGCGCGTGATACACAGATAGCTCTCAATGACAAAAGTAAGGGCGACGTGAGGGTGGATGGGCAGAACTCTCTTCTTGAAACATTCAATATGTACGTAGGGACATCTGGTACGGGTACGTTAACCCTGACGAATAACGGTACGCTGAATGTCGAAGGTGGAGAAGTTTACTTAGGTGTTTTTGAGCCTGCTGTAGGAACGCTAAACATTGGTGCTGCTCACGGTGAGGCGGCGGCAGATGCCGGATTTATCACCAATGCGACGAAAGTGGAGTTTGGTCTTGGCGAAGGCGTTTTTGTCTTTAATCATACCAATAACAGTGATGCCGGCTACCAGGTCGATATGCTGATTACAGGTGACGATAAAGACGGAAAAGTGATCCATGATGCAGGCCATACGGTGTTCAATGCAGGGAATACTTATAGCGGTAAAACGCTGGTCAATGACGGCCTCCTGACCATTGCGTCTCATACGGCAGATGGGGTAACGGGCATGGGGTCGAGTGAAGTAACCATTGCAAACCCCGGTACGCTCGACATTCTCGCATCAACGAACAGTGCAGGAGATTACACGCTGACCAATGCGCTCAAAGGCGATGGCTTGATGCGAGTGCAGCTGTCATCCTCCGACAAGATGTTTGGCTTTACCCATGCAACAGGGACTGAATTCGCCGGTGTTGCCCAACTGAAAGACAGTACCTTCACTCTGGAACGCGACAACACCGCTGCGCTTACTCACGCGATGTTGCAGTCTGACAGTGAAAATACCACATCGGTAAAAGTTGGAGAGCAATCCATTGGTGGACTGGCCATGAATGGAGGTACCATCATTTTCGATACGGATATTCCTGCTGCGACGCTCGCGGAGGGATATATCAGCGTCGATACGCTGGTTGTCGGCGCGGGTGACTACACCTGGAAAGGCCGTAACTATCAGGTAAACGGGACGGGCGACGTGCTTATCGACGTGCCTAAACCGTGGAATGATCCCATGGCGAATAACCCTCTGACGACGCTCAATTTGCTGGAACACGACGATAGCCATGTCGGCGTTCAACTGGTGAAGGCGCAAACGGTTATTGGGTCGGGTGGCTCATTAACGTTACGTGATTTACAGGGCGACGAGGTGGAAGCGGACAAAACGTTACACATTGCGCAAAACGGAACGGTGGTCGCCGAGGGTGATTATGGATTCCGCCTCACGACCGCACCAGGTAATGGTTTGTACGTTAACTATGGGCTGAAAGCGCTGAACATCCATGGTGGGCAAAAGCTGACGTTAGCCGAACATGGCGGAGCCTATGGCGCAACGGCCGATATGTCGGCAAAAATCGGTGGTGAAGGGGATCTGGCAATCAATACGGTGCGACAGGTTTCGCTTTCCAACGGTCAGAACGACTATCAGGGGGCAACCTACGTTCAGATGGGGACATTACGTACCGATGCGGATGGTGCACTTGGCAACACCCGGGAACTGAACATCAGCAACGCGGCCATCGTCGATCTTAATGGATCGACGCAGACGGTAGAGACATTCACCGGGCAGATGGGTTCGACTGTTTTGTTCAAAGAGGGGGCGCTGACGGTAAATAAAGGTGGGATCAGTCAGGGTGAACTGACAGGTGGCGGAAACCTGAATGTTACAGGGGGAACGCTGGCTATCGAGGGGCTTAATGCACGCTACAATGCGTTAACCAGCATTAGCCCAAATGCGGAAGTCAGCCTCGATAATACTCAGGGGTTAGGCAGAGGAAATATTGCCAATGACGGTCTGTTAACGCTAAAAAACGTGACTGGCGAACTGCGTAATAGCATAAGCGGGAAGGGTATCGTGAGCGCAACCGCCAGGACAGATGTAGAGTTGGATGGCGATAATAGCCGCTTTGTGGGGCAATTCAACATTGATACAGGCAGCGCGCTCAGCGTCAACGAGCAGAAAAACCTGGGTGATGCTTCCGTTATCAATAATGGCCTGCTCACCATCTCCACTGAGCGTAGCTGGGCGATGACGCACAGTATCAGCGGTAGCGGTGATGTGACAAAACTGGGTACCGGGATCCTGACTCTTAACAACGATTCCGCGGCGTATCAGGGTACGACGGATATCGTGGGGGGGGAAATTGCTTTCGGTTCCGACTCTGCCATTAATATGGCAAGTCAACACATTAATATCCATAACAGCGGTGTGATGTCGGGAAATGTCACCACTGCAGGTGATATGAACGTTATGCCTGGGGGGGCACTGCGTGTCGCTAAAACCACTATCGGCGGCAACCTGGAGAATGGCGGCACGGTTCAAATGAATAGCGAAGGGGGGAAACCGGGGAATGTACTGACCGTTAACGGCAACTATACCGGAAACAATGGCCTGATGACGTTCAACGCGACGCTGGGCGGCGATAATTCGCCCACCGATAAGATGAACGTGAAAGGCGATACCCAAGGGAACACTCGCGTTCGGGTTGATAACATTGGCGGCGTCGGTGCACAAACGGTCAACGGTATTGAACTCATTGAGGTTGGCGGTAATTCTGCAGGTAACTTCGCGCTGACCACCGGAACTGTCGAAGCTGGGGCTTACGTCTACACGCTGGCTAAAGGGAAGGGGAATGACGAGAAAAACTGGTATCTGACCAGTAAATGGGACGGCGTAACGCCAGCGGATACACCCGATCCCATCAATAATCCCCCTGTTGTGGATCCGGAAGGCCCATCAGTTTATCGCCCGGAGGCCGGAAGCTATATCAGCAACATTGCCGCAGCCAACTCGCTGTTTAGCCATCGTTTACACGACCGTCTGGGTGAGCCGCAGTATACAGATTCACTGCATTCTCAGGGGTCGGCAAGCAGTATGTGGATGCGTCATGTCGGAGGGCACGAACGTTCAAGGGCCGGTGACGGTCAGCTAAATACTCAGGCTAACCGCTATGTATTGCAGCTAGGCGGCGATTTGGCGCAGTGGAGTAGCAACGCGCAGGATCGCTGGCATCTTGGCGTGATGGCAGGCTACGCCAATCAGCACAGTAATACTCAGAGTAATCGTGTGGGTTATAAATCGGATGGGCGCATCAGCGGTTACAGCGCTGGGCTGTACGCGACCTGGTATCAGAACGATGCGAATAAGACCGGCGCTTATGTTGACAGCTGGGCGCTGTATAACTGGTTTGATAACAGCGTCAGTTCCGATAACCGTTCTGCTGACGACTATGATTCTCGCGGTGTGACGGCCTCTGTTGAGGGTGGGTATACCTTTGAAGCGGGAACATTTAGCGGCAGCGAAGGGACGCTGAATACCTGGTACGTCCAGCCACAGGCGCAAATCACCTGGATGGGTGTGAAAGATTCCGACCATACCCGGAAAGACGGAACGCGCATTGAAACGGAAGGCGACGGAAATGTGCAAACGCGACTTGGGGTGAAAACCTACCTGAACAGCCATCACCAGCGTGACGATGGTAAACAGCGTGAGTTCCAGCCTTACATTGAAGCGAACTGGATCAACAATAGCAAAGTCTACGCCGTGAAGATGAATGGTCAAACCGTAGGCCGTGAAGGTGCGCGTAATCTCGGTGAAGTACGTACCGGGGTTGAGGCGAAAGTAAATAACAACCTTAGCCTGTGGGGGAATGTCGGTGTGCAACTAGGTGATAAAGGCTATAGCGATATATTGCCGACTTCAAACGGCGCATCAACGCCTTATTTAAATCCTCCTTTTTATCCGCGATCGCGGATATCGCAGCGTTTATCCCGTAGAGCGGATAAGATGTGTTTCCAGATTGACTTATCCTCACTAAAGGATAAAACTTATAATATCCCCTTAAGCGGATAAACTTGCTGTGGACGTATGACATGATGAGCTTTCAGAAGATCTATAGCCCAACGCAATTGGCGAATGCAATGAAACTGGTTCGCCAGCAAAATGGCTGGACGCAGAGCGAGCTGGCGAAAAAAATTGGTATTAAGCAGGCGACGATTTCCAATTTCGAAAACAACCCTGACAATACCACGCTCACGACATTTTTTAAGATTTTACAGTCGCTTGAACTCTCAATGACGCTATGCGACGCGAAAAATGCCTCGCCAGAATCAACAGAACAGCAAAATCTGGAGTGGTAATGCCTAAACTTGTCACTTGGATGAACAACCAGCGGGTAGGCGAGTTAACGAAGTTAGCCAACGGCGCGCACACCTTTAAGTATGCACCGGAGTGGTTAGCAAGCCGTTATGCCAGACCGTTGTCACTTTCGCTGCCATTGCAGAGGGGGAATATCACCTCTGATGCCGTATTTAACTTCTTCGATAACCTGTTACCCGATAGCCCGATTGTACGTGACCGGATCGTTAAACGTTATCATGCCAAATCCAGACAACCGTTTGATTTATTGTCAGAAATAGGGCGAGACAGCGTTGGTGCCGTGACGTTAATACCCGAAGACGAAACCGTAACGCATCCGATAATGGCATGGGAAAAGCTTACTGAAGCCAGACTTGAAGAAGTATTAACGGCTTATAAAGCAGATATCCCGCTAGGCATGATTAGAGAAGAAAATGACTTTCGCATCTCGGTTGCTGGCGCACAGGAGAAGACAGCACTGCTCAGAATAGGCAATGACTGGTGCATTCCGAAAGGAATAACGCCGACGACGCACATCATTAAATTACCGATTGGCGAAATCAGGCAGCCCAATGCGACGCTCGATCTCAGCCAAAGCGTTGATAATGAGTATTACTGTCTGCTGCTGGCGAAAGAACTTGGGTTGAATGTTCCGGACGCAGAAATCATTAAAGCGGGAAATGTGCGCGCGTTAGCGGTCGAACGTTTTGACAGGCGTTGGAATGCTGAGCGAACGGTTTTACTTCGCTTGCCACAGGAGGATATGTGTCAGACATTCGGTTTACCTTCATCGGTGAAATATGAATCAGATGGAGGCCCAGGCATCGCGCGGATCATGGCTTTTTTGATGGGGTCCAGCGAGGCGCTGAAAGATCGCTATGATTTTATGAAATTCCAGGTCTTCCAGTGGTTGATTGGCGCAACGGACGGTCATGCAAAAAACTTCTCCGTATTTATTCAGGCTGGCGGCAGTTATCGACTCACGCCATTTTACGACATCATTTCAGCATTTCCGGTCCTTGGCGGTACGGGAATACACATCAGCGATCTCAAACTGGCAATGGGGCTTAACGCATCCAAAGGCAAAAAAACGGCAATCGATAAAATTTATCCGCGACATTTTTTGGCGACAGCAAAGGTGCTGAGATTCCCGGAAGTGCAGATGCATGAAATCCTGAGTGACTTTGCCAGAATGATTCCAGCAGCACTGGATAACGTGAAGACTTCATTACCGACAGATTTTCCGGAGAACGTGGTGACGGCAGTTGAAAGCAATGTGTTGAGGTTGCATGGACGGTTAAGCCGAGAATACGGTAGTAAGTGAGATATGGGGTTTGGTCATTGTTAATGAGCATGACAATCATGACCGCCAACGACTGGATTCTTCCTTGGTTTATATTGGTGCGCATAATGTATATTATGTTAAATATGGTGGGTTTGCTCTTAAGTTCATGAGTCCCTCTCTTTCAGGAACTTACCGATGAATCAGTCAGTTGCCAAAGTTTAGTTGTGGACTTACGATGACTTCATAACACAAAAATTACGGGGCATCCGCTAAGTTCATGGCATATACCATCTTACATTTATCGAGGAACAACCAGAGAACTCATCTCATAGTTGATGATGTGACTACCCTACCGGTCATGTTCGCCACAATTTATGGAATGAATGAACTGAGCAAGAAAAGCCTAGGGACTCAAGAAAACATTTTGTGTTCGCTGCGTTTCTTTTACGTCTATTACTATAAGAAGCATAAACAAACATTTGACTACGATTTCTATCGGTCTGGCTACAATATCTCCTGTTTTATCAGGGAGCTTGATGGCTTCTTTACTTATCTGCTCGGGAAGCAGCACCTGAGTGACGAGACCGACATAATCTCTAACGGGTTTTTACATTCGGCACTCTCCAGAACCAACAAGTCCACCTATGGTAACCACGTCAGAAACGTTGGCCGATTCCTTAAGTATCTCAACTATAGATATATGAATCTGGCATACCAAGATATGTCACCTACTGAAGCTCACCAGATTAACCAGGCGAACCATAGAGATCTCGCTGCCAGAATTAAGGTCTTCAATAGAGTTGAAGTATCCAGGAACGAACCAGCTCACCGATACAAAAGTATCACCAGCCAGCAAAGTATCGAACTAACGAACATGTTAATCCCCTCCACTCCTGAATTTTCAGATATCGAGACCGGCGAACTATTCACGGCCGTGGTTAATCCCCAAAACCCATTCGATTCAGGATTTCAACAATACCGTAACTACCTTATTCACCGGTTAATGTTTAACTATGGCTTACGTGTTGGTGAAGTTCAATTGTTGATGAAGGATTGCGTGGGGCCAACCCTTCCAGACTCACGAGGTAACATTCGTTTCATCCTGATTGTACAAAATCTACCAGATGATGTAGTTGACCCAAGGAAACAACAACCTTCACTCAAGACTGAGCATTCACAGCGACAAATCGAACTAACCGAAGATGACTTCATTATGTTTACCATTTATATGGAGCAATATCGGTCCCCATTATTTGAAGAGAAAAAAATTGTTGACCATGAGTTTGTTTTTATTAAAGGCTCAGGTAGGTTAACTCCATTAACTTACGATGCAATTCGAACATTTTATAAGGAAAAAATTGATCCGGCATTCATTGCCCTATTCCCTCATTATCGTACGAAAAGTAATAAAAATATTAATAATATGGTTAATATAACACCACACGTTGGGCGGCATACTTGGGCTAATATCACTCTTGAGTTTATTTACAATAGTCTCCTGAGTGAATCACTAATACTGGCGCAAGACTATGGTATTCGAGCAAGGATGAATGGAGTACTTGAACCAGCTATTGAACAACTTCGTGCTTTAGGCGGCTGGTCACTGACCAGTAAAGTTCCATTAAGATATGCCAAGCGGTTTATTGAAGTGGTGAGTAACCAGAGCAACTATAAGCGTACGAAACATTCAGATATGCATTTAGCTTCCCCAGAAACAAACATTTCGCAAAGAAAAACCTCCAACTTGCTAGAAGATAATGTTTATGACGAAGACTTCACATTCAAAGATCTATTCAACTGAGAGCGGTATCACCGGGGGTGGTTTTTTTAAAACCCATCCCCTTCACTTTACAAAAGAACAGCTTGAATGGATTGAAAATATTCAGCTCCCTAAACGATTGTTTTTAATAAGTGCAACAGAATTTGATGACCGATATTTATATCTACATGATGATTGGCGTTACAGATTCTCAGGTAATAATTTGGCTATATTATTCTCTACTGGTAAATACTTTTGTGATTTATCACCAGTTTCACTCAAGCTCTTGAAATACTTAACGATCGCGTACATTAATGAGAACTCGGCAAGTGTTGCTGATAAATTTGCTCAGTTTGTCGCAACAACTTTCAAACAAATTGAGGTTATCACTCGCGAAAGCCTTATTGAAAAAATGCAAATGCTAGTTGCGAAGACTGAGCGAAATCACTCAGACAGCAGTCAGTTCTATTACACCCTCTATGCATTACGAAAACTTGATCGTAATGGATTCTTCGAAAGTAAGGATGACAGTGATGAGCTGGAAGATCTATTGCTGGAAGTGCCACGCCCTAGGAACAATAACTGGGCTCGCTACCAAAACCTAGACCTCGTTATACCAGAAGAAGTATGCCTAATGATAGAAAATGGCATTCAACGTTGGGCATCTAAGCTATGTCCAAAAATTGATGTTGAAGAAAATAAAAACATTCATCTGGAAACTGTAAGGAAAACCATTAAAATTGATACATTACGGGACTGCATTATTATTGGCATAGTTTATTACATTGGGGCCAGACCTGTACAGATCGGTAAACTTTCCGGAGGCGATTTTATCGTTGATACCGAGAATAAGTACGGGATGCGTTATTCAGTACTTGTGCCATATGCCAAAAAGTCAAAACTAACTATCGATCGAGTTCGAGTTGCAATTCCGGAAGAACTTGGAAAGTTAATCTTACTGTATAAGTACCTAGTTGGAATTGGTGATACCGACCCGATGTTTTCCATCATAGTATCTTCAATGAAGATGGTGGAAGCGTCATTAAAGAAAATGCTTTTCAGATTTTCACCACAAGAGATTCAGGAGGCAGTAAAAAACGATGATTATCAACTACCTGTATATACCGCAAGCCTCTTTCGTCACAACGTTGGTCACTCAATGGCAATGAGTGGTGCCAGTGCTCCTGAGATAGCTTATATATTGGGACAATCCTCTTATGTTGTTGCAGATCGATACATTGCAGCCACCCCTGAGCTGGCTGATATTCGTGAGGCAGCTTTGGGTCGCAACCCTGTGTTTAAGAACATGATGGCACTCATGTTGACTGGGAATTTAGTTCACAGCAGCGAATGGGAAGGTCGCAATGTTGCAGGGTCAATTGGTGGGCAACTTCATTACCATCTCGGTGGATGTAATTATGAAGAAGACATTTGCCCCTTTGCACAGGGTCGTGGATGTTACGGTTGCCTGTATTTCAAACCATTTATAGATGGAAACCACAAAAAAGTATTTCTTTCGCTGAATGATGAAATCCAAAATGTTCGTGATGTTGCCGATGATGCTGGCATTTTAAATCATCCACTTCTCAAGGAATTAGTGCGGCGGAAAGAGCATGTAAATCAGGTTATGGCTCGCATTGAAATGGCAAAGGCCGGAGGACTATTTAATCGATGACTACACAAATAACAATACGTAATAAACAGGCGGATAATCTTCTTATTTATATAGAGAAATATAAAGCAAAATTTGAAGAGCGTCTTGTTGCCTACAATGCTGTTGGACAACTGGAGTGGAATGCCGGTTCCTGGCGTTTTGGTGAGAAAGGTGTTGCATGGCTTAAAGAAACAAAAGATCGCGGCTTTAAGTGGGACGAAGTTTCTAGTCGTATTAAGGGGCTCTCACAAATGAATATTTCTTCGGAATTTCAGGATTTTATGCGAGCTTATCACATGCATCTGGTGTGTATCATTGGCGGATTACCATCAGGTTCTACACTAGACAAACCATTACAGGTCATGAAGCGCTGGTATTGGGAAATGGTAAATAAAACAGGTCAAACGCATCCAATGTATCTGACTTCCGATATTATTCATGCAGCGATGGAGCGGCATCATGAGAATTCTGACAGTCCTGATAATGTCAGTGACTATTGCGATATTGCAGTAAAGGCCATTGCTTTACTACGTCAATATGATCTTTTCTTAGTTAATATTGAAGTCAAAAATAAGTATCCTTATCGAAATGGTTCTAACAGCACTAAAGAAAGGAAGAAAGCGCAAGAAGCCACCCCTGATCAAACTGATGATGAAAGACTCATATCAATCCGTGCATTTATGTGTGTTATTGAGTTGATCGCTTTAGCTGAGAATAGTTATCAGCGTATCTTTTACAATATGTTGTTACTCACAATTATTTGCGGTTTCCGTTTCCAGGAAATAATGTTGCTGAAAATGACTTCTTTGGTTAAGCGAGAAATTACGGATAAAGATAAACGTCAGCACGCAATAGATCAAGACTGGCCTACTTACAGGTTGGGTATTGAGTATCTTGGTGCAAAAAAGGCTGGATGGCGGATCCATTGGCTGGCGCCAAGCACTTATTCTGTCGTTGAGATGATTTATAAATCTGTTCGAGAATTGACCTCTGGGTTCCGTAAAACGATTCAGGGCTTCAGAGATTCTAATTTCACTAATATGCTCCCAGGTAAGATCGCTGATTTTCCTGATGAATGGATTGAGCAAAATTATCTTGAAGACATCATGTTTAGTGGTTCTGGTGGCTCCAGGAATGATCTTGGAAAGAGTATTCGGAATTCCATTGCGAACTTTAGCGGACATAAACCTAAGGTAATACCCGTTCATAAACAGAAGAACAGCTGGTACTTCACTAAAGAACAGTTGAATGATTATGTCTATCAGCGTTACGCTCAAGCAAAAAACTTTGAGCCTGGGCACCAGTGCATAATTTCAGCCAAAAACAATGGTGACTGGGAACACTTCAATTATGAAGACCTGATGTTCATCATGCCGGAAGGTGCATTTGGAATTGGTAAAGATTTTGTTTCATTGCAACATATTTTCCCACTTGATGAAAACTCAATAGAAGCTTGGTTAGGCGGAACACAAAACCGAAAATCTATCTTTGATCACTTTAATCTTTTTGAAGATGATGGGTCCCGTGTCATTATCAAAAAGCATGTACCGAGACATAACATAAATACATTCTTGGCAATCGCTGGAGTGACGGATCATATTCAGGCCATCCTAATGGGGCGTGTTGATATCACCCAGAATAAACACTATCAGCATCAGGCCGAATCACAGTCCTATCAGACCGCTTCTCTAGCAATCAATATGCTGGAAAAGGCTTATGATGAGAACAATCAAGCTCTCACGAAGAGTTTCCAGCTATCACTCTTTACTACGCAGCAGAAGCCCTGCATTCCGGTCAACCTACCCTCCCCCAGAACTGAGGTTAGCCGCAGAATGGCAGCTCTATCACGGTCTTCCAAGACGGTAAAAAACACAGGTGTTGGAAACGTTAAATTAACAACCTCACTAATGATAAATCCTGAGCTCAATACCGAGCATAATCTGAAGCAGAACATGCAGACTTTTGGTGAAACAACTGCTGAGGTTGTGGACTATATAACTGGCACAATGTCCGATAAGTTTCTGCCTGAACTAAAACGTGCACATGACAAGTTAGTACAACAAAATTTGGCTGATAAGGCGAAATCACTGCTTCAACGCCATGCAAAACTGCATCCTCTTGGATTTGGAGCCTGTACGAGAGATGTAGCTCGCTGGGGTTGTCCTCATGCGCTTAAGTGTCAGTCTGGTCTACCTTGTGGCTACTTCACTCTTACAGGTCGTCTTGGCGAAGCGGAAGAAGCATCACGACGTTTATCAAACAAGCGAAAAGAAATCATTCAACTCCGTAAGTTGACTATAGTGAATCCAGGCTTCATGCTGGCTTTAAAAGAACAGGAAGAAGCTCTCATCGTGCTCGAGGCTCTTGAAGCTGATGCTATAAAGGTTCAAGGCGAGAAAAAACTGGTCTCCCTGTTTTCTGATGATCTGAACAACCCATTATATAAAGTTATTGAGCGAATTAATAAACAAATGCTAATTGGCAAAACCCCAAAAACCCTAGCTGATCTTTTCTTTATTGAACAGAAACGTATAGAGAGAAATAATAATGGCTAAGACCCCACGCAGTCGCAATGCAGACGATAAAGTCATTCAGGGTAAGGAACTTGATGCTTACATCAAAGCCGAGCTACAAGCCATGGTGCAAGAGGGACTGGAAAAATCCCCAATTCAGCCATCCACGTTACATGCCCGTCTTAAAGCCAAAGGAATAGTTAAAGGTGGCATTAGTACCCTCACCTCTCGAAAAATTATCATCAATAATTACAGGCTTCGCCAGCATAACAACTATGAAGATGGTAAACGAGAGTTGACAACAGATGAAAAGGCTAAATTGGCTATGGGGCGAACCGGCGCTGCTTATATAAGTAAGGCAAATCGTCTTGATGCTGAAATTATAGCATTGAAAGCTAAATATGAACGAAATGTACTGGCGCTCGCCGACATCATTGAGTATATCGACAACGCAACTCCTATCAAAGTTGAGGACATGCTTGCAGACGATCTCATTCGAGAACTTGCTGAGCGCAAAAGAAATTCAAGAATGAGCTAATGAGTAAACGCCCTACTCTATTCGTAAAATTAGCGCGCTAATTATCAATACTCCCTCTTCTATGTCCTTTATGTCGAAGGGAGTCTTCCATTCTAATGGCGATTTGGCTCTTTACACCAGTTTAATGCTGCACTTTATTACCTTCTAAAAGATCAATAGCCTTTTGTAGAACATCAGTTGTTACCACCATGTTTTACACCTGAAGACGTTTTGAGTGCTTCGATAAGGTTACTTCGCTCTTCCTCTGTCATTCGGGAGATGAGTAATGCAAGTTCTGCTGTTGTCTGATCATCACAAAAAAAATAGTTCAACGGTACGTTTAACTCTGCCGCCATTCGTCGAAGCGTATCAATATCGGGGACATGGCGTCCTTTCTCATAATGATTCATACGACTGCTAGCCGATGCGGGATCAAAGCCAACAAGGAGACCCAGAGAGCGCTGTGATAAACCCGCCCTGCATCTCGCTTCCTTAAGTCGTTCTGGTATTGGATTTTTTTCAGACACTGATTCATCTTCATTGGCCTCGAATGCTTAGATTGTCTAAGTATCTGTCATTGTTGTATACTTAGCAATCCTAAGTTAACAGCCTTGTTTTGTCATATGAATAGTCGAGTAACCAACCCTGAGTCGTACATATTTTCTGCAATCATCTTAATTGGCAAAGATAACTTCACCAGTAACGAAGTAGCAAAAATTCTTATCGAGCGATTTTCACTTCCGAAAAATTATTTAAAGGCAAAAGCTTTTGCTTATAACCAAATTCAATCCCTGGTTAGAAAAGGATTATTAAACAAAGTAAGAAAAACAGGCGTGTATCAATATTTATACTCAGTCACATCAGAATTTAATATCGCAACAGAATGCGTGGAATTAATTGAGGCAACCCCAAAGTCTTCCTGTCAACTTGTTTCAAGTGCTACCAACCATGAACACAGAAATGTAAATATCCAAATAAAGTCTCTTATTGAAAAATACAGCAGTGAGTTGGCGAAAGTATCAGGAGCAAAGGAGATTTATGAAGAATTGATAGTTGCTGTGCCGAGCAGGGAAAATGAATTCAGGAAGCTTTCTCTTGAACAAGAGAAAAAACACATCAAGATAAATGAAAAAATAAATACATTAATTGGAATTATTAATCAATCTCTTGCAGTAACGCAATGAATTTTAACAAGTATTTGAAGGTAAATGGAGTCATGAAAAAGAGAGGGCAAAGCCGAGCCCGCCCTCTCCCTTCATGCACTGACAAGCCTCATTAAAATGAGATTAACAGCGACACCCCTATATGCTAGACGTATATAAATATAATGTCAGCCAGTCCCGGATGCAACTCCTTAATGAAGTTCAGTACTCTCTGTTTATTAGTTACCGAAATGATAGTTGGTTATAGGTTTGTAAAATTCCGCTCGGGATGAAGCAAAGCAAACATTCGGTAAAGGGCTTTTTTATTATCGGTGACCCGTCCTGAATAACTACATATCAGCCAACAGCATCCCGGCTATCCCGTCCAGGCGTTTTTTTACCTTTTCCCAACCCGGCATAACCTGCCCCATCAGCCGGTAAAATTTCTCGCTGTGATTGTGCTCAGCGACATGGCATAACTCATGGAGCAATACATAGTCGATGCATTCCGAGGAAGCCTTTACCAGCCACGGGTTAAGTGTCAGGCAGCCTTTTGCAGAACAGTTTCCCCATTGCGTCTGCATGGCTCGTAAACGTATCGGAGGACGCTCACTTACCCATAAGGTTTGCGGTATCAGTAAATCCAGTCTGCGTTGAAACACATCTCTGGCGCGTTCCCGATACCACTCAACCAGCACCGCCTTAACGCGTTCAGCGGATTTGTGTCTGACGGTGACTTCCAGACGGCCCCGCAACATTTTCACTTTTTGCGTAACAGCAGCATCTTCTGTTACTTTCAACTGGTATTGTTTGCCAAGATAGTAATGGCTTTCGCCACTCACATACTGACGCGGAACGATATGCGTTTGTTGCTCCCTGAAGTCGCGTAGTTGCTGGTATATCCAGCGCCCTCGCTTTTTCAGCGCAGATATCACATCCAGCTCCGGCGTTCCGGGTGGTACAGATGCGACTACCCGGCAGTCCGGATGAACCTTGATAAGTATCCTGCCTTTAACAACCTGCCGTGGTACACACTGAACCACGATGGTTTCATCACCATAAACAAAACGTACAGCATTCATAGATAGTGACTTTTTCTCACTCATGATTTCATCAAACCAACGCGCAGGATCTGTATGATGGTTTCAACGATACGGTTTACCTGGTTCATTCCAGCACCGATCTCTCGACAGGCAGTAAACAGTCGCGGCAACAGGCTTGTCTTAACGGCTTTCTCGATATCCTGAGGATTGAGGGAATTTTCCGCAACCGCTTTGACAATAATAGTGTCCACTTCGAAAGCCAGCTTCGTCCATTTATGCTGAACCTGATCATCGTTTACCGCGAAAACCTCAGGTAGCTCTTTTTTAAATACTCCGTAGTATGCCTGCGCATGTTTGTTTACGGCCAGCGCATCCGGGATGTCGCTGAGTTTGCGGGCTTCCACCTGCGCCTCAAACTCGCGGAAAAGGAGATATTGCTTCAGCGGATGGTCGAACAGTTTTTCAGTCTCTTCAATAACCATACGCAGGAGTTTTGAGAATGCCTCCTGAGCATAGGGATCGTCGCACAGTTCATGTTCAATCATCTTCGTGACGCGGGTTTTAATGATGTCGGTCTCATTGCGGGTTTTGTTGTTATCCCACTCTTCCGGCTTTTCAGTTTTACCCATCTTGCCCACTTCATATACGCCATCCGGTTCACGAACCGCGACACCAGTAACATGCTTATTCAGCAGTTTTTTCACCTGTTCAGCGTAGTCGTCATAATTGACCTGCTCACCACTGACCTGCATCGCCCACTGGCGCAGGCTGGACATCTGTTTTACGGTTTCTTTATAGATATTTCGGTCTTGTTCCGTAAAGCTCTTGTCGGTGAAGAAGGTGGCGGACTGCAGCGCTACTTTCAGGCATCCGGCAAAGGCCGTTAACACCTCGAAGAAATCATCACGGGTTTTCTGATGGATATCGACCATCTCTCCGTCACGTTCTTCCATTTTAGGCACCAGAACTGCACGTAACTGCTCAGTATCATTCTTGTTTTTAACACCGGCAAATATGGCCCACAACTGGTTATACAGATGCGGCAGACGCTTGTATTCAGAGCTCATGGCGCTGTACAGCCCATCAATATCCTTGATGTCATATCCTCCCTGAGTTCGGGAGGCAAGATCCTGATATTTACCGATAGTCGTGTCCAGTTCAGCCAAAATGCCGCGATAATCAATCAGCAGACCAAACTTTTTCAGTGGATGCAGTCGGTTCACCCGGGCAATCGCCTGGATAAGATTATGGGACTTAAGAGGTTTGTCGATATACAGCACGGTATTCTTCGGTTCATCAAACCCGGTGAGCAATTTATCAACGACGATCAACAATTTAAGCTTATCATCGGTATCGAAGCGGCTAATGATATTACGGGTATACACAGACTCATCCTGCGTGCCGACATTATCCTTCCACCATTTCGTCACTTCCGGCAGTTTGCTTTCATCCACCTCGGTGTTCCCTTCCCGGGTATCCGGCGGGCTGATAACGACAGCTGACTCAAACAACCCGGCTTCATCAAGATACTTTTTATATTTGATGGCGGAAATCTTGCTGTCGCAGGCAAGTTGGCCTTTCAGCCCCTCATCAATATTCTTCGAGAAGTGCATGGCGATATCTAATGCAATCAGCCGGATGCGGTCATCTGCACTATAAACCTCACCCTTACGGGCATATTTACGCTTAAGGTCGGCTTTTTGCGCTTCGCTTAACCCATCGGTAATACGATCAAACCATGCATCTATTGCCCGGTCGTTTACCTCAAGATCAGGAATACGTTCCTCGTAAAGCAGAGGCGTCACCGCCTGATCTTCTACCGCTCGCTGCATGGTATAAGCGTGGACAATCGGCCCGAATTTATTGGTGGTCTTATCTTCTTTCAGCAAAGGTGTACCGGTAAATGCCACAAAAGCAGCATTCGGCAGGGCCAGTTTCATACGCACATGGTTTTCGCCACCCTGGCTGCGGTGTCCTTCATCAATCAGTACGATGATGTCGGGGCTGGTATTGACGCATTCAGGAAGTTTTGTCGCTGAATTAAATTTCTGGATCAGGGTGAAGATAATACGTTCTTTACCGGAGCCAATCTGTTCCGCCAACATCTGCCCGGATGTCGCCATTGCATTGGCTTTGTCTTTTTTCCCGACCAACTCGCCGCCGGAAGCAAAGGTACCGCTGAGCTGTTCTTCAAGATCGATACGGTCCGTCACCACCACAATACGACACTGCTTCAGGCTGTCATGAAGAATCAGCGCCTTACTGAGGAACACCATGGTATAAGATTTACCGGAACCCGTGGTATGCCAGATGACACCACCTTCCCTGCCGCCGTCTGATCTACGGGTACTGATGCGTTCCAGTAGTCTTTTAATGCCGAACACCTGCTGATAGCGGGCGACAATCTTCCCGGTCTTTTTATCAAACAGGGTGAAAAAGCGCGTCATCTCCAGCAGACGTTCCGGCGAAAGCAGACTGATGAGCAGTTTGTCCTGTCCACTAACGGCCAGTTCACCCCCGGCGATTAACTGCTGATACCAGTTGAGATCGGCTGACGGACGATGATCAAATAACGCATGAATCTGTTCAGTCGATAACGGATGGTTGCGCAGAGCATACATCTGCGCATCCGTAATATCTTCTTCCCGCCATGCCGCCCAGAATTTCATTGGCGTATGGCAGGTACCGTAGCGACCGTCATGCCCGTTAATCGAAAGCAATAGCTGGCTATAGGCAAACAGCTGCGGGATTTCATCGTTGAACTGGTTGCGGATACTCTGAGATATCCCTTCGTCAATGGTTGGCCCTTTCTTACCGTGACCTGCCGGGCTTTTCGCTTCAATGACTGCCAGCGGGATACCATTCACAAAGCAGACAATATCCGGTCTGCGGGTTTCGACACCGCCTGACCGCAATACCGTAAATTCTTCGGTAAAGTGAAACTGGTTATTTTCCGGATGTTCCCAGTCAATCAGCGCAATGGTGGGGTTCACCTTCTTGCCATCGACAAACTCCGTGACGGCGATACCGTAGAGCAGATGGTTATACATCCGCTCATTGGCTTTCAGCAGTCCTTCATTCAGCGCCGGAGAACAGACCTGCGATATCAGGTTATCCAGCGCCTTTTCCGATAACTGGCAGATTTTGCCACCCGCCATAAAGGAACGCTTCGAAAGCTCTTCACGCAGAACCGGACGCAGCACCACCTCATCCTGTTTATAGCCCCGGTAATCCATAATCTGTTTCGGGGATAAAAACGTCCAGCCGAGGCTGGTCAGTAACGTCAGTGCCGGAATTTTGGCGCTGTATTCTTCCTGGAATTTTGGCGTGTACGTCTGGTTCATCATTAATCCTTTTCTTTCTGGCGCTACTCGCTACTGGTCACATGAAGATTCATCAATGCAGACAGCACTTCTTAAATTTTTTACCGCTGCCACACGGACACGGGTCATTTCGCCCGGGCATGTTTTCTGCCCTCTTCACTGGAACAGGCCGGGATGATGCCTCTGACATTCTCACTGACAACCAGTACTGATAAAGTGCCAGTGCAGCAGGCTGAATAAGGGAAATACTTTTCTCAAACTGCTCTCCGGTCATTTTCTCAAGTACAGGAAAATTCTTCTCCACGCCATGAAGAGCGATCACTTCCAGAGAAGGCCGTAACTCACCGGGAAGACCAGACCAGTCATCCAGTGACTTTCCTTTCATATAACCAAAACACCACTCTTCCACAATGGTATATTTTTCCCCCTTTACCTCACGCTCATTGAAAATCGGCTCAAACAGTTCAGGGGCGTCATAAAGGCAACCAGCGATATCGTTCATATGCTGAAAACACAGACTGACAAAACGCTCCATCTCTCTCTCAGATGACCATTTCGGATGATAATCGCCTCTTCCCCAAATAGCACTCAGCCAGATATTGGGTGAAACCATATTTGGACCTGATAAAATCGCCGTCAGCAATCCATCCAGCTCAGAGAAACAGAGTACAGAATCATCCATTCCATACTTCATTAATATTTCTTCCAGCCAGTCGATTTCCCGGTCAGTCAGTGGACCGCTTTTCGTCAGTTTCATACGGCAACCGCCTCATCCACTTTCACCCGACGTTTCCCGGTCAGCAGTTGCTGCATCAAGGCTTTCTTCTCGTTTTTCAGGCAGGCGAGTTTTTTCTCAAGTGTGGAGATTTCGGTGTCGGCAGCGGACAGAACGGCGGCAATTTTTTGTTGTTCTTCAAAATTGGGCACTGATAATTTTAATGTCTTTATATCATCACTATTAATTGATTCAAATGTGCTACCTTGTGATAGGTAACACCATTTTGGTTCAAACCAAAGAAACCATTGATAAAGAAATGATTGACTCATTTTTCTCTTGGATTTTATAGCCGATATACCACGCCCTATACATGCTTTATGTTGAGAAAGTGCAACAGTACCTACAGGTGCCCTGACACTTAGAAGAATATCTCCAGGAGTACATTCTTTCGTAATGTCAGACGTATAAACTCTGGGACATGAAACTCGGCACTTTATATCGGCATTACCCTGTATTAATGGCAAACCTAAGCCATTATCGTTGTAGGCTTCGGATTTAGGTGATGATCCCATAATAATATGTGCTACTTCAGACAAAGTGCACGTACACCACTCCCCACTAAACCTCACCCCATTCTCATCCAGCAACCGTTTCTTCCCGGTAAGCAATTGCTGAATCAGGGCTTTTTTCTGCTGCTGGCTGTTGGCGAGAAGCTTTTCCGTCACCGAAATCGCCTTATTCCAGGTTGACAGGATTTGGGATATTTTCTTTTGTTCAGCAACAGGCGGGGTAAGCACAAATTGATTATCAATGTCTTTTTTTTGAACATGTAATAATGTTGATTTGAAACCATGAGCCTGCGCTTCAATTTTTTGAGTTATATGCAATAAAGCTAAATACAGCCAGTGTTCATGAACATTTTCATTTGCAAATACCTTGTAGATATGCTGATTCAAAACACCTTTTGGCCCATTCCAAATGAAAGGACCGAAGGATACACCTTTTGTACCTGCCCAAGAAAATAGTAACTGCCCTGGTTCAACTAACCATTTATCCTGAGGAACACCTGAAAAATAGTTATAATTACCGCTTCCATTTAGATTTTGAATTCGAATGATAGGAAGACCTTTTGTATCCCACTCATGTGGCTTAAAACTATTACCATTTTGTAACTTACAGATATCTGACACTTGGAGAAGCATCCACCCCTTAGGCACCATAACCCAACTCCTTCAGATAACCCGCCATCTCCGTTTCCAGTTTCGCCAGTTCCACCTTCAATTGCTCACGCTCAGAACGCACGGCCAGCAAATCAATCTCGTCTTCTTCTTCAAAAGTATCGACATAGCGCGGAATATTGAGGTTGTAATCGTTATCCTGAATCTCCTTCAGGCTGGCGAGATAGGCATATTTCTCGACGTTATCGCCTTCACGATAGGTGTTAACGATCTTCTGGATATTTTCTGCGCTGAGCTGGTTCTGGTTTTTGCCCGCCTTATATTCACGGCTGGCATCGATAAACAGCACCTTGTCATCCACTTTCTGCTTCTTAAAAATCAGAATCGCGGCCGGAATCCCCGTACCGTAGAACAGTTTTTCAGGCAAACCAATCACCGCATCCAGCAGATTTTCATCAATCAGTTTCTGGCGAATCTTACCTTCGCTGGAGCCACGGAACAGCACACCGTGTGGCACGACCACCCCCATACGACCCGTTCCCGGTTTCAGGGTTTCTATCATATGTGAGATAAAGGCGTAATCGCCTTTGGTCTTCGGCGGTACACCACGACGGAAGCGACCAAACTTATCGTTCTCGGCCTCATCATGGCCCCACTTATCCAGACTAAACGGCGGGTTAGCGGTCACGATATCAAACAGCATCAGATCGCCATTTTTATCGAGCAGCTTCGGGTTACGAATGGTATCGCCCCACTCGATTTTATGGTTGTCCTCGCCATGCAGGAACATGTTCATTTTCGCCAGCGACCACGTGGAGCCAATCGCTTCCTGACCGAACAAAGCATAGTTACGGCTGTCATGCCCGGATACAATCTTACGCCCGCACTTCATTAACAACGAACCAGAACCACAGGCCGGATCGCAGATGGTATCACCCGGTTGTGGATCAAGTAGTTCAGCAATCAGGTCCGAGACTTCCGGCGGGGTATAAAATTCCCCGGCTTTCTGCCCACCGCTGGCGGCAAAGTTTTTAATCAGATATTCGTAGGCATTACCGATAACGTCCAGCGTACCTACACGGCTTGGCTTCAGGTTAAGATCTTCACCGGCAAAGTCTTCCAGCAGCTGACGCAGGATGGTGTTCTTCTGTTTTTCTTCACCCAAGCGGTCAGTGTTAAACGAAATATCCTGAAAGACGCTTTTCCCGGCATCTTTCAGTTTGGTGCCGTTGGCTTCTTCAATAGCGTGTAGTGCCTGATCAATACGCTCGCCGTTTCCCGGCTCATAGCGACGCTCGTAAAGAGTATAAAAGCTGGCACTTTTCGGCAGCACAAAACGCTCGTTAGCCATCATCGCTTCAATCAGCTCCGGCGCATCGCCATACTGTTCTTTGTATTCGTCATAGTGATCCTGCCAGACATCCGAAATGTACTTGAGGAACAGCATGGTAAGGATAAAGTCTTTGTAAGTATCAGCACTGATGGTACCACGGAACGTATCGCACGCGGCCCACAGGGCTTTGTTGATCGTGTCCTGACTGATTTTGTCGTTCATGAATCATCCTGGTATGAAGAAAACCATACGATGTGTTGTATTCATCGTAGAAAATTTGGTGCAGATAATACCTTAAGGTGCGTCTTCAGGCACGTCAAAGCCGCATCGTTCGAAGTGGATTTTTCCTGAGGGGAATAGGACTCTTTTTTCCCGTAATGTGGTGGACTGGTTGATGAAACAAACACTAACGCGCGGCTTGGTACTGGATTGACCTGCTCCCCGTGATATCAATACACCCTACCCCAGTGACGCTAAAACGCATTTTACAACCTTTTATTACATTGGGAATGGTCCAAGATTAAGCTGTCAGGAAATACTCATAAGAGGTGCATTTCCTGTTAGTTCATGAAGTACTCTTGAAGTGATTTCATCTTTCTATTAAAAATATCTTTCAAAGCAATGAAATATGTACCATATGGTTTATGAACTGAACTCTTACACAACATAAGAGCCATCCATTATCGCCGCGCGCTGCACCTTGTCAGCAACCTCAGGGGCAAAATGCCCCTGTTGCAACCATCATCTCACACTAATCGACGTTATGGCGGCAGATTACACAATCGCCTCACCTTCATACGCCTGACGATAGAGTTCGATAACCTGCTCTTTCGTCGCTTTTCGTGGATTCGTCAGTTGGCACACATCTTTCTTCGCATTTTCAGCCATCACAGCAAAGTCTTCCGGTTTAACGCCCAGGCTCTTGAGATCTTTCGGGATCCCGACTTGTTTACCCAAACGCTGGATAGCGCTAATCGCTTTGAGCGCCGCTTCATCTGTCGATAGACCCGCGACATTTTCCCCCATTGCTTCAGCGATATCCCTGAACCGATTTAAGTTGCCAATTAAATTAAATGATTCTACATACGGCAGCAGAATGGCATTACATACGCCATGCGGTAAATTATAAAAGCCGCCTAATTGGTGCGCCATCGCGTGCACATAACCTAACGACGCATTATTGAAGGCAATACCGGCCAGATATTGCGCATAGGCCATATTATCTCTGGCCTTCATATATTCACCGTTAGCAACTGCTTTCGGCAAATATTGCGTGATCATTTTAATGGCTTTTAATGCCGCCGCATCTGTCAACGGATTCGCCATGGTGGAAACATAGGCTTCTATCGCATGGGTTAATGCATCCATACCTGTCGCCGCAGTAAGCGACGGCGGCATACCCACCATCAACTCGGGGTCATTAATGGAGATTTGTGGCGTCACGCGCCAATCAACAATCGCCATTTTCACCTTGCGTTCGGTATCGGTAATAATACAGAAGCGCGTAATTTCAGACGCGGTGCCTGCGGTGGTATTAATGGCCATCAGTGGGATCATGTTGTTGATTGATTTATCAATACCTTCAAAATCACGGATACTCCCTCCGTTGGCAGCGATCAAACCAATCCCTTTCGCACAGTCATGAGAAGAACCACCGCCGAGAGACACAATGGCATTACACTCATTCTCACGATAGGATTTAATCCCCTCTTCCACATTTCTATCGGTTGGGTTAGGTTCTGCGCCGCCAAATATATGTACCCCAATGCCTACCTGCTGATAAATCGCCGCCACTTTATCTGCCATACCACTTTTGGCGAGAAATGCATCCGTCACAATCAGTATTTTTTTGACATTTAATGTTTTCGCAAGAACACCGGCTTCTTGCACACTTCCCTCACCAAAGACATTCCGTGTGGGCAAAAAATAATATGTTGACATCGTTTTCCCCTATTTCGTCATAATGGCTATAAGAATGTCCATTTAGGCTCCTGAAGGCTTTGTTGAATAAATCGAACTTTTGCTGAGTTGAAGGATCAGATCACGTATCTTCCCGACAACGCAGACCGTTCCGTGGCAAAGCAAAAGTTCAAAATCACCAACTGGCCCACCTACAATAAAGCCCTCATCAACCGTGGCTCCATAACTTTCTGGCTGGATGATGAAGCTATTCAGGCCTGGTATGAGTCAGCAACACCTTCTTCACGAGGCAGACCTCAGCGCTATTCTGACCTTGCCATCACGACTGTGCTGGTCATTAAACGCGTATTCAGGCTGACCCTGCGCGCTGCGCAGGGCTTTATTGATTCCATTTTTTCTCTGATGAACGTTCCGCTACGCTGCCCGGATTACAGCTGTGTCAGCAGGCGGGCAAAGTCGGTTAATGTCAGTTTCAAAACGCCCACCCGGGGTGAAATCGCACACCTGGTAATTGATTCCACCGGGCTGAAGGTCTTCGGTGAAGGCGAGTGGAAAGTCAAAAAGCATGGCCAGGAACGCCGCCGTATCTGGCGTAAGCTGCATCTCGCCGTTGACAGTAAAACACATGAAATCATCTGCGCTGACCTGTCGCTGAACAACGTTACGGACTCAGAGGCCTTCCCCGGGTTAATCCGGCAAACCCACCGGAAAATCAGGTCAGCCGCCGCCGATGGCGCTTACGATACCCGGCTATGTCACGATGAACTGCGGCGTAAGAAAATCAGCGCGCTTATCCCTCCCCGAAAAGGTGCGGGTTACTGGCCCGGTGAATATGCAGACCGTAACCGTGCAGTGGCTAATCAGCGAATGACCGGGAGTAATGCGCGGTGGAAATGGACAACAGATTACAACCGTCGCTCGATAGCGGAAACGGCGATGTACCGGGTAAAACAGCTGTTCGGGGGTTCACTGACACTGCGTGACTACGATGGTCAGGTTGCAGAGGCTATGGCCCTGGTACGAGCGCTGAACAAAATGACGAAAGCAGGTATGCCTGAAAGCGTGCGTATTGCCTGAAAACACAACCCGCTACGGGGGAGACTTACCCGAAATCTGATTTATTCA
>OLPL01000058.1_pt1 | contig 83808 bp, 77 predicted proteins | sample 1673211 | NCBI WGS metagenome assembly OLPL01 (sample SAMEA3136766, study PRJEB25190) | human gut metagenome | reverse complement strand
CAGTGGGATATGAGAACAGTGAACCGGTCATTATTCAGGGACATATGGATATGGTATGTGAGAAACGTCCGGAATCAAATCATGATTTTAAGAAAGATCCGCTTGAACTGTATGTAGAAGACGGATATGTAAAAGCAAAAGACACTACACTTGGCGGTGATGACGGTATTGCAGTTGCTATGGCACTGGCGATTTTGGACAGCAAGGATATTCCGCATCCACCAATTGAGGCTGTGTTTACGGTAGATGAAGAGATTGGAATGGGTGGAGCAGAGAATATTGACTTGTCCGTACTTAAAGGAAAGAAGCTTATTAATATTGACTCTGAAGAAGAGGGAATCCTGACAGTTGGCTGTGCAGGCGGATTCGGATATAATACTGAGATTCCGGTCACACGCGAGAACGCAGAAGGAGAGAAAATCAGTATCCGTATCCACGGACTTCTTGGAGGACATTCCGGAGCAGAGATTCACAAACAGCGTGGAAATGGACATAAAATGATGGGAAGACTTCTGAATCACGTATCTTTGGAGACTGACATCCGCCTGATCAGCATTGCAGGAGGAACAAAGAACAATGTCATTTCAAGTGAGTGTAAGGCAGAGATCCTTGTGGCGAAAGAAGATGCTGATAAAGTAAAAGCTTCTGTTGCAGAGTTAAAAGCAACATGGGACAAGGAGTTTCTTGGAAAAGAACCGGGACTTACTGTGGATGTAGAAGAAGAAAGTGTATCTGGTGTGGCAGTTATGAACGCGGAGAGTACAAAACGTGTAATCACATATTTTATCATCTGCCCGAACGGAGTACAGTGCTATGACCGTGAACTGGAAGGACTGGTTGAAACTTCCCTGAATCTTGGTATTGTAGAAACGACTAAGGACGCTGTAAAACTTGAAAGTCTTGTAAGAAGTTCTATGGAGAGTAAGAAAGCAGATATGAAAGAAATCCTGGATACTTGTGCACAGGCTGTCGGAGCTAACGGAAAGACGCAGGGTGGATATCCTGCATGGGAGTACAAAGTAGATTCCGAACTTCGTAAAGTAATGGTAGAGACATTCGTAGAGCAGTATGGAAAAGAACCGGTTGTATCTACCATTCACGCCGGACTGGAGTGTGGACTTTTCCTTGGAAAGAAACCAGATTTGGATTGTGTATCTATGGGACCGGATCTTTTGGATATTCATTCCTTTAATGAGAAGCTGGATATTGCCTCTACACAGAGAACATGGGAATACTTAAAAGGAATTCTTGCAAAATTAAAATAGGATAACGTGGTGTGTAGTATAAAAAATCTACAGACATCATGGCAGTTTGAAAAATAAGAAAATACGAAAGTAGAACATATGGAGAAAGAATCTGTATGTTCTATTTTTTATCTCAGTCGAGAAGACTCCCACCTATTCAGGTGGTGAAAAATAGCAAATTTGTCGCAGTGGGAGTCCAATCTCCGACTGAGATAAACGCTCCGCGAGGATGCGCAGTGATTCTGATAGGAATATGTCAGCTTCTCTGACCAGAATCACGCGCCAAGTCTCACGGACGTTCGACTTGAATATTACCATCTGCAGAGGTGGGGGTTATTTTACATTTGATATAGTCATATAGTAGAAGAAAAATGTGCGGAAAATGAGAATAAAACTGAAATGAAGAAAAACAGGAATCTTAGAAATAAACAAGTGTATACCTGGCAGGTAAGCTTGAGGCTGTTTGCAATTCTGCTTGTGATAGCGCTACTGGATGCTGTTGGAATATCAATTTCATATACGTCCGGAAAACACATGACAGATCGAATGCTGACGTTGGGTGCGCAGCAATTTCGAGATAAATTTTTTTCGGAAGAACTGCGTCAGAATAAATACCTGTCTTTAACATGCAGGCGGGCGATGCAAAATGTGGAAAAAGAGGCCTTGTATTTCCCGATTCCAGAGTCTGATTTGGATAAATCCTTGAAAGTAAGTTTTGTGGACACCTGGCATATGGAACGTAATTATGGCGGAAAGCGGGTGCATGAAGGAACAGATATTATGGCGGCTGAAAATAAACGGGGGCTGTATCCGGTGGTGAGCGTCAGTGACGGAACGGTGAAAAATAAGGGCTGGCTTGAAAAAGGGGGTTGGCGGATTGGTATCATAAGCGATAGTAGTACATATTACTACTACGCACATCTGGACTCTTATACAAACCTGAAAATAGGAGATTATGTAAGAGCAGGAGAATTGCTTGGGTACATGGGAGACAGCGGTTATGGAGCAGAAGGAACGGTGGGACAGTTTCCCGTACATTTACATTTTGGAATTTATTTTTATGAAAATGGGAAAGAAATCAGCGTTAATCCGTATGAAGTGCTTTTATTTTTAGAAAATAAAAAATTAATCTATTCATATTTCTAGAGTTATACACCCAGATATGATATACTACATTATGTATGTTTATGCGCTGGAGGAGAAAAATCAATGAAATTGCCAGAGAATTTTGAAAAAAAGATGCGAGATCTTCTGAAAGAAGATTTTGACGATTATATTGCATGTTATGAAGAGCCGCGTTATTATGGGCTTCGTGTAAATACGAATAAAATTTCCGTAGAAGAATTTAAAAAGATCTGTCCGTTTGAAATCGAGCCGATTTCCTGGATTGAGAATGGATTCTATTATGACGGGGAGCATGTAACTCCGTCTAAACATCCATATTATTTTGCAGGGCTTTATTATCTGCAGGAGCCAAGTGCCATGACACCGGCAAACCGGCTTCCGGTGGAACCGGGAGACAAGGTGCTAGATGTATGTGCGGCACCGGGAGGAAAGGCTACGGAGCTTGGAGCAAAGCTTCAGGGGGAAGGAGTACTTGCGGCCAATGATATTAGTAATTCCAGAGCCAAGGGACTTCTGAAAAATATTGAGGTGTTCGGTATTGGCAATGTTCTTGTTTTAAGTGAAGAGCCTGGAAAAATGGAAAGCTATTTTACAGAGTATTTTGATAAGATTCTGATTGACGCACCGTGTTCCGGAGAAGGAATGTTCCGAAAAGATAAAAAAATGGTATCTGCATGGGAGGAGCATGGGCCGGACTTTTTCTGTAATATTCAGAAGAGCATTATCTTGCAGGCTGCTCGTATGTTAAAGCAAGGCGGAATGATGCTGTACTCCACCTGTACTTTTGATCCGAAAGAAAATGAGCAGGTCATCGAACATTTACTTAAGACCTATCCGGAATTTAGAATCTTGAAGATTGCGCCATATGAAGGCTTTGTTCAGGGGATGCCGGAAGTGACAGAATCACGGGATCCGTCGCTTGCGGATACTGTCCGCATATTCCCACATAAAATGAAAGGGGAAGGACATTATCTGGCACTTGTACAAAAGGGCGAACCGTGTGACCGTGTGAAAGGTGAACTAACCGGTGGAAAAGGAAAGAAGAAATTACCAGAGGAACTGGAAGAATTTTTAAATGATGTAAAGAAAGAAATCCGTACGGATCTTCTGGATATCCACGGCGAGCGTGTCTATGTAATGCCGGCAGGGCTTCCAAATCTTAAGGGACTTCGGTTCCTGCGTACCGGACTTTTACTTGGAGAACTTAAGAAAAAACGGTTTGAGCCAAGCCAGGCCTTTGCCATGACCCTCAAAAAAGATGATTATGAGAAGATTGTTGATCTGCCACTAGAAGATGATCGTGTGAGCCGTTATCTGAAAGGGGAAACACTGGATGTTGATGATTTGGTAGAGACGAAAGCAAAAGGCTGGTATCTGGTCTGCGTGGATGGTTATCCACTGGGATGGGGAAAGCTTGCTAATGGAACTTTGAAGAATAAATATCTGCCGGGATGGAGGTTGAATTCATGATCCGGTTAGACAAGTTCCTGTCTGAGATGGGCGTAGGAACCAGGCAGGAAGTGAAGCAGTATATTCGAAAAGGCAAAGTAGAGGTAGATGGCGAGATTGCAAAGCGCCCGGAACTTAAAGTGGACGAGACAAAAGCAAATGTTACACTGGACGGTGAACGAATCGGATATGCCTCTTATGTATACTATATGTTGAATAAACCGTCGGGTGTAGTGTCTGCAACAGAAGATAAACGCGAGAAGACCGTGATCGATCTGATCAAGGGACAGAAGCGGAAAGATCTGTTCCCGGTGGGTCGTCTGGATAAGGATACGGTGGGACTTCTTTTAATTACAAATGATGGAAATCTGGCACACCGGTTACTTTCTCCGAAACATCATGTGGATAAATGCTATTTTGCAAAAGTGCAGGGGAACGTTACAAAAGACGATGCGGAAAAATTTGCAGAAGGTGTAAATATTGGCACAGAAGATGAACCGGAGATCACGATGCCGGGAAAACTCGACATTATAAAAAGTGATGATTTATCCGAAATACGTCTGACCATCCAGGAAGGAAAGTTTCATCAAGTAAAACGCATGTTCCAGGCAGTGGGAAAAGAGGTTGTTTATCTGAAACGGGAACGTATGGGCAGCTTGATTCTGGATGATAATCTGGCAGAGGGCGAATACCGCATGCTGACCGAAGAAGAATTAAAGAATTTATTATTTTGAACGCTACAAGTGAGGTATTATAGATGTCACAGGGATTTTTACCAATATGTAAAAAGGATATGGAAGAACGGGGCTGGAAACAGTTGGACTTTGTGTACATTTCAGGGGACGCTTATGTAGACCATCCATCATTTGGACCGGCAGTTATTACAAGGCTTCTGGAAGATTATGGATACAAGGTCGGAATCATCGCACAGCCGGATTGGAAAGATAAGAACAGCATCACCGTTCTTGGCGAGCCAAGACTTGCTTTTCTTGTATCGGCAGGTAATATGGATTCTATGGTAAATCATTACTCTGTATCAAAAAGGCGTAGAAGTACAGATGCCTATACTCCAGGCGGTGTTATGGGAAAACGTCCGGATTATGCGGTGACAGTCTATGGCAACCTGATCCGCCAGGTTTATAAAAAGACACCAATCATTCTCGGAGGAATCGAGGCGAGTCTTCGAAGACTGGCACATTACGATTATTGGTCCAATAAATTAAAACGTTCCGTGCTATTGGATTCCGGGGCGGATATTATTTCATATGGAATGGGTGAGCATTCGATCATTGAAATTGCAGAGGCGTTAGATAGTGGACTTAGTATTCAAGATATTACTTACATTCCGGGAACTGTGTGTAAGGTCAAGAGTCTGGACAGTGTCTATGAACCGACAATTCTTCCATCCTATGAGCAATTGAAAGAGGACAAGCTCAATTATGCAAGAAGTTTTTATGTGCAGTATTGTAATACAGATCCGTTTTCGGGGAAATGTCTCGTAGAGCCTTACAGCGATCATCTTTATGTTGTACAGAATCCACCTGCAAAACCGCTTTCTCAGGACGAGATGGATCTGGTGTATGGCCTTCCGTATATGAGGACTTACCATCCGAGTTATGAAAAAGACGGAGGGGTTCCGGCAATCAAAGAAATCAAGTTCAGTCTGATCAGTAACCGTGGCTGTTTTGGAGGGTGCAGCTTCTGTGCCCTGACCTTTCATCAAGGAAGGATTGTGCAGACGAGAAGTCATGAGTCCTTATTAAAAGAAGCGAATGAAATGGTGAAGGACAAGGATTTTAAAGGATATATTCATGACGTTGGAGGCCCAACGGCAAACTTCCGTGCACCGTCCTGTGAAAAGCAGTTAAAATACGGCGTCTGCAAGGAAAAGCAGTGTCTGTTCCCGAAACCGTGTAAAAATATGAAGGTCGATCACCGGGATTACGTGGCACTTCTTAGAAAATTGCGTAAAATACCTGGAGTCAAGAAAGTTTTTATCCGTTCCGGAATCCGGTTCGACTACGTTATGGCAGATAAGGATGATACATTTTTAAAGGAACTGTGCCAGTATCATATAAGCGGGCAGCTTAAGGTTGCACCGGAGCATGTATCAGACGCAGTCCTGGAGAAAATGGGAAAACCGGAGAATTCTGTCTATAAGGGGTTTGTAAAACGGTATAAAAAAATGAACGAGCGTCTTGGTATGGAGCAATATCTTGTGCCGTATCTAATGTCTTCTCACCCGGGGTCAACGTTAAAGGAAGCAGTCGAGCTTGCAGAACATTTACGGGATCTTGGATATATGCCGGAGCAAGTACAGGACTTCTATCCGACACCGTCCACCATATCTACCTGTATGTACTACACAGGCGTAGACCCAAGAAATATGAAACCAGTTTATGTACCGAAGAACCCGCATGAAAAAGCAATGCAGAGAGCATTGATCCAGTACCGGGATCCGAAGAATTATGATCTGGTCATGGAGGCGCTTAGAAAATCCGGGCGCATGGATCTGGTGGGATTTGACCAGAAATGCTTGATCAAGCCAAGGAAAATCAAGTCAGACATGTCTGGAGTAAAAAGAAAGCAGAACTGCAAGAATTCAAAAAATGTAAAAAATAACAGAGGCGGAAACAATAAACGCCGAAAGAGCAGATAATAATAGCGAAAGTGATAATTGTAAACACTGCAAGAGGTGATAGGAGTATGATGAAGATAGCATTGATTACAGGGGCATCTTCCGGACTTGGAAGAGAATTTGCAAGGCAGATTCCAAAGCTTTATCAGAATCTGGATGAAATCTGGGTCGTCGCAAGACGGGCAGAACGTCTGAACGAACTGGAGATGGAATTAAAAGTTCCGGTGCGTATTTTTGACGGAGATCTGAACCAGGATTATATTTATAAAAAACTGGGAATAGCACTGGGAAAATCCCACGCCAATGTACGGATGCTCGTAAATGCGGCGGGTTATGGAAAGATTGGAACATTCTGCGAGTATGGCTGGAAGGAAGAAACCGGCATGGTAGATCTTAACTGCCGGTCACTGACAAGAATGACAGCACTTTGTCTTCCGTATATGCATTGTAGCAGCAGAATTGTGAACCTTTCATCAGCTGCAGCATTTGGACCACAGCCTGGATTTGCAGTGTATGCAGCGACAAAATCTTACGTTTACAGCCTGTCCATGGCACTTGGCAGAGAACTTAAAGGAAGCGGTATTTATGTGACTGCCGTGTGTCCGGGACCGGTGGATACAGAATTCTTTGACCATACCGGAAAAGAAGTCGCAAGTGTGAAAAAGAAATTTCGTGCCGATGCGAAAGACGTGGTCAGAAAAGCTCTGATCGACAGCGCGAGAGGCAAAAAGATTTCCATGTATGGTCTATCCATGAAAGCTGCCTGGGTGGCATCAAAGATTGTGCCGGACAGTGTGATCGTGGCAGTGATGGAGAAAATTGCAGAATAGGAGGTTCGCATGAAGAAAAAAGAAAAGGGACAGCCTGGTTATATTAAATGGAGAAAAGAAAAATACCTGATCGGAACGATTGCGGAGTTTGCGGTTGTCATAGCACTTGTCGTGCTTGGTTATGTGCAGACGAAGACCAAGCTGAATCTGCTCACGGTAGTTGCAGTCGTCGGGTGTCTTCCGGCATCAAAGATGCTGGTCGAATTTATTACCATTGCACCACATCAGAGTATAGAAAAAGATATTTATCAGGAAATCGAGGCGAAAGCGTCACTTTTAAAAAGAGTTTATGATCTTGTCATTACAAGTCCGGAGAAAGTGATGCCGGTTGACGCTATTGTGATTTCCGGGCATACAGTCATCGGTTATGCGTCGAATACAAAGACGGACGAGGTAACATGTGCCAGATATTTGAAGGACATGCTCAATGCAAATCATCACGAGAAAATGACGGTCAAGATATTCCACGATTACAAAGCATTTTTAAGCCGCGTGGAGGGCATGAATAATATTGTTGAGGTGGGACATACAGAGAACGGACGGGAAGACCGTGCAGTCCGGAAACTGATTTTGTCTACTTGTATGTAGAATTATGAAAGAGACGATTATCAAAGAAAATGAGTCCGGTCAGAGACTGGACAAATATTTGAAAAAATATCTTCCCCAAGCGCCTGGAAGTTTCATTTATAAAATGCTCAGAAAGAAAAATATTACATTAAATGGGAAAAAGGCAGCAGGACAGGAGAAACTTAATACCGGAGATTCGATAAAGTTTTTTCTTGCAGAGGAGACAATCGATAAATTTACAGGAAATGCAGCAGCAAGTGAGTCTTATCCGGTAAAAAAGGATTTGGAGATTATTTATGAAGACGATAATATCCTGCTTATAAATAAACCGGCAGGCATGTTATCTCAGAAATCAAAGAAAGAAGATGTGTCACTGGTGGAATATGTGATTGGATATCTTCTGTCAAATGGTTCTGTTACAAAAGAAGAACTTCTGACATTTCACCCTGGAATCTGCAACCGGCTGGACCGAAACACAAGCGGTATGGTCGTGGCAGGGAAAAGCCTGGCCGGGCTTCAGATTATGGGGGAAGCTTTTAAAGAAAGAACCCTTGCAAAATATTACCTCTGTCTGGTCAAAGGCTGTATTAAAGAAACTTCACATATTCGTGGATATCTGAAAAAAGATGAGAAAACGAATAAAGTTATGATTAGCCGGAAAATGTCGGAAGGGGCAGCAGCCATTGAGACAGAATATGAGCCAGTGGCTTATCAAAAAGAGCTTACGCTGTTAAAGGTTCATCTGATTACTGGTCGGACGCACCAGATCCGTGCACATCTGGCAAGTATCGGACACCCGTTAATGGGGGATTACAAATATGGAAATATATCCTGGAACCACCAGTATGAGACATATGGTGTAAAGACACAAATGCTACATTCTTATGAGCTGCATTTTCCGCAGATGCCAAAACCTTTGGAGAATCTTTCGAAAAATGTATTTCAGGCGCGTGTTCCGGGCAAATTTTATCGACTTATTAAGGAGACAGCATGGGAACATGGAACTCAAGAGGCCTTAGAGGTTCTACATTAGAAGAGATGGTCAATTGGACCAACGACCATTATCTGGAAAAGGGACTTGCCCTGATTCAGAAGATACCGACCCCCATTACACCGGTGCGCATGGACGCAGATCACAAACAGATCACACTGGCGTATTTTGAAAAACGAAGTACGGTAGATTACATTGGAGCAGTCCAGGGAATTCCAGTGTGCTTTGATGCAAAAGAATGTGTAGCTGATACATTCCCATTACATAATATCCATGAGCATCAGATTACATTTATGACTCAGTTCGAGCATCAAGATGGAATTGCATTTATCCTGATTTATTATTCTGAACGGAATGAACTTTATTATATGCGATTTGAAGAAATGATTCGTTTCTGGAACCGGGCATGTGATGGCGGGCGTAAAAGTATCCGCTACGAGGAATTAGATCCACGATTTTTTATGAAACCAAAAAACGGGTATTATATTCCTTATCTGGACTTCATAAATCTGGATTTGGAACTCCGTGAGGAAGCTTGACAAAGTGCCTGGAAATGCGTATAATGCAATAAGGTTTTAATATGGTAGCACGCTAAAGTGCGGGAGGAATGATCTATGGAAAAACTACTTCATACGCCGGAGGGAGTCCGGGATATTTATAATGTTGAGTGCGGAAAGAAGCTGGCACTGGAAAATCGACTAAAAAAAACACTGCATTTATTTGGATATCATGATATTCAGACTCCGACCTTTGAATATTTTGATGTGTTCCGGAAGGAAATCGGAACAATACCGTCCAAAGATCTGTACAAATTTTTTGATAAAGAAGGCAACACGTTGGTTTTGCGACCAGATATCACACCGTCCATCGCGCGTGTGGCTGCTACATTATTTGGAGAGGAAGATCTCCCGATACGGCTTTGTTACACAGGTAATACATTTATTAACCATTCCAACAATCAGGGACGATTAAGAGAAGTGACCCAGATGGGAGCTGAGCTGATTGGGGATGATTCCGTGGAGGCAGATGCAGAGATGCTTGCTATGGTCATTGAATCTATGCAGGCGATCGGACTTAAGGAATTTCAATTAAGCGTTGGACATCTTGGCTTTTTCCAAAGTCTTATTGAAGACGCTGCATTGGACGAAGAAGCACGGGAGCGGGTCGTTGAACTGATCAACAACCGCAATTACTTCGGAGTTGAGGAATATCTGGACAGTATTATGGTAAAGAGAAGCTCAAAAGAGGCATTTGCAGCTCTTGGAAATCTGGTCGGAGGCGTGGAAGTTCTTGCGAAAGCAAAGAACATTGCACCCAATTCCAGTGGAATCATGGCTGTGAAGCGGCTGGAGAAGATTTATGATATCCTCGCACTTTACGGAGTCGAGAAGTTTGTGACTTTTGATCTGAGTATGACAGGAAATTATGGATATTATACGGGAATCATCTTCCGTGGTTATACATTTGGAACCGGAGATGCGGTAGTCAAAGGCGGCCGTTATGATCATTTGCTGGAGAAGTTTGGGAAGACATCAGCATCTATCGGCTTTGCTATTGTCATTGATGAGTTGATGAATGCTCTGATCCGCCAAAAAATCCGCATTGTTTATACAAGAAAGAATGCAATTATTCTTTATGATGAGAGCCGTGCAAGAGATGCAATCCGGCTTGCAAAAGATTTCCGGGCGAAGGCAAAGAACACAGAACTGATTAAGAAATCACCGGAGAAGGGACTGGAAGACTATATCCGGTTCGGCAAGGAATATTACGCCGGAAGTCTTGTATATATTAAGAAAAGCGGTGAAATTACCATGGTAAATCTGGTGACCGGAGAACAAAAGGAAGTTAATAATAACAAATAAAATGTCTGCTTTGGCAGACTCGGATTCGAAAACCCTTGAAAATGGGTTGTGAATTTGACGATAGGAGTTTTTTATATGAGATATCTGACATTTGCCCTCGGAAAAGGGCGTCTTGCCAATCAGACCCTGGAATTGTTTGAAAAGATTGGTATTACTTGCGAAGAGATGAAGGATAAGAATTCCAGAAAGCTGATTTTTACCAATGAAGAATTGAAGCTTCGTTTCTTTCTGGCAAAGGGACCAGATGTACCGACCTATGTAGAGTATGGTGCAGCTGATATTGGAGTTGTAGGAAAGGACACCATTTTGGAGGAAGGGCGTAAAGTCCACGAGGTTCTGGATCTTGGCTATGGAAAATGTAAAATGTGTGTCTGCGGATATAAGGATGCAGTGCCGCTTTTACAGCATCATGAGTTGATCCGTGTGGCAACAAAATATCCGAATATTGCAAAAGATTATTTTTATAATAAAAAGCATCAGACTGTGGAGATCATTAAACTGAACGGTTCCATTGAACTGGCACCAATTGTTGGACTTTCTGAGGTCATTGTCGATATTGTGGAGACCGGTTCTACACTTCGTGAAAATGGACTGGAAGTTCTGGAGGAAGTATGTCCTCTTTCCGCAAGAATGATTGTGAATCCAGTCAGCATGCGTATGGAAAGCGAGCGGATTAAGAATCTGTTGATGAAGCTTCGCACACAGATTTAAAATAATAAATGGTTTCTGGACAGAAAAAGCGAAAAGACATGTAAGATGATAACAGGAGCCTTGAATATAGGAGGAAGAACGGCAATGAGAATACAGAAGTTAGATGAAAACAGCAGAAAAAATCTTTTAGAAGATCTGTTAAAGAGAAGCCCGAACAATTATGGACAGTATGAGCAGGGAGTGACAGAAATTCTCGCAAATGTAAAGGCAAACGGAGATCAGGCTCTGTTTGAGTACACAAAAAAATTTGATCAGGCAGACTTAAATGCAGGAAACATCAAAGTTACAGATGCTGAGATTGAAGAGGCTTATGCACTGGTAGATCGAAAGCTTGTTGAGATTATCCGTAAATCACTTGCAAATATACGTACTTATCATGAAAAACAGCGTCAGACAAGCTGGTTTGACAGCAAACCGGACGGAACGATCCTTGGACAGAAAGTGACAGCACTTCACAGAGTAGGTGTGTATGTACCAGGTGGAAAGGCAGCGTATCCATCTTCTGTATTGATGAACATTGTACCGGCAAAGGTAGCTGGAGTTGATGAGATTATTATGGTGACACCTCCGGGAAAAGACGGAAAGGTAACACCGACTACACTGGTGGCAGCAAAAGAGGCCGGAGCAGATGCAATCTATAAAGTCGGCGGAGCACAGGCAATCGGAGCACTTGCTTATGGAACTGAGAGCATACCAAAAGTTGACAAAATCGTAGGACCTGGTAATATTTATGTGGCACTTGCAAAGAAAGCAGTTTATGGTTATGTAAGTATTGATGCCATTGCCGGACCAAGTGAGATTCTTGTTATTGCAGACGAGACTGCAAACCCAAGATTCGTGGCAGCAGACCTTCTGTCACAGGCAGAACATGATGAACTCGCCTCAGCAATCCTTGTAACAACAAGCGAAGAACTTGCCAAGAAAGTTTCTGATGAGACTGACAAGTTCATAAAAGAATTATCCCGTGGTGAGATTATTCAGAAATCTCTCGATAACTATGGATACATACTGGTTACAGATACGATGGATGAGGCAATTGAGACAGCAAATGAGATTGCATCCGAGCATCTTGAAATCCAGACAAAGAATCCATTTGATGTCATGACAAAAATTCGTAATGCCGGAGCTATTTTCATCGGAGAGTACGCAAGTGAGCCACTGGGAGATTATTTTGCCGGACCGAACCATGTTCTTCCGACAAATGGAACTGCAAAATTCTTCTCACCACTTTCCGTAGATGATTTTGTTAAGAAATCAAGTATAATATCTTATTCTGAAAATGCACTTCGTGCGATCCACGAGGATATTGAAGCATTTGCTACAGCTGAACACTTAACTGCACATGCAAATTCAATTAAAGTTCGTTTTGAGAAATAAGGAGGCTTGAAAGATATGGCAAGAATAGCAACAAAGAAACGTACAACAAAAGAAACTGACATTGAAGTAACACTGAATCTTGATGGAACCGGGAACAATCAGATCGATACTGGAATTGGATTTTTTGATCATATGTTGGACGGAATGGCAAGACATGGGTTGTTCGATCTTACCGTAAAGGTCAATGGAGATCTGGATGTGGATTGTCATCACACCATAGAAGATACCGGAATCGTAATCGGACAGGCAATTTTGGAAGCGGTAGGAGATAAAGCCGGAATCAAGCGGTTCGGGCATATGATTCTTCCGATGGACGAGACACTGGCACTGTGTGCAGTAGATCTTTCCGGACGTCCGTATTTGAAATATGATGCAGAATTTACGGTAGAGAATATCGGTGAGCTGGATACCGAAATGATCAAAGAATTCTTCTATGCCATATCTTACAGTGCAATGATGAATATTCATCTGAAAATTATGGACGGAGAAAATAATCACCATATGGCAGAAGCCCTGTTCAAGAGCTTTGGTAAGGCTCTTGACATGGCGACAATGAGAGAACCGCGTATTGATGAGGCGTGGACAACGAAAGGAAGCCTGTAAAAGGAGAGAATAAAACTTAATTATGATAAGTTACAGAAAATTAATCCCATGTATTTATATTGCAGGAGGGAAAGCGATAAAATGGTTTAATGACCGGGAAGTACTGGCAGATAATGTAGTAGAGCTCGCAAAGCACTACAGCGACCGCGGGGCAGATGAACTTCTGATTTTTGATTTATCAGATTCTGATGATGATCACGAGGCATCTTTAAATCTTCTCAGACAGATTCATAATGTGATCAGTATTCCAATGGTAGCAGGAGGCAACATCAAACGTATGGAAGATGTACAGAGAATCCTGTATTCCGGAGCTAAACGAGTGATTTTGAATTTTTCAAAACCGGACAGTGCTGAGATGATGGCAAAAGCGGCTGAACGTTTCGGAAAAGAGAAGGTTGCAGTTTCGTTAGATGATTTTGACGGATTGTTCAAGCATCAGCATTTGATTGAAGCTAATTGCAGCCAACTGATTTTTATGCACAGACTGGATTTGAACTCTGTTGTGGCAGTTACAGACATTCCATGTGTCATTGTGACTGATACGATGGAAGAACTGGAATTATTTAAAATTTTAAAATCCGAAGGAGTCAAAGGTCTGTCTGGACGATATATTAGTCAGCCGGAAATGAATTTTAATGATTTTAAAGAACTCTGCGAAAAAGAAGATATTCAGATGACTTCATTTGAAAGTATTATGGAGTTCTCGCAGTTTAAGAAAAATCCACAGGGGCTTCTTCCGGTCATCGTACAGCATTACCAGACAGGAGAAGTGCTGATGCTGGCGTATATGAATGAAGAAGCATTTAACCAGACGGTTAAGACCGGGCGCATGACTTATTACAGCAGAAGCAGACAGAAGCTTTGGCTGAAAGGAGAGACAAGCGGACATTTTCAGTATGTGAAGTCACTGACAATAGATTGCGATCTGGATACGCTCCTTGCAAAAGTCGATCAGGTGGGAGCAGCTTGTCACACAGGAAATCCAACTTGTTTCTTCCAGCCTATTGTTGGAAGTGATAATAATGAGAAGAGCCCGGTACAGGTGTTCGAACATGTTTACCAGACAATTATTGACAGAAAAAATAATCCAAAGGAGGGGTCTTATACAAATTATCTCTTTGAACAGGGACAGGATAAGATCCTGAAGAAGATTGGAGAAGAAGCAACCGGCATTGTGATTGCCTCCAAAAATCCAAATCCGGAAGAATTGAAAACGGAAATGGCAGATTTCCTTTATCATGCTATGGTACTGATGGTGGAAAAAGGAATTACATGGGAAGATATTACAAATCAGTTATTGCAGAAATAGATTCCTTGCAGGTATAGGTGCATAAGTAAGTTCATAGATTTAAGAAAGCGATAAATGTTCAATAATGAATAAGGTGGAGGAAGCTATGAATGATGCAGAAAGACGCAGGCAGGAGCTTTTGGAGCAGACAAGGGCTCTGTATAATGATAGAAGGACGATACCTGCAGTACACCCAAGATATGCAAATGCATATCATTACCTGTATGGAAAGTCACAAGAGGATATAAATGAAGATACAAAAGGCGGAACATTTGGAATCCGCCTTTTTTTGTGTGCATTGATGTTTGCTGCATTTTTAACAATAGATAAACAAAAACAGGAAGTATTTCATATGAGCAGCAGTGATATAGCCAATGAAATTACAAAAGATACGGATATTCAGGAAATTTGGAAATCATTGTAACAGGTTGTAATAAGTTGTAACAAAACCTTAAGAAATTCCTAATAACTATCCCGTTGAGAAAAATGTCGAACTGAGCTATACTTAACTGAGAATAAGAAAAGGAAAAGTGGAGAAAGAATACCTATGAGTAAATTTCGAGATGAAGATGAATTTAATATAGATGAAGATCAGAGATATGCTTTTGGTGAAGACTATGATCTGGACGATGAAGACAGCGGATTAGATGACGATGAAGACGATGAAGACTATGATCTGGATGAAGATTATAATCTGGACGAAGATTATAATCTGGATGATGATTATATAGATTACGGAACAGAAGCAGAAGATTCGGAGAGGTATTCTGACCATGACGAAGACGATGATTGGATTTCTCATGAGAATAGAAGAATCCATGGAAACCATTCAAAGAAAAAATCGGATGATCTGAAAGGGCATGATAGCAGAAGTGAAAGACATGAAACCCTTAAAAACCACCGAAAGAGAAAGAAGAGGAATCAAATCCTGATTTTGGCAGCCTGTTTAGTACTTGCATGTCTGGTCTTGACCGGAATATTAAAGTTTGCCGGAGTGATTGGTGTTAAGACTGAAGTTACGCTCAAAGCAGATAAGATTGAAATACAACAGAACAGTCAGGATCCGGTAAATCTTACAGCTACGGCAACATCAGAGGACGAGAAAAAAGCTGCCAAAGTATGGCTGGATAAGAAAAAGGGTTACAGTGTTGCAGATTTCATCAATGAACTGAGAGCTGGAAAGAATTATGAGATTTCCACAGATGCCAAGACTGATACAGAAGGAAAATACAAGATCACGATTAAGATGAATTCCGATATCCAGAAAAAGCTGGAGAATGAATGGAAACATAAAGTCAGACTGACAGTTGAAGGCGGTACATTTGTTGTGACAAATCCAACGGGAACATGGGATGGAGACAAGTTTAAGAAGTACGATGGTACATATGTAATGAATGATTTTGTGGTTTCCAAAGGTAAGACTTATTATTTTGATGCAGATGGTAATAAAGTAGCCGGAAAGCAGACCATCAATAATGCAACATATTTCTTCAATAAAGACGGTGTTATGCAGACCGGATGGAAGAAAACTGATGACGGAACATATTATCTAGGGGATAATGGTGCGGCAGTCATTGGCTGGCAGACCATTGAAGAAGATGATTATTATTTCGACAATAGTGGAATTATGGCGACCGGAGAAGTTCAGGTAGGTCTTGCAAAATGTACATTTTCCAAAAAAGGTAAACTGAAATCAAAAGGAGATGTCAATATTGATGCGAGTAAACCGATGGTGGCGCTTACATTTGATGACGGACCGGGAGAACGAACCGGAGAGCTTCTGGCTCAGTTAGAGAAGTATAATGCACATGCAACATTTTTTATGCAAGGAAAGAATATTCCGGGAAAAGAAGATTTTGTAAAGAAGATGAAAGAAACTGGTTGTGAATTAGGAAACCATTCTTATGACCATCCGCAGCTTACAAAGCTCAGTGCAGATAAGATCGCAAATCAGATTGGTACAACGAACGATCTGATCCAACAGGCAGCAGGATCCACGGCAACCGTCATGAGGCCACCTTATGGTGCAATCAATGATACGGTAAGATCTTCTGTAGGACTGCCAATGATTTTATGGAGTATTGATACCTTGGATTGGAAGACAAGAAATGCGCAGTCAAGCATTGATACGGTTATGAATGATGTACAGGATGGAGATGTTATTCTGATGCATGATATCCATACAGAATCTATTGATGCGGCACTTGTCTTGATTCCAAAACTTGAAGAAGCAGGCTATCAGCTTGTGACGGTTTCAGAGATGGCAAAGGCAAAAGGCGTTGCATTACAGAACGGTGAGAAGTATGTTGATTTCTGGGCAAAAGATGTAGAAAAGTATAAGAGCAGCGGCTCAGCCCTGACAGATACAAGCAGCAGTTCATCATCTGATGCGAAGAGTGAAGCAACATCTGAAGCAGACAGCTCCAAGAAAAGTGACAGCACTTCTTCGAAGAATAGCAGTTCTTCAAAAAAAAGCAATTCTAAAAAGAGCAGTAAGAAGAATTAAAAAAGTATATATAAAACATGAAGTATTAAAGAAAGAATCTGCAAGCCACAATCAACAGATTCTTTCTTTTTGCATTATTTGAAAATCAGATAAATTGTGCTACAATAGACCACAGAAAAAAGATAGATGCAGGAGGCGTTACATTAGATGAGAACAAGTAAGATTACAAGAGACGAGGCACTAAAATTACTGGAGAAATACAACAAAGAGCCTTTTCATATTCAACATGGACTGACTGTAGAAGGCGTGATGCGCTGGTATGCAAAAGAACTTGGATACGGTGAGGAAGAAGAATACTGGGGACAGGTCGGACTGCTCCATGATATTGATTTTGAATTGTATCCAGAACAGCATTGTATCAAAGCACCAGATTTGTTAAAAGAAGGTGGAGTTGGTGAGGATATGATTTATTCTGTCTGTTCCCATGGATATGGAATCTGCTGTGATATAAAACCAGAGCATGAGATGGAAAAAGTATTATTTGCGGCCGATGAGCTGACAGGACTGATCTGGTCAGCGGCACTGATGCGTCCTTCTAAGAGCGTAATGGATATGGAGGTAAAGAGCCTGAAGAAAAAATTCAAAGATAAGAAATTTGCGGCAGGCTGTTCCAGAGACGTAATCCGTCAGGGTGCCGAGAATCTTGGCTGGGAGCTGGATGAGTTATTTGAGAAGACGATTCTTGCAATGAGAAGCTGCGAGGCAGAGATTCAGAAAGCTATGGCGGAGAGAGCGTAGCAGGTACAGGTAAAAATAATATGTAACTTTGAAAGTCATTGGATTTCGGTCTGAAAAAATCCGGAAGCTGATGTCTGCAAACTGTGAAATAAGTATGAAAATTTCCGATAAGCTTTTTATTTAAGAATAAATGGTGTATAATGTGTTATTATTCAGATGCCAGCTGAGAGTATAAAGCTATTCGCTGGCATTATGGTTGAGAAAATTTCCTCAGCATTTTATTAAATAGTTAAGAAGGTACAACTTGTGAAAACTAAAAAGACCAACATTATAAAAAAACAAGGAACAAAGACATTGGCAGGGATTCTGGCAGTTGGTATGACATTTGGCACACCGGTCTCAGTACTTGCAGACGATAATACACCGGACAGTACGATGGAACAACAGGCAGGGGTACAAAATGTACTGGCTAAAAAAGTCGATGGTTCAGAAACTTTGGTAAAAGTATCTGAAGTAGTACTTGGAATGATTCAGCGCAATGAGGTGAAGCTGGACACCGATAAGTTTCTGAAAGATGTGACGACTGGACAGAAGGTAGATCCGACAACCGGAGAACGAGTAACAGAACTGGGAACACCCGTAGAACCGAGCGAACCGGAAATACCGACAACACCGACAGAACCGAGTGAACCGGAAATACCGGAAACACCGGCAGAACCGAGTGAGCCGGAAGCACCGACAACACCGAGTGAGCCAGATGAACCGGAAACTCCTGCTGACAATATAGAAAATACAGAGACAGATCAGAATGGGCAAGCTAATCAGGAGGAAGCTGTTCAAACTGAGAATACAGAAACAGCAAGTAATGAGGATTTAATTTCCAGGCAGCAGATTGTAAAACTTCCACAGATTATTGATGATTTCAGATTTTGGACAGTTGCGAGAACTTATGCATTTGCAAAGGATAATCTGTATGTCAGAGAATCCATTCCGGAAGGAATAGATGGAACCGCCGACACATCAGATGAGTCTTTGAAAGCAGATAAAAAGGCTGCGAAAAAAGAAGCAAAAAAGTTAAATGCCATTTACGAAAAGGCAGAGCAGAATAAAAAAGCAACAATTCACGCAGAGCCTATTACCGAACAGCAACAGACAGAAGACGGTGTGACACTAAACGAGAATGTAACAGATCAGAATGCTGAGCAGGTCCGTTACATTGGTAAACTTGATAAGAATGGTCTTCTTTACATTTTAAAAGAAGAAGAAAATGGCTGGCTTTACGTAGAGTCCGGTAATGTCAGAGGATTTGTGAAAGCATCAGAAGTTTATACCAGCAATGCAGCGCAGAAACTTTTGGAAGTTTATCAAAAAGAAGCAAAGAAAACTGCAGCAGAGAATGGGACTGAATATACTGGAATTGAAGGAACGGCAGCAATTGCCCAGACATTAGTTTCACCACTGGAAAATCAGGCATATACGTATCTGCGTGCAACGGTAAATCAAACTGTTGCAGATAAGAATTATGCGACGGTAAATGCGACGATGCTGAATGTACGTGAGGGCAAAGGTACAGAATCCAGAATCGTGGGAACGATGAATCAGGGAGCGCTTTGTTATGTGCTTGCAGATGCGGATTCTGACTGGGTATATGTGGAGTCCGCAGATGTGCGTGGATTTGTGGCAAGACAATATCTGAATACTGGAGATGAAGTAACCACACAGGTGGAGATTACAGGTGAGGATCACTATCAGACTGCAGAAGAAATTATATCGCCAGAAGAGAATCAGGCACTTTACTATACACTGACGTCTACAAAAGAAGGAACTCCGAATGGAGCAGTTCGAGAATCTATTTTGGAATATGCGTCTCAGTTTATAGGTAATCCATATGTCTGGGGAGGAACCAGTCTGACAGAAGGGGCAGACTGTTCTGGATTTGTGCAGCAGATTTATAAGGCATACGGATATGAACTTCCAAGAGTTGCACAAGATCAGAGTCAGTATGGGACACAGATTCCTGTGGAAGATGCCCAGCCGGGAGATCTGATTTTCTACGCAAAAGCAGGACATGTTTACCATGTAGTCATGTATGCTGGCGATGGAAAAACGATTGAGGCAGCCAACACGAAAGCCGGAATTATCAGTGGCACTGTCAATACGGAAAATGCAGTGTGGGCAACTCGTATATTGGAGGATAATGAGGTAGTTGTTGATGGAGGCATTGGAGAAGTCAATGCAACGACAGATATGTATGGTACATGTCTTGGGAATTTTAAGATTACATACTACTGCGCATGCGAAAAGTGTTGTAATAAAGCAGATGGAATTACAGCAACAGGAAGCCGTGTGGCAGAAGGAAGAACCATTGCAGTTGATCCAAGTGTAATTCCATACGGAACAAAAGTTATCATCGGAGGACATATATTTACAGCAGAAGACTGTGGTGGAGCGATTAAGCAGAATCACATTGATATCTATGTGAACAGCCATGAAGAAGCAGAGGCGCTTGGCGTGGCAAATGCCTCTGTATATCTGGTGAAGTAAGGATTTTTTTTGAAGATTTATTATGAATTGCAAAATGAGAGACAGTAAAGTAATGAAATCATGCTTTGCTGTCTTTTCTGAGCTAAAAACACAGGCGTTTATTTTCATATAGAGGATAATAAAAAGGAAGAAAATTATGAGCAGGGAAAACAAATACGAGATTGATATGTGTAATGGATCAATCATGGACAAGTTAATATCATTTGCATTGCCGTTGATGTTATCCGGTATGCTGCAGTTAATGTTCAATGCGGTGGATATTGTAGTCGTAGGAAGATTCAGTGGAAGCCAGTCTCTTGCGGCAGTAGGGGCAACGACAGCGCTTATTTATCTTTTTACAAACTTATTTATTGGTATTTCTCTTGGTGCAAATGTATTAGCTGCCCGATATTATGCAGCGGGAAAGCATGAAGAAATGTCCGAGACCGTTCATACAGCGATGATGTTTGCTTTGATCAGTGGAATTATTATGATTTTTGTGGGATTATTTTTTTCAAGACTTGCGCTTGAGATTATGGGTACCCCTTCTGATGTTATTGATCAGGCAACGTTGTATATGAGAATTTATTTCCTGGGTATGCCTTTTTTTATGCTTTATAATTACGGCGCAGCCATATTAAGAGCTGTCGGAGATACGAAACGGCCGCTGATATTCCTGATTATTTCCGGAGTGGTCAATGCGTGCTTAAATATGTTGCTTGTTATTGTATTCCATCTGGACGTGGCAGGAGTTGCAATTGCAACGGTGACTTCACAATTTATTTCTTGTGTACTGGTAATTGGTTGTTTATACAGAACTAAGAGCAGCTACCAGTTACGATTTTCCCGCTTGAAGATACGGAAGGAATATCTGAAACCAATCTGCCAGGTTGGAATCCCGGCTGGAATTCAAAGTACTGTAATTAATTTTTCAAATGCATTGCTTCAATCTTCGGTGAATTCATTTGGTTCAACGACTATGGCCGGATATACAGCAGCAAATAATATTTTTGGATTCTTATATGTCTCTGTCAATGCAATCACACAGGCATGTATGAGCTTTACCAGTCAGAACTATGGACTGCGAAAACTGAAACGTATGGATAAAATATTGATGGATTGCCTAATTCTGACGGTTGTCGTATCGCTTGTATTAGGAGGCGGAGTTTATTTATTTGGAGCAGAGATTCTGAGATTATATACAGAAGAGGCGGAAGTAATCCGTTGTGGTATAGAAATTTTTGCATATACCACCGTGACATATTTCCTGTGCGGAATTATGGATCTTTTTCCAGGGGCACTCCGTGGTATGGATCGTTCAACAGTACCGATGATCTTATCCGTTATTGGTACAGTGGGAACAAGAATTGTATGGGTGTTCTGGTTGTTCCCGGCTCACCGTTCGCTGGCATTTCTGTTTATTTCATATCCGGCATCATGGCTCATTACAATTGCGATGCAAGTTATTTGCTTTTATCTTGTGAGGAGAAAAGTGCATGGGTAACAGTAGATTATGCTAAGATTTGACAGGAAATCCTGGATGTAACCGATAGTGAATAATATGTGGGAAAATATGCAATCGAATTTAATTGACTATTATCTGATTACCATATATTATTATATATTGTTAACCATTACTAAACGTCAGTCAGTGTTTAGAATTTTGGAAGTTTTGTAGTAATTTACGATTTTCACTCTAGAATAGACTAAAATACAGCAAAAAAACAGTTACAAAAAACAACGAAAATTTATGATTTTACAAGAAAAAACAGTAAGAATTTCTTTGTGTATATTGCATAAAGAATCGAGGAGATTTAATGAGAAAGCTTGCTTTAAATGATGAAATATTACTAAAAATCGAGAAGCCTGCCCGTTATATCGGAGGCGAGTATAATTCGGTCATGAAAGACCCGGAAAAGGTAGATGTCAGGTTCGCTATGTGTTTTCCGGACGTCTACGAAATTGGAATGTCCCATCTTGGCATCCAGATTCTTTATGACATGTTCAACCGCCGTGAGGATGTGTGGTGTGAGCGTGTTTATTCTCCGTGGGTAGATCTGGACAAGGTGATGCGCGAGGAACATATTCCTCTTTTTGCATTGGAATCTCAGGATCCAGTGAAAGAGTTTGATTTTCTTGGTATTACAATCCAGTACGAAATGTGCTATACGAATATTTTGCAGATTCTGGATCTGAGTGGAATTCCACTTCACGCGAAAGAAAGGACGGAGGATGATCCAATTGTAATTGGCGGCGGTCCTTGCACCTATAATCCGGAACCAATTGCAGAATTTTTTGATATGTTTTATATCGGTGAAGGAGAAACGGTTTATGACCAGCTCTTAGATATTTACAAAGAAAATAAGAAAAATGGTGGAAGCAGATGGGATTATCTGGCAAAAGCTGCAGAGGTAGAAGGTATCTATGTTCCGGCGTTTTATGATGTAACATATAAAGAAGATGGCACGATTGATTCATTTGTACCGAATCATCCAAATGCAAAAGAAAAGATCAAGAAGCAGCTTGTAATGGATATGAGTGAGGCTGTCTACCCGGAGAATCCGGTTGTTCCATTTATTCGTGCGACGCAGGACCGTGTTGTACTTGAGATCCAGCGTGGCTGTATCCGAGGCTGCCGCTTCTGTCAGGCAGGAATGTTGTACCGTCCGACCAGAGAAAAAGATGTAGAGGTTTTGAAACAGTATGCTTATAAGATGTTAAAGAGCACCGGGCATGAAGAGATTTCACTTAGTTCCTTAAGTTCCAGTGATTACAGTCAGCTAAAGGAGCTTGTAAACTTCCTGATCGACGAATTCAAAGGAAAAGGGATCAATATTTCTCTGCCGTCTCTTCGAATTGATGCCTTTTCTCTGGATGTTATGGAACGTGTCCAGGATATTAAGAAAAGCAGTGTGACATTTGCACCGGAGGCTGGTTCCCAGAGAATGAGGAATGTGATTAATAAAGGACTTACGGAAGAGGATATTCTCGGTGGTGCAGGACAGGCATTTGACGGGGGCTGGAACAAGGTAAAACTTTACTTTATGCTTGGACTTCCGACGGAAACTGAAGAAGATATGAAAGAGATTGCGGTTCTGGCAGATAAAATTGCGAGACGCTACTATGAGATTCCAAAGGATCAGCGCAATGGAAAATGTCAGATCACAGCCAGTAGTTCTTTCTTTATTCCGAAACCGTTCACTCCATTCCAGTGGGCGCCGATGTATGAAAATACAGAATATATTGCAAGAGCTGCCATTGTGAAACATGCATTTCAAGATCAGCTTAACCGTAAGAGTCTGAAGTACAACTGGCATGATGCAGAAGTGACTGTTCTGGAAGGTATCCTTGCCAGAGGCGACCGAAAGGTCGGAAAACTGATTGAGGAAGTATATCGTCTGGGAGCTATTTACGATTCCTGGAGTGATCAGTTTGACAATGATAAATGGATGCAGGCATTTGAAAATACTGGAATTGATATTGGATTTTACAATTTACGAGAACGCTATGAAGATGAAGTGTTCCCGTGGGATTTCATTGATATTGGTGTTACGAAAAAATTCTTGAGAAAAGAATGGGACAAAGCTATGAAAGGAGAAGTAACACCGAACTGCAGAATGCAGTGTTCCGGCTGTGGTGCCGCAAGATGGGGAGGAGGTGTCTGTGTTGAAGGCAAGAATTAAATTTCGAAAATACGGATGTATGAAATTTATCGGACATCTGGATGTTATGCGTTTCTTTCAAAAAGTGATGCGGCGGGCAGACATACCGATCGCGTTCAGCGGCGGATACAGTCCGCATATGATTATGTCATTTGCTCAGCCACTGGGAATCGGCCTTACCAGTGACGGAGAATATCTGGATATTGAATTGACAGAGCCGATTGATTCAAAAGAAGCGGTGGCCCGAATGAATGCAGTCAGCGTAGAAGGAATTGAGATGGTAAGTATGGTGCAGATTTCCGAGGAGAAAAAGGCCAGTGGTATGACGATTACGGCAGCCTCCGATTATCAGGTGTTTTTACTGGAATCAGGAAAGAGTTCTGATGTTCGAAGAAATATTCCGTCTGAATGGAAAGAATCCTGGGAGGAGTTCTTAAGTCAGGAGCAGATTTTGGTTTGGAAGAAGACAAAGAAGAGCGAAAAAGAAGTTGATATTAAGCCGATGATTTACGGGTCAGAAATAAAGAAAGAATATCTATATCTATATCTGGCAACCGGTAGCGAACAGAACTTGAAACCAGATCTTGTAATGGAAACATTTCTGAAATATATTGGGCAGGAAGATACACCGTTGTTCTATAATCGCCTCGATGTATATGCAAGGGACGAGGCTGGAAAACTGGTGCCCCTTGAGGCACTTGGGACACCGATGGTCTGCTCTTAGTTAGAAAGAGTAGTTTGACGTGTTTTTTACAGCGAGAATGTGCCGAGGCGCATTCTTTGTTCAATAAGACAAGGAGTGATTGACTTGAGTAAAAAAGAAGTAAAGACAAATGCCATGCGTATGTTGGATCGTATGAAGATTCCATATGAATATGAAGAATATGAATGTGATGAATTTTCAGACGGTATTGAGACTGCGGATAAGTTAGGGTATGATCATAAATATGTATACAAGACACTGGTAACAACAGGAAAAAGCGGTGGGCATTATGTCTTTGTTATTCCTATCGAGAAAGAAATCGATTTTAAGAAGGCTGCAAAAGTTGTAGGTGAAAAATCACTGGAGATGCTTCATCTGAAAGAATTGACAAAGGTGACTGGATATGTGCGGGGAGGCTGTACATCAATCGGAATGAAGAAACAGTTCCCGACAGTGATCCAGGAAGATGCAAAAGAACTGGAGCATATGCATGTCAGCGGTGGAAAGCTGGGCATGCAATTGACTTTGTTGCCTGAAGATCTTGCAAAAGCCGCAAACGCACAGTTTGCTGATGTTATTCATAAAGATTAACAGAGGATTTTTTGCGAGAATGCCGAGGCATTCTTGAAAGAAGGAGAGACAATTATGGATAATTACCTGACAGAAAATATTGATACCGTAATTTTTGATATTGGAAATGTATTGATACATTTTGCGTGGGAGGACTATCTTCATGATCTTGGTTATGAAGGTGCGATGTTTGACCGTGTGGCAGATGCAGTATTTCGCAGTGATGACTGGGATAAAGGTGATTCCGGACTTTACACGACACAGGAGTGGCTTGACTCGTTTATTGAAAATGATCCGGAGATTGAGGGAGATATCCGCAAAGTGTTCGAAGGATTTGGCGCGTCCATTGTCCCGTATCCGGTAACAGAACGTTGGCTTTCGTATATTCGTGAAAAAGGAATGAAAATGTACTATCTGTCCAATTATTCTGACGAAATGTACTGTCAGTCAGAGGAGCAATTAAGCTTTTTGAAAACATTTGACGGAGGGGTATTTTCCTGGAAAGAGAAATGTATGAAGCCGGATCCAAAGATTTATGAGATACTTCTTAAGCGTTATAAAATCGTTCCGGAACAGGCACTGTTCTTTGATGACAGACTTGAAAATGTGGAAGGTGCACGAAAGGTGGGCATAAATGGAGCCGTATTTAATACAGATATTCCATTGCAGATGCTTGAAAAATAATGTAATATATCAGAAGATAGTTTTTTCATAGGATGATAAATTATTCAGCATTACTAGATTATGTTATGTGGAGGAATACAAAAAAGATGATAAAGGTCGTAAAATTCGGAGGAAGTTCACTGGCCAGTGCTGCTCAGTTCAAAAAAGTAGGAGCTATTATCCGAAAAGAAGAGACAAGACGTTATGTGGTTCCGTCAGCGCCTGGAAAGCGTCATTCTGGTGACACAAAAGTGACAGACCTTTTGTATAAATGTTACGGACAGGCAATTTTAGATGATGACAGAGAAGAGGATTTTGAAGAAATCCTGAAAGTTATCAAAGATCGATATGATTCTATTATTAATGGATTGGAGCTTACGATCTCTCTGGACGATGAATTTAAGACGATCCGGGAAAATTTCAGCAAAAAGATCGGGAGAGATTACGCTGCTTCCAGAGGAGAATATCTGAATGGTATTATCATGGCAGCTTATCTGGGATATGAATTTATTGATGCAGCTGAAGTCATTTTCTTTGATGAAGAAGGAGAATTTGACGCTGAGAAGACAAACGAAGTATTATCCGAGAGACTGGCGCATACAGAGCGGGCAGTCATTCCTGGATTCTATGGATCTAATCCGGACGGAACAATCCATACATTTTCCAGAGGAGGATCTGATATTACAGGTTCTATCGTAGCAAGAGCAGTACATGCAGATATGTATGAGAACTGGACAGACGTATCAGGTTTCCTGATTGCAGATCCGCGTATTATCAAGAATCCAAAGGCAATCGACGTGATTACTTACAGAGAGCTTCGTGAGTTGTCTTACATGGGTGCAACAGTTCTTCATGAAGACGCAATCTTCCCTGTAAGAAGAGAAGGAATTCCAATCAACATCCGGAATACGAATGCTCCGGAAGACAAGGGAACTCTGATTGTTGAAGCAACATGCCAGAAACCGAGATTTACGATCACTGGTGTGGCTGGTAAGAAGGATTTTGCCTCCATTACAGTCGAAAAAGCCATGATGAACTCAGAGGTAGGGTTCTGTCGTAAAGTTCTGACAGTATTTGAAGATAATGGAATTTCTATTGAACATATGCCATCTGGAATTGACACTATGACAATTTTCGTTCATCAGGACGAATTTGCTGAGAGAGAGCAGAAAGTGATTGCGGGAATCCATCGTGCAGTTGAACCGGATTTCCTGGAACTGGAATCAGATCTTGCGCTGATCGCGGTTGTAGGACGCGGTATGCGTGCCACAAGAGGAACTTCCGGAAGAATATTCTCAGCACTGGCACATGCAAATGTTAACGTAAAGATGATCGATCAGGGTTCCAGTGAGCTGAATATTATCATTGGTGTGAGAAATCACGATTTTGATGCAGCAATTAAAGCAATTTATGACATTTTTGTAAATACAAGAATTTAAAGGAGAAACTATGATCATAGATTTTCACACGCATATGTTTCCAGATAAAATTGCTGCAAGAACGATTGATTTCCTGTCAAAGACAGGCGGTGACATGAATCCGTTTACCGATGGAACATGGAAAGGACTAAAAGAATCTACAAAACAGGCAGGTATTGATCATTCTATCGTGCTTCCGATTGCAACCAGACCAGGTCAGTTTCATACAATCAATGAATTTGCAACACATTTTCAGGAAGGGACACTCATTTCTTTTGGAAGTCTGCATCCGGAAAGTGAGAATTATAAAGAAGAACTGAGACAGATTCAGGATATGGGCATGAAAGGAATCAAACTTCATCCGGATTATCAGGATACTTATTTTAACGATATCCGTTATAAGAGAATTATTTCCTATGCTACTGAGCTTGGACTGATAATCAGCGTGCATGCAGGTCAAGATCCGAAGTGTCCGGATAATATACACTGCACGCCGGCCATGGCAGAAGAAGTATTGAATGAAGTGGAACCAGAGAAACTGGTGCTTGCGCACATGGGTGGTAATGAGCTCTGGAGTGAGGTGGAAGAACGGCTGGTTGGAAGAAATGTTTATTTCGATACAGGTGTGATTCTTGACCGTATGCCGCAAGAACAGTTTCTTCGTATGGTACGCGAACACGGTGCAGACAGGATTGTGTTTGGAACTGATTCTCCGTGGGCAGATCAGAAAAAGTTTGTAGAGATTTTGAAGGAAATGCCTTTGGAAGAGGAAGAACGAAATCAGATTTTTGCTGGGACAGCAGTAAAATTACTGGGATTATAATTACACATTAATTGTGAACGGTTCTGCAGTTTTTGATAAGTGATGAAAATTATTTTTGAATTTTTGGAAAAAGACTTGATTTTTGAAAAATCATATGCTAATATATACAGGTATGCCGCACAATGAGGTTTTAAAGTCTTGCAAAATTATTTTGCAGACACCGTAATTGGCGAGTAATGATAATAGGAGGTGCCATATGTACGCAATTATAGCAACAGGTGGTAAACAGTACAAAGTAGCTGAAGGCGATATCATTAAAGTAGAGAAGCTTGGTGTTGAGGCTGGAGAGACTTATACTTTCGACCAGGTGCTCGCAGTAAGCAACGACGGATTAAAGGTTGGTAATCCGACTGTTGAAGGTGCAACAGTTGAAGCTTCTGTAGTTGAGAACGGTAAAGCAAGAAAAGTTATCGTTTACAAGTATAAGAGAAAAACTGGATACCATAAGAAAAACGGTCACAGACAGCAGTACACTGCAGTTAAGATCGAGAAGATTAATGCATAATTAATTTTTGGAGATTATCCATGATTCATGTAGTCATTTATCAAAATGAGAAGGAAGAATGTACAGGATTTCAGACAGAGGGACATGCTGAATATGCAGATCCAGGACAGGATATTGTGTGTGCAGCAGCATCGGTATTGATTATCAATACGATGAATGCAATTGAACTTTATACAGAAGATGCATTTTCTGTATTTTCTGATGAAGAGACAGGCATGATTTCCTGGCATCTGGAAGGTAATCCTTCTAAAGAAGCCGGACTTCTTCTGAACACGATGATTCTCGGACTCAAAGGAATGGCTGATGACGAGAACTACGAAGAATATATTGATTTAACTTTCGAGGAGGTGTAACAACCATGATGAACTTAAATCTTCAGTTTTTTGCTCATAAAAAAGGAGTTGGTTCTACAAAGAACGGTAGAGATTCCGAGTCTAAGAGACTTGGTGCTAAGAGAGCTGACGGACAGTTTGTAAAAGCTGGTAATATCCTTTACAGACAGCGTGGAACAAAGATTCACCCAGGTCTTAACGTAGGACGTGGCGGAGATGATACATTATTCGCTCTCGTTGATGGCGTTGTAAGATTTGAAAGAAAAGGAAGAGATAAGAAACAGGTTTCTATCTATCCAGTAGCATAATTAAGAATGAGCAAAAGATGCTGCAATATAACTGATGCTAGTTGTTAGTTATGTGCAGCATCTTTTTTCTTTATCATAAAACAGCATTTTATTATAAAAAAGGAGAAAGAACATGTTTGCAGACAGAGCGACAATATCGATCAGATCCGGAAAAGGTGGCGATGGACACGTCAGTTTCCGAAGAGAATTATATGTTCCCAACGGCGGACCGGACGGCGGTGACGGTGGTCGTGGCGGAGATGTAATCTTTGAAGTAGACGAAGGATTGAATACTCTTCAGGATTACAGACACCGCAGAAAATATGCAGCGAAAGACGGTGAACCAGGCGGAAAGAAGAGATGCCATGGTAAAGACGCTGATGATATCGTATTGAAAGTTCCTGAAGGGACTGTCATCAAAGAGGCTGAGTCAGGCAAGGTCATTGCCGATATGTCTGGAGACAACAGACGTCAGGTCATCTTAAAAGGTGGAAAAGGAGGCCTTGGAAATCAGCATTTTGCGACAGCGACTATGCAGATTCCGAAGTATGCACAGCCTGGACAGCCGGCAAAAGAGCTGATGGTAAAACTTGAGCTTAAGGTAATCGCTGACGTTGGACTGGTAGGTTTCCCGAATGTCGGAAAATCTACACTTCTTTCCAGAGTAACCAATGCACAGCCGAAAATTGCAAATTATCACTTTACAACACTCAATCCGAACCTTGGAGTTGTTGATCTTGAAGGCGCCAATGGATTTGTTATCGCAGATATTCCGGGACTTATTGAGGGAGCATCTGAAGGTATCGGACTTGGACATGAGTTTTTGAGACATATTGAGCGTACAAAGATGATGATTCATGTTGTAGATGCAGCAGGAAGTGAAGGGCGTGATCCAGTGGATGATATTCATAAGATCAATGCAGAACTACATGCATACAATGCAGAGATTGCAAGCCGTCCACAAGTCATTGCAGCGAATAAAATAGACCTGATTTACGATGATGGTGAGTCAGAAAATCCGGTAGAACGTTTGAAAAAAGAATTTGAACCACAGGGAATCAAAGTATTTCCAATTTCTGGTGTTACAGGAGCAGGAATCAAAGAGCTTCTTTATTATGTTTCTACTGAGATTGAGAAGCTGGATGTTGCGCCGATTATCTTCGAGCCTGAGTACTTCCCAGATGAAGAACTTATTAATCTGGATCTTCCATATACAGTTGAGAAAGAAGACGATATGTATATAGTAGAAGGACCAAAGATTGAGAAGATGCTTGGTTACACGAACCTGGATTCGGAAAAAGGATTTGCGTTCTTCCAGAAGTTCTTAAAGGATACAGGAATCCTGGAGCAGCTTGAAGAACTTGGAATAGAAGAAGGAGATACTGTGAAAATGTATGGCCTTCAGTTCGATTATTACAAATAAAATAGAAAGGAAATTAAAATCACGTTATGACAACGAAGCAGAGAGCATATTTAAAGGGTCTGGCTATGACTATGGATCCAATCTTTCAGATTGGAAAAAGCAGTATGACACCAGAATTTACAAAAGCAATCGCTGAGGCACTGGAAGCAAGAGAACTGATTAAGATTAGTGTTCTGAAGAACTGTGCAGACGATCCAAAAGAATTGGCAAGTATGCTGGCAGAGCGTACACATTCTCAGGTTGTTCAGGTGATCGGCAAAAAAATTGTTCTTTATAAAGAAGGAAAAGATAAGAATAAGAAGATTGTCCTTCCGTAAATGATATCAGAAGAAGCAGTAACAAAAAAATGTATGGTATCAGTGAGGTGATATCTATGAAGATAGGAATTATGGGAGGTACATTTGATCCGATCCACAATGGACATTTACATCTTGCCCGGACTGCACTTACGCAGTTCGATCTGGATCAGATCTGGTTTATGCCAAATGGAATGCCTCCGCATAAAAAACAGTCTTCTATTGAGTCAGATATTCATGAAAGAATTGCCATGACCCGGATTGCAATAAAAGCTAATAAGCAGTTTTATCTGCAGGAATATGAAGCAAAGCGGGAAAAAGTATCTTACTCCTATAAAACGATGGAACATTTTCGGAAAAAGTATCCGGACGATGAATTTTATTTTATCATAGGAGCAGATTCCCTTTTCTCAATCGAAACATGGAAACACCCGGAAAGGCTTTTTAAGGCATGTATTATTCTTGCAGCGTGCAGAGATGAGGCGGCGACCAAAGAGTCCTTAAATGGACAGATACAGATGCTTAAAGGAAAATATGGAGCATATATAAAGTTCCTTGCAATGCCTTTAGAACACGTATCGTCTCATGAAATCAGAAAACTTATAGAATCAGGAGAACCTGTGTCAGAATACATTCCGGCAGAAGTCGAAGCTTACATCAGAAAGGAAGGACTGTATGGATCAGGAAATCGAAAAAATCAGTAAAAAATTAATGAAAGAACTGGATGGAGACCGCTATCGCCATACACAGGGGGTAATGTATACTTCAGCAGCACTGGCAATGCGTTATGGCGCAGATTTGAAAAAGGCCTTACTTGCCGGACTTTTACATGATTGCGCAAAATGCATTCCAGGACATACAAAGATAAAAATGTGCGAAAAATACAATCTGGAGATTTCAGAAATCGAACGAAAGAATCCAAGTCTCTTGCATGCAAAATTAGGTGCTTATCTGGCGAAAGATAAGTATGATATAGAAGATGAAGAGATTCTTATGGCAATTCGTTCTCATACGACAGGACGTCCGGGAATGAGTCTTTTAGAAAAGATTGTATATATTGCAGATTATATGGAGCCGGGGCGCAAAGAGCTGCCCAATATGATGGATGTGAGACATTTGGCATTTGAAGATATTGATAAGTGTCTGTATCGTATTTTGCGAGATTCCCTGGTGTATCTGAAAGCGCAGGACATGCCAATTGATCAGACAACCGAAGAGACTTATCAATATTACAATGAACTTTATTCCAAACATTAATAATTAATAGCAGATATGCGATGGGCGATGGCGTCCACGATAGGTGGCGGACAACAAAATCACTCGCATTCCTGCGAATTTAAAATAACAGGAGGAGACAGAATGAATCAGGCACTGGAAATGGCACGCGTAGCATATCAGGCACTGGATGAGAAAAAGGGTGAAGATATTCGTGTGATTGATATATCTGGGATATCTGTCATTGGAGATTATTTTGTTATAACAAACGGAACCAGTGACAGTCAGGTACGTGCACTTGTTGACAATGTAGAAGAGAAGATGCATAAAGCCGGATATGAGTTGAAAGAGCAGGAAGGTAATAACAGCGGTACATGGGTACTTCTGGATTACGGTGATATCATCATTCATATTTTTGACAGAGAAAATCGTCCATTCTATAATCTAGAGAGAATCTGGAGTGATGGAAAAGACGTTGAGATGAACGAATTATCTTAATAAATGAATTTAGATACAACAGAAGAGTGGAATATACAAAAACGGTGTGGCGCAGGTCATACCGTTTTTATAATAAAGATACCAGGGTTCCAATATGAGCATAAAAGTGGAGTGAAAGCAGGATGTGAAAATGAAATCCTATGAGTTACTATGGAAAAGCACTTGTGCAATGAAATACACAAGTGCTGAAGCCGTACTAAAAATATGAAAATTATTTAAAGAATCTAAATACACCAATCACCTTGCCAAGAATCTGGCAGTCTCTTACGATGATCGGATCCATAAAGTCGTTCTCCGGTTGAAGTCTGATAAATCCCTCTTCTTTATAAAAAGTCTTTACAGTTGCACCATCATCGATCAATGCAACAACCATATCTCCGTTATCTGCTGTCTGCTGTTGTTCTACCAGTACCATATCCCCGTTAAGAATACCGGCATTGACCATACTCTCACCGCAAACAGTCAGCATGAAGGTCTGATTATTCGGCATGAATTCCATCGGAATAGGAAAGTAGTTTTCGATATTCTGCTGTGCCAGAAGAGGTTCTCCGGCTGCTACACGACCGATTAGCGGAACATTGACCATCTCACGTCTGTTAAAATTAAAAGACTCATCTAAAATCTCAATTGCCCTCGGTTTTGTCGGGTCACGCTTAATATATCCATTCTTCTCCAATGTCTCAAGATGAGAATGGACAGAAGAAGTAGATTTTAGATGAACAGCTTCACATATGTCACGTACTGCAGGTGGAAATCCACGTTCCAGTATCTGTGATTTGATATAATCTAAAATCTCTTGTTGTTTTGGAGTAATCTTACCCTGTGCCATAATTATAATAACCTCCCGTATATTCACACCAGCTCTTTTAGATAGTTATAGTTTAGCAGTATATGACAGAGCAATAAGCCCTTTTGTAAAACTATATAAGAACTGTACAAAATTGTTTCATTAACGTTCGTTGGCTTGATATAGAGCCTCTAATTTGATGGTTATATTTTATCACAGGGCATATTAAAAAGCAAACAAATGTTTAGAAAATATGTTCGGATTTTTATAAAAAGATATTGACATCCAAACAACTGTTCGATATAATATAATCACGAACAAAAGTTCGAGAACATTCATTCGATACTACAAAAAGATATAGTTACAATTTAGAATTTCATGTTAGGGAATCAAAAAAGAGGAGTGTAAAAGTTATGAGAATGGGTAACGAATATGCAGTAGAAAGAACAATGGGAAGAACAGAATCAGGAAAGTGTCAATCGAAAACGCATAAGACATACAGAGACACATTAACACTTTGGATTGTAGCATTTATTATGATTGCTGGATTAAGTATTGCACTTGGAAGCAATCTGGTATCCGCCCACGATAAGAGTGAACAGCCAGAACAGAAATTTTACAAGAGCATTGAGATCAAAGAAGGTGATACGTTATGGGGAATCGCTAAAGAATACAGAGGTGATGACTACGATTCTATTTATGACTATATTGATGAAGTAATGTCTATTAATGGACTTACATCAGATCAGATCCACGCAGGACAATACCTTACAGTAGCTTATTATGACACACAGGCAAGATAATTAGTCTGTTGTGTAAATAATATAGCGTTTAAGATATATTTTATTACTCAGATATATAAGAATGTTATTCTCTTATATATAAACACTCACCCATGGACAGGGCATAAGATTAGAGATAGTTTTATGCCCTGTCTTTATACTAAGAAGAGAATTGACAATAGAATTACAAGAAGTTATCATAAATATATTAGACGTAAATAAAATAGTTAATTTCATTATAGGGAGGCATAGACGTGAGTGAAAAATTGAAATTTAGTTTGCTGATATGTTTTTTCTTTTTATTAATGATAATTTCAATATGTCTTATTATAAAACGTTGGAATCGATATAGTACATTTTCAAACGGAACATATAAAAATGCAGGGCAAAAATTAATTTTCGAAATTTTCTTTTCGAAGGAGGAAGCAATACAAAGATTATATAGTCCTGCTGAAAGTGATACTTTGGATTATGAATTTTGGAACGATAATGGAGAGTATTATATAAAAGTAAAAGGTATTAAACGTTTTCAGCAAATGAACGGAGTTTTAACGGCTGCTTTTAAAGTGGATATTATACAACAGAACGGTAAGAATTATATGGTTGTAGACCACATTAATAATATGCAACTTTTATATTCGGCTGGATACGAAGCAGAATTATTTGAATTTATGACTAAAAAACTAAACTGTGTTCCTGTTTCAGAAGAAATTATAAAAGTAGATTGTTATAATTAATTTTAGATTTAGATTTTTTAGCAATATAACATATATATATATAGGAGGAACCAAATGGAATATTTAACATTTGTGGAAGAATTAAAAAAACATATACTAAAGAATGAAAAATGGAACATTTCCGAAGAAAATTATAAATTTTATCCCGACGGATATAACGCTGAAAGTGATATCGAAAAAGAGTTTATACGAAATACAAATGTAAAATATAATCGTGTGGAATCGGACACGTTAATCGGTGACTTTCTTAATTTAACTGTAACATTAGAGGGCAGGACAGATACTTATTGCCGATTCTCTGTCAAAGAGTTATATAATGAATATCAGGAATATGGCTGGGAGAGAGTTGATTTTATTATCAGTGAAAATATTAAGCTGGCATCATTTTACAGTCCGGATGAGATTATGAAGAATATTACAGATTATGAGTTTATTCGTAATCGTCTGATTGTTCGGCCAATAAATTTTACCGATAATAAATATGAATTAAAGGATTGTGTATACAAGAAGATTGGTGATATTGCACTTGTATTATATGTATTGCTTTATGACGATGAGAAAATGGGATTAGGCACTGTGAAAGCCCAAAAAGCATTTATTGATAAGTGGGAGAAGGATTATGGGGAGATATGGGAAGATGCATTACGGAATACGAATGTCTGGGCACCGCCGCGTATGTACATGCGTGCAGAAGATTTAATTGATCCACCATATACTCAGGGAGCGTTTATGGCATTTGGATATAAGTTTGAAAAGATAAATCCGTTATTTGCACCGACAATTACGACAGTGAAAAAGAAAAATGGAGCAATTGCAATGTTTTATCCTGGAGTATTAGAGAAACTGGCAGAAATTTGTGGCGGAAGTTATTATGTATCATTTACAAGTATTCACGATGTACGAATTCACCCTGTATCAACAGTGCAGCCGAGACGGATTCTTCGCTCTTTAAAAGATGTAAATAAAATGTTTAATCAAGCGAGTGATATTCTGAGCCGTCAAATATTTGTTTATGATAACGAGAAGAAAGAATTAAAACCTATGGAAATGTAACTTTGAAATATTTTCAGTTGGCAATCCACCTGTAAATGTTCCAATGTTAATTAGATAATATAAATAAAAGGGAGGTCCTAGTTATGCCATTACCAAAAGAACAACATAAATATACAGTTGATGATATTTTGGCTTTACCAGATGGTCAGCGTGCAGAATTAATAGACGGACAGATTTATGATATGGGAACACCGACAAAAACACATCAAGATATACTTGGATATTTATTTTTTAGTGTACAGAGCCATATCATGAATAATAAAGGTTCTTGTCAGGCAATGTTGGCACCATTTTCCATTTTTTTGAATAACGATGATAGAAATTATGTCGAACCGGATTTATCTGTAATATGCAATCCATCAATTCTTGATGAAAAAGGGTGTCATGGAGCACCGGATTGGATAATTGAAATTGTATCTCCAAGTAGTGAACGGATGGATTATGTTGTAAAAACATTCAAATATCGGACTGCTGGAGTTCGAGAGTATTGGGTTATAGACAAAACCTTGCAAAAAGTAACAGTTTTTGATTTTGAAAATGACAATATGTTTGAATATGATTTTACACAGAAAATTCCCGTTTTGATTTATGATGGCGAATTGGAAATTGATTTATCCAGATTTATTTAGCTATGATTTAGGAGGCTAAAGTTCATTCTAGTGTTATTTATATATATATTCACATTAGTAAAATCAATCTATACGACAAACACCGATTTTTCCAAAAGATATAGATATGAAGATGAAGTTATGGTATAATTTACGTAGATTTTTATATGAAATAAAGGATGTTCCAATATTCAAAAGATCATATAGATACATAACGGTAATTAATACGAGGGGAAAATATTATGGCAGACAAAACAATAACTAAATCATCAACTATGACCAGCGATTATTACAAGCAGACACAGATAGATCAGACACTGAGACTTAGAGAAGTCTTAAAGACTTTGCCGCCATTCGCGAAGGATTATTTCCGGGCTATGGAGCCCAAATCGTCTGCAAAGACGAGAATCAATTATGCATATGATATCCGGGTGTTCTTTCATTTTTTATTAGAAAATAATCCGATTTACAAGAATTATACGATGGATCAGTTCCGGGTTCAGGATCTGGAGCGTATTGAGCCTGTTGATATTGAAGAATATATGGAATATCTGAAGGTTTATAAGCGTGAGGACAACGAAATGATTACCAACGGTGAACGTGGGTTAAAACGTAAAATGTCAGCGCTTAGAAGCTTTTATTCGTATTACTTTAAGCATCAGTACATTGCCACGAATCCGACGCTTTTAGTAGATATGCCAAAGCTTCATGACAAGGCGATTATACGTTTGGATATTGATGAGGTGGCAATGCTTTTGGATTATGTGGAATCTGCAGGTGAACATCTGACTGGACAGGCACTTGCATATTATCAGAAAACAAAGAATCGTGATCTGGCGATTCTTACACTTCTTCTCGGTACTGGAATCCGTGTTTCAGAGTGTGTAGGTTTAAATCTTACAGATGTAGATTTTAAGAATAATGGAATTACGGTTACGCGAAAAGGCGGAAGCCAGATGGTTGTTTATTTTGGTGATGAGGTTGCGGATGCACTTGAGAATTACATTGAAGCTGACAGGAAAGTCATTACTCCCCTCTCCGGCCATGAAGAAGCCTTATTTTTGTCAACGCAAAGAAAGCGTATGGGGGTTCAGGCAATTGAGAATATGGTGAAGAAATATGCACGTCAGGTAACTCCGAATAAAAAAATCACACCTCATAAGCTTCGTAGTACCTATGGCACGTCGTTGTATAAGGAAACGGGTGATATTTATCTTGTGGCAGATGTCCTGGGGCATAAAGATGTTAATACGACCAAAAAACATTATGCAGCTATTGATGAAGACAGACGCCGTATGGCGGCGTCTGCGGTGAAATTACGTGAATAGTTATAAAATATATCTCTTATAGATATATCTAAAAACAGCATTATTCTGCATGGTCTTGGATGTATTGAGCGTATAAAAGTCCGGATTCCAGTTGCACTTTTACCAAATTCTGAATTGGAATCACAGAATAAGGAATTTGTCTTTCCATTTCGTCCAAATTATCGGTCTCGCGCTTAGAAAGATGTTCCTGGGCTTCTTTCAGTTCTGCAATCTGGCTGAATGAAAGTCCGGCATTTATTGCCAGTTCTTCCTCGCAGGCACGTCTGCAGAGAACAATGGACAGAGTTGAATAAAATTTCATTGTATTAAGACTATCGAATACCTGACTGTTAGTTGCAAATGTGTCATACACATCGCTGTTGTTCAGCTCATTTAGATTAGCCTGAACAGATTTAGACATTTCCAGTCTTTCTTTTACTGCAAGATAGAACTGATTACTGTCTGAAAATATATTTTTCAGTTTATCATAAACAGGTCTGATATAATTAAGATTATTTAAATAAGTAGTATAACCAGATATTAACATATCTTTTCTCTTTAAATCAGAAAGCGATGTGTCAGATACGGTTGCATTACTGAAGTAAGGAACCTCAGAGACAAGGATTCGTACCTGTGGATTATATTTTTGTGCATATTCGAAACTGCACGCACCGCCTTTCATATATGATTCAGCATTATGTCCCGGAAGATGTTTTTCCATGTAGTCATAGTTATCTTGGAATCCAGTCATTTGAAAAATAGCATTGTCGAATATCTTACAGTAAGGGGCTTCTGGTTCGCCGAGACTAAGCGGAATATTTTGCCTTGCAGTAGCATTTTGTAAAGAAGTAAATAAGTTTTTATCTCCGTCTGTAATATACCAGTAAGCACCGCCAAATCCACTGTTATGAAGCGAATAGATAAAATCAGGTCGGACTTCCTGAATTAAATTCATAATACACTGTGTTTCAGGTGTTGGCTGATTAAAAATATATTTTTTGTAATGGACAGGAAAAGACCATTCTACCTGCTGGTCAAAGGCAGGACGGAAAAAATTACGCTGATAGTTTGTAATTGTATAAGGCCCTTTTAACCAACCATTATTTTTTTCGAGACCATCAATGTCTGAAGATTTGATAATATACCATGTAAAATCTAATTCGTGCAGCAAGTCCTGTTTTGTAACAAGGATGGTACATAAAGCATCAAGCATCATAGAGCCGACAGGTTCATTTGGATGCGGTGTTCCGTAACAAACAGCTGTTTTGGAACCATTTCCTATTTTCAGGCAGTAAATAGGTTTTTCAAGTTTGGAATAGCCAAGTTTTTTTATTGTTACCATATCTGGATACTGCCTGGCAAGATGGAAGGAATGCTCATTCAGTTCATCTGCGTTATAAAATTCATGATATTCCGGTACACAGTTTAAAATACTTTCAATGTTAAGATTCAATACTCTTCTCTCCTTTCTGACATAATAGATGACAATATGCAAAATGATTATCTGTAATTTGTGTTTTATCAGGATATGTCTCCTGGCAGATACATTTTGCGGCATAACAGCGTTTACAAAAATAACAGCCTGGTCCCGGATTGATTGGAGAAGGGATTTCTCCTTTAATTTTTATTCGTTTTACCGGGGGGTCTAAGTCTATTGTCATACAATTAGAAATCAAAGCTTTTGTATATGGATGTTTCGGATTCGATAAAAGTTCCTCAGTACTCCCCTCTTCGACAATTCGACCAAGGTACATGACTGCAATACGGTCAGCTACATATCTCACAACAGAAATATCATGGCTGATAAATATAATGGATGTCTGATATTTTTCTTTTAAGTCCAAGATCATATTAATAACATCTGCACGTACAGAAACATCCAGCATGGAAACAGGCTCATCGACAACAAGGAAAGTCGGATTCAGCAACATACTACGCAAAATAGAAATACGTTGTAACTGCCCTCCGGACAGCTCATGAGGATAACGCGGCAGAAAATCCTGTGCCGGTCTTAAGCCTCCTTCTTCCAGGATTGCTATTACTTTTTGCAGCTGTTCATCATGTGACAGATCAGAAGCATATAATTGAAGAGGACGTATCATAATTTTCTCGATTGTTTCTGTCTGTAAAAATGTATCAAAGGGATTCTGAAATACCATCTGAACTGTCTTACGGAATTCCGCTGGATGTTTCTGTAACATTGCCTGCACTGGGGTTCCACGGAAAAGGATTTCACCGTCTGTAGGCGGCTCAAGGTTTACGAGCAATTTCCCTAAAGTGGATTTGCCACACCCTGATTCACCGATGATTCCGATAATTTCGCCTTTATATACCGATAAATCAATCCCTCCGACAGCTTCAAGATTCTCTTTTTTTCCGAAAAAATGAGAATTAGTTTTTGCTTTATAAAATTTCTTTAGATTTTTAACTTCCAGAATCAGCTCATCATGTTCTGCTATATGATTATTCATTGCTATTTTCTCCGTATTTATGACATGAAACTCTGTGAGTGTCATTTAATGTATAGGTTTTGGGACGTGTCTGAAAACATTTTTCTGTGGCATACGAACAGCGGGGAGCAAAAATACATCCGGGGTGTTCCCTGGACAGATCCGGCAAGGAACCAGGAATAGACTTAAGCTGCTCTTTTTTTCCATACAATGACGGAAAGGAATGAATCAGTCCTTCTGTGTACGGATGCATTGGTTTTCGAAGGATATCATTGGTATTCCCATATTCTACCAGCCGTCCGGCATACATAACAAGTATTTTCTTACAGGACGATGCCACCACGGAAAGATCATGCGTAATCATAATCCGTGTAATAGAAAACTGCTTTTCCAGTTCCAGAAGCTCGTCAATAATCTGTCCTTGTGTAATGACATCCAGTGCAGTGGTCGCCTCATCCATAATAAGTAATGAAGGGTGAAACATAAGGCTGAGTGCAATATTTAAACGTTGCTGCATGCCGCCGGACAATTCAAAAGGATACATATTATATATGTGTGGGCTTAAGTTTACTATTTCAAACAGATTAGATATGGTATCCTTCATTTCTTTCCTAGATGCAGAAGAATTATGAACCGAATAAATGTCTTCAAATTGTGTTCCTATTTTATGTATCTGGCTCAGACTGTTCATGGATTTTTGAAATACGACCGCAATTTCTTTCCAGCGAAGATCCCGGAGTTGTTTTTCGTCACAAGATAATAAATCTGTTTTATCAAAACAGGCCTGACCAGATATGGAAGCTGTATTTGGAGATAATAATCTTAAGAAAGCATGGATCATCGTTGATTTTCCGGAACCAGATTCTCCGATGATGCCCAGACTGTCACCGGCGGACAGTTCAAAGGATACGTCGTCAATAGCATGAACCTTTTTCCCTTTCTTTCCGTTGTAAGTTACATTTAAATTTTTAACGCTAAACTTTTCCATTAGTTGTTCCTTTCCTGAAGTTTTGGATTTATAGCATAGTTCAGACCATCACCGATCATGTAAAATACAATTACCACAAGCATGATCGCAATACCTGAAAATAAAGAAATCCACCATCCATTTACAAGATAAGGTTTTCCATTCATGATCATTTGTCCCCAGCTGGAAGAATTCGGATCGCCTAGTCCGAGAAAACTAAGTCCCGCTTCTGTAATAATTGCCTGGGCAACATTCATGGTTGTATTGGCAATAACAGGATAAATACCATTTGGAACGATATAATGAAAAAGTATTTTAAAATTACTCTCTCCGAGCACTTTTGCACTTTTAATAAAGGTGCGTTCTTTTAAGGTCATGACCTGTGCACGCATCATTCGGGCATTGCTTGGCCATGAAGTAAGTGCAATGATTAGCATGGTATGAAACATACTGCTGCCGAATATAGCCACTACAATCAGTATCAGGAAAAATGAAGGAATCATCAGAAAAATATTTGTAATCTCTGTAAAAATTTTATCAACAATACCGCCATAATATCCGGACAGACCACCAAATATAACACCAATAATTCCGGACAAAATTGCCGCAACAATCCCGATTTTCAGTGATACTCTCCCACCGTACAAAATCTGGCTCCACACGTCTTCTCCCATATTTGTTGTTCCAAGGAAATGTCCTTTAGTCAATGGAGGAACTAACAGATCATCGCTTAAATGTGTCGGAGAATATGAAGTTAAAAATGGTGCGGCACAGACCAGAAGTACAATGATAAATAACAAAATTAATCCCAACAGCAGTTTAGGACTAGAAAGGATATAAGTTTTTAATTTGGAAAAAATCTTTTTTAGTTTCATTTTTATACTCCTGTTTAATCATAGTGAATGCGTGGATCTAATTTTGCATAAATCAAATCTACAAGTATCATGAAAACAGCAACAGAGACTGCAATGATCAGATAAGTGCCCATCAGTACATTATAGTCACGTTTGGAAATTGCTGTGTACATTAAAATGCCAATGCCCTGCCAGGAGAAAACGGTCTCAACAAGGGTAGAGCCTGCGACAATGTATGCAAGATTGATACCAAATAAAGTGATTACCGGAAGAATTGCATTTTTCAGTACATACTTTGTAAATATTTTCTGTTCACTCATACCGGTAACCCGAAACGTAGTGACGTAGTCATCAGTCATAACCTGAATTACAGAAGATTTTGTGATTCGGAAATATCCTGGAATCTGAACAATCACCAGAGTTGTTACGGGTAGAATCAGATGTTTCCCAAGATCAATGTATTTAGCCAATCCGGTATAGTTCTCTCTTAAGGTATACATGCCCTGAGTAGGTAGCCATCCAAGATGCGATGCGAACACAAAAATAAGCATCATACCAAGCCAGAAAGACGGCATGGCATTTGCAACATATGTTCCGGCTGAAAGTACTTTGTCCTGCCATCTATTTTCTTTTTTGCCGGCGGCCAGCCCCAAAAGTGTTCCTATAACAAAAGCCAAAATGGCACTCGTTCCGGAAAGAAGTAAGGATGCGCCCATTCGTTCTGCAATCAGGGAAGTTACAGGCTGATTGGAATAATAAGATTCTCCCAGGTCCCCCTGAACTAATCGGTAAATGTAGGTGAAGAACTGGGTAATAAGAGGCTTGTCCAAGTTATATTTTGCCCGAATTGCCATTTTGAATTCTTCACTCGGATTATCAAAACCTGCCATAATATTGACAGGATCTCCAGGTGCCAGCTTAATAATAAAGAAATTAAGAGCAACAACAAAAAGTACAACAATAAAAGCAGTGTAAATACGTTTTAGAATAAATTTTTTCAATGTTTTATTCCTTTCAAAAACAGGAAGCATATCAAAATATACTCCCTGTTGATTTTAAGTTGTTTCTGTTTTTAGATTATGAAAAGTTTTAATTAATCTTAACTTTGCAGAAGTTAAATGGTGCAATATCATTTATAGATGTATCAACAAATGGAATTCCGCTGATATTGGATGGGCAAGCATAGTATCCGGCATATTCTACAAGTGGTACAAGTGGAAGATCTTCAGATAAGATCTGCTGAACTTCTTTGTAAAGATTTCCACGATCTGTCTGATCTGTTAATACTCTTGCCTGAGATAAAAGATCATCTACTTTCGTGTTGGAGTACTGAGATACATTCATAGCTCCACCTGTTCCGACACGTTTTGTAAGGTTATCCGGATCAGGTCCCTGGAATCCAGCAAGCATACATAAGTCATAGTTTCCGCTGGAAACCTTTTCGCCCCATGCGCCCTCTTCCAGCGCCTCGATTGTAACATCAATACCGATTTCCTTTAATTGAGCTTTGATAACTTTTGCGCAATCTTCGTAGTTACCATAGTTAAATACTTCAAGACCTAAATGCATGTAGTATCCGTCAGAGTCTTTTGTATAACCGGCATCCTCTAATAATTTAATTGCTCCGTCTACATCTGTATCTCCGATATCAGCTTTGTCATCGTAAGCCCACTTTAAGAATGGAGGATAGAATCCATATGCAACTTTCTGTAATCCATCAGTTCCTTTTTTAGAAATCTCCTCACGGTTGATTCCTTTTGCGATTGCCTGGCGAACAGCAAGACTTTTTGTGTTATCGCCGTTCATATTGAAGCACATCTGGTAACGACGTCCGGCTGAAAGGCATCCTACACCGTAATCAGAATTGTCTTCAAGTTCTTTTACGTGTGAAGAAGGAACGTTCTGAAGGTAATCAATCTCACCGTTCATAAAAGATTCATAAGCTGTATCTGCATCAGATACGATAGTATAAACGACCTTATCAATGGAAGGTGCTCCTCCAAAATAGTCATCATTCTTTTCAAGTGTGATGCTTGAACCGCTTTTAGCTTCAACAAATTTGAAAGGACCTGTTCCAACAGGAGCGCTTGTTGCAGCTTCAATTGTTGTCCAGTCTTCATCTGTATCATATAAGTGCTGCGGAAGGATGCAGTTTCCGTACCATGCAAGGTTAGAAACAAAAGTTGCATTTGCTTCTTTTAATTTGATTACGATTGTATCATCATCTGGACAGTCCATAGAATCAATTGCTGATAAAGCTGATGCAAGGAAACCTTCAGATGAAATGATTTTTTCATAAGTGAATTTTACATCAGCGGATGAAAAATCTTCTCCGTCATGCCATTTTACACCTTTGTGTAAATGGAATGTATAAGTGAGCCCGTCATCGGAAACATCCCATGACTCTGCAAGATCAGGAATAATCTCCTCATTGTTGTTCATAGTCACAAGTCCGTTGAACACGCACTGTGCTAACTGAGTTGTAGAATCGTCCAGGCTTGCATCCGGGTTGTAGCTGCTTGGCTGGCTGCCAAGGCTGACTACTAAAGTGTTATCACTGGAAGCAGAAGTGCTGGTCTTAGAATCATCAGATGTTGATGAACCAGATGATTTGCTGCAGGCAACGCATGAAAATACCATTACGGTTGCCAAAAGAATACTAATAAGTTTCTTTTTCATAATGTTCTCCTCTCTTGTAAATGTTGTCAATAAAAAACAATTCATCTAATTGTAGAATAATTTTAGTAATATGTCTAATTGATTATGATAATATGGGGGGGTAATATTGAAAAAAATTATGAGTAAAATACATGAAATTGATGTACAATAGATGTATGACAAAATAGGAGTAAATATATGACAAAAGAAGAATTGTACAAAAAGATAGAGAATCAAAAGAAAGAGTTAAGCGCACAGGAAAGGAATATGTTATATATGCAGGGAAAGGAAGTGGATTGCCTGCCTTACAGTTTACTCTCTCATGAAGCACTGGCAGATATATGGGGGTTTACAGTAGAAGAATTAAGACATTCCTTTGAGGCAAAGTGTGCACTTTTGGAACGGAAAAGAGACCTGTATGACGAAGTTGGAATTAGTGGTGCGCTTGGACTGAGAGGTCTTTCAGAAGCATTAGGTTCAAAGCTTATATACCCAGAAAATTCAGAAGAGATAGTCGTTGATCCAATATTAATGAACTATGAAAAACTAGACTTGTTGGAAGAATTTGAAGTCAGAAAGAATGAGGTTTTAATGAAAAAGATGGAGGAAATACATCGGTTAATAGATTATTTTCCAGACATGCCTGCCTTTGGAGGCGTTGCCGGACCAATGTCTACTGCTATCTCACTCCGACCAATTGAACTCGTATTGAGAGATATGAAAAAAAGGCCGGAACAATTACATCGCTTGCTAGAGTTCTGTGTATCTGCCAGTTTAAAGTGGGTGAAAACCTTAAATGAGGAATTCAGCATTACATCCGTTTCGATTGCAGATCCAGCCACTACAACAGATATACTTGGGTACAATTATTACAGGGAATTTTCATATCCTTATATTAAAAAATTGTTTGATGGAATTATGAAAATTACCAATCAGGTTCCGTCATTACATATATGTGGACATAGCAAAAAAATACTAAAAGATTTGGCAGATATTGGGTTTAATAATTTCAGCTTGGATAATTGCGAAAGTCTGGAAGAAATAAAGAATTTGGTCGGAAACAGAATGCTTCTGGGAGGGAATATTGATCCGGTTGATATTATGCGAAATGGAACGATTGATGATGTTATAGAAGCAACAAAACAGGTGATTTATTATGGCTCTGACAATCCGTGTGGATATATAGTTATGCCCGGATGCCAGGTTCCTATTGGAACTCCTCTTGAAAATATTGATGCACTGCGCTATGCGGTCAGAGAATACAGCAAAGGTGCTGTGAAAGGAAAACGTATTAATCCATTTCAATAATAAGAAAGCTGATAATTAAGACAGCCACACCAGATAACCAGTGTGGCTTTTTCTTTAATAAATCTTTTTATTAATTTTCTGATTATCTTTGATTTCAATCAGTTTAAGAATAGCGTCAACAGTACCTTCAATGCCGAGTTTGGAACTATCCAGACAGAACTGATAGCTGTTTGCATCTCCCCAGCGTTTGTTTGTATAATAATTATAATAGCTGCTACGCTGTTTATCTGTCTTACGGATCATATCTTTTGCCTTTGCATCTGTCAGATCAAAATCACGTGCGATACGGCGGATACGGGCATCCATATCTGCATGAATAAATACGCTTAAAAGCTCAGGATTATCTTCTAATGCATAATCTGCACATCTTCCGACAAGAACACAAGGTCCGTCTTTTGCAATCTTTTTTATCGCATCAAATTGTGCAAGAAAAACCTTATGATTTAATGGCATATCCGTATAACTTCCGGATGAATAACCAAAGGAATATGTATCCATTACCAGAGAATACAGAAAGCTGTTTGTTGGTTTTTCATCATGGCTTTCAAAAATCTCCTGGCATATTCCGCTTTCTTTTGCTGCAAGATCCAGCATATCTTTGTCGTAACATTTAATACCTAATTTTTCAGCTAATTTATGACCTATCTCGCATCCTCCACTACCAAATTCACGTCCGATTGTAATAATTGTATTTGTCATATTTATCACGCTCCTTTAAATATATAGACATTATACTATAAATTGCGCGAAATGTATAGAAAATTTAATCTAATTTCTCTAATAAATTCAAAAAATAATCAGGTAAAGGAGCGTTTACTTCAATATATTCATTAGTACGTGGGTGGATAAATCCAAGTGTTCTAGCATGCAGGGTCTGCCCTACGAGCTTGGAAAATGGACATTTTTTGGGGCCATATACCTGATCACCGAGAAGTGGGTGTCCAATACTTGCCATGTGTACGCGAATTTGATGTGTACGCCCGGTTTCAAGCTTACATTGGATATAAGTGTAGTCGCCAAAGCGTTTCAGCACTTTGTAATGGGTAATGGCATTTCTTGCATTTTTAGCATGGATGCTCATTTTCTTACGATCTGTTGGATGACGTCCGATAGGCGCATTTACAGTTCCTTCTTCTTCTTTGATATTTCCATGTACAATGGCTTCGTAAATTCGATTAATAGAGTGTTCTTTTAATTGCACAGCAAGGCTCTGGTGAGCCATGTCATTTTTACAGATGATCAGAGAACCGGTTGTATCCATATCAATGCGGTGTACGATTCCGGGACGGGAAGTGCCGTTGATACCGGAGAGCTCATTACCACAATGATACATTAAAGCATTGACCAATGTTCCACTGTAATGCCCAGGGGCAGGATGGACTACCATTTGTTTTGGCTTATTGACGACAATTACATCTTCATCTTCATATAAAATGTCCAGAGGAATGTTTTCTGGCTCGATATCGGGTTCTTTTGCCTCTGGGATACATACTTCTACCCTGTCACCTAAAACAAGCCTGTAATTGGCTTTTACAGGCTTGTTGTTGACTTTAATATATTGTTCTTTAATTAATTTTTGAAGATATGATCTAGATCGTTCCGGCATCTCCTCAGCAAGATAACGGTCAATACGGTCTCCTTCTTCATTTTCAACTGTGAAATATTCTGTCAAGGTCTTCCTCCTTATAATAAAACAACAATAAAAAAGCAAGTATAAATGTTCCGACTGTTACATAGATATCAGCTACATTGAAAACTGGAAAGTCGATCAGTTTAAAATAAAAGAAATCCACGACATACCCTAGTTTTAACCGATCAATAAAATTGCCAATTGCACCAGAGAAAATAAATACGGCACAAATTCGTAATGGCAGTAGTTTTTTTGTCATTGGGACATGCAGATAGAACCAGATAATAAATACTGAAATGATCAGTACAATGATAAAAAAGAAAATCTGTTTATTCTGCAGAATGCCAAATGCTGCTCCGTGATTCTCTAGGTATTCAAACTGAAACACATTATTGATCAGAATAAAAGGATCCTGCCCTTTTAGATGATCCACAGCTAAAGTTTTTGTGAACTGATCGAACCATACACCAACTAATACAAGTAATATTGCTGAAATATAATGTCTGCCACGTGATTTTATTGAATCCATAATTTATAAAAGTCCTTTCTGATTCGAAGTTTCAAAAATACTGTCATATTCCGGATATTTTAAATATATTTTCTAAGCGAAATCATGTAACGTCCTTTTTTTGTCTCGGACAGAATTCCTGCATAAGCGATTCGTCCAAGTCCACGGACGGAAATCAAATCGCCTTCATTCAGATGATAGCCATTATTCGTGATCAGTTTACCGTTTACAAACACTTTTGCAGCTTCGATATATGTGGTCAGCTTACTCCGGGAAAGTGGGTATGCGACCGAAAGCACAGTGTCAAGGCGCACGGAAGGAACTGTTCCTTTCAATTCCTCAAAATGAGGTTCATAGGAAATATCTGAAAGTTCTCTGCGTTCCACGGTGATAGTTGTATGCCTGATTCGTGTGAGATTTTTCATAATATAGTCTGAAATCTCCTCTTTTACAAAAACAATAGCACCATCGTCTGTTTGAATAATATCACCGATCTTGGTACGACTGGTTCCAAGATTCATAATAGCCCCCAGATAATCACGATGTGTCAGATCTTCCGCAAAACGCTTGTTCACCGGACAGATTTTAAGAGCCTGCATTGGGTAACCGTAGTCATAATAAAGAGCATCAGGTAGAAATGCAACCATCTGACGCTCTGCTAACTCATAACCTCCATACGTTTCGAACCTCGCTTTAAACTGATCTTTCGGGGTCCTGTGCAGGATATTCAATTCATTCAAATTCAGAAAATCTGAAAATGTAACAATATCACGGCTGAATGCAAGATTAGATAATTCAATCAGCCGTTTTTCCAATAATTGTTCCTCTTTATTCATAAACACTCACTATTATAAATACTCTGAAAAACTTTTAATTAAAATCTTGTACGCATTGAAGATGTGTCAAGAGAAGTGTTCAGTAAATCCTGCAAATCTCCGGAAATGTCAACATTAGTAGGTGTGACAAGGAAGATGTAATTGGATATCTTCTGAAGATTTCCACTGATTGCATATGTAGCACCAGATGTAAAATCAATGATTCTCTGAGCAACCTCAAGATCCAGTCCTTCCAGATTCAGAATAACAGTACGTCCGCTTAATAATGTTTCTGTGATCTCTCTGGCATCTTCTACAGATGTCGGTTTAATAACACAGACTTCCATGCTTACACCTGTGCGACGTGCTGGCTGACGCATCGGAGTTACTTTATTATTAGAACGGGCCGGACGCTGCTGAGACTTGGCAGGAAGCTCGTAATCGTCTTCGTCGCTTTCATCATGAGTCTTTTCTCTGCGGAAGATACTCTTTTTTGGCTTTTCTTCGTATTCATCATCATATTCGTCATCATCAAAGAAGTCATCATCATCATACTCATCATCATCACTTAACTTCATGATGTCCAAAAACTTATCTAATACTCCCATTTTGTAATATCTCCTATCTTACGTTTGTTTGAGCATAATTACGGGCACCAAAAATGGCTGTTCCCACACGAACCATTGTTGCACCTTCTTCAATTGCAACTTCATAATCATTGGTCATACCCATGGAAAGTATACTCATAGACATATTATGGGCGTTTTTACGCGCTATGTCAACAGATAATTTCCTTAATTCTGCGAAAATTGGTCTATTTTCTTCTGGATTATCAACAAATGGAGCGCTTGTCATGAGTCCCATAAACTGAATATGTGAAAAATCAGAAGCTTTTTCAACAAAATCATCTAATTCTTCCGGAAGAAATCCGAATTTGCTCTCTTCTCTTCCTACATTTACTTCAATCAGGACTTTTGCAATTACATGTTTCTTAGCTGCTTCTTTTTCAATCGCTTCGGCAAGTCTCAAACTGTCAACAGAATGAATCAAATCCACTTTATCAATGATGTATTTGATCTTGTTGCGCTGAAGATGGCCGATCATATGCCAGTGAATATCAGCAGGAAGTACTTCCGACTTATCCATGATTTCCTGAACTTTATTTTCACCGAAAAGACGGATTCCAAGATCATAAGCTTCCTGGACCATTTCTGCCGGTTTGGTTTTACTGACTGCGATCAGAGTAACTTCTGAGCGGTCACGCCCACTTCTTTCACATGCAGCCTGAATTTTCTGTTCTACATTTTCCAGATTTTCTTTTAACATTTTTATCAGCTCCTTAATAAACAATATCATTTTCTCTTACATCTTTGCCAACAAGTGCAATATGGTCATAATTAGCCAGACCATAGGAATTTCCAGATTCAACGATATAGTATTCATCACTTTCACACAGTATATGGATTTGTTTAAATACAGCATATCCTTTATTGATATTATAGACTCCCTGTAAAGATTTTGTTTTCTTAAGCTTGTATGTTTCAGTTGAATCAGGTTTTATTAAAGTTGTATTTTTATCAAATGCATTTGGATCCAGATAAACCATGCCAGTTTCTGTATCTCGATAATAGACATCAACTTTTTTAAACTGGGCATCGTCAGAATCGTTATTGATTAAAACACCAGTTTCTTTACTGTTGCCGCCTTGTGTCAGATAATTTTCCGGTACAAGATAAAAGTCTTTTTTTGTCACAGAGGACTTTGGAATTTTAAGTCCGGATTCATCTTCTAAAATTAATTCAATATCCAGATAACGGTCTTTCGCATAGCGGACCATGGAAGTATGAAATGTAAGGATACCAAGGTTTGTGTTTTTGGCACTGTATACTTGAAAAGAGGCACGTTCTTTCACCTGATCTTTTGTGAACTGAACCTTTACGCTTTTCGTATCAGCCAGATTTTTAGCTGTTTTATCATCCAGTGGAATGACCAGTGACCAGTCATCATCTTTCACAAGTTTATAGATAGCTTCTCCGGAATTTACCTTTGAATTGTTTTTTATGTTTACGGAATTATAGTTCTTTTTTGAAAGCATATCAGCAGTGACATCACTGACGGTCAGATTCTCATATCCATCTGTAGAATAAAGAATCACACCGTCGGACTGAGCATTGAATACCTGAAGCCCGTCAGTACCTGCCTGTACCATCTCATCTAATTGTGCCTGACGACTTTGATTAGATTTGCTTTCCAGAACAGAGGAAATTTCATCTCTTAAAGAATAAACCTCGTTGAAACTGCTGCCATTGTAATTTTCACTAAAGGACTGGGTCTTTAAATAGATGGAATCTCGTTCTTCGGCAGTCAGTTCCTGCGAATCTGTAGAAACTGTGTCATTAAATTCTAATTGTTTCGGAGAAAGAGAATATACTTTTGTTTTTGCACCAACTTTGCTGGCTTCTGACACAAAATAGTTAATATAACCTGACTGCTCGGCAGTCACGACCTCTTCATTGCGGATTGCCAGTCCGGTATAGGCATTATCTTTTAAAATGCTGCCCTCTCTGACTTCATATGCCGAAATATGCTTACTTGTCAGGTACATAAGAACCGTGACAAGCAGATATATGAATACCACTCCAAAGATGACAATTCCGATATTAATATTCCATTTTTTCCGAAATGCAGTAATGTTTGTAGTATGATTTTCTGCCAACGTCGGCCTCCTTTTAATGATTCAAGATTCTTAGACAAGTCGTAATATTTAGATCTGCAAAGCAGACAAAGTACTATAAATTATCAGAGCCATCTAAAGATCTTAAAGCTGCTCCATGTAAATAATGATACATTTTTCCCTGGTAGCTGTCTGTTTTCTGCATCGTGTTAAGTAGTTCATCTTTTAGTTTCCACCAGCTTGTGCCCCAGTTACAAAAAACGGCATCATTTTCGGGGATACGACTGAAAAGCCGTTCCACAGCAATTTCTGGATTAAGGTATTCCAAAAATGTAATTGCACGTGTGATATAGTCTTCTTTTGAACACAGAGTTATTGTACCATTTTCATAAGCTTCACACAACCTTGTGTTTTTAGCAATATAGAGAGAATGGAGTTTGACTGTGCTGACCTGAAGTGCAGACAGTATCTTTGCAGATTCAATAGCATCAATCAAATCATCACCTGGCAAGTTGAGAATAACATGTGCACAGGTGTCAAAGTGATAATCTCGGATTATCCACATAGCATCAATAAATTCGGCTAATGTATGTCCGCGATGTATATTTCTTAATGTATGGTAATTTACAGTCTGAAGTCCAAGTTCCAAAGTAATCTCTACTTGAAATTCTGAACGGATTTTTTCAAGAATTTCCAAATAATCAGAGCGGATACAGTCCGGTCTGGTCGAAATGGAAATTTCTACAACATCCGGAAAGCTTGCGCCTTCCCGCATATATTTTTCAAATCTGTCAATGGGTAAAAATGTATTCGTGTAGTTTTGAAAATAAGCAATAAATTTATGTGCATGATATTTTTTTTCAATCTTTTCTCGAGTCAGAGTTAATTGTTCTGTCACAGATAATTGAGGATTTAAAGCTTCAAATCCTGTTCCCTGTTCCGCACAGAAATCGCAGCCACATGCTCCGTTTAAACGGTTTGGGCAGGTAACAGGAAGATTGACAGGAAGTTTATAAACCTTTTCATGATATTTATTTTTTAAATAATCTGAATAAGTGTAATACATAAATATGGTCCTTTTGCATAAATCCTTGAACTTTGTACATAATATAGGTAGTACAAAAAAGGAGGAATCTATATGAAATGGTTTGACAATACAGCTCTTACAATTGTAATTATCGGGGCTGTCAACTGGTTGCTCGTTGGGATATTCCGGTTTGATCTGGTAGCTTTCTTATTTGGAAATCTGTCCTGGTTATCCAGGATTATCTATACAATCGTAGGTATCTGTGGACTTTACCTGATCAGCTTGTACGGTCGCATGAAAGATATGACAGATGTCTGCTCATAAAGCAGGCTAAGAACAAACCAAGGGGTATCCCTATGAGGATGCCCCTTTTGATATACCTTTTTAGTGCAACTAAATTTTACTGAGCATAGATGTCATATCCTGATAAAGAAGAGGCTTTGATCCGGCTCCCATAATAATGGAAATGTAGGGATTTCCAGAACTGTCCTTTGTAAGGAGAATTAGGCAGTTTCCGGCTCCTTTTGTTGTACCGGTCTTGCCGCCGATGATCGTGACATTATCAGGAGGAGTCGCTTCTCCTTTTGCATAATAGTTGGTAGGCTCCCATTTCACATCTCGCTTTGTTCCATCTGCACCGGTAATATGTGCAGTATAGGAACTGCTGTTAATAATCTTTACAAAATCATCATGTTTGATACATTCATTAAAAATCAGATACAGATCATAAGCAGTCGTATAATGGTTATCGTCATGAAGACCACTTGGATTCACAAAATGACTGTTTGTTGCCATGAGTTTTTTGGCTTCAGCATTCATCATCTCTGCAAATTTTTCTGTACTGCCTGCAATGTGGTCAGCAATGGCAACAGCATTGTCGTTGCCGGAATATAAAAGAAGACCGTTCAACAGATCTTCCAGTGTGAGCTGATCACCTGCTTTGATGCCACATGTCTGTTCATCTGCTGCAAATTTACCAGAATCAGCTTCATCAGCCACTGTGACCGTATCAGATAAATTTCCATTCTCCAAAGCAACCAGGGCGGTCAGGATCTTCGTTGTGCTTGCAGGATAGATTTTCTTATGAATATTATAAGCACAATCTGTTTCGGCGTTATTCACGTCAAAAAGCCCTACTGCATGTACGGACTCCGGTTCAAAGCCAAGTGGATTGCCAGTAGCAGAAGCATTTTCGGAAACTGAGTCAGAACCAGTATCGGAAGATTTAACAGATAACGGAATGTCTTCAGATGCTGTACACAGATTTTCGGCAAATAGCTGCCCCCGATACAAAGTTTTTGTATAATTGGAAGTTTCATATTCCTGTACCAGAGATTCTGTTTTGTTGCTGCCTTTATAGATAGTGACAGCTGCAATACACTGTATCATAAGAATAACAGACAGGCATGCGACCCATCTGTTTCTTATTTGTTTTTTTCTTTTATTTCGTTTATTTCTTGCTCTTCTGCTTTGGGAAGAGTTATCTGTACATTTCACGCCAGTCTAAATCTCCTCTGTCAATTGCTAAAATAATCAGTTCAGCGGTTGCAAGATTTGTTGCCATTGGGATATTATAAGTATCGCAAAGGCGGAATAAATCATTGACCTCCGGCTCATGAGGTTTTGGGTTCATAGGTTCTCTTAAAAAAATTAATGCATCAATATCATTCTGAGCAATCTGAGCTCCGAGCTGTTCCTTTCCACCAAGCGGGCCAGCCAGATATTTGTGAACATTCAGATTCGTTACCTCTTCGATGAGTCTTCCGGTTGTACCGGTAGCATAAAGTTCGTGTTTACTCAGAATTCCACGGTAAGCAATACAGAAATTCTGCATCAGTGTTTTCTTTGAATCATGAGCGACAAGACCTATATTCATTGCGTTCACTCCTTTATTGATATTTTTTTTGTTGCAGTCCGACATTTAAGACAAATCCAATACCGATATATAAACTTACAAGTGATGTCAGGCCATAACTGATAAATGGCAGCGGTACTCCGGTATTCGGGAGCATATTCGTTGCTACACTTATATTAATAAAACTTTGGAATCCAATCAGACCTCCAACGCCACTACATATGATCTTTCCAGCGAGATCGCGCGATCGCATTCCAATCAATATACATTGTATCACAACAAGTAGTAATAACGCAATAATAATACAACATCCAACAAACCCAAGTTCCTCGCCAATAATGGCGAAGATAAAATCCGTCTGTGGCTCTGAGATATAGTTACCATTTTTTACAGAGGTAGTAGTATTGTTATTCAGACCTTTTCCGGTAAGCTGACCAGATCCGATTGCCATCTCAGAGTTATTCTGCTGATATGCTTCATCACTGGCATACTTTTCAGGCTCCAGGAAAGCAAGAATACGCTTTTGCTGATAGTCTTTCAAAAATGGCTGGTTTGGCTGGACAGCGATACTTAAAAAGATAATAGCCACTGGAACTAATATAAGAAGTACAGTTCCGATAAATTTGTAACTCAGTCCTCCAACATAGATCAACAGGCAGATGACAAGTGCAGTGCAGATCGTAGTAGAAAGGTTCGGCTCTACCAGAATTAAAGCAAGTGGAATTCCGGCAAGCACTGCATATTTAATCAATGTGACTGCATCGTTAATATCATCTTTGTGATCCATAAGAAATCTTGCAAAAAACAAAATTAAAAGAATTTTTGCTAGTTCTGATGGCTGAAAAGTTGTAAATCCCAAGTCAATCCAACGCTTTGCGCCGTTGGCTGTGTGTCCGAAGACAAGTACAGATAACAAACTTAATATTGCGACTGCGTATATAATCCAGTAAAAATTAAGAATCCATATATAATCGATCAAAGATACAATAATCATAAGAATGAATCCTACACAGACACCAAAAATCTGCTTGTTCTGAACAGATGCCTTCGCACTGCCTACAACCATAACGCCAATCACGGATAATGCAAATACAAGCAGAACAAGGCTGAACTTGTAATCTCTGAGTTTATAAGGTTTTGTTAATCTTGGTAATCTCACGTTTCTTCTCCTACATATGAAATGAAAATATGTGTTCTGTATATTTCAACATGAAAGTTATCTTCTGTAAGTTCCAGATATTTGGATAATGTCTGGAATAAATCTCTGGAAATGTTCTCATATTCTGCCGGAGAACAGCTTATGCGGTCTGACACGATCAGCAGTTTCAATCTGCTTTTCGCAACAGACACAGAAGATTTTTTTAACATGCTGTATGTACCCTCCTATTTTTTATGAAAGACACCGGACAGCTTTGAAAATAGTCCTTGATGTCCGGAAAGATTCAAGAAAGGTACTTCAAGGCCGAGAATACGCTTGCATATATTTGTATAGGCTTTTCCGGCCAGGGAATCCAGGCTGATGACCGGTTCCCCCTGATTCGTGGCAACAACAACCTGCTCATCATCTGGAATGGCTCCGATCAGTGGAATGGAGAGAATTTCAGTCACATCATCAATGGACATCATATCCCCTCGTCTTACCATATCCATTCGGATGCGATTAACGATTAGCGAACTATTGCGAATCTGATTTTTTTCCAACAGTCCAATGATGCGGTCAGCATCACGGATTGCAGAAACCTCCGGTGTTGTGACAACAAGAGCACGATCAGCTCCGGCTATTGCATTTTGGAATCCCTGCTCGATTCCGGCCGGGCAGTCTAAAAGTACATAATCAAATTCATCTTTCAATTCTGAAGTCAGCTTTTTCATCTGTTCCGGTGAAATTGCTGATTTATCTTTTGTCTGGGCAGATGGAAGCAGATAGAGATTTTCATATCTGCGATCCCGGATTGCTGCCTGTTTCAATCGACAGGTTCCTTCAATCACATCGACCAGATTATAGACGATCTGATTTTCCAGTCCCATAACTACGTCAAGGTTGCGAAGACCAAGATCGGTATCAATGACAATGACTTTCTTTCCTAAACAAGAGAGTCCCGCACCAATATTTGCTGTTGTAGTGGTCTTACCTACACCGCCTTTTCCTGATGTAATAACAATTACTTCGCCCATGAATAACTTCCTCCTGTCAATGGCTTTGTTTCATGCTTTTGAATTTTCTTTTCGCTATGTGTTTCATGAACCATTTTGTCTTTTGAAGGGCAAGCTGCTCCTAGCCTTCATTTGAAGCATTTGAACCAATGCTTGAAGCTGTTCCGGTTATCAATTCATTTTCCGGAGTGAGCTGGTAATAATATTTCATAACGTCTCTGGCTACTTCTGCTGCATAAGTAGAACTATAACCATTGGCGATACGAGTTGCAAAAGCAACTTCCGGTGAATCGCTTGGCGCAAATCCTATGAAAAGCGCATGGTCCGGATGCGTTTTACTCTGCTGAGCTGTTCCGGTCTTACCGGATAACTGGAATCCGCTCCTGTTAATATCCGAAAATGTACTACTATGAGATACAAGTACTACATTACGCATTCCTTCGTGTACAGCATCCCATGTGCTCGCAGAAATATCTGACAGAGTATTATCGATTTTTGGCTGTGATTCTTCAATGACATTGCCTTTGACATCAGTGGTCTTGTTCAGGAGTGTCAGATCAAAAAGTGTTCCTTTATTTGCAATCGTAGTAACATAGCGGGCAAGCTGACTTGTCGTGTAGTTGTTGGTACCCTGTCCAATTGCAGATGGTACAGAAGAATCATCGGAAATTTGTGGATCAGCCTCTGGAATTTCCATTCCGGAAGTGGTTCCAAGTCCAAACATCTGAGCATATTTTGAAAGCTTCTGGAGTCCAAGTTCACTGGAATAGTAAGCATTCGTTGCATCACCTTGATTATTATCCTGGCTGATGGAATTGATTCCGTTGTCTTTCAGACTTAATCTGTAACCGACTTCATAAAAGAAACTGTTACAAGAGTTCTCAATTGCACCTGACACATCCAGACTGCCATGTGCATTTGGGTAAATCCAGCATTTTGGATTTGGTTCAATCTTTTCATAAATACCATGGCACGGAAGACGGGAATCTGTACTGATAACACCTTCGGTAAGTCCGGCTATAGCAGACAAAGGTTTGTAAGTAGATCCCGGTGCGGTCTTTTCCTGTGTCGCATTATTGTAGAATGGACGGGAACTTGCTGTTACAAGCTGATTGTAATAAGTTGAGTCCATATTGTTTGCAAGTCGGTTATTGTCATATCCCGGATAAGATACACATGCCAGAACCTGACCTGTGGAAGTATCTGTCATGACAAAAGAACCTGTACATGGTTCCAGACCGAGCTGTCCAGGTGTAATCTCCAGTGTCTGGATCTTTCCACGCATAAAGTCATAAGCTGTTGTTGCGCCACTTGCGAGTGCATTATATTGAGATTCATCGTAATTAAGTATATTCTGCTCATAGAGAATCATACAAAGTTCACGACCAGTAATGGATCCGGCTTTGATCATGTATTTGTAGATCAGCTTGTCAAAACTGTTATCTGATTGTAAATGTTCATTTAAGTATGAAATAATTGCCTGAAAAGTTTCCGAGGAATCCGAATATTTTCCCCCATTGCTTGTATAATTTTGAAGCTTTGAGGTATCAATCCAGTTCTGAGAAACAGCATAGTTTAAAAATGTGTAAACATTGATGGTCTCATCTGTTTTCCATGCTTTATAGGTTTCATCATTTTTGTCGATGACACTGGAATTTAAAATGCCGGTATTATTTGTCAATATATCTGTAACAATATAACTCAGATAAGCCTGCATTTCCTTAGAATCATCTTTGTATGCAGCTGCATTAGGATCTGCAAGTGTACTGGAAAGACTTGCCAGAACCTGCTCTTTGTATCCGGAAAATGTATTATAAACTTCTTGTTCGGTTGATTTCGCATCATTCTCACTGAAATGAGTCATATTTACAACATCATTGGCAATGAGTGCGTTATAAACATCGCCAATCGGAATCATAACGTCACTTCCGTCACTGACAGAATTCCGATCAAAATCCAAAGTGTTTTGGATTTTGGAAAGAAGAATTCCGGCAAGCTCCTGTTCCAGAATATTATAGGCCGCTTTTTGAAGATTAGCATCCAAAGACAGATATACATCATTGCCAGCTTTTGGTTCTGTAGACTGAACGGTGTCCAGAACTTTACCAACGTTATTTACATATAATTTCACTTCACCCTTTTTACCGCGAAGTGTGGAATCCAGGACTTTTTCAAGTCCGGATTTTCCGACAGTATCCGTTTTGGAATAAGTTTCCTGATCCTCTTTACTAAGTGCATCATATTCGTCTGTTGAAATCTGTCCGGTATAGCCAATTACATTTGAAAAACATTTACTGTCTGTATATCGGCGTAAGGATTCTTCTTCAATGTTAACGCCCTGCAGAGAATCACTGTTTTCCATAATATCAGCCACAGTCTGGTCACTGACATCGGATGCAATCGTAGTAGAGATATATTTCTGATAACTGTTCAGAGACATTGCATAACGTACATTGACCAGTTTCAAAATCATAGTCTTGTCCAGCTTTTTCTCGTTGATACCATAACCGTAAGTTTTATCGGTACATAAGTAATGCATGATGTCGGCAGCAGACTGGGACTTTTGCTTGTCCGATAATTCATCAATGGTTTTTTTGCCGTATACATCTGCGATGAAACGCAGGCGCTGGGTATCACTTTCTGCTACAAAAGAGTATTCACTATTGGCATCCAGAATAATACCAAAATCATTGATGACGGAATCACCATTACTTTCCACAATATTAATAACTTTCGTTACAATTTGATTTAAAGCTTTATTTTTTTCGGATTTTTTATCATAGTCTCCATTATCCTGAATGGTAACAGAATAAGCCAGTTCATTGTAGGCAAGCAGAACACCGTTGCGGTCATAAATATTGCCGCGGGTTCCTTCGACCTCTTTTGTTTTTTGAATCTGAAGTTCATATTTGTCGGTATAGTTCTGTCCTTTCACAATCTGCAGATAAAATACTCGTTGAAGTAATACTGCTGACAAGACGCAGAACATGATAATTGCAATAAATGTTCTTGATTTTACGATATCACTTATGCCGGATTTGACCCGGTTCCACAAATTATACAAATCGGCTTGCACTCCTTTGCTCTTCTGCTTCTAGTTTTTTGTTAATGTGTAAGATGATCTGATATACGATCAAAGTTGCTAAAATAGTGTATACAAGTTCTGGCAGGATAATATGAATCAGATAGGTTCCGAAACTAAAGTCACCTTTCAGGATATATCCGCAAAAGCAGATAATGCCACCGTAAATTAGTTCACTGCCACTGATAAGTACTAAAGGCAGTTTAATATCTTCATCATAAAACAAACGTTCAAATGTTCCGTTTAAATATCCAATCACAGTATATAAAAGTATATAAAATCCAATTGTGTTTCCCCAGAAAACGTCTGTCAAAAGTCCACAGATCACACCAACAGCCATACCTTCTTTACGTCCTCGCATAAATCCGAAAGATGCTGTTACGATTATAAAAAGATTTGGCTGCACGCAGGCAAAAGCCAGTGATGGAAAAATGGTACTTTGCAAGAGAAAACACAGGATAATAATTGCCAGTGTTATGAGCTTTCGTTTCATAGATCACTACTCTCCCTTTGCTGTGTCGGAAGCAGACTCATCGTCTGCCCCGTTCGTCATATCTTCTTTTGTCTTTGTGAGAACAAGGACTTCCTGAATTTTGCTAAAATCTACCGCAGGTGTGATATAACCGGAACGAGTCAGGTTATTGGAATCCACATTGATCTCACTGATATATCCGATAAAGAGACCTTGAACAAAGCGGTCACTTACATAGGAAGTAACAACCTGTTCACCGACCTTTATGTCATTGTCATTATTAGCCAGCTTTTCAAAACGAAGACGTCCATCGTCCATTAATTTCAAATCTCCACGTACGATGCAGGTATCTGAAGTAGAGAGGATCATAGCACTTACGTTGCTGGAATTGTCAATGATTGAACGTACTCTCGCATAGTGGGGACCAACTTCTGTGACAAGTCCTACCAGCCCGCTCCCGGCCAGTACGTTACAGTTCACTTTGATGCCGTCTGCACTTCCTTTGTCTATAGTAAAATCACTGAACCAGTTCGTTCCGTTGTTCGCAATGACATGTGCACCGATTTTTTCGTAATCAGAGTAGTTCTGATCCAGTTTGTACAGATCGCGCAGACGTTCTAATTCGTATTCGTCCTGGCGAAGTCTTGTATTATCAATAGTCAGTTCATCTACTTTGGACTGCAAAGTTTCATTTTGCTTTTTCATATCCTGAAGTGTCTCAAAGTTATCAGAAAGATCACTTAACCATCTTCCAACATAGCTGATACCTTTCTGCATTGGAACAACTGTATAATCACCGATAAATCGAAGCGGTCCCCCGCCGTCTGTCACCTGATCGATTCCCAAAAGAATCACACAGATGACTGCAATGATTGCCAACCAGTATTTACTTGGAATTGAGGATTGGTTTTTTATCTTCATATTATCTCATCCACCTATAACTTTCGTCTAACATTGAGTATGCTAATTTACTGAGATCCTTGGAAAGCATGATTTTCTTTAACCCATTAACTGCACAAATGCCCGGCTTTTCAGCAACAGTTGTGTGGATTTTAGTCATACTTTCTACATAAGCATCCAGACCGCTCATATTCGCAATTCCACCAGTCAGATAAATCCCATTCTGGTAAATAGCTTTCCGGATCTCCGGCGGTGTACGGTCCAGCATAGAGCGGACGGCTTTCATACATTCCAGAAGAGTATCTTTAAATGCGGCTCTTACAAGTGTGATGGAAATGGTCTTTCGCATAGGGAGTCCGGTGATCAGATCCCTTCCTGCTACAGAGAAAGCGGTCTCAGAATCGCCGTTAAAAACATCGAACTGCTGTCTTAATATTTCTGCCGTTCTGCTTCCAATCAAAAAATCATGACTGTTCCGTACAAGATTCACAATTTCCTGATCCAGTGTTGTACCGCCAAGCTTTAACAGGCGGTTAAAGACGATACCACCTTCGGTGAGGACGGATAATTCGGTTGTCTCACCACCGAAATTAATAATCATAACACCCGTTGTATTTTGGACATCAATACCAAGACCGACTGCATCGGCAATGGAACGTTCTACGATATTAACTTCTCGTGCCTTTGCATTTGAGTGGATCACAAGGTCAAAAAAGGCTTTTTTCTGTACCTCAGTTACATCAGTTGGTACCGCAATCACATATTCTGCACCCCGGCTGAAATGTCGGTTCTTTTTTAGAATATTCTGAAGCAGGTTCTGCATATCATTGAAACGAGAAATAACGCCGTCACGCATTGGAAATGCAACTTCAATATCCGGTGGAGTCTTTTCATACATCTGATAAGCATCTTCACCGATTGCAATAATTTCTTTTTTATCCTGAACTGCAAGCACATTCTTTTCTTTCCAGATGGTATCTTGCTTTTTGTCATAGACTTTGATTTCGTAGGATCCCAGATCCAGTCCATAGGTATTCCTTGCCATATGATTCAAATCCTTTCTACAGCATTCCTTCTTCGCGAAAACTCACATAACAATTATTCCCAATGATGATGTGATCTAAAAGCTCGATCCCGATTAGAGCTCCCGCATCCTGAATGCGCCTTGTAATGAGCCGGTCTTCCCTGCTTGGTGTCGGCTCACCACTTGGATGATTATGTAAAATAATAACAAATACAGCATTCTTTTGTAATGCTTCAATAAATAATTCTCTTGGCGTAATTAAGGAAGCATTCACCGTTCCTTTTGATATATTCGTTTCGCCAATGAGTTTTGATTTGGAATTCAGCATGAGCAGTTTCATGATTTCCTGCTTTTCATGCCGGAGATCTTCCATGTAGTACCTTGCAATCGAATCCGGATTTTCAAAACTTAATAATTCCCCGGCAGAGGCTTTGGAAAGTCTCTTCGCAAGCTCTGAGATACAGGATAGCTGGACTGCTTTCACGCGTCCGACACCGTGAATTTTCTTCAATCGCTCAATACTGAACTGATGAATACCGAGAATTCCGCTTTCGCCGTTGTGATAAAGAATACGGCTGGCAAGTTCGAGAGCATTCTCCCCTCTCGTACCGGTCCGAAGCAGCACAGCTAAAAGTTCTGTGTCACTCAGAGCACCGGCGCCGAGCTTTTCGCATTTTTCATAAGGCCTGTCGGCACTCGGTATCTCTTTCATGGTAACTTTTTGATTCATATATTCCTTTAGATTCGATGATTCTCTTCGGTAGACTATAAGAAGCGGTAAATGATAATTGCAATCACAACGCCTATAATGCTGGCAATTGTAATCTTGATCGTAAGACCAAATGTAATGACCAGAAGTCCCAGATTGACTACAATCGGTGTATCAAGCCCGAACGTCTGCCCATAGCCAAGCCAGCTAAGTGCCGGCACCCCTTCTGCCAGCATGCCAATAAAGCCTCCAAGGACGATTCCTGTTAATAACAACAGAAAAAGTGCCCAGGAGTTCTTTCCGCCTGCTCCTTTCATATGTACTCCTCCTCATGTTTCTTCTATCTGAAAACTCCATACATTTTAGCACATTTCTGAAAATGTGTATAGACTTATACCCTTAAAAAATTCTTAAACATTCTTAGGATTGTCGAAAGCCATGTATTTTTGACTGACAGCTTCTGCCACTTTCAGTCCATCCATGGCGGCTGATGTAATACCGCCTGCATATCCTGCACCTTCCCCGCATGGATAAAGTCCTTTTACAGAACTTTGCAAGGTCTCGTCACGCAGAATACGGACTGGTGAAGAGGTACGGCTTTCTACACCGGAGAGGACTGCATCATCGCGGTCGTAGCCTGGGATTTTCTTTCCAAATTCCGTAATTCCCTCTTCCAGGCATCTCGCAATAAACTCAGGGAAAATGCTCCTTACATTGCCCCAGCTATAAGCACCTTTCATCTGTGGGGCTATAGCACCTGCACTGGAAGATGGCACATTTTTCTTAAAGTCACCAAAAAGCTGGACCGGAATCTTCCCTTGCCCTTCAGCAAATGCAGCCTCTTCTAATTGGCGCTGAAAAGCCAGACCTCCGAGGATGCCTTTTTCTGGGAAATCTTCCGGTGAGACGGTTACGATTACTGCACTATTGGCATTTTTGCCATTTCGCCCGCTATAACTCATGCCGTTTACTGCAAGTCGGTTCTCTTCAGATGAAGCATTTACTACATAACCGCCTGGACACATGCAGAAAGTATAGACACCTCTGCCCTCTTTTGTCTTAGCTGTTAATTTATATGCAGCAGCAGGAAGGCTCTCAGGTGCATTTTTACCATATTGAGATTCGTCAATCATATCTTGTGGATGTTCTACGCGTACGCCTACAGCGAATGGTTTTGGCTCCATTTTTATATCTGAGAGATTTAAAAGCCCAAAAGTGTCTCTGGCGCTGTGACCAATGGCAAGTATTGCAACGTCCGTCAGTAAATCTTCTCCGATGTTTGTTCTGGTATCTTCCAGATGAAGCATCGCAAGTGCCGGCTCATCTGAAAAATCAATGCTACGTTTTGTACGGATTCCTGTCACTTTTGTATGAAAACGAACTTCACCACCCATAGAGATGATTGCCTCACGTATATTTTTAACGACCTTTGCCAGAATATCAGTTCCGATATGTGGCTTTGCATCATAAAGAATGGATTCCGGTGCCCCATATTTCACAAAAAGACGTAGGACTTCCTTTCCTCTGTTATGGGTATCGTGTACAAGCGTATTTAACTTCCCATCCGAAAATGTACCTGCACCGCCTTCGCCGAACTGGACATTAGACTCAGGATTTAGTTTGCCTGTTTTCCAGAAATCTTGTACGTCTTTCTGGCGCTCTTCCATAGAAGCACCACGTTCTAAAAGAATTGGACGGTATCCCATACGTGCAAGCGCATAACCACAGAACAGACCGGCCGGTCCGGTCCCGATTACAACAGGCCTGTAAGTCAGTACATGTGTTCCGGTCGGAGTGCAATGATAGCTATCATTTTCTTCTTTTATTGTAATATTTTTATTCTGGTTCTTTTTAATGATCCGCTTTTCATTCTGAACGTTTGCTGCAATCGTGTAAACATAAAAAAGATTTGGTTTCTTTCTGGCATCCAGAGATTTTTTTTCAATATGCCAGGTCAGAAGATCTGAACTGGAAATTTTTAATGTTGTATATATTTTCTTTTCGAGGTCACTTTTTTTATGAGTAACCGGAAGCTTTAACTGACTGATTCTGATCATGTTTTCCTCCTTGTACATGTAATCGATAACGAAAAAACCAAAGCCATTTTAGCTTCCGCGAAAAATGGCCTTGGTTTAGTATAGCTCATATTTATGTTTCAGACAAGTATACGATTAAAGTTTCCAGATATCCCGGTTATATTCGGCAATGGTCCGATCAGAAGAAAAATATCCGGCTTTTGCAGTATTTATTAACATTTTTCCAGCCCAGTTCATACGATCCTCGTAGTCAGCCATTACGTTCTCTTTCACAGCAATGTATTCTTTTAAATCGAGCAAAGTCATAAACCAGTCTTTACTGATCAAATCTTTGTATAACCGGCACAGGTTTTCCGGGTCACCGATACGTATCATTTCTTTGCTGATAATAAAATCAACGAGATTTTGTATCAGTGGATCATTGTCGTAATATTGGTCAGAATGGTATCCGGACGTCTCATATAATTGAATCACTTCCTGACTGGATTTACCAAAAATATAAATGTTATCTTTTCCGACCAGATTACAGATTTCAACATTGGCGCCATCCATAGTTCCCAGTGTCACAGCTCCGTTCAGCATGAATTTCATATTGCCGGTTCCACTTGCTTCTTTTGATGCAAGAGAAATCTGTTCAGAAATATCACAGGCAGGAATTAGATGAGATGCCTCTGTAACATTATAATTTTCAACCATAATCACTTTTAAATAAGGTGATACCTCAGGATCTGATAACGTAAGCTTTTGGAGGCAAAGGATCAGATGGATGATATCTTTTGCAAGTGTATAAGCAGGTGCAGCTTTTGCCCCAAAGATCATGGTGATCGGCCTCTGTGGAAGCTGGCCGGATTTGATCTGTTTATATTTATAAATGGCATAAAGCGCATTTAACTGCTGTCTTTTGTATTCGTGCAGTCTTTTGATCTGAATATCAAAAATGGAATTCGGATCAATGTCCAAATCTTGCTTTTCTTTTAAATGCATACATAGTTTTTGCTTATTTTTCTGCTTGATCTTAAGAAAATGATTCAATACCTTAGTATCGTTCTGATACTCAAGAAGTTTTTCGAGTTTCGAGGAATCTTTCTTCCAGGAATCACCGATTAGACTGCTGATATATTCCGAAAGTTCCAAATTACAGTGCATCAACCAGCGGCGGAATGTAATACCATTTGTTTTATTATTAAATTTTTCCGGATAGATCTGATAAAAAGCTTTTAATTCGGAGTTTTTTAAAATATCTGTGTGGAGGGCTGCAACTCCGTTTACACTAAAGCCATAGTGAATGTCCATGTGAGCCATATGCACACGGTCTTGCGAATCAATGATCGCAACAGACTCATCTTTATATTTTTCTTTTGCTTTAGCGTCTAATTTTTCAATAATCGGAACCAGTTGCGGCACGACCTCATTCAGATAATCGAGCGGCCATTTTTCCAAAGCTTCTGCCAGAATCGTGTGATTTGTATAGGCACATGTTCTGGATACGAGATCAGTTGCAGTATCAAAGTCAATGCCTTGCTCCATAAGAAGCCGGATAAGTTCCGGGATGATCATAGATGGATGGGTATCATTGATCTGAATGACAACATGTTCAGGAAGCGAAGTAAGTTCAAAATTCTGTTCTTTTAGTTCTTTTAAAATAAGCTTTGCACCACAGCAGACCATAAAATACTGCTGATAAATACGGAGCAGATGTCCGGCTTTATCACTGTCATCCGGGTATAAGAATAAAGTCAGGTTTTTGGCAATATTTTCTTTGTTAAAATGAATGCCATCTGTCACAAGTGATTCATCAATGGAGTCTGCATCAAAAAGATGTAGTTTGTTGATTCCGTTACCATATCCGGGAATGTCAATATCATACATGGACGCCTGTAAAGTAAAAGAACCAAACTGAACCGGAAAATGAACATCTGTTTTTATAAGCCAGTTTTCTTTTTCAATCCATGGATTTTTCAACTCTTTTTGCTTGTTGTTTTCAAAAACCTGTCGGAAGAGACCGTAATGATAATTCAGGCCAATTCCAGCTCCCGGAAGTCCAAGTGTTGCTATAGAATCAAGAAAACAAGCAGCCAGGCGTCCGAGCCCGCCATTTCCAAGTGATGGTTCCGGTTCGAATTCTTCAATTTCCTCCAGAGATTTTCCGTTTTCATGTAAAAGCTTCTTTATATCATCGTAGATTCCAAGATTGATCAAATTGTTGGAAAGAAGTTTTCCAATCAAAAATTCTGCCGAAATGTAGTAAATCTTTTTTGTCCCTTGATTTGCTGTTTTCTCTTTGCATAATTCTTTTGTCAGATGAAGCAGTGCATAATAAACACTTTTATGATCAGCTGCTTCAATAGATGTCTGAAGCTGGTCTTCCAAATATTTTTTGTAATTCATTGTTACTCTCCTTTTTGTTGTAAACTGCGCGCGCATAATTGAGTAATTTTTTTGATTTTTTCTGCTAGATTATCCGTGAAGCTGCCTGCGTCTGAACGCCAGATCCAGTTTCCGCCTAATGTAGAAGGGGTATTTATGCGTGCTTCGCAGCCAAGACCTAAGTAGTCCTGAACAGGAATAATACATGTATCTGCCACACTTCTCATAGCGAGCCGAATATAATCCCAATGAATGTCTGCTTCTGGAGTAAATCGATTTCCAATATATTCCAAAGCCATTTCTTTATCTTCTTCTTTTAAAGCTTGATACCATCCTTGAAGCGTATCATTATCATGGGTACCGGTGTATACAACACAGTTTGGATGATAATTGTGCGGAAGATAATCACTGTCTTCCCTGGAATCAAAAGCAAATTGAAGAACTTTCATACCTGGGTACCCACTATCTTTTAAAAGTTGTTTTACGGAATCTGTCAAAAATCCAAGATCCTCAGCAATAATTGGAAGATCACCAAGTTCTTGTTTTATTTTGTGAAACAAATCCATACCAGGCCCCTTTTCCCAGTGCCCGTTTTCAGCAGTTGGATCACCATAAGGAATGCTGTAATATTCATCAAAGCCCCGGAAATGGTCAATTCGCATAATATCATATAGCTTAAAACAACCTCGGATCCGGTTTACCCACCAGGAAAATCCGGTTTCTTTGTGATAATCCCACCGATATAAAGGATTTCCCCAAAGCTGTCCGGTAGCAGAAAAACCATCCGGAGGACATCCGGCTACTGCTGTTGGCTGTCCACTTTCATCTAATTGGAACAACTCTGGATGTGCCCACACATCTGCACTGTCATAAGCAACATAAATTGGGATATCTCCAATAATCTGAATTCCTTTTTGATTTGCATATTCTTTTAACATGTTCCATTGTTTGTAGAATTCGTATTGTAGAAACTGATAAAAATGAATTTCATCTGTAAGTAAGTCCTGATAATGCAAAATTGCATCTGGTCTGCGAAGACGGATATTTTCCTCCCATAGATTCCAGCCAGCTCCATGAAAATAATCTTTTACAGACATATAAAGAGCATAGTCTGAAAGCCATTCGTTTTGTTCGTTCAGAAAATCCACGTAATCAGAAGAATTCATGATCTGCTGTTCTTTTGCATGTTCATAAGCTACCTTTAAGATATGAAAACGGTTCTGATAAAGCATGCCATAATCTATCTGATTCGGATTATTACCAAAATCTGTCTGCCTGCATATATCATCTTCAAGCAGTCCTTCCCGGGCCAGTGTTTCAAGATCAATAAAATAAGGATTTCCGGCAAAAGTCGAAAATGACTGGTAAGGAGAATCCCCATAACTGGTCGGGCCAAGTGGCAGAATCTGCCACAGTGACTGGCCGCTTTTTTGCAGCCAGTCGACAAATTTATAAGCTTCCTTTGAAAATGATCCGATTCCGTATGCACCAGGAAGTGCAGATACCGGCATTAAAATTCCACTTTGTCTCATGATATAAACTCCTTTTTTCAGGGATGTACCTAACCTTTAACGGCTCCTGCTGCCACACCCTTGATAATATGTTTCTGACAGGACAGATAAAAGATGATGACAGGGATAACTGCAAGAATCAGAGCAGCCATAACGGCACCCATATCAACACGGCCGTAGCTTCCCTTCATATACTGGATTGCAATAGAAATTGTCTTATATTTGTTCAGATCCAGTACCAGATAAGGAAGTAGGAAGTCATTCCAGATCCACATTGTCTCAAGAATACCAACAGAGATGTAGGTCGGTTTCATGATCGGAAGTACTACACTGAAAAATGTACGGATCGGTGTGCAGCCGTCTATCATTGCTGCTTCCTCTATCTCGATTGGAATTGATTTGACAAATCCACAGAACATAAATACTGCAAGACCTGCACCAAAGCCCAGATAAATAATAATGATACCCCAAGGAGTACGAAGTCCGGTACGGTCAGCAACCAGTGACAGGGTGAACATAACCATCTGGAAAGGTACGACCATTGAAAATACGCATAAAAGGTAAAGCATTTTTGTAAATTTAGATTTGACTCTTGTAATGTACCATGCACACATAGAAGTACATACAAGAATTACAAGAACAGATCCAACAGTAATAAATACTGTCCAGCCAACTGCACTTAGAAGATTATATTTATCAATTGCAGTCATGTAGTTTTCAAGTCCGGCCATCGTTTTTCCATCCGGAAGCTGGAATGGCTGTTTATTAATATAAACCTTCTTTTTAAAAGAATTCATAAGTACGATTAAAATAGGCAGTATATAGACAATTCCTACAATTGTAAATATACCGGTTCCGGCTGTGCTAAGAGCACTTCTTTCCTTTTTCATTTATTGCTGCACCTCCTTGGAACGAGTCATATGTAACTGAATCATACTAATTGCAACGACAAGAACAAAGAACAGAACGGCTTTTGCCTGTCCGACACCTTCCCATCCAGTACGTCCGTAAAACGTGTTAAAGATGTTCAGTGCCATCATCTCAGACATCTTGGAAGGTTCACCGGCTGTCAGTGATAAGTTCTGGTCAAATAATTTAAATCCGTTTGTCAGTGATAAGAACATACAAATGGTAATGGATGGCATCATCATTGGAATCGTGACTTTGAATAATTTTGTCCATTTTCCGGCACCATCGATCTGTGCCGCTTCCATAACATCACCCGGAATAGATTGAAGACCTGCAATATAGATGATCATCATATAACCAATCTGCTGCCAACTTACAAGAATGATCAGTCCCCAGAATCCGTACCATTCGTTTAATGCAAGTGCAGTTCCGTATTTTTCAAGAATACCATTAAAAATTAACTGCCAGATATAACCAAGAACAATTCCACCAATCAGGTTCGGCATAAAGAAAATAGTACGGAAAATATTAGTACCACGCATATTCTTGGTAAGTGCACTTGCCAGAGCGAAAGCAACGGCATTAATAATAATTAAAGATGCAACTGCAAACAATGCAGTGTACCAGAAAGAATGACGGAATACCGTGTCTTCAAAAGCCTTTTTGTAGTTGGAAAATCCGATGAATTTCGCATCTGTTACCGTTGTGAATTTACAGAATGAAAGCCAGATTCCCATGATAAAAGGAATGATAAAGCCCAAGATAAACGCACAGAATGTAGGAAGTACGAATATGGGCATATAGCGTTTTACAGCCTTTTGCATAAAAGGCGCCCCCTTTCCTTAAAAGCGGCGGGAGAATTGACCCTGCCCGCCGCATGAACATATCACGATTAATATTTGATATTTCTTATTTGGAAGCTGCTGCTTCAGTTGCCCAGCCGTCTACAAAAGCACTTACAACTTTTGCCCAGTTCGCATCTGTCTGATCTGCTGCATATGCAGTTAATGCAGAACCAACACCATTCTTCCACTCCTCAGAAGGCATTGTTGAGAAGTTCCATGAAACAGGAGTTTTGCCATCTTCCAGATATTTGTTTGCTTCATTTACAAGTACGTTATCAGAATCAAGATTTGCTTTGAATGGAATCGTGAATCCCATTTCTTTGCAAAGACCATTAACGCCTGTATCAGATGTTACACACCAGTTCATGAAGTCTAAAGTAGCCTGAATGTCATCTTCTGAAGCTTTGGAGTTTACACACCAGTAGTTCTCTGTACCAGTACAGATTCCCTGATTCTCCTCTCCGTCTACACCAATGTAGATAGGAAGAATTCCAAGATTATCATCACCAATATCTTTGATGTTGTTGTATTCCCATGTACCGTTCTGATAGAATACAGCCTCTTCTGTTACGAAATCTGCAGTTGCATCATCAGCTGTCTTTGTAGAAAGAGCAGTTGGCTCGCAAGTTGCGTTGTTGATGTACAGATCCCAGATCTGACGATAGTTGTCAAGGTATGTACCTTTGATTGCATCTGTATTATCAATACCGTCTGCTTTATACTCATAGTAGATTGGAAGGTTTGCCAGATGAGTTTTAAATCTCCAGTCAGAAGAACCGTCCATACCTGCTGATGTAAATGCAGAGAATCCAAGTTTGTCTTTATTTGCTGTAATGTCTTCCACAACTTTCTTGAAGCTGTCAAAGTTTGTGATATCTGATGCGGAGTAACCTGCTTTTTTAAGAAGCTCTTTGTTGTAAATGATACCGTAACTCTCAACAACGTAAGCAATACCTGCCATCTTATCTCCGTCCATCAGAGCAAAGTCATCATCTGTCAGCTCTTTTGCTATATCAGAATCTTTCAGATCATAGCAATAATCTTTCCAGCTTGCAAGTCCTACCGGACCATTTACCTGGAATAATGTAGGAGCATCTGTTTTTGCCATCTCGGATTTTAATGTTTTTTCGTATTCACCGGATGCAGCAGTGAGTACAGTTACCGGAACTCCCGTTTCATCTGTGTATTGCTCCGCAAGTTCCTGCCATTGCTCATCTTGCTCTGGCTTGAAATTCAGATAATATACCTTTCCTTTTGCATCAGACTTTGCAGTTTTTTTGCCCGATGAGCTGCCGCAGCCAGTTACCATTCCGATAGTCATTGCTGCAACAAGTAAAATTGATACAACTTTACGCATTTTCATAATTGTTCCCTCGCCTTTCTGAGAATCTTTTTTGTTCTCTTGATTTACTCATATCTTAGCAGGAAATTTGCGTAAAACTGTATCAATAAAAAAACCTCTAATATAAAAAATTAAACTTTCCGTTATTGTTCTTCTTCAAATTGTCGTATGCTGTCATCTGCATAATTTAGAAAATCTTCCGGGGTAATACGTCCTTCCGCAAGCTGAGGCAGGTATTTGGAGAGAGTATTTTCTTGGAAAACGGAATTCCATTTGACTTGGTAATTCGGAACAAATGTCGGGGAATTCGAAAATGCCTTCAGGTAGTCGCGTTCCACCTGGCTTATGTATTTTTCCTCCATTGAAAACATCTTTTCTTTTTCCAGAAGATTAAATTCTGTCCGGAATTTAAAAAATGCAAGTGCTCCTTCTTTTACTTCTTCACTGCATCCAGACGTCAGTGCCCAGCCAAATGTTTCCGGAGAAGAAACCAGTGTATTTCCAGGGAAAGAAGAAAAACGAACACACTGTTCCCATCCGTCAGGGATCTGGTCGATCATCCAATATCCATTTGGAACCATAGCTGCTTTCCCGGTAAAAAAGTTATTGTATGCCGTGTCAAAATCATTATACAGGGCATTCGATGTTGTATAGGAAAACAGCCGTTTTAAAGTATTTGCCAATTCCAGCCCGGAAGCATTCTGGTAGGTGTCCGGATAGATCAGACTCATAAATTCAGCACCTTCTTCCGATGAAGAAGCGACTGCTGCACTTGCCAGTAACATAGGTGCCCATCCCGTTCCATCTGTATGTAGTGCCAGTGGCGTGATACCTGCGTTTGTAAGTTTGTCACAACACGCCCAGAACTCATCCCATGTTGTTGGAAAGGAATCAATGCCGGCTTTGTTAAACAATTCCTGATTCCAGAATATGCCGCAGCAGGAAAAAGCCGCAGTTGAAATTGGTGCAAGATAAATATTTCCGTCTGCGTAAGTGCAGCCTTCCTGTACAACAGGTTCGATCATGGAAGACCACTCTTCGTCTGCATCAATATATGGAGTCAGATCCGCAATTCGGTTTTCTGCAATCATTTTCTGATAAAAAGAAGGAAGCATTCGAAGATCTGTAATAATATCTGGAAGTTCATCGGTTGCATTCAATCGTTTCAGGTTTTGACGATAGTCAGCTTCTGTCTCTACGATCCAGTCAACATCCAGTTCATAGGTTCCTTTGTATTTTTTATTAAATGCTTCCACTACTTTCTGTTCATTTTTCGTTCCGGTAGATGGATCCACGGTCAGAATAATGGATATTTTTACTGGTTCTTTGGATTCTTCTGCCAGTTTTTTTTCAGATGTTTTACAACCGGTCAGCAGGCAGATCATAAGTAGAAGTATAAACATACTTCGGATTGTTTTTTTGATATGTTGCTTTTTCATGATTCCTGCTCACCTCCTTTTGGCACTTTTATCGTACAAGTTGTACTTGCATCGGTTGTTTCGTAGTAATATGTAATTTTATCACCGTATTTTAACCGCAGTCTAGTCAGTATATTAAATACACCGTATCCATGTTTTTTGTCAGGAAATGCCTCTTTGATCTGAGAAATAGGTAAATGCGTAAGTCCGTTGATCTTTTCTACCATATCTTTATTCATTGGCATGCCGGTATTATAGACAGATAGCACCAGAACATCATTTTCTTCTGTAATCCGTATCCGTATATAGCCCCCCTCATAGATTTCACTGAATCCATATTTTACTGCATTTTCTACTAATGGCTGAAGAATCAGCTTCAGGATTTTATTTTCTTTTGCATTGACCTGACAGTCAATTTCATACTCAAACAGATCTACGTTTCGGATCTGCTGGATTTCCATGTAGCTTTTCACATTTTCCAGCTCATCTTCTACGGATACAATATCACTTCCTTTACTGAGGCAGAGGCGCAGGTACTTTGAAAGAGCCTGGATCATACGCATGGTCGTTTCCTCTTTGTTCATACGCGCAAGCATATAGATGGTATCCAGTGTATTATACAGAAAATGTGGATTGATCTGACTGATCAGCATATTTAATTCACTGGTGCGCAGTTCTTTTTCCTGTAATTTAATTTCATTGACAAGTTGTTCAATATTGCCAAGCATTTCATTGTAAGAATGTCCAATCTGATCTAATTCCGTGTTTGTGTGAAGTTCCGGCATATGTGTATAATCTCCACCGTCAAATCCAGTCATATATGTGGTGATTTCCTGGACCGGTCTGGTGAACCGATTAGAGAACAAGATACTGAGTAATAGGGCTAATACTACAATAATCAGGTAAATCAGAACCAATACAATTAAAATCTGGGTGGTCTGACTTGTAACAACTTCATTTGGCACATACGTAAAGATGGAAAACGAACAGTCCTTTTGATAGTAAGCAGACAGATAACCACCCGTTACAGCCTCTCCATTGAGAATAATTCCCGTATCAGAGGATTTTTTACATGCGCTTATCAAAGTTTTCGTCACATTGTCCGGCAAGGCAGTGTTTTTCTGATTCAGAGCATAAATATTTCCATTCTGATCCATTATTCCGGTTAGAATGGAAGAATCTGCCTTTTCGGAATCCATCGTTACGATATGATTCAAAAAGGAAGGATTCATTTTCAGAATAATAATTCCCGGTTCACTTGGATAGTCCAGAGAATGAACATATCGGGTGATGAACAAGGAATCTTCTTTTCCGTTAAAGAGTGTATCTTTTGCAATGAACCAGACTGTTTTTGCGTACTCTGTACCAAGTTTCTTCTGAAACACAGTGTTTTTAATGTCAAAAGCATCTACATAACTATAGGATCTGGTATATATGTTTCCTTTATTATCCATATAACAATAATCTTGAATAGAATCCAGATCCAGATATGAGAAATATTTGCCAACGGCATTCTTTTCATTATCAGTCAGTTCTTCTGCGTTCAGACTTTTTTGGATCGTTTCATTAAGAATAGCTTCTGCAGTCACTTCTTTCGATTTCGTATAAAGATTATCCAGTAAAATTCCCATCTTCTCGTCTGCAAACTCGTATTTTTCTATAATATTATTTTTTAAAGTATGGTGCATATAACTCCATACTCCGATCATAGATAATAAAAGTGCAAGAAGAAGTAATATAAGCGTAGATTTTAAATATTTTTTCTGGATACCTGAACTTAAATATTTTTGCTTCATACTTCGTATTCCTTTTTATACTCACTTGGCAGTTTTCCGGTATATTGCTTGAATAATTGTGAAAAATAAGAAGGATTGCTGATACCAACTTCTTCACAGATTGTTCGGATACTGGTATTTCCTTCTTCCAGCATTCTTTTTGCTTTATCCATACGTTTTTTGACCAGGTACTGTTTAAAAGTCATATGGAAGGTGCTTTTAAAGATACGTCCAAAGTAAACCGGGTTTAAATATACATGAGCTGCTGTTGCAATGATTGACAAGTCTTCCTCTTGAAGATGTTCTTCGATATAAGCGACAGCTTCTGCCATGTATTCTTTAAAATAACCCGTTTCATTTTTTCCGGCTTCTTCCTGACGCAGTTCTATTGCACGGCATAAAATTTTGTAGCAGACATCTACTGCTTTTACAGCCGGCAGATGATTCAGGTTAGAATAATAATTTGCAAATTGATTTTTCATATCCTCGTTCATACCATAGGTGTCCTGAAGCATGAACTGTACTCGGAGCATAACTTTATGAAGGTACTGGCATTGCCGTGCTTCTTCTTTTGGAAGATGGTAAATAAAATCAATAAATGTTTCTTTTAGTTCCACAAAATCATTTTTCCGTATGCTGTTCATAATCCGGATTTCCCTGTCTTCAGAAAACTGCTTCGAATCGTCTTCCTGTTCTTCTAAATCTTCTGGAATTGTAAACGCACTGGCACCGGAAGCACTGGCAATTCCAAATAATTTTTGTGCTTCTTCATAGCTTTTCCTGATTCCGGATATCCCTTTATATGGCTTGGAAATAGAAGCGATGACCGGACATTTTTCTTCATTCTTTGCCTGTTCTAATAAAGTTTTGATCTGCCTTACTGCATTTTTTTGCTGAGTTTTTATAATGAAAACATAATTGCCGTCTTCCCCTTCAAATTTCCAGTACGAAAAATGTTCAAAAACATGTGCTTCTATTTCCTGGATTACGGCATATCTGGATGCTTCATAATCTAAAGAATTTGTAATTTTATAAATTAAATCAATATCGGCGCACACTGTGATAAAAAAATCATGATTATCCGGCAAATCATGAAGTACAGAAAATACTTCTGCAATCTTTTCCTCCGGAATCAGATTCTGAACATATTTTTGTATTACAACCTGCAGAAAACTGTCACCGTCTTTTAAAAGGAGTTGTTCCCAGCTTTCGTATTTTTCTTCACTGCGTAGCTGTTTGATACATGTGTTATAGGCTCCGGTCATTGTGGAGCGAAGCTGTTCATCATCAATTGGTTTTAAAAGATATGCATAGGCGCCAAGATCACAGGCATGTTTTGCATATTCAAAATCACGGTATGCACTAAGTACTACAAAAAGACATGAGATCTGTTCTTTTTGAATTTCTTCCATAACCATAAGTCCTGTCATTTGCTTCATTCGAATATCGGTTAGAACGACATGTGGCTGTTCACGTCTGATGACTTCCAGTGCCTGAACTCCACTTTTGGCAGATCCGACAACCTCAAATCCCATACCCTCCCAGTCATAGGTATCTAAAAGTCCCTGTAATAAAATTGGTTCATCGTCCACAATTACCAGTTTTAGTAATTCCATTCTTTTTCCTCACTTTTTTTATGAATCGGCCGAATTTATATATTTCTTAAAGTAATTGTTATAGATCAGATGCCGCATGTTTTCCTGCCAGATAACCGGTAGCCCATGCCCACTGTAGATTATAACCGCCACAAATTCCATCAACGTCAAGAAGTTCTCCGGCAAGATAGAGATCTTTTGTAATACAGGACTGCATCGTCTCCATATCTACTTCTTTTAAGCTGACACCGCCTGCGCTAACTTGAGCATTGTCAAACCCGTTGGTATCAGAAATGTTTAACCTGCAAGACTTTATGACCTCACACAGTCTTGTAAGTTCTGCTCCTTTGATCATATTTAGTTTCGCAGAAAAACGGATGCCTGAAATTCGGAGTATTTCCGGAATTAGTTTTGTGTGAAGAATTCCGGTCAGAAGGTCTTCCGGTTTTGACTTTTGGTTCTCGCTCAGGTGCTGAAGTTTTTTGCTAAATAGTTCTCTAAGTGAAGCTTCCTCTAATTCCGGCAGAAAGTCAATCATAACCTGCGCATTTTGCTTTTCATATAAAGCCCTGGAAATATAGCGGCTGACTTGGAATACAGGAATTCCGGATATGCCATAATTGGTAATCTGAAGTTCACCGGTATCTGAGACAGCCATACGCCCATTGATCAAGGCTGTTACTTTTGCATCTGTCCTGACTCCTGAAGCTTTTTGAAAGGCAAAATCCTTTACTTTTAACTGCACCAGTGCCGGAACAACCGGCACAACAGAATGCCCCAGTGATTTGGCAAGGATATAACCGCTGCCATCAGAGCCGAGTTTCGAAGAAGCCTTTCCGCCGGCTGATAAAATGATGCGGTCAGCTTGAATTTTTTCGCTGCCGGTCTCAATCTGGAAGCCTTTTTTTGTCCGGCATATGGATGTCACTGCGTTCTCATGTCTGATATCTGCGCCCAGCTCTTTTAAACGATTATCCAGAACAGAACGGACGACAGATGCCTGATCACATCTTGGATAAATGTATCCATTTCTGGATTTCATCAGAAGTCCCAGATTTTCGAAAAAACGAATTGTATCCGAATATCCAAAGGCTTTTAGAACAGAAGAAATCAATTGCGGCTCATCACTTCGAAAATAATCCAAAGACATGTTTTTATTTGTCAGATTACAGCGCCCATTTCCGGTAGACAAAATTTTCTTTCCAAGAATATCCTTCTGATCAAAGATAATGACCTGAATGTCTGGATTTGTCTCAAGGGCGGTGATGCCCGCCAACATACCGGAAGCACCGCCTCCGACAATTGCAAGTGTTTTCATATCTGAACTCCTTAACTTTATATTATAACTTTGTTACAAGGCCTTCTCTTACCAGATACTCTAAAGACATTAATATTCCAAGCTTTGCATGCTGCCAGGTAAGTCCGCCCTGGAAATACACTGCATATGGCTCTTTGATCGGACCATCGGCACTCAGCTCGATAGAGGATCCCTGAACAAATGCTCCGGCTGCCATAATAACATCACTGTCATATCCTGGCATCGGCCATGGTTCTGGTGTGACATAGGAATCAACCGGGGCAGCAGCCTGGATTCCCTTACAGAATGCGATGACACCTTCCGGTGTTCCAAGTTCTACTGCCTGAATAATATCGTGGCGGCTCTCCGTACCATTTGGAATGACACTGTAACCTAATTTTTCGTAGATGTTTGCTGCAAAGATGGCTCCTTTTAAAGCACCTGCTGTCACAGTCGGTGCCAGGAAAAGTCCCTGGAAGAAGGACTGCATGACACCGAGAGATGCACCAACTTCCTTTCCAAGTCCTGGAGAAGTCAGGCGGTATCCACAATTATCAATCAGATCTTTTCGTCCTGCGATATATCCGCCAATTGGCGCAAGTCCACCGCCCGGGTTCTTGATCAGGGAACCAACGACCATATCTGCACCCACATCACTTGGCTCAATCGTCTCTACAAATTCACCGTAACAGTTATCGACCATACAGATAACGTCTGGTTTGATACTCTTTACAAATGCAATCAGTTCTCCGATCTGTGAGACGGAAAAGCTTGGTCTTGTCTGATATCCTTTGGAACGCTGGATTGTTACAAGCTTTGTCTTTTCATTGATTGCTTTTTTGATATTGTCATAGTCAAATGCACCGCCTTCCAGAAGTTCTACCTGGCGATAGGAAATTCCGTACTCCGCAAGAGAACCATTCGATGGGCGGATTCCAATGACTTCTTCCAATGTATCATAAGGTTTTCCGACTGGAGATAGAAGCTCATCGCCCGGGCGCAGATTTGCAGCCAGTGCCAGTGCCAGTGCGTGAGTTCCGCATGTGATCTGTGGTCTTACAAGGGCACTTTCTGTATGAAAAATCTCTGCGTACACTTCTTCCAGTGTGTCACGTCCCGGGTCGTCATAACCGTATCCGCTGGCGTATTTGAAACAGCCGGCGTTGACTTTACATTTCTGCATAGCATGCACGACTTTCAACTGATTATACTCTGCCACTTTGTCGATGGCATCAAAGCGTTCTTTTAAAGTTCCTTCAATCTGGCTTCCGAAATCGTAAACCTCTCTGCGAATTCCCATTTCCAGATACATATCTTCTATATTTAACATGATTGTTCCTCCAAAATATCTTTCTGAATAGATTCCAGCATCACTTCCAGAATCTTATCTTCATCATAATTGTAATCTTTTTTATTAATCCATGTCACATGCTTCTCACGCTTGAACCATGTAATCTGACGTTTTGCAAAATGTCTTGTATCTCGTTTGATTTTGTAAATGGCATCTTCTAATGTGCATGCTCCATCCAGATAGTCCAGAATTTCTTTATATCCAAGTCCCTGCATAGAGACCATGCTGCGGTCATAGCCACGCGCTTTTAAAGCCTTAACTTCCGCGACAAGCCCCTCTTCTATCATCTGGTCGACTCGCAGATCTATACGGCGGTACAGGTTCTCGCGGTCATCATTTAAGACAAAATATACAAATTGATAGGGCGACTCTTTTTGCCGCTCTGTTTCATTGTGTTCAGAAATTTTCATTCCGGTTTTCTGATAAAATTCCAATGCCCGAATGACTCGCTTTATATTATTTGCATGGATAGTTTCTGCCGACTTTTGATCCACTTCGCGGAGTTTTTCATGAAGTGCCTCTGCGCCATGTTCTTTTGCAAATGATTCTAATTCTGCGCGGAGCGAGGTGTCATTATCATTATCTGTAAAATCAATATCATAAAGTAGTGCCTGAATATAAAATCCGGTTCCGCCTACTACAATTGGAATATGCCCGGCAGCATAGATCTTTTTCATAGCTTCTTTTGCCATCTGTTGAAAACGGACAACATGAAATTCGTCATCCGGTTCCAGTTCATCTACTAAGTAATGTGGAACATGCTGCATTTCTTCCGGACGGATTTTTGCGGAACCAATATCCATATATTTGTAGACCTGCATGGAATCTGCAGAAATAATCTCACCACCGATTGCTTTTGCAAGACCAATGGAAGCCTTTGTTTTACCGACTGCAGTAGGTCCGGTGAGAATGATTAAAGGTTGTTTTTGCATGATATATCATCCCTTACATTTTTCATATTCGATATTAAACAATACGTTTGAATTTCTTTTCCAGTTCGCGCCTTGACATGGCGATAATGGTGGGTCTCCCATGTGGACAGTGATAAGGATTGTCCAGTGACAGAAGTTCCGTGATCAATGTGTCTACTTCTGCAGCGCTCAATCGCATATTTCCTTTGACAGCTGCCTTACAGGACATAGATGCAATCTTTTCGTCAATCAGATTAGATGGCGCATTTCGGTTGATTTCATCAGACAGACTGTCAATCATCTCCATGAGCAGTTCTTTTTTTGCAATACTGAACAGATTGTCCGGTACAGCGCGGACTGCATAGGAATCCTGTCCGAATTCTTCTATCTCAAAACCAATCCGCGTGAACTGATCCATATAAAGCCTGAGAAGTTCTGCCTCCTGCATAGACAGATTCAGTACGATTGGCGGACTAATAAGCTGAGAAGTAAACTCCCGTGTCTTCATGCCCTTCAATGTCTGTTCATACAGAACTCTCTCATGAGCTGCATGCTGGTCGATAATATATAAGTTATCATGAAATTCTACCAGCCAGTAAGTGTCAAAGACCTGGCCGATAATCTTATGTTCCGCTTTTGCCTGTGGCTCCAGAAGTTTTTCTTCAAAGAAATTGAGCTGCTGTGGTTTTTCCGCAGGAACTTGTCTTGCAGTATAATTTGGCATCTCTGCAATCTGAGAGCCTTGTGCCTGCACATTTTTCTGTGGTTCATATGAGCTTTGTGCCTGCACATTTTTCTGTGGCTTACAGGAGTCAGGAGCTGGTATATTTTTCTGTGGTTTATAGGAATACGGCACTGGTATATTTTTCTGTAGGTCACAGGCATCTGTATTGGAAGAAGCAGGTGTTGTTTCTTGCTTATTTTCGTGCAGCGCTTCATGGTAAGAATATACTCTCTTCTTCATCTCATTCATAAAGTATTGCAGCTTTTCATCTTCATTTTGTGATGACTGCAAAGAGGTTCGCAGCTTTTCGGTATGTTCTGCCGCACTTTTTTTTTGCAGATCCATCTTCGACTCTTTCGGTTCTTCTGGAATTTTTATATCATCCAATGTCACTTCGGGAATCAGCTCCCGTTCATGTAGTCCGTCATCGACAGCCGCAAACAGGGTATTATAAATCTCCTGCTGATTATTAAAACGGACATCCATTTTGGTCGGATGCACATTAACATCTACATGTTCTGTGTCTACGTCCAGGTAAAGCACGACAAATGGGTATTTGTGCTGCATAGTAAAATCTTTATATCCGTCTTCAATTGCCTTGGAGATGATACTGCTCTTAATGTATCTTCCATCTACGAAATAATTTTCAAAATTACGGTTGCCGCGGGAAATCAAGGGCTTTCCAAGATATCCGGTAATGTGGATTCCTTTTCTTTCAAAATCTACTTCAATCAGATTCGATGCAATCTCCCGTCCGTATATATGATAGATGACATCCTTCAAATTTCCATTGCCGGAAGTATGAAGTTTAACCTGACCGTTGTTGATAAAACGGAAGGAAACTTCCGGATGAGACAACGCCAGTCTTGTGACCAGGTCTCCGACGTGACTTGCCTCTGTCATAGCAGTTTTTAAAAACTTTCTTCTGGCAGGTGTGTTGTAGAAAAGCTGTCGGATCAAAAATGTCGTGCCATCCGGGGCACCGGCATCTTCAAGTGATTCTTCCTTTCCACCGGCAATCTTATATCGCACGCCAAATTCTGCTTCCTTTGTCTTGGTCAGAAGCTCTACCTGAGAGACCGCTGCAATACTGGAAAGTGCTTCGCCACGGAAACCAAGAGATGAAATGTGTGCAAGATCCTCTGCACTTCGGATCTTACTTGTAGAATGGCGTAAAAATGCAGCACGGACATCTTCTTTATCAATTCCGATCCCATTGTCTGCGATTCGCATAAATGTAATGCCACCTTCCTTGATCTCGACAGTTACAGCAGTCGCACCGGCATCAATTGCATTCTCAGCAAGCTCTTTGACTACGGATGCCGGACGTTCTATGACTTCCCCGGCGGCAATTTTATCAATTGTAATCTGGTCTAATACCTGTATCTTACTCATGGTCTACCACCTGTTTTTTAATTTGTTCTGAAGCTGATAAAGGGTATTGAGTGCTTCAATTGGTGTCAGGTTTCCAAGATCAAGCTCTTTTAACTCTTTTAATACGTCATCATCTTTCACTGTATCGAACAATGACATCTGAGCCAGATCCACGTCATCATATTTTTTCGCCTTAGGTTTTGGGGCACCCAGAACAGCAATATCTTTGATCCGGCTTGTAATATCCGTCTGAACCAGTTCTTCTACAATTTCCTTTGCCCGGTCAGTAACAGACTCCGGCACCCCTGCAAGCTTCGCTACCTGGATACCATAACTTTTGTCCGCACCACCTTTGACAATTTTTCTAAGGAAAATGATATCGTCGCCGTTCTCTTTAACAGCAATGCAATAGTTATTCACGTTATCTATTTTGCCTTCCAGCTCGGTCAGCTCGTGGTAATGTGTGGCAAATAAAGTCTTAGCACCAAGAAGTTTGCTGTTACTGATATGTTCGATGACTGCCCAGGCAATGCTGAGCCCGTCAAATGTACTCGTTCCACGGCCGATCTCGTCAAGTATTAAAAGACTCTTGCTAGTGGCATTTCTTAAAATATTTGCGACTTCCGTCATCTCGACCATAAATGTACTCTGACCACTTGCCAGATCATCGGAAGCTCCTACACGGGTAAAGATACGGTCTACCAGACCGATGTCGGCTTTGGAGGCAGGAACAAAAGAACCAATCTGAGCCATCAGAACAATCAGGGCTGTCTGGCGCATGTAGGTAGACTTTCCGGCCATGTTCGGTCCCGTTATAATTGCGATCCGGTCTTTTTTATCGTTCAGATATGTATCATTGGAAATGAACATATCATTTGGAATCATTTTCTCAACTACCGGGTGACGGCCGTCTTTGATGTCAATGACACCTTTTTCATTTATCTTCGGACGCACATAATTATTCTGCTCTGCAACAAGAGCCAGAGAAGCCAGTGTATCAATCTGGGCGATCACTTTGGCAGTTTTCTGGACACGGACAACATCTTTGGCAACACGGCTTCGGATATCACTGTAAAGCTCATACTCCAGAGAATAAAGCTTATCTTCCGCACCGAGAATCGTATCCTCCAGTTCTTTTAATTCCGGAATAATATAACGCTCTGCATTGGCAAGAGTCTGCTTTCTTGTATAATAATCCGGTACCA
>OLPL01000052.1_pt1 | contig 86573 bp, 59 predicted proteins | sample 1673211 | NCBI WGS metagenome assembly OLPL01 (sample SAMEA3136766, study PRJEB25190) | human gut metagenome | reverse complement strand
GAAGGTGATTTTAAATGCATTTTGGCTCGTAACTGTGAAGGTACTGAACAGTTACGATTAAGTTTCTTTAGGAGGGAAAAGCAAATGAGAATCTTAGTTACAGGTGGAGCTGGTTATATCGGAAGCCATACATGCGTGGAACTGCTGAATGCAGGTTACGACGTTGTTGTAGTGGATAACCTTTATAACGCAAGTGAGAAAGCTCTGGACAGAGTAGAAAAAATCACAGGAAAGAAAGTAGTATTCTACAATGCAGACATCCGTGATAAACAGGCAATGAATGACATCTTCGACAAAGAAAAAGTAGATGCAGTGATTCATTTTGCAGGTCTGAAAGCAGTTGGAGAATCTGTAGTAAAACCAATCGAATACTATGAAAATAATATCGCAGGTACCTTGAATCTCTGCGATGCCATGAGAAATCACGGTGTAAAAAATATTATCTTCAGTTCTTCCGCAACCGTTTACGGAGATCCGGCATTTATTCCGATCACAGAAGAATGCCCGAAAGGAACCTGTACCAACCCTTATGGATGGACCAAATGGATGCTGGAACAGATCCTGACAGATCTGCACACTGCAGATCCGGAATGGAATGTTATCCTGCTTCGTTACTTCAACCCAATCGGAGCACATAAGAGCGGCATGATCGGTGAAGATCCGAAAGGAATCCCGAACAACCTGCTTCCGTATGTTGCACAGGTTGCCATCGGCAAACTGGAATGCCTGGGAGTATTCGGTAATGACTATGATACTCCGGACGGAACCGGCGTACGTGATTACATCCATGTAGTAGACCTGGCAGTAGGTCATGTAAAAGCACTGAAGAAACTGGAAGAAAAACCGGAAGTTCGTGTATACAATCTGGGAACAGGACATGGCTACAGCGTACTGGATGTGGTTCACGCATTTGAAAAAGCATGCGGTCATGAAGTAAAATACCAGATCAAACCGAGACGTGCAGGCGACATCGCTATGTGCTACTGCGATCCTACCAAAGCAAAAGAAGAGCTGGGTTGGGAAGCACAGTACGGCATCGAAGAGATGTGCCAGGATTCCTGGAGATGGCAGAGCCAGAACCCGGATGGATATGCAACTGAAGAAAAATAATATAGAAATGTAATACATATAGTCCCCGGTTTTCCTGTGAAATGAGAACCGGGGACTGTTTTTTATTTACGCGAGTAACGAGTCAAATTCGCAAAGCGTATTTTATTTCGTTTACGCGGGCAACGAGTCCAAGATTGCACTTACTGGAAACGCAAATATTTGTTGAGAAAAGTGAAAAGAGAAGCCGGAAGAGGAACATTTAAGTTTCCTTTCGGCTTCTCTTTTTGAAATATATTTACCGTTATTTACGCATTATGAAGAATCGATTTATGCTCATAAATCGATTCGCTTGTCAGCTGGATACCGAGGCGTTTGAAGGTCTGGATATCCACCTGTGACAGCATCACGCTTGTGTGTACCTGGCAGCCTTTCAGGTTCGGGATCTGATCGAGGGCTTTCTGTGCAGCCGGGTTCAGCGCGGTACTGCTGGAGAGAGCGATCAGGATCTCATCCGTGTGCAGTCTCGGGTTACGGCTTCCCAGATAAGCGGTTTTCAGGATCTGGATCGGTTCGATGGCAGCCGGGGAAAGAATATGTGTCTCATGGGAGATGCCTGCCAGTTCTTTCAGTGCATTCAGAAGCAGGGCAGCGGATGGTCCCAGAAGATCCGAAGTTTTTCCGGTGATGATCTTGCCGTCCGGCAGTTCCATGGCAGCAGCCGGTGCACCGGTCTGTTCGGCACGTTCCATGGCAGCACCGACAACTTTACGATCCTGCGGTGTGATATGCGCCTGTTTCATCAGCAGTTCCAGTTTGAAGACTTCGTCTTCTTTCTTGGAGCCGTCTACCAGACCTGCTTTCGCCTGATAATAACGGCGGATGATCTCCTGACGGGAAGCCTCCTGGCATACTTCATCGTCGATGATGCAGTTTCCAGCCATGTTGACACCCATGTCTGTCGGAGATTTGTAAGGGCACTCGCCGAAGATCCGTTCAAACATGGCTTCGAGTACCGGGAAGATCTCCACGTCACGGTTGTAGTTGACAGTGGTTTCGCCGTAAGCTTCCAGATGGAACGGGTCGATCATATTGACATCGTTCAAATCTGCGGTGGCAGCTTCGTATGCGAGGTTAACCGGATGTTTTAACGGGATATTCCAGATCGGGAATGTCTCGAACTTCGCATAACCGGCGCGGACGCCGCGTTTCTGTTCATGATACAGCTGGGACAGGCAGGTAGCCATCTTTCCGCTTCCAGGTCCCGGCGCTGTGATAACGACCAGAGGACGGGTGGTTTTGATGTAATCATTCTTTCCATAGCCTTCGTCGCTCACGATATGAGAAACATTGTTCGGATATCCGTCGATGGAATACAGAATGTATACCGGGATATTCAGTTTTTCCAGTTTTTTCTTGAAGGCATCTGCACTTTTCTGACCGGTGTACTGGGTGATCGCAACGCTTCCCACATACAGACCTTTTCCGCGGAATGCCTCGATCAGTCGCAGCACATCCACATCATAGGTGATACCGAGGTCCCCGCGGACTTTATTTTTTTCGATATCGCCGGCGCTGATAACAACAACGATTTCTGCCTGATCAGAAAGCTGCATCAGCATCTGCAGTTTGCTGTCCGGTGCAAAACCCGGCAGTACACGGGATGCGTGGTAATCATCAAAAAGCTTTCCTCCAAACTCCAGGTAGAGCTTGTTGTCAAACTGATTGATACGTTCCCGGATGTGCTCAGACTGCATGGATAAATATTTTTGATTGTCAAATCCGATTTTCATCTAACCTTGTCCTCCTGTATAAAAAATAAAGATAACTGTTCTGTGTTTTTTTAACACCGCCTATCGGACAGTTATAAAAATAAAAATTCATTCCCTAGTATACTACAAAAACAGCGAGAAATGCTATAAAGAAATGAAAAAAATACAGGAATTTGAAAATTCGGTGACGAAAGAGGGAAAAGAGTTGATTTATCATAAAGAAATCTTTATAATAATGAAGGTATTAGAAGGAGGAAATTATGGACCAAAGACCGAATAATTATAATGATCAGGGGTCGAACGGACAGGAACCGAATGGAAATGGCGGACCCGGAGGCCCAAAGAATAAATCATCTCTGCTGGTGCTGCTGATCTGCGTACTGGCAACCCTGCTGATCTGGACAGTGTTCAGCAATATTTTACAGAGTTCCACATCGAAAGAGATCACTTATGACAAATTCCTGGAGATGCTGGATAAAGGAGAAGTCAAGTCGGTAGAACTGCAAAGCGGTGTACTGACGATCGTTCCGAGAGAACAGAAAGTGGAAGGTGTGGAATTTGAATATTCTACCACAGCGATGGAAGACGGCACCACACTGACAGCGAGACTTCTGGAAGCGGAACAGAAAACCGGAAAAGAGATCACATTCAACGAGATCCAGCCGGATCCGACCGGATCGATCATCTATACGATTTTAAGTCTGCTGATACCGTTTGTATTTCTGATTTTCCTGATGAACTGGCTGATGAGAAAGATGAACAAAGGCGGCGGAATGATGGGCGTCGGAAAGAGCAAAGCCAAAGCCTATGTACAGAAAGAAACCGGTGTTACGTTCAAGGATGTAGCCGGTGAGGATGAAGCGAAGGAATCCTTGCAGGAAGTGGTGGATTTCCTGCATAATCCGGGAAAATATACGACGATCGGTGCAAAACTGCCAAAAGGAGCCCTTCTTGTAGGACCTCCCGGAACCGGTAAGACACTGCTTGCAAAGGCAGTTGCCGGAGAAGCACATGTGCCGTTCTTCTCATTGTCAGGTTCCGACTTTGTGGAAATGTTCGTCGGCGTGGGAGCTTCCCGTGTCCGTGATCTGTTTGAAGAAGCGAAAAAGAACGCACCGTGTATCATTTTCATTGATGAGATCGATGCGATCGGTAAGAGCCGTGACAGCCGGTACGGCGGCGGTAACGATGAACGGGAACAGACACTGAACCAGCTGCTTGCGGAGATGGATGGTTTTGATTCATCCAAGGGTATCCTGATCCTGGCGGCAACCAACCGTCCGGAGATCCTGGATCCGGCGCTGCTTCGTCCGGGACGTTTTGACCGTCGTGTTATCGTGGAACGCCCGGATCTGAAAGGCCGTGTCAATATCCTGAAAGTGCATGCCAAAGATGTGTCTCTGGATGAAACCGTAGATCTGGATGCCATCGCACTGGCAACTTCGGGAGCTGTGGGTTCCGACCTTGCCAATATGATCAATGAGGCTGCGATCCTTGCCGTAAAGAACGGAAGAAAAGCGGTTTCTCAGAAAGATCTGTATGAGGCAGTGGAAGTTGTACTGGTCGGTAAAGAAAAGAAAGACCGGATCCTCAGCCAGGAGGAACGCCGGATTGTGTCCTACCATGAAGTTGGTCATGCACTGGTAAGTGCCCTGCAGAAAGATGCGGAGCCGGTGCAGAAGATTACGATTGTACCGCGTACGATGGGAGCACTCGGTTATGTCATGCATGTGCCGGAAGAAGAAAAATACCTGAATACCAAGGCTGAGTTAGAAGCGATGCTGATAGGTCTTCTCGGCGGTCGTGCCGCAGAAGAAGTGGTATTTGGAAATGTGACAACCGGAGCGTCAAATGATATTGAAAAAGCCACTCAGATCGCGAAAGCGATGATCACCCAGTACGGTATGTCTGAAAAATTCGGACTGATGGGACTGGCAAGCGTGGAACATGAATATCTGAACGGTCGTGCAACTCTGAACTGCGGCGATGCGACAGCGACAGAAATCGACCACGAAGTGATGAAGATGCTGAAAGAATCCTATGAGCAGGCAAAACAGCTGCTCTCTGAACACCGCGAAACACTGGATAAGATCGCTGCGTTCCTGATCGAGCGCGAGACGATCACCGGAAAAGAATTCATGCAGATTTTCCATGAGGTGGAAGGTACAGCGGAAACGCAGCCGGAACTGCCAGAAAAACCTGCAGAAAAAGCACCGGAGAAAGCGGATGCAGAACCGGTGGCAGAAACCGGAGCACAGGATGTATCAGCGGATAGTAACGATACAGAAGAAAAGAAGGTACAGGAGCCGGTGAATGAGAATCCACAGGAGTCTCCAGTACAGGAATAAAAAGAAGTGACAGAATAAGGAAAATGGAACAGGAAACTGCCCCATTTTCCTTTTTTCAAAAGCAGAGATCTGATAAAGAGAGAAAGAAGGGAAGGATGCGGGAATGTTTGATATTCAGGAAGAACTGAAGAAATTGCCGGGAAAACCGGGCGTCTATATCATGCACGATGCGAAAGATACGATCATCTATGTGGGAAAAGCGATCAGCCTGAAAAACCGGGTGAGGCAGTATTTCCAGAGCAGCAGAAATCTCGGGGTAAAGAAAGAGCAGATGGTGCAGCAGATCGCGAGATTTGAGTATATCATCACGGATTCCGAGTTGGAAGCACTGGTACTTGAATGTAATCTGATCAAAGAACACCGGCCAAAATACAATACGATGCTCAAGGACGATAAGACCTATCCGTATCTGAAAGTGACGGTCAATGAGGAATATCCGCGGGTACTGTTTGTGCGGAGAATGAAAAAGGATAAAGCAAAATATTTCGGACCGTATACAAGTTCCAATGCGGTCAAGGACTCGATGGAACTGATCCGGAAGCTGTACCATGTCCGTACCTGCAACCGGAATCTTCCGCGGGATATCGGCAAAGACCGTCCCTGTTTGTATTACCATATCAAACAGTGTAAAGCACCGTGTCAGGGCTATATTTCCAAAGAAGAGTATCAGAAACAGATCGAGGGCGTGCTGGATTTTCTGAACGGAGATTACAAAAAGCTGCTGAAAGAACTGGAAGAAAAGATGCTTGCGGCGTCGGAAGAACTGCGGTTTGAGGAAGCCGGGGAATACCGGGATCTGATGCAGAGTGTGCAGAAGATCGGTGAGCGCCAGAAGATCACCGGAAGCCAGGGCGAGGACAAAGATGTGATCGCGATGGCGATGGATGAGGAGGATGCGGTGGTACAGGTCTTCTTTATCAGAGAGGGCAAGATGATCGGAAGAGATCATTTTTATCTGCGGATCGCAGCGGATGCCACACCGTCACAGATCCTTCTGAACTTTGTCAAACAGTTTTATGCGGGAACGCCGTTTATCCCGAAAGAGCTGATGCTGCAACGGGAGATTGACGAGATTGATGTGCTCGAAGAGTGGCTCAGTAAAAAACGGGGACAGAAAGTCCATATCCGGGTGCCGAAAAAAGGAACCAAGGAGAAATTGGTGGAGCTGGCGGCACGGAATGCACGGATGGTACTGACACAGGACAAAGAAAAGCTGAAGCGGGAAGAGGGCAGAACGATCGGAGCCATGAAGGAGATCTGTGATCTGCTGGAACTGGAGAGTTTACAGCGAGTAGAGTCCTACGATATTTCCAATATCAGCGGTTTTGAGTCGGTAGGTTCCATGGTGGTCTATGAAAAGGGAAAACCAAAAAGAAACGATTACCGTAAGTTCAAGATCAAATCAGTACAGGGACCGGACGATTACGCCAGTATGCAGGAAGTGCTGACCCGGCGGTTCCGGAGGGGAATCGAGGAACAGAAAGACAAGGAAGAAGACGAATTCAGCGGTTTCAGCCAGTTTCCGGACCTGATCCTGATGGATGGTGGAAAAGGTCAGGTGCATGTGGCGGAACAGGTACTTGCGGATCTGGGGCTGACGATTCCCGTCTGTGGTATGGTTAAGGACGACAATCACCGGACGAGAGGACTGTATTATCAGGATCATGAGATCCCAATCAGCCATACCAGCGAGGGATTTAAACTGATCACGAGAATCCAGGATGAGGTGCATCGTTTTGCCATCGAATATCACCGCCTGCTTCGCAGCAAGGGACAGGTACATTCGATCCTGGATGATATCGAGGGCATCGGACCGACCAGGAGAAAAGCACTGATGAAATATTTCAAATCAATCGAGGAGATCCGGGCGGCGAGTGAGGAAGAACTCGGCAAGGTTCCGTCGATGAATCGGCAGTCTGCACAAAAAGTCTATCAATTTTTCCATTCCTGATGGTTGATTTCTTGCAGTCTGTGCTCGCATGTGATAAGATATTTATAAAGTTTTTGAAAAAGGAGAGCGAGATATGAAGGCTGTAAAACTGACCAAACTGGTTCAGGAAATGAACCTGAAGAATCTTACGCCGGAAGTGGACATGGAACATGTACGCATCACCCTTCCGGATATCAACAGACCTGCCCTTCAGCTGACAGGATATTTTGAACATTTTGCCTCTGAACGTGTACAGATTATCGGTTATGTAGAATACACCTATCTGATGCACCTGGATCCGGAACAGAGAAAACACAGTTTTGAGAATTTTGTATCCAAACAGATTCCCTGTGTGATCTTCACAACGATGACGGAACCGGATGAAGATATGCTGGAGATGGGAAGAAAATACAATGTGCCGATCCTTGGAACCGAAAAAACGACATCCAATTTTATGGCAGAGATCATCCGCTGGCTGAACGTACAGCTGGCACCGTGCATCTCCATCCATGGCGTACTGGTGGATGTATACGGCGAAGGTGTCCTGATCATGGGTGAGAGCGGCATCGGTAAGAGCGAGGCTGCGCTGGAACTGATCAAGCGTGGACATCGTCTGGTAAGTGACGATGTGGTGGAAATCAGCAAAGTCAGTGATGTGGAACTGGTGGGAACCGCACCGGATATCACCCGGCATTTTATCGAACTGCGCGGTATCGGTATCATCGATGTGAAGACGCTGTTCGGTGTGGAAAGTGTAAAAAATACCCAGTCCATCGATCTGGTCATCAAACTGGAAGAGTGGAGCCGGGATAAAGAATACGACCGTCTGGGACTGAAAGAAGAATACACAGAGATCCTTGGCAACAAAGTTGTCTGCCATTCTCTGCCGATCCGTCCGGGTCGAAATCTGGCTGTTATCGTAGAATCTGCGGCAGTCAACCACCGTCAGAAAAAGATGGGATACAATGCGGCACAGGAGCTGTACAACCGTGTACAGGCGAACCTGGCAAGAAAGAAGGAGGACTAAAAAATGAGTTACTGTTTTGGAATCGATATCGGGGGAACAACCGTAAAATGCGGATTATTTACAACAGAGGGTGAACTTCTGGAAAAATGGGAGATCAAAACCCGTACAGAAGAAAACGGAAAAGCGATTCTTCCGGATGTGGCAGAGACCATTCTGAAAAAAATGGAAGAAAAAGGCATTGCAAAAGCAGATGTCATCGGTGTTGGTGTCGGAGTTCCGGGACCGGTTGTAAAAGAAAGAGAAGTACAGGTAGCAGTCAATCTGCACTGGGGACGTACGATGCTGGCAGATGTTCTGGAAGAACTGCTGGGTCAGATCCCGGTAAAAGTAGGAAATGATGCCAACGTTGCAGCACTCGGTGAGATGTGGAAAGGCGGCGGAGAAGGTACACAGAACCTGATCATGGCTACCCTGGGAACCGGTGTCGGCGGCGGTATCATCGTGGACGGAAAGATCGTTACCGGTGCACACGGAGCAGGCGGAGAGATCGGACATGCATGTGTGGAACCGGAAGAAACCGAAAGCTGTAACTGTGGAAATAAAGGATGCCTCGAACAGTTAGCTTCCGCTACCGGTATCGTAAGAATCGGTAAAAAGATCATGGCAGAAAATACTGCTGAGACAAAACTGACACTGGATGATTTCAGCGCAAAAACCATCTTTGATGCATACAAAGAAGGTGACGGTGTTGCAAAACAGATCGTGGACAAATTTGCCGGATATCTGGGAACCGCACTGGCAATCTTCTCCTGCGTGGTTGACCCGGAAGTTATCGTTATCGGCGGTGGCGTATCCAAAGCCGGACAGCCTCTGATCGACGCTGTGGCAGGTCATTATAAAGAACATGCCTTTATCAGCTGCAAAGATACACCGATCGTTCTGGCAAAGCTGGACAACGATGCAGGAATCTACGGAGCTGCAAAACTGGTAGTTGCGTAAAACAGGTATTCTGATACATTTGTAAAAAAGATTCAGGAACTGTCGGAAAGCAATTTTCGGTAAATAAAAAAGAATGGAGCATATGTGAATTTTTAACACATATGTTCCATTCTTTTTTTGTGAAATCCTTTATGGAAACTCCATCGCAGATATCAGAGTACCCTACCCGGCAGAGTAATCTTGCACAGAGGCTGTATCCGGTGTTGCAGGAGTGTCCGGTACCGGGGCAGTGTCATCCGGAGCCGCAGGCACGGTGGAATCATCGCCCGGAACGGTGTCGGTTCCATCTCCGTTTGTATCGGTTCCATCTCCGTTTGTATCGGTTCCATCGGTATCGGTATCTGCATCCTCGTCGGAGTCTGACGGATCCGTTTCGTGTGAGTGCCACGGAGACGGTGTCGGAGCCACATAATGGCGGGTACAGCGAACCGTAGGGATGGTGGAAGTTTCGAAATATTCGGTGCGGGTCGGGCATCCGGAGCCTGCCAGCAGTCCGCTGGACGTACAGATCGTCGCTTCCTTTACGGTAGAAGGCATCTCAAAGTCTACATGCGGAAGATCCTCATGGATCCGGCTCATAACCTTTTTCCACAGTGTTTTGTGGAACGATTTGCAGTCATCTTCCAGAAATTCGTTGGTGTCATAACCTGCCCATACCGCGCAGGTATAATATGGGGTAAATCCTGCAAACCACACATCACGGGTTGCAGAGGTTGTACCTGTCTTACCGGCTACCGGCATATTGTCAAGCTGCAGTCCGTTACCGGTACCGCCTTCGTCATTGACAACACTCTCGAGAGCGCTTGTCAGCAGATATGCGGTGCTCTCACGGAACACTTCGGTTGTCTGCGGCTTGTTTTCCAGAACCACATCCCCGTTCTGATCGAGGATTTTGGTGTAAAATACCGGTTTGGTGTAAGTGCCGCCGTTTGCGATCGTCGCATAGGCAGCGGTCAGTTCCAGGGTGGAGACACCATTGGTGATACCGCCAAGTGCCGTAGGTTCCCGCGCGTCATCATATACCTGACCGTTGATGACTTCATGATCGGTAACCTTATCAAAGCCAAGTTCTTTCAGATACGTGTAGCCAAGTCGTGGTGTGATGTCACGGAAACACTGCACGGCGATGGTGTTACAGGAATATTTGAGGGCATCGCGGATCGTCATTGTACCGCGATAACCGCTGTAGGCATTTTTGACCGGTCGGTTGGTATTTTCATAAGTGATCGCCTGGTCTACATAGGTATCTGCCAGCGTAAGTCCCAGATCGTTGATCGCAGGTCCGTAAACAGCCAGAGGTTTGAAGGTAGAACCCGGCTGCCGGTAGGTGTCGGTTGCACGGTTCAGCGTCAGACTGGCGGTTTTTTCCCCGCGGCCGCCGACGAGAGCTTTGACATAACCGGTGTGCTGGTCGATGATCACCATGGAAGACTGCGGCTGTGCAGCAAAGCTGATCCGTTCGGCAACGATAGTTTCGCCTTCGCCTACAACAGCTGCTTTGTATTGATCCACATAATTCTGTGCTTCCTCTTCCGAGTCAAACAGCAGGTCGAAATTTTCGTCTCCGTGATCTTTAAAATACAGTTTCATCATTTCTTTACTGTAGTTCTGTGTGGTCCCATCCGCTTTCTGCACCGTTAAAGCCCAGTCGATACCAACCTGCGTATGAGCAGGGAAGTTTTCTTCGTTCTGATATTCCTCATCCAGAATGGACTGGATCGAAGGATCCTGGGTGGTGTAGATACGGAGACCGCCGCTGTAAAGCGCATTCTGTGCCTGTACCTTGGTGTACCCTTTCTGCTCCTGCAGATCGGTAATGATCTGGGAAGTCAGTTCGTCGATAAAATAAGAATACGGAGTGGCGGTTTCCTGCGAAGAATCCGTCGCCTGAATCCGTTCGTAGACATTATCGGCAAGCGCTTCCTCATACTGCGCTTTGGTAATATACCCCTGATCGAGCATATTGGTCAGTACCTTTTTGCGGCGCTTTGCATTTTCCTCCGGGAAACGGATCGGGTTGTACGCGTAAGGGTTCTGCGGGATCGCAGCCAGTACGGCACATTCGGACAGCGTCAGGTCTTCACTATTTTTCCCAAAATACCGCTGTGCTGCCGCCTGTACCCCATAGGTTCCGGCGGAGAGGTTGATGGTATTCAGATAATTTTCCAGGATCACGCTTTTGGTGTCCATGCCCTCTGCGGTCAGGGAAGCCTCCAGCTGAAGTGCCAGATACTGCTCCTGGATCTTACGTTTGAAACGCTCGATCTTCCCCTCGTTCGTCCAGTTGGTAAATACGTTGTTTTTCAGTAACTGCTGTGTCAGGGTACTTGCACCCTCATTAAAATGAAATCCATGGGAAACACCGTTTACAAAGGCACGCAGGATTCCCTGAATATCGATTCCGTTATGCTCATAAAAACGTTCATCCTCAATGGCAACGATCGCATGCTGCATGTCCAGCGGAATCTTGCTGATCGATACCGACATACGGTTGGCGTTCGGAGCGGAGAGTTTCTGAAGCTGATTGCCGTCTGCATCGTATACGAAGGTGGCATTGCCGCTGGGCATGATATTTACATCGGAGATATCCGGTGAAGTATCGAGAATGGCACGGAAAGCGCCGACGCCCATGCAGCAGAAGATCACACATACTGCAGCAAAGCTCAGGAACAGAACACGCAGAAAAGTAACACCCGCCCGTTTTCCTCTCTTCGAGGAGGCGGAAGACAGTTGTTTTCGCTTTTTATGGGTAGAATTTTTTCCAAAATTCATTTGTGTACCTCCTTTATCTGCTTATTATAGCAAATTTCAAAATTCAAGAAAAGCCTATATTAAAAAGTTCACATTTTCCTTGCATCCGTGCAGGAAAATCCCCTATAATAAAAATAATCATGTTTATTAAGGAGAATTACCATGTTGGAACGATATAAAACAGTCTATCGTGGAAAAGAGGGAGAAATCATCGAAAAAAAATCCCGTTTTATTGCCACGGTACGGCTGGTGGAGACGGAAGAGGAAGCGCTTGCGTTTATCGAAGAGATGAAAAAGAAATACTGGAACGCCACACATAACTGCTTTGCCTATGTGATCGGAGAACGGCGGGAATGTGTGCGTTGCAGTGATGACGGAGAACCGAGCGGAACGGCGGGAAAACCGATGCTGGATGTGCTGCTGGGAGAAGATATGTACAATACGGCAGTTGTCGTGACGAGATATTTTGGCGGTACGCTTCTTGGAACCGGCGGACTGGTGCGCGCGTATTCGAAGGCGGTGCAGGAAGGACTGGCGCAGAGCGATCTGATCGAAAAACAGTATGGAAATATCCTCGAGATCGGAACGGATTATAATGGTGTCGGAAAAATACAGTATCTGATCGGAGAGAACAAAATACCGGTGCTGGAGTCTGAGTATACCGATAAAGTGCGGTTCCGTGTACTGCTTCCGCTCAGCGAGACAGAACATTTTCAGAAACTGCTGACCGAGGCGACGAATGCGCGGGCAAGTCAGGAGATTGTGGACAGCTGTTATTATGCGGTGTGGAACGGACAGATCCTGATGGGAGAGGAGTTGCGAGGATAAACAGTATCGCCAGAAAATGGGTGAAAAGATAAGAAAATCAGGATATATGCGAGTAAGGAGTTGAAAAAACGCCGGTGTCAAAAAAGCGGCACTGACGTTTTTATCTTGCTATATAGTATATAGCGGCAATTGTTTTATTAAACAGTCTCTGGTTCCGGATAAGTCTCACCCAGGGTATCGATCACGATTGTTGCGATCACCTGATCTTCCAGCGGTCTGTCACGGAAATCGGTCGGTACAGTCGCGATCTTATCGATGACATCCAGACCTTCGGTGATCTTACCGAAAGCTGCATAAGCACCATCCAGGTGTGGAGAAGTCTCATGCATGATGAAGAACTGGCTTCCGGCAGAATCCGGATGCATGGCACGTGCCATGGACAAAACGCCAGGTGTGTGTTTCAGATCATTGGCGAAACCGTTCTGTGCGAATTCTCCCCTGATGGAGTATCCCGGACCACCCATTCCGGTTCCTTCCGGGCATCCGCCCTGGATCATAAATCCCGGAATGACACGGTGGAAGATCTTTCCATCGTAGAAATGTTTGTTTGCCAGACTGATAAAGTTGTTGACGGTGTTCGGGGCAATCTCCGGATAGAGTTCGCCTTTCATCACATCACCGTTTTTCATTGTAATCGTAATAACAGGATTTGACATGATAAACGCTCCTTTGTCTTTTCATTTTTCAGCTGTTACAGCTGTCAGAACTCATTATAATATGGAAAGAACAAAGGCGCAAGAAAAAGAATACGTGAGGAACTTATGGAAAGAGAAATTGATTTACAGGAAATATCCGACGGGAAATTATATACAAATAAAGATATGGTAAAGGCAGGATGCGGTGAATGTCAGGGATGTTCCGACTGCTGTCGGGGGATGGGAAGCTCGATCTTTCTGGATCCGATGGATATTTATCGGCTGACAACGGGGCTGGAATGTTCCTTTGAAGATCTCTTAAGCACCTGTGTGGAACTGCATGTGGTGGACGGGTTTATCCAGCCGAATATGAAGATGGTGGGAAAGGAAGAACAGTGCCCGTTTCTGAATGAAAAAGGTCGCTGCAACATCCATGCGATCCGTCCGGGGATCTGCCGGCTGTTTCCGCTGGGAAGATGCTATGACGGCGAGGGCGGATTTCAGTACTTTCTTCAGATCTATGAGTGCAAAAAGGAGCCGAAGTCCAAAGTAAAGATCAAAAACTGGCTCGGTGTGGAAGAGATTGGAAGATACGAGCGGTTTGTGGCACAGTGGCATTATTTCCAGAAGGATGCACAGAAAGTGCTGGCGGGAATCTCACAGGAGGCTCTTGTAAAGAAGATTCATCTGTATCTGCTGGCACAGTTTTACCAGAAACCGTATCAGGCAGGACGGGATTTTTATGAACAGTTTGAAGAAAGGCTCCGGGAAGCAAAACAGCAGATCGGGATTGCAGGATAAAATCCCGGATTCCGAGAGTAGATAAAACCGGAAGGGCGGGACGCGTTGGTTCCACTCTTCCGGTTTTATGATGTATGACGGTTGTATCTTTGTCTGACAGGTCAGGTTGTCTTCAGTGAATCCCGGTACGGAATATAAGAAGTATCGAAAAGACAAAGCTCATCGAGACTGTTGAATTCGCGGATAATGCCCTCCGGGTATTTGCGAAGCGCCATGGAAAGCTCGTCCAGATGGCTGCATAAGAAAGCTTCCCAGCTGAGATCTGCGGATTCCGGTGCGTCGTATTCTTTCAGCATCAGTTCGCAGAAACGGGCGGAAAACTGATTGTCCCAGTAAGCGGGACCGGTCATATACCAGCAGTTGCTGCCGCCTCTCCGGATGCGGGAGATCTTTCCGTTAAAACCGGTGGTGACACATAATTTGGCTGTCTTTTCTGCGGAAAATGTACCCGCGTAGTAAGACTCATAGACATAAGGATCAAAAATATTTTCCATACAGTACAGGTCAGACGAACAGATATAAGAATTTTTCAGTACCTTTCGTGCTGCATAGATGGATGAAAGATTGTTCCGGACTGCATACTCTGTATTTTCAATCAGGTGTACGCCGTATTTTTCTTCCAGATAAGAAAATGCTTCTTTTTGATGACCGACAACGATATAAATTTCCGGGATCTCAACCTCGATCAGCTGACGGATCATACGCTCGATCATGATCTCCCCCTTGACCTTTAAAAATGCCTTTGGTTTCGTATCAGACAGAGGCTTGAACCGGGAACACATACCGGCGGCAAGAATGATGGCGTTATCTACATGATAGGGACGCAGCGCATCGTAATTGCCATTTTGAAAACAGTCATCGAATTCAGACTTTACCATGACGAAAGAATCCTCCTGTGGTTAAAACACAATAATAACGTATCGATTGTAGTGCAGTTTCGGGAGAATGTCAAGCAGAGAAGAAAACGGAATGCACAGAAGGAGATAAGAATATTGTAAGAAATTTGTGAACAGATGGAATTGAAATGTGTGGAAAAATGTACTACAATGATTGGGAACAGATGGAGTATAACAGGCATCTGCAATAATAAGGAGGGGAACAGATGAAAAAAAGAAAGAACATACTGCTTGCACTGGGAATCGTTCTGACAATGTCCATGGCAGTTCCGTCAGCAGCGGCAGTAAACAGAGAGTCCGGCAAACAGTCTGTTGCGAGTCAGGAGGTAACCCAGGATGTACAGGAAGTTCTGGAACAGGATCTGCTGACCGATGTATCGGAACAGGCCGTAAAACCACAGTGGAAACAGGTTTCGGTGAATGACGATACAAAATGGATGTTGCAGCTGAATCAGGAGACAAACGCTGCGGATGGCGCGTATGTGATCAATGGAAAAACATACTGGTTCGACCAGGAGGGGTATCTGGTTACAGGAACCGTAAAAGTAGAAAAGACAACGACCGGTGATGCGACAACGGGAAAAGCCGCACTGAAGGCAGGTACATACTTCTTCCAGAACGTGGGCGAGAGTCCGGAAAAAGATGATCTGGGAAGCATGGTGAAAAATGCATGGGTCAACGATACGGAAGATGGGTCTACATGGTTTTATATGGGAACCGACGGAACCATCGATACCGGTATCAGCGGCTGGCAGCAGGTAGAACAGAGTTTCTGGGTAAAAGCAGACAAAGGTGTCGGAGCGATACAGGAAGAAGGCTGGTACCAGATCAACGGCGCATGGTATTATCTGCAGGCAGACGGCTTCCGCGATGAGACAAAGGTTGGCATCCAGGAGGTAAACGGAAAAACCTACTGTCTGAACAAAGATGGAATCGTACAGAAAGGATTCCAGATCTGGGACGGTATCGGTTATATCTGTGATGTACAGAAAGGAACAGTAGTAAAAGCAGATAACTGCTGGGAACTGGTTGCCGGAGATTATTACTGGTATGAAGATGGAAAACCTGCTACCGGATGGCGGGTTGTCAAAGGCAAACACTTTTATATGAACCCGGAAAACGGCAAGATGATGACCGGATTCTACAAAGATGAAACAGGTAAGCTGTATTACAGCGATATCTACGGAGCAAGACTGGAGCAGGCAGGATGGAATCTGATCAACAATACCTGGTACTGGATCAACACCGATGCTTCCGTAGCGACTGGATGGGTCAGCCCGAACGGAAAGACCAAATATTATATGGGTGAAGACGGAGCCATGACGGTTGGCTGGTGCGTGATCGACGGTACCTACTATTTCTTCACCGGAAGCGGAGCCATGCATACCGGATGGCTGCAGCGCTTCAGCGGCTGGTATTATCTGAACGAAGACGGAACGATGGCAACCGGCTGGAAAGTGGTCAATGGAAAATGGTATTACTTTGATGAAAATGGAATGATGCAGACCGGATGGACACAGGTAAACAGTGTCTGGTATTACATGGATGCCAGTGGCGCGATGCAGACCGGATGGCTGAAAGTTCCGAGCGGCTGGTACTATCTGTCCAGTAACGGTGCGATGATGACCGGCTGGTATGTAGTCAACGGAAAATGGTACTACAGCAACGCAGCAGGAACGATGATGACCGGCTGGGTAGAGTGCTCGAGTGGCTGGTATTATACGGATGCCAGCGGAGCGATGCAGACCGGATGGGCAAGAATCAGGGGAAAATGGTATTACCTGGATGCTGCAAAAGGCGGTGCGGCAACCGTAGGCTGGAAACGGATCGGCAACTTCAAATATTACTTCAATGAATACTGTGCAATGGAGCAGGATCTTGACAATATCCTTGGAAGACAGTCCTCTTATCAGATCACGGTCAACCGGGTAAAATGCCAGGTTATGGTATATGCGAAGAGCGAGACCGGAAAATTTGATATCCCGGTAAAAACTTTCACCTGTTCCGTAGGAAAGGCAGGTACCCCGACCCATGCAGGACAGTATGCAACTCTGAAAAAAGATAACCCGGTAAGACTGATGGGACCATCTTACGGAAAATACGGAACACAGATCAACATCTACGGTGACTGGTTCCACTCTGTAGCATGCAGTAATAGTGATCCGACATTTGCTCTGGCAGCAGGTAACTACAATATGCTGGGACAGCCGGCATCTCACGGATGTGTACGTCTGTGCGTAAGAGATGCAAAATGGATCTATGATAACTGTGGTCTTTATACAACGGTTCTGATCTCCGATACCGAGGCAACACCGTTTGACAGACCGGCTACGATCAAGATTCCGGCAGGACAGAACTGGGATCCGACCGACCAGGAAGCGTTAGACAAACTGGCAGGAAAAACCAGTAAATAATAAAAAATTTGTATGAGATACAAAAAGAGGATCAGCCTGGAACATGTGATGTGTTTCAGGCTGATTTTCTTGCATTGTATATCAATCATTGGTTCGGTGGGCTGATTTTCTTGCATTGCATATCAATCATTGGTCCGGTGGACTAATTTTGATTACAATTTTGTGAATAACGTTTAAACATCTTTTACGAGGGTTGAAAAGACGGCTTATTTGTAATAAAATAAACGCATGAAAAGGAAAAAAATTCCAGTGAGAGGAGAGATATCATGAAGCAGAGAAGACGTCTGTTATTTGGACTGGGAATTTTGGTTTCATTATCGATGGCTGTTCCGGCGTATGCGGCAGATGCAACACAGGGAACCGCACAGGTGAGTGAAAGTGTACAGGAAGTGCTCCAGGATGAGGAAAATGTGGAAGTCCCGGGAACAGAAAATGAAGAAGGCGGAACCGTCGATGCAGCTGATCCGACAGACGGACAGGACGAAAACAGTAACGGACAGCAGGCAGACAGTGAGGATGCGGCAACCGCAGCGGTAAAGAGTGGATGGCAGCAGATCGCTGCGAATACCTGGATCTATTACGATCAGAACGGCAACCGGGATTATACGAAAACCGGTATGCAGACCATCGGAGATAAAGTGTATTACCTGGATGAAAACGGGGTTGCACAGTCCGGTACATTTTTGGCAGCAGACGGAAAAGAATATGTTTTTGATGCAGAAAAAGGAACGGCTACATTAAAGATTTCGGATGGCTGGAATGAGATCGACGGCAAATGGTACTGGTATCAGAACGGAAAGCCATACAAAGGATGGCTGCAGCGTTTCAGCGGTTGGTACTATCTGAAAGAAGACGGAACGATGACAATCGGCTGGTATGAGGTAAAAGGTGTCAGGTATTATTTTGATGAAAACGGAACGATGGTAACCGGCTGGGTACAGGATGGAGAAAACTGGTATTATATGAGCGCCAGCGGAGCGATGCAGACCGGCTGGGTACAGACTCATACCGGCTGGTACTATCTTGGAAACAGCGGTGTGATGCAGACCGGATGGTATGTGGTAAACGGCAAATGGTATTACAGCAATGCCGCAGGAACGATGCAGACGGGCTGGGTGAATGATGGAAAACACTGGTATTACATGAACGCGGACGGCGTGATGCAGACAGACTGGGTACAGACGCACACGGGCTGGTACTATCTTGGAAACAGCGGCGTGATGCAGACGGGCTGGTATGTGGTGAGAGGACACTGGTATTACAGTAACGCCGCAGGAACGATGCAGACGGGCTGGGTGAACGACGGAAAGAACTGGTACTATACAGACAGCAGCGGAGCGATGCAGACGGGCTGGTTAAGAAACGGCGGTGGCTGGTATTATCTGAAATCCAGCGGAGCTATGGCAACCGGATGGAACCGTGTCGGATCTTACAAATATTATTTCAACGGAAGCGGAGCAATGTTACAGGATCTCGACAGCGTACTCGGTCGCCAGTCTTCCTATTATATTACAGTAAACCGCAGAACCTGCCAGGTTATGGTATATGCAAAGAGCGAAACCGGAAGATATGATATCCCGGTCAAAACATTTGCCTGTTCCGTAGGTCTGCCGGCAACTCCGACCCCGACCGGTACTTATAACACGCTGGCACAGTACCGCTGGCATACTCTGATGGGACCTTCCTACGGACAGTACTGCACGAGAATCGTAGGCGGTGTGCTGTTCCACTCCGTAGCCGGAAATAGCATGACTGTGAAAAACCTGAACGCAGCCAACTACAATATGCTGGGACAGCCGGCATCTCACGGATGTGTACGTCTGTGTGTAAGAGATGCAAAATGGATCTATGACAACTGTGCAGTAGGAACCACCGTAACGATCGGCGATTCCCTGGCAGCACCGTTTGGCAAACCGGCAACGATCAAGATTCCGGCATGGCAGACATGGGATCCAACCGATCCGGCAGCACCAAAATAAAATAACAGTAACAGTAACAGAAATAAAAAACCTTCGCAAGGTTAACCTTGCGAAGGTTTTTTGTTTCTGTTGTCATAGCAGTCCGTTTCAGAGAAACTTACCGGAAACACGAGTTCACGCTGTTTTAGCAGCTTTCAAGTACCTTCCGTATCCGCTCCGGGAAATCAGGACTCATGTTTGCTGATTTTACATAAGCGGTAAGGAAATCAAGAACTCCGGTTTCTGTATCACGACTATGAGAAATGGCATCTAAAAATGCCTTCTGTTCTCTGTAAGCTTCTTTTGAAATAGCAGCCACATACGCTTTTCCTGTTCTGGTATAAGATTTTCCGATCGAATCCACTTTCAGATAACCTTTATTTTCAAGGACAACCAGCGCGGGAGCTACTGTATTCCGTTTTAAAGACGGCTCTGCCTTTAAAACTTCTGAAATCAGACAAGGATGATCCATATTCCATATGGTATTCATAATCTGTTCTTCCCTGGGTGTCAATCCATACATATTTCTATCCTCCGTAAAATTGCTTTCTTCGTATTTGAATATACGAAAAACCCCATTTCCAACTTCCTCTAGTATAAAGAAAAAAGTAAAAAAAATCAATAGAATTATGGAAAAATCAGGCAGTTTATTGACTTTTTTGGAAGCGTTGTCGGATGACAGATGATGGAAAATAAGACAAATAAAGTGGATTTGCAATACAACGAGATAAAATGCGCTTTGCGAATTTTATCTCGTTATCACAACAAAAAACCGCCAGAAGTAAATTCTGACGGTTAAGCGTGCGTTAGAGGATTCGAACCCCCGGCCTTTTGGTCCGTAGCCAAACGCTCTATCCAGCTGAGCTAAACGCACATTTTATTTTGTGTTGTTTGGATGTCCCTCACAACAAAGCCTATTATACGGGAGAGATGAGCAAATGTCAACACTTTTTTTGAAAAAAATAAATTTTTTTAATTGTTAGAAAAACAGGTGAAATTAGGGAGTGGGAAAGAGGAAAACCGACCGAAGGAAACCGTACAGATTGCTTGAAAAGAAAGAAACGATGTGCTACTGTTAATAGGTAACTGTGAAGACACGAAACAGTTACGTCAAGAGGAAAATACACAGGGAGGATATACAAATGAGAGCAAGTGGTGTGTTGATGCCTGTTTCTTCACTGCCATCCAGATATGGAATCGGCTGTTTTTCAAAAGAAGCATATGAATTTGTAGACTGTCTGGAACGTGCAGGACAGTCAAAGTGGCAGGTTCTTCCGTTAGGACCTACCGGATATGGAGATTCTCCGTATCAGCCGTTTTCCACATTCGCAGGCAATCCGTATTTTATCGATCTGGATACACTGGTGGAAGAAGGTCTTCTTTATAAAGAAGAATGTGAACGGCTACAGTGTGGCGGGGATCCGAGATTTGTAGATTATGAGAGAATCTATTTTTCAAGAAATGAGATTTTAAGAAAAGCCTACGAACGTTTTTCAGCGGATGAGAAATTCCATGCATTTTGCAAAAAAGAGCAGGAATGGCTGGAACCATACTGTCTGTTCCGTGCGATCAAGGACAGCCAGAACGGAGCACTGTGGACAACCTGGCCGGAAGAACTGAGAAAAAGCGGTTCGAAGGAAGTACAGAATAAGAAAAAAGAACTGGAAAAAGAGATGGAATACTACCAGTTCCTGGAATATGAGTTTGACCGTCAGTGGAACAAACTGAAAGCGTATGCCAATAAGAAGGGAATTACGATCATCGGAGATCTTCCAATCTATGTGGCAATCGACAGTGCGGATGCGTGGGCAAATCCGAAGATGTTCCAGATGGACGAGGATGGTGTGCCGAGTGCGATCGCAGGCTGCCCGCCGGATGCTTTCTCTGCAACCGGCCAGATGTGGGGGAACCCGCTGTATGACTGGAAAGCTCAGAAAAAGACCGGATACAAATGGTGGATCCAGCGTATGAAGAGAAGCTTTGTCCTGTATGATACCGTTCGCATCGACCATTTCCGTGGATTTGCAGAGTATTATGCGATTCCGGCAGATGCAGAAAATACAATGGAAGGGGAATGGGTAGAAGGACCGGGCATTGATCTGTTCCGGGCGATGGAAAAAGCACTGGGAGAGATGGATGTGATCGCGGAAGACCTGGGAACACTGGACGATAAGGTGTTTGATCTGATGGATGAGACAGGATATCCGGGAATGAAAGTCCTGCAGTTTGCCTTTGATTCCGGCAATACGAACTTCTATCTGCCACATCATTATAAGAGAAACTGTGTCGTGTATACAGGAACGCACGATAACGATACGACAAAAGCCTGGTATTATGGCATGAACGACTGGGCGAGAGAGTATTCAAAGGCATATCTGAATAACTATGACCGTCCGTGGGAAGATATCCCGTGGGACTTTATCCGGGCGGCAGAAGCCAGTGTTGCCAATCTGGCAGTGATTCCGATGTGGGATCTTCTGTGCTGTGGCAGTGAAGGAAGAATGAATCATCCGTCGACACTGGGGGCAAACTGGAAATGGAGGATGCTTCCGGGCGAGTTCCGTGAGGATATCATCGGACGCCTGCGCTGGCTGACCGATACGTTCCAGAGAATGCTGGTTCCTCCGAAAGCCGAAGAAGAGCAGGAGGAAAACGAAGATGAAACAGATGCTTCAGTATCTGAAAGCGTATAAAAAAGAGTCAGTCATCGCACCGCTGTTTAAAATGCTGGAAGCCAGTTTTGAACTGCTGGTTCCGATTGTTATGGCAAACATCATCGATGTCGGTATCCAGAACGGGGACAAGTCGTACATCTGGAGGATGTGTGCACTGATGATCGGACTGGGCGTGCTGGGACTGGTATGTTCCCTGACGGCGCAGTATTTTGCTGCAAAAGCGGCGATGGGATTTGGAACGGCACTGAGAAAAGCGCTGTTTGGACACATTAACAGTCTCAGTTACAATGAACTGGATCAGATCGGAACACCGACACTGATCACCCGTATGACCAGCGATATCAACCAGGCGCAGACCGGTGTCAACATGATGCTTCGTCTGTTCCTGCGTTCTCCGTTCATCGTCATCGGTGCGGTTATGATGGCATTTACCATCAGCGCGAAACTGACGATCATTTTCCTGATCGCTGTGCCGTTGATCGGACTGGCGATTTACCTGATCATGCGGATTACCGTGCCGATCTATAAAAAAGTACAGAGTATTCTGGATCAGATCGTGCTTCATACGAGAGAAAATTATGTGGGAGCCAGAGTGGTACGTGCATTTTCCAGAGAAAAAGATGAGACAGAGCAGTTTAATGAGATCAGCGGCAGCCTGAAAGATACCCAGCTGTATGCAGGTAAGATTTCCGCCCTGATGAACCCGGTCACCTATGTCATGGTAAATATTGCGATCCTGTGTATCCTGTGGTTCGGTGGCTGGCAGGTACAGATCGGCAGCGTATCTCAGGGAGAGATCGTAGCGCTGGTCAACTATATGAACCAGATCCTGCTGGCACTGGTAGCCCTGGCAAACCTGATCGTGGCAGTGACAAGAGCGCTGGCATGTGCGATCCGTATCAATGAAGTCTTCCAGGTAAACAGTTCCATGGAAGAGGGAACGAAAGAAGGCACGAAAGAGAGTGGAAAACCGCGGGTTGCCTTTGATCATGTGACCTTTACCTATGGCGGCGCACAGGAGGCTTCCCTGACGGACATCAGTTTTTCTGCGATGCCGGGAGAGACGATTGGCATCATCGGCGGTACCGGATCCGGAAAATCCACGCTGGTTAACCTGATCCCGCGATTCTATGACGCTACCGAAGGTTCGGTGACGGTGGACGGTCAGGATGTAAAAACCTACACGTTCCAGCATCTGCGTGAAAAGATCGGTGTGGTTCCACAGAAAGCGGTTCTGTTCCTCGGAACGATCCGGAGCAATCTGCAGTGGCGGAAAAAAGACGCGAAAGAGAGTGAACTGTGGAAAGCCTTACAGATCGCGCAGGCAGAAGAAGTGGTGAAGAAAAAACAGAAAGGTCTGGATGAAAAAGTGGAAACCGGCGGACGAAACTTCTCCGGTGGACAGAGACAGCGTCTGACCATCGCGAGAGCACTGGTCGGCGAGCCGGATATCCTGATCCTTGACGACAGTGCATCCGCACTGGACTTCGCAACGGATGCGGCACTGCGCAGATCCATCAAAGAAAATACGAAAAAAGCAACCGTATTCCTGGTATCCCAGCGTGCGGCAACCGTAAAAAATGCAGACCAGATCCTGGTTCTGGATGATGGAAAACTTGTGGGAAAAGGAACCCATGAGGAATTATTGAAGAATTGTAACGTATATAAGGAAATCTGTATGTCACAGTTTTCCAGTCAGGAGGTAGCACAGTTATGAAAAATAAAAAGACCATAAACCGTGTCCTGGAACTGATTCGCCCGTATACGTATCTGGTGGTCAGTATTCTGGTGCTGGCGGCAGTCACAGTAGCGGCTACCCTGTATTCCCCGATCCTGATTGGTAAAGGTGTCGACTGTATGGTGGAAAAAGGACTGGTAAGTTTTCCAGATCTGAAACTGGTACTGATCCAGCTGGCAGTCATAACTGCGATTTCCGCGGTATCTCAGTGGGTGATGAGCCTTCTGACCAACAAAATGACGTACAAGATCGTGGATGATATCCGCAGAAGCGTATTTGCCCATATGGAAATTCTTCCGCTCCGCTATATGGATGCACACCAGCCGGGTGATGCGATCAGCCGGATTTCCACAGATGTGGATCAGTTCTCCGACGGTCTGCTGATGGGATTTACCCAGCTGTTTTCCGGCGTGATGACGATCCTCGGAACTCTGGGATTTATGATCTCTATTGATGGAAGAATTACACTGGTCGTTGTACTGATCACACCGTTATCGTTCTTCGTAGCAAACTTTATCGCAAAACGTACTTTCACCATGTTCCGGTTACAGTCTGAAACGAGAGCAGAGATGACCTCTCTGGTGGAGGAAATGGTTGGAAACCAGAAGGTGGTAAAAGCATTTGCCTATGAAAAAGAGGCAGAGGAACGGTTTGATGACATTAACCAGAGATTACAGTCATGCAGTCTGAAAGCAACGTTCTTTTCTTCCATTACCAACCCGTCCACCCGTTTTGTCAACGGACTGGTGTATACGGGTGTTGGTATCTTCGGAGCCTTTTCCGCGATCCAGGGAAGAATCACGGTTGGTCAGCTGAGTAGTTTCCTGAACTATGCGAACCAGTATACCAAACCGTTCAACGAGATCTCCGGTGTGGTAACAGAGCTTCAGAACGCGCTGGCATGTGCGGGAAGAATCTTCCAGTTCCTGGATGAGGAACCGGTACCGGAAAATGCACCGGATGCGAAGACACTGGATCATGTGGAAGGCCGTGTGGGATTCGAGGATGTAAGTTTCTCTTACACCAGTGAGGTTCCGCTGATCGAGCATATGAACCTGGAAGTAAAACCGGGACAGCGTGTGGCAATCGTCGGTCCTACCGGATGCGGAAAAACGACGGTGATCAATCTGCTGATGCGTTTTTATGATGTAAATAAAGGTAAGATCACACTGGACGGCGTGCCGATTCAGGATCTGACCTGGGAAAGTCTCCGTTCCAGTTACGGAATGGTGCTTCAGGAGACCTGGTTAAAAGCGGGTACCATCCTGGAAAATATCTCTTACGGCAAACCGGATGCCACAAGGGAAGAAGTAATCGAAGCAGCCAAACAGGCACACGCCCACAGTTTTATCAAGCGTCTTCCGAATGGATATGACACGGTAATGGGCGAGGACGGTGGAAGCCTGTCCCAGGGACAGAAACAGCTGCTTTGTATTGCAAGACTGATGCTGTTAAAACCGCCGGTACTGATTTTGGATGAGGCGACATCCTCGATCGATACCATGACCGAGATCCGTATCCAGAAAGCTTTCCAGAAGCTGATGGAAGGACGGACAAGTTTCGTGGTGGCACACCGGTTGTCAACTATTAAGGAATCGGATGTGATCCTGGTTATGAAAGACGGACATATCCTGGAGACTGGTAAACATGAGGAACTGCTGGAGAAGAAAGGGTTCTATGCGCAGTTGTATCAGAGTCAGTTTTGTAATGTGTAAGTGAGATTGCAAAAAAAAGGATGTGTCAGATCCAGGATGGAACATTCAGGCAAATAAGATGCAAAAAGTGACGCGGCAGGTTCCTGATGGAACATTCGTGCAACGTGAGCAGGGGAACTTTGAACTAATCCCTAACTTCGACTAAGACTCTCGCGAGAGCGCTCGAGCCTAAGTCTACGTAAGGGCTGGATTTCAAAGCTTCCCCTAACCGCCCACAAAGTGTTGCACGAACGTTCCATCAGGAACCTGCCGCTGTTTGTTTGCAAAAGAGGGGACATCTGGGAAAAGAGCTTTATAAGTCAACAAAACCATATCAGCCCGCTCCCTCTGCGTCCGTCTTGAACATACTACCTTAACAACTTAAACATACTATCTTAACAACTTGAACACACTACCTCAACAAACTTTGACACATCCTCAGAAAAATGCTATAGTATAGACCAAATCTATTTCACCCAAAACCAACGAATCCAAAAATCAAAAAGGGGGCAAACCCATGTTACATAAAGTCATCATCACCCTTCTGAAACCTTTATCCTTCCTCCCGGCTCTTCTGGTTATGTATATGATATTTTCTTTTTCGGCGCAGAACGGTACGGAGTCGGGTGATCTGAGTTTCAAAGTGAGTGTAAAACTGGTGGAAGTCGGATCAGAAGTGCTGGATATGAAACTGACGGACAGCGAGATTCAGATGTATGCGAACAAATACCATCATTATGTAAGAAAACTCGGTCATATGACCGAATATTGTGTGCTGGCGATCACGCTTTGTGTGCCGTTGTATGCGTACGGTGTCCGGGGAATCTGGCTGTATTTGCTGGCGGGATTCTTATGTGCCGGTTTTGCGGCGACGGATGAATATCATCAGTCGTTTGTGGCAGGGCGTGGACCGTCGGTGCGGGATGTCTGCATCGATACATTTGGTGCGATGATCGGTATCACAGGAACGCAGATCGTCGGCTGGGCAGCCGTGAAGAGTACGAAAGAACTGGAAAGAGAGCGGAAACGAAAGAGAAAGCAAAAGAGAAAAAAGATGCAGGAACGCTGATTGAGACAAAAGTAGTATCATGCAAAAGTTCAGGATTTTGCTGTAAAAAATGGTTGCGATGTGAGCTGATCAATCATAAGAGAGATAGAAATAACAGACTGTCTGAAAACAGTAAAACAGATGAGCGGAACAGACAGAATAAGATTGAATTAGAACTACCACTATATTATAATAAAATCAGTGATTCCGAACAGGCAAAACGCCGGTTCGAACAAGGAGGAAAACAATGAGTTACGCAGACGATTTATTTATCCGCATGTGTCAGGATATTATCGATAACGGATTAAGCACGGAAGGAGAAAAAGTACGTCCGGTGTGGGAAGATACCGGGGAGAGTGCTTATACGATCAAACGGTTTGGCGTGGTCAACCGGTACGATCTGTCGAAAGAATTTCCGGCGCTGACGCTTCGGAGAACGGCGCTGAAAAGCGCGTTTGACGAGATTCTGTGGATCTGGCAGAAAAAATCAAACAACATTCATGATCTGAACAGCCATATCTGGGACAGCTGGGCAGACGAGGACGGCTCCATCGGAAAAGCCTACGGGTATCAGCTGGGAGTGAAACATCAGTATAAAGAAGGCATGATGGATCAGGTCGACCGTGTGTTATACGATCTGAAAAACAACCCTTACAGCAGGAGAATCATGACCAATATTTATGTACATCAGGATCTTCATGAGATGAACCTGTATCCGTGTGCGTATTCGATGACATTTAACGTGACAAAAGAAAAAGACAGCGACAAACTGACACTGAACGGTGTGTTAAACCAGCGCTCCAACGATGTGCTGGCGGCGAACAACTGGAATGTCTGCCAGTATGCACTGCTTCTGATGATGATCGCACAGGTGTGCGATATGAAAGCGGGCGAACTGCTCCATGTGATCGCGGACGCACATATTTATGACCGCCATATTCCGCTGGTAAAAGAACTGATCAGCAGAGAAACCCATCCGGCACCAAAGGTATGGCTGAATCCGGAAGTTAAGGATTTCTATGCATTTACCGTGGATGATCTCCATGTGGAAGATTATGTAACCGGACCACAGATTAAAAATATCCCGATCGCTGTGTAAGACTGTGTAGATGCGGGAAATTGTAAATAAAATGTGATGCGTAACTGTAGCAGGTTTGCAGAAATTACGAGAAAAAGAACAGAATTTTCCCCGGAATCATAAAGAAAGAACGGATTTTCGGGTGAAAGTGAGAAATGTATAAGACAGGAGAAAAACAATGAATCTTATTGTAGCAGCAGATAAAAACTGGGGCATCGGAAAAGATAACAAACTTCTGGTGAGCATCCCTTCCGATATGAAATTTTTCCGTCAGGAAACCATGGGAAAAGTCGTTGTCATGGGAAGAAAGACACTCGAGAGCTTTCCGAACGGACTGCCTTTAAAAAACAGAACCAACGTGGTACTGACCAGTGACAAAAACTACCAGGTGAAAGATGCAGTGATCGTGCACAGCATCGATGAAGTTCTGGAAGAACTGAAGAAATATGATGATGATGAGATCTACGTCATCGGTGGAGGAAAAGTTTATGAAGAACTGCTTCCATACTGTGATGTGGCGCATGTGACCAAGATTGATTTCGCTTTTGAGGCGGATACTCATTTTCCGAATCTGGACGAGGATCCGGAGTGGGAAATCACTGCATCCAGCGATGAACAGACGTATTTTGATCTGGAATATACATTTGTAAAATACGAGAGAAAGTAATAAGAAAAAAAGGCAACTGTGAGGGTACTGAAAAGTTGCGAAAAAAGAAAGCAACAGGAAAGACCGGGAGGACATTGGGTCAACATGGAAAAAAACGATTGGCAGGATCAGAAAAATAATAATGGAAGCGATTTTATGAAAGTTGTCCAGGATGCCATCAACAGCGGGGACTATCAGCAGTTAAACGAACAGGTTCGAAAGACGGTCAGCGCATCCGTACAGGAAGTGTACAATATGGGTGGAAAACTGCAAAATGGCTTCAAAGAGGGCATGCGGCAGGCAGGAAACGGCTTGCAGGAAGGCTTCAAGGAAGGCATGCAGACCGCGCAGCGGGAGTGGAAAGAAGCCTGGAGAGAGTCGGGAAGCACCGGATGGCGAAAAACTGAGGTGACATACCGGACAAACTATGGAAAAAATCAGGCACCGGCGTATCAATCGGGAGCATGGAAGCAGGCGCAGCAGGGAAAACAGCTGCCTGCAATTTATTCACCGAATCCGCCGGGAAGAATCACAGGAACGGTTCTTGCCATCACCGGATATTCTCTGACCGGGGTATTTGCACTCAGTACGATCATTATGGGAATCGTGACAGCGATCTTTCCGCATGCACCGGAAATTATCGGAACCTCTATTCTGGGAGTGATCACAGCGGGAAGTCTCGGCATGGGAATCACCGGATCTGTACTCCGCGGTCGTGTAAAAAGATTCCGGCAGTATGTACAGCAGATCGGTGACCGGGCATACTGCAACATCAAAGAACTGGCAGATAAGACCGGAAAGACAGAAGAAAAAGTCCGCAAAGATCTGAAACTGATGATCGATAAAAAAATGTTCCGGCAGGGACACCTGGATCAGAAAGAAACCTGTCTGATCGTCACGGATGCGATGTATCAGCAGTATCTTGAGACCGAAGAACAGGCGAAAACGGTACAGATGCAACAGCAGCAACAGAAAGAACAGCGCTCCCGGATGCCGGAAGAGTGCAGAAAGATCCTTGAAGAAGGACAGGAATACATTGCCTATATCCGCAAATGTAACGATGATCTTCCGGGAGAAGAGATCACAAGAAAACTGAGCCGCCTTGAGGCGATTATCACCCGGATCTTCCAGGAAGTGGAAAAACAGCCGGATCTGGCTTCCGATCTTCGCAGATTTATGAACTATTATCTGCCAACGACAAGAAAACTGGTGGATGCTTACCGGGAAATCGAACTGGACAGTTTCCGGACGGAGCAGAACGAAAAGACCAAAAAAGAGATTGAAGACACCCTGGATACGATCAACCAGGCATTTGAAAAACTGTTGAACAGCTTCTTTGAAGAGCGTGCGATGGACATTTCTTCGGATATTTCCGTATTACATTCGATGTTTGCACAGGAAGGACTGACAAAAGGAGCCTTTGAACAGAGTGCGGAAGACAGAAAACTGCAGTAAAGAATGAAAATGCATTTGTTGGCAACGGGAAAAAAGAATCTGAATATGCAGAGAAGAGATGAGGAGGAACAAATATGAGTACCTTAGATGAGATGGAGATGCCAACCCTGACCTTTGATCCGGCTCCGGTGCCGGAGGAGAAAGCTCCGGTTGTTCCGGTACAGGAAGAAAAAGCGGAACTGGACGACAGCATGTTAAATGATAAAGAGCGTCAGATGGTGGAAAGCTTCGCGAAACAGATCGACATTCGCAATACCAACGGCATCCTGCAGTATGGTGCGGGAACCCAGAAAAAGATGGCTGATTTTTCCGAGAAAGCACTGGAAAATGTAAAGACCAAAGATCTGGGATCTGTGGGCGATATGCTGAGCAATGTGGTGACGGAACTGAAAAGTTTTGACGCACAGGAAGAAGAAAAAGGATTTTTCTCTTTCTTAAAGAAACCGGTGGATAAGATCACCACGATGAAGACAAAATACGAAAAAGTAGAAAATAATGTGGGAAAGATCTGTACCGCACTGGAAAATCATCAGACACAACTGATGAAAGATGTGGCGATGCTGGATCATATGTATGAGCAGAACCTGCTTTATTTTAAAGAACTTTCCATGTATATTCTGGCAGGAAAGAAGAAACTGGAAGAAGTAAAGACCACCGAACTGGCGCAGCTCATGGCGAAAGCACAGGTGAGTGGACAGCCGGAGGACGCACAGGCAGTCAAAGATCTGGTTGGACTGTGTGACCGATTCGAAAAGAAGATCCATGATCTGGAACTGACCCGGATGATCTCGATCCAGACCGCACCGCAGATCCGTCTGGTACAAAACAGTGATACCATGATGGTAGAAAAGATCCAGACAACCGTAGTCAACACGATTCCGCTGTGGAAGAGTCAGATGGTTCTGGCACTCGGTGTGGAACATGCGTCTCAGGCAGCGAAAGCACAGCGTCAGGTTACGGATATGACCAACGATCTGTTAAGAAAGAATGCAGAAGTGCTGAAAGTGGCATCCGTGGAAGCTGCAAAAGAATCCGAGCGCGGTATCGTAGATCTGGAAACCCTGCAGAATACAAATGCATCCCTGATCTCCACACTGGATGAAGTGATGCAGATCCAGGCAGACGGCAGAGTGAAACGGCAGGCAGCAGAAGTGGAACTTCGCAAGATGGAAGATGAATTGAAAAACAAACTGCTGGAAATTCGGTAATAAACAAAAAAAGGAAGGTGCAGCAATGTATCGTGAACATACAAAAACAATTAAAATCGGAAATCAGGTGATCGGCGGCGGTCATCCGGTACTGATCCAGTCGATGACGAATACAAAAACAGAAGATGTGGCGGCAACGGTCGCACAGATTCTGGCACTGGAGAAGGCGGGATGTCAGATCATCCGCTGCGCTGTGCCTACGATGGAGGCCGCAAAAGCACTGGGGGAGATCAAAAAACAGATCCATATCCCGCTGGTGGCAGACATTCATTTTGATTATAAACTGGCGATCGCAGCGATGGAAAACGGTGCGGACAAGATCCGTATCAATCCGGGTAATATCGGAAGCCGGGAGCGCATCCAGGCGGTGGTCGATGTGGCGAAAGAACGCCAGATTCCGATCCGTGTTGGTGTAAACAGCGGTTCTCTCGAGAAAGAACTGGTGGAAAAGTACCACGGTGTGACCGCAGAAGGTCTGGTGGAGAGTGCGCTTGACAAAGTAAAGATCATTGAGGATATGGGTTACGATCAGCTGGTGATCAGCATCAAATCTTCGGATGTTCTGATGTGTGCAAAAGCACACGAACTGATTGCCCAAAAGACCGATTATCCGCTCCATGTAGGAATCACCGAGGCGGGAACCCTGTTTTCCGGAAATATCAAGTCTGCCGTAGGACTCGGCATCATTCTCTATCAGGGCATCGGCGATACGATCCGTGTATCCCTGACCGGAGATCCGCTCGAAGAAGTCAAATCCGCCAAACGGATCCTGAAGACACTGGGACTTCGAAACGGCGGCATCGAAGTGGTATCCTGTCCGACCTGCGGAAGAACGCAGATCGATCTGATCGGTCTTGCCAACAAAGTAGAAGATATGGTACAGGATATTCCTCTGGATATCAAAGTGGCTGTTATGGGCTGCGTGGTAAACGGACCGGGAGAAGCGAAGGAAGCGGATATCGGAATCGCCGGAGGAAAAGGTGTGGGACTTCTGATCAAAAAAGGAGAGATTATCAAAAAAGTACCGGAGGATCAGCTTTTGGAGACACTCCGGGATGAGTTACTTCACTGGAATGCATAAGTGGTGAATGAGACATGATGACAGAAAAAGAATTTTTAGATGTATTTCCCCAGTTGAAGGTGGATCCGGAACTGGAAAGCCTGCTGGGGGAAGTAAAAGTAATGAAAGTAGCGATAAACCCGCAGAAGGACTGTCTGCGGGTTTATGTTCTGAGTAGGCAGTGGATTCATAAAAAGCATATTTATCATCTGGAAGCGGCGATCAAAGAACAGTTTTTTGCCAATGCACCTCTGCAGGTGAAAATTATCGAAAAATTCCAGCTCTCCAGCCAGTATACACCGGAAAATTTCCTGGATGTGTACCGCCAGAGTATTCTGCTGGAATTAAAGCAGTACAGTGCACTGGAATATAACATGTTTTATACCGCACAGATCACATTCAGCGATCCGGAGACGATGGATCTGGTGATGAACGATTCAGTGATCGCGAGAGACCGGGAGCACGAACTGGTGCGGGTGCTGGAAAAGATTTTCTGTGAACGCTGTGGTTTTAACCTGAAAGTACATCCGGCGTATCGGAAACCGGCGGAAAGTAAGAGCAGAAAGAACAGTGAACTGCGGATCCAGGAGGAAGCCAGACAGATTCTGTTACATTCCAAAGTCGGTAACAAAAACCGTGACAGGGATGCAGAGGAAGATCTGTCCGGGCAGGGTGTGGAAGCCCCGTTTGCCGAAGACCGGGTGATCGGAGCCGATGGAAAAGAACAGAAACCACAGGGGAACGCACCACAGAAAACCGGTGCGGACGGTGGAAAACAGCCGGCAGCTGCGGCAGGAAAAGGGAAATATGCGAACAAAGGCGGCTTCTGGGATCGGAACGGTGGAAGAAACAGTGGTCGCGGCAATTTCCAGAAAGGCCGTTACGGTGATGGCCCACGCCCGCTGAAACGTTCGGACAACCCGGATGTGATCTACGGAAGAGATTTTGACGATGATGCGATCACGATTGATTCCATCGCCGGAGAGATGGGTGAGATCACGATCCGTGGACAGGTAACCTCCGTGGAAGCCAGAGAGATCCGAAACGAGAAGACCATCTACATGTTCAACATCACAGACTTTACCGACACGATCACGGTAAAGATGTTCCTGCACAACGAGCAGGTGCCGGAGATCAGCGGTGCGATCAAAAAAGGTGCTTTTCTGAAGCTGAAAGGTGTGACCACGATCGACAAGTTCGACCATGAAATCACGATCGGTTCCCTGGCGGGCATCAAGAAAATCAGTGATTTTACCACCAGCCGGATGGACAACAGCCCGGAAAAACGTGTGGAACTGCACTGCCATACAAAGATGAGTGATATGGATGGCGTTACCGATGCGAGTGTGTTGGTAAAACGCGCCTACAAATGGGGACATCCAGCCATCGCAATCACAGATCACGGGGTGGTACAGTCCTTCCCGGAGGCAAATCATGCGTATGACGATATCGTCAGCGATTACCGCAAACAGTACCAGAAAGATCATCCGGAGGCGACGAAGGATGAGATGAAACAGGTCTATCCGCCGTTTAAAGTCATTTACGGCGTGGAGGCATATCTGGTAGATGATGTGAAAGGCATGGTCACCGGAAGCAAGGGGCAGAGTTTGGATGAGCCATATGTCGTATTTGATATCGAGACAACCGGTTTCAGTCCGGTGGCAAACCGGATCATCGAGATCGGTGCGGTGCGTGTGGAAAAGGGTTCTATCGTGGATCGTTTTTCCGTCTTTGTCAATCCGCAGGTGCCGATTCCATTTAAGATCGAGCAGCTGACCAGCATCAATGACAGCATGGTGGTGGACGCGGAGACAATCGAAGACGTGCTGCCGAAATTCCTGGAATTTTCCAAAGGTGCGGTCATGGTGGCACACAATGCCGGATTTGATATGAGTTTTATCATCGAAAACTGCAAGCGGCTTGGCATCGAACAGGAATTTACCTATGTGGATACAGTAGGTCTTGCCCGGATGCTTCTGCCGGGACTGAACCGGTTCAAGCTGGATACGGTGGCGAAGGCGCTGAATATTTCCCTGCTGAACCATCACCGCGCGGTGGACGATGCGGCATGTACGGCGGAAATTTTTGTAAAATTCATTAAAATGTGCAAAGAAAGAGACATCTTTGATCTGGATGCGTTAAATGAGGCGGGAAAACTCTCGGAGCATACGATCAAAAAACTGCCGACCTATCACGCGATCATTCTGGCAACCAGCGAGGTGGGACGTGTGAACCTGTATCGTCTGGTGTCAAAATCCCATCTGGAGTATTATAACCGGCGGCCGAGGATCCCGAAGAGTGTCTATCTGCAATACAAAGAAGGGCTGATGATCGGATCTGCCTGCGAGGCGGGAGAACTGTTCCAGGCGATTTTAAGGGATGAGCCGGAATCGGAGATTGCCCGTCTGGTAGAATTCTACGATTATCTGGAGATCCAGCCGATCGGCAATAACATGTTCATGGTGCGGGACGAAAACCGGGACAATGTAACCTGCGAGGAAGATCTGCGGGATCTGAACCGGCGGATCGTAAAGCTTGGTGAACAGTTCCAGAAACCGGTGGTTGCGACCTGCGATGTGCATTTTATTGATCCGGAGGATGAAGTTTACCGAAGAATCATCATGACCGGAAAAGGATTCAGTGATGCGGATGATCAGGCGCCGCTGTATCTGCGGACCACAGAAGAAATGTTAAAAGAATTCGAATATCTGGGAGCGGAGAAGGCGGAAGAGGTTGTCATCACAAACCCGAACAAGATCGCGGATGTGTGTGACCGCGTCTGCCCGATCCGAGACGGTAAATTCCCGCCGGTCATTGAAAATTCAGACCAGATGCTCCGTGATATCTGTTATAACGAGGCACATACGATCTACGGACCCGATCTTCCGGAAATCGTATCGGCGCGTCTGGAGAGGGAGCTGAACTCCATCATCTCCAACGGTTATGCCGTTATGTACATCATCGCACAGAAACTGGTGTGGAAATCCAACGAGGACGGCTATCTGGTAGGTTCCCGAGGATCGGTAGGTTCTTCTTTTGTTGCCACGATGGCGGGAATCACGGAGGTAAATCCGCTGAGCCCGCATTATTTGTGCGGCGAGTGCTATTATGTGGATTTTGACTCGGACGAAGTGAAAGAATACTCCGGTCGTGCCGGTTGTGACATGCCGGATAAGGTATGCCCGCGGTGCGGAAAACCGTTAAAGAAGATGGGATTTGATATTCCGTTTGAGACGTTCCTTGGATTTAAGGGAAACAAGGAGCCGGATATCGACCTGAATTTCTCCGGTGAGTACCAGAGTAAGGCACACAAATATACAGAGGTTATCTTCGGTGCGGGACAAACCTTCCGTGCCGGAACCATCGGTACGCTGGCGGACAAGACAGCGTTCGGTTATGTGAAAAATTATTACGAAGAGCGTGGCGTGCACAAGCGAAACTGCGAGATCGACCGGATCGTACAGGGATGTACGGGTATCCGGCGAACCACCGGACAGCATCCGGGCGGTATCATCGTTCTTCCGTTCGGTGAAGATATCAATTCCTTCACCCCGGTACAGCATCCGGCAAATGATGTGAATACCGATATTATCACGACGCATTTTGATTACCATTCCATCGACGCGAACCTGCTGAAGCTGGATATTCTGGGACACGATGATCCGACTATGATCCGTATGCTGGAAGATATCACACATTTTGATGCACAGCAGGTACCGCTGGATGATCAGAGCGTCATGTCGTTATTTAAGAGTACGGAGGCACTGGGAATCACACCGGAAGATATCGGCGGATGCCCGCTGGGGTGTCTTGGCATCCCGGAGTTTGGTACGGATTTCGTTATCCAGATGCTTCTGGATACCAAACCGACCTCATTTTCCGATCTGATCCGTATTTCCGGTCTGTCGCATGGTACGGATGTATGGCTGGGCAATGCACAGACGCTGATCGAGGAAGGAAAGGCGACGATTTCTACGGCGATCTGTACCCGTGACGATATCATGATCTATCTGATCAACAAGGGACTGGAGAGTGAGCTTTCGTTTACCATCATGGAGAGTGTCCGTAAGGGTAAGGGACTGAAACCGGAGTGGGAAGAGGAGATGAAAGCCCACGATGTGCCGGACTGGTATATCTGGTCGTGTAAGAAGATTAAATACATGTTCCCGAAAGCGCATGCGGCGGCGTACGTTATGATGGCGTACCGGATCGCATACTATAAGATCTTTTATCCGCTGGCTTATTATGCGGCTTATTTCAGCATCCGTGCTTCTGCATTTTCCTATGAACTGATGTGTATGGGACGGGAGCGTCTGGAATATTATATGGCAGATTATAAGAAGCGGAGCGACACACTGACGAAGAAAGAACAGGATACCGTAAAAGATATGAAAATCGTGCAGGAGATGTATGCGAGAGGATTTTCGTTTACGGAGGTGGATCTTTACAAGGCACAGGCACACCGGTTCCAGGTTGTGGACGGCAAGCTGATGCCGGCGCTGGACAGCATCGAAGGACTGGGAGATAAGGCGGCTGACGCGGTAGTGCTTGCGGCGCGTGACGGACAGTTTTTGTCGAAAGATGATTTCCGGCAGCGGACAAAGGTCAGCAAGAGCGTTATCGACTTTATGGATGACCTGCATATTTTCGGCGATATCCCGGAATCGAACCAGATTTCGCTGTTTGATTTTCAATAAACAGAAAAAAATAATTGAAAGCAAAATATGTAATTGAAAAGAAAATATTAGCATGATATCATAAAAAGGTTTCAGAAGGGAAAAAGTAATTGATAAACGGCTGAAACCGTTACGAAAACAGAGAAAGGGAGAAACCGCGTATTACGAGTATGAATACAGCAGAACAGGGGAATAATGCGAAACAGCTGAAAGGAAGATTCACTGTTGCGGTTCTGGTCTTTTTTATCGCGCTGCTGGCAGCGATGGCAGCCACATATGCATGGTATGTATACAATACCGGCCGGCATACGACGAAGGTGCGTATGGCTGCCGGTACGGGAATCAATCTCCAGATCAGTAACAAATACGATGACGAAACCGCATACAAAGTATGAGTTTAAGATACAATTGACATCCGAGCAGGTAAAAAATCTTGCCACGGAACCGCTTAAGATTGATTTCTCTTATTTTGTCAAGTCAGATAAAGCACTTGAAGATCTAGGTACTCAGGCTCAATATGCCAATTATAAGGTAATATTAACAGCGCATCTTGCGAACAAGTCTGGGACTGCTTTAATAGAGGATGTATCAGATTACCTGATCTATACCAATGCAAAATTTTATAATGGAATAATTTCCACAAGAGACTTTGGTAAAAAGTGACATTTTGACGGTGTGAATTTACAGAAAAATTCACACCGTCAACTAATGATATAGCTTATATCAGTTTTTTCTGTTTACACAAAACTTGAAACACTCTCAGAATGTGCCAAGGCACATTCTTTGTTCTTTGCTGTTCCAACTCTATATTCTTCGGCAGATATCAGGGGGATTTTCAGAAAAAGCTTAAAGCAACACCTCTCTAAACGCCTCCAACAACCTCTCATTCTGCTCCGGCAGCATCACGCAAAATCTCACAAAATGATCATCCAAAAACGGAAACGTAGAACAATCCCGGATCATCAGTCCCTTTCGGATACAATGATCAAACAGATCCTGTGAAGTAACTCCAGGTTTGCGGATCTTCATCAGGATAAAATTTGCCGAAGCCTCATAAACCGTTACACTGTCCCACGTCGATAACTCGTGAAACAACCGATCCCTCTCCCCGGAAATCAGCTCTCTTGTATGCTGAATATACTCCTCATCCGGAAACATCAGCCGTCCGGCAATCTCCGCCAGCGAATTGATCGTCCACGGATTCTTTCGCGTATTGATCGCCTTGATCAGATCCTGATTTCCCGTTACCGCATATCCCAGACGCAGTCCCGGAGCCGCGAAAAACTTCGAAGTACCGCGAAGAATGATCAGATTCGTATAATAATTCGTCAGCGGAATACTTGTCACTTCTTTCTCCTCCGGCGCAAACTCCACATACGTCTCATCGACCATCACGAAAATTCCATATTGCAGACAGGCATCGAGGATCCGGCGCATCTGGCTGCAGGTGATTGCGGTGGAAGTCGGATTGTTCGGGTTACAGAGCACCAGAAGTTCCAGCTGATCCGACAGATGCTTGCAGAAGTCTTCCACATCCATATGGAACCCATTTTCTTCTTTTAACGGATAATACAGTGTCGTACCGCCGCCAAGCGCTATCTCCCGTTCATACTCCGAATACGTCGGTCCAAGCACCAGCGCTTTTTTCGGATGCTTCGTCTGGATAAACAGAGAAATCAACTCGGTAGAACCATTTCCGACGATCACATTTTCCGGCTGTGTGCCCGCATACGTTGCGATGCAGGTGCGAAGAGCCGTGTATTCCCGGTCCGGATAGGTTGTGATCGCATCCAGATTGTCTGCCAGCGTGGAACGCAGCTGGTAAGAAATTCCCAGTGGATTGACATTCGCACTGAAGCTGACGATATCCTCCTTTTTGATATGATAATATTTTTCGATGGCTTCCAGGTCACTGCCGTGAAAATGATCTTTGTGTTTAATCATAATATCCCTCTTTCCTTGCAACAAAGTTTTGCGTAGTGTATAATAAATATAATTATGAGTATTTTTGCAGGAGATTCTGCAAAAGAACATGAAACGGATAACAATAATATCAGTTTCATTATAATGATAAGAAAAAAATAGTCAAGGTCGATAAAAGAAGAAGCGCAGGTGGATACTTTGAAAAGAAGAATGGAACAGTTACTAAACGGAAGATTTGAATATGAAGTACCAAAGCTGACTCTTTCCGATGCACAGATCAACCTTACAACCAATGAGGGGGAAAATGTCCGGGGAGAATTGCATGTGGCGGCGGAGGATAACCGCAGGATCAAAGGAATGACCATGTCATCCAACCGCCGGGTACTGCTGGCAAAAGAAAAATTTTCGGGCACAACCGTATGCATCCCCTACGGACTGGATGTGAAGGGACTTTCCGCCGGGGATACGGTGGACGGTGTGATCACGATCAACAGCAATCTGGGAGAATATCAGGTGCCGGTACACGCGGTGATCACCGATGACGGGATCCAGACATCCCGCGGAGCCATCGACAGTCTGGAAGCATTTATCAAACTGGCAGAGAGCGATTACCGGGAGGCATTCCGCCTTTATACCAGTGAGAGCTTTCTGAAAGTGCTGCAGGGAGAAAATCCGAGCTATGAAAGCCTTTACCGCGGCATGTCACAGAATCCGGTTACCTATCAGCATATGGAGGAATTTCTGATCGGAACCGGAAAAAAAGAACCGGTGACGCTGCGTCTGGAGAAAACTGAGCAGACCTGGGATCATCTGGATACCACAGTCAAGGATTGTCTGAATCTGTATAAGAGTACCTGGGGCTACACCCACATGGAAGTGGAAGTGACCGGGGATTTTCTGGAAGTGGAAAAGAAAGTGATCACCAACGAGGATTTCATCGGAAGTGTTTACGGTCTGGAATACCTGATCCGGAAAGAAAAACTGGGAAATGGAAGAAAATACGGTCAGATCCGGATCAAAACCGTGTACGGAACGTATATATATGAAGTGAAAGCCTCCGGCAATGTGTCCTATGAACTGAGCACCCGGATGTATGAGAAAAAAGGACAGGCGGTATTGGCCGGTCTGTATGAAAAATACCTGCTGGGAGAGATCGGACAGGACGAGTGGAAAGAGGATTCCTTAAAAGAACTGGAGAGACTCAGAAACCTCGGATGCTATTATCCGAAACAGCAGCTGATGGAAGCCTATATCTATGAGCAGACCGGAGATCTGGCAAATGCAAAATCGGTGCTGTGGCCGCTCCGGGAACTGAAATTTACGCAGGAACAGATGGAAGAGGAAGCCTGGTATCTCGCGATGGCTGTGAAAGCATCCGTGGCAACACCGGATCAGGAGATGACAGCGCAGACCCGGATCGAAAATCTCTACCGGATGAATCCGGGCAGCTATTCGATCCTGCGGGTGCTGATGGATACTTCCGAGGAATACCGGCATGCACCGGGCAGACAGATGTATATGCTCGAAGAACTGTTTGATCTCGGATGCAGAAGCCCATTTCTGTATCTGGCAGCGTATGAAAAACTGGAAAAAGAAGCCGGATATCTCAAGAAACTGTCTCCGTTTATGGTACAGGTACTTCACTATGCGGCACGCCATGGCAGATTAAATGAAGAACTGACCATGCGGATCGGACATCTCTCCGAATACGTGAAGAATTTCCAGCCGGTGATCTACCGTCTTCTGGTAAAATGCTACGAGGCATACCCGGACAATGATATGGTGGATCATATCTGCAAATACATCATGAAGGGTCAGCCGACAAAGAATGAATATTTCCGCTGGTATCAGCTCGCGGTGGAAGCAGACATCCGAATCACACGGTTATATGAATATTATATCGAAACCATGCCGCAGGGCTTCCAGAGTGTTCTGCCACAGGTTATCCGTATGTACTTTGTATACAACAATACATTAAGCAGCAGAAAACGTGCATCCGTGTATGCAAATGTGATCCGCAACAAAGGAGTAGACAGAACAACCTATCAGAATTATCGCAAAGCGATGGAAGCGTTCGCACAGGAAGCACTGATGGAAGGAAAGATCAGTGAGGATTACGCGACGATCTATCAGGAATGTATCGGGGAGATCGCCACACCGGCACTCGGGGAGGCACTGGCAAAAGTGATGTTCTCCTATCGGGTGTACTGTGATGATCCGAAGATCCGCAGCGTGATCGTATGCCACGGAGAACTGAAAGAAGAACAAAGTTATCCGTGTACGGACGGAGCGGCATATATTCAGCTGTATACCCCGGATGCGAGAATTCTGTTTGAAGATGAAAAACGAAGAAGATATGCAACAACAGTAGATTACAATCTGCAAAAACTGATGGATGAAGAATCCTATCTGGAGCCATGCGTGACACTGGATGTGACCACACCGGGATTTTTACTGGCAGTATGCCAGAATGACGGCAAAAAACCGATCACCCTGGAAACGCTGGGCTGTTATCAGCACATCGTACAGATGCCGGAATTCCAGGAGTCTTATCGCCATACGATATGCAGAAAGATCCTGAAATATTACGCGGCACATGCGGGAGATGATACGCTGGATACCTATCTGAAAAAGATGGATCTGATGACATTTGCAAGCGTGGACAAAGTGCTGCTGTGTGAGATCCTGATCCAGAAAGGCATGTATGCGATGGCACTGGAGATCATCAGCCGTTACGGATACGAAGGAATCGGTGCGGAAAGCCTGATGAAGCTTACGAGCTACCTGATCCTGGATTATGATTTTGTGGAACAGGAAGAACTGGTCTATCTGGCACAGCATGTATTTGAACAGGGACTTTACAATGAAGTCATCCTGCTGTATCTGAGTGACAATCTGCTGGGTTCTGTGGAACAGATGGCACTTTTATGGGAGCGGATGCGTGGTTTCCAGCTGGATACCTATGCACTGGAAGAAGAGATCCTTCTGCTTTCGATGTTTGGCCGTGTCTATCTGCGGCAGGGTGCTGCGATGCTTGAACAGTACATGGCGCAGAAAGGAAAAGAATCGGTGGCACTTGCCTATAGTTCCTTCTGGGCATACGGATATTTCCTGGGCAAAAAAGAGACAGATCCTTATATTTTCCGGTGTCTGGAACAGTGCTGTGAGAGAAAACTGGAAGTCGACCGGATCTGTCATCTGGCACTTCTGAAATATTATGCAAGTCTGGATACTTATACAGAAAAACAGGAAAAACTGGCAGATCAGATCCTCGAAGAGTGCACCGAAAACAGTCTGCGTTTTGCATTTTACCGCAAATTCCCGGCAAGACTGACCAAGCCGTATCAGATGGATGACAAACAGTTCGTCGAGGTACAGTATCCGGCGGGCGCAAGGGTGACGATCCATTACCGTCTGATCCGGGACAACGACACCGGTGAGAGTTTTAAGAGTGAACCGATGAAAAATATGTATCAGGGCATCTTTGTGAAAGAATTCCTGTTATTTTACGGAGAAACGCTGGAGTATTATCTGACGGTGGAACTGCCGGATGATACGAGACAGACCGATAAAAAACTTCTGACGATGGAAGAGTCCTTACAGGAGGGAAATACGAAGTACCAGCTGATCAATCAGATGCTGGCAGGTCAGAAACTCGGACGGAGTGAACAGACAGAGAAAGCGATGGAACAGTACCTGCAGAGAGAACATTTTGCAAGAAAAATGTTCCCGGTACTCCATGCATAAGACACGGATGGAGGCGGAAAAATGAACGAAGTCAGGAATATATTGGTAGGATTTGATTTTGGGGAGAAAGTCTCACAGCTGTGTTATTACGACCGCCGTGAGGGAGAACCGGTTTCCCTGCCAGTGAAGGTGGGAACCGGACAGTATACTTTCCCGAATGCACTCAGTAAGAAGCCGGGAGAGGATGAATGGCATTTCGGATTGGAAGTGGAGTATTTTGTGGAGCAGCAGGATGAGATCGCTGTGGACAATCTGTATACACTGTGTCTCGAACAGGAGACGGTGGAAGTGGACGGAGCCACATGGAAGGTCGGAGAATTTCTCGGAAAATTCATCGGCAATGCGCTTCGCATCCTTGGCGTTCCGGATCTGGTAAAAAGCATCAGCGGACTGATGATCACCACGCCGGTGCTGACGCGTCCGATGGTGGAAAACATCCGGGTGGCATGCCAGGAGATGGGATTTCCAAGAAACCGCTGTTTCCTGCAGGATTATGAGGAAAGTTTCTATTATCATACGTTATACCAGAAACCGGAGATCTGGAGCCGGAATGTAGGACTGTTTATCTTTGATCAGGATGCGGTATCTTATGCAAAACTGGAGATGAACCGGAGCAGCCGTCCGGTGCGCGTCGGCGTGAGAAGAGGCGAGCATACCACGCTTCATACGGAAGCGCTGCAGCGTGATGTGGACTTCTGCCAGTTTGTGATGGAATCTCTGGAAAATGAAGTGTACTCGAGTATTTATCTGGTGGGTGACGGGTTTGAACGCGAATGGGCGGAAAAATCCGTGGCAGAACTCTGCAAGCACCAGCGCCGGGTATTTTACGGAAACAACCTGTTTTCCAAGGGAGCCTGCTATGCGGCAAAAGAAAAGACGGAAGAGCGGAATCTGAAAGGCTATCTGTATGTGGGCAACGATCTGGTGCGGGAAAATGTCGGTATGGAGATGACGGTGTTCGGAACACCGGCGTATCACCCGCTGATCGTGTCCGGTGTCAACTGGTACGAGGCGATGGGAGACTGCGAGATTATTCTGGACGATACCCGGGAACTGGAATTTGTCGTGTCTGATATGGAAAATACAAGAAAAGTGCGTTACAGTATGTCTCTGCCGGGACTCCCGGAGCGTCCGGCGAAAGCGACGAGACTGCATGTACATCTGGAATTTACCGCAGCGGACGAATGCAGGATTGATGTGATAGATATGGGATTCGGTGATCTGTATCCGTCAAGCAATCTCACATGGCATGAGACGATGAAGAGTCGGGGGGCAGAAGAATGAGCGGATATATTTTATGTCAGGTAAAACGGGCGAAACTGCCTTACTATATTGAAAACATCAGTACAAATATTTATTCCATTGAAGAACTGTGCTTTTATTTTTATCATAACATCTATCTGCTGGACAGCACGATCCTGAACGAGGAACTGTGTTTCTGGATCCGGGATCAGCTGGGACTGAAAAAGCTGGCAGACAATCTGTATAAGCATCTGGATGACGATGATATGAAAGTGGGAGATTTTATTCTTCCGGTGTTCAAAGAGATCAATTATCTGTCTCTGGAAGAGTTCCGCAAACTGAATCAGCAGATCCAGCAGCTTGCAAAAGAACCGGAAGTGCTGCGCCAGAAGCGAAAAGGCGATTATCTGATGGAACACGGAAAATACGTGAATGCCATCAAGGTTTATCAGAAAGCACTCCGCCAGGAGACAGAGGACGAGGCAGCGGTGACAGATATCCGGAAACCGGAGACGGTTGCAGCAGAAAAGGCAGAAACCGTGCAGGAGGCGGAAACTACAGAAGCATCGACAGAAACAAAAACAGAGGAAGCGGCAGAGACGGAGTCTCCGGTTGCGATCACGATCGATATGGTGGAAGATCCGGAAGAGCGTGCGGAAACGGAGAATGTCGAGGAGGCAGAGAAACCGGAAGAAGATACATCGGAGACAGATGCTACTTCTTTGCAGGAAGAAAAACAGGAAGAAGTGGCAGCAGATCCGGAACTGCCTCACCAGGAGATCCTTCTCGGAAAACAGTTTATCGGGGAAATCTATCACAACATGGGATGTGCCTATGCGAGACTGTTTCAGATGGAAGAAGCAATCCGGTGCTTTGAGATCGCCTATGGAAAACTGCACACGATGGGTGCGGTGAAGAGCCTTCTGTACGCTGTTTATATGGAGCATGGCGTGGATGCTTTCGTGGAAAAGGCAAAAGAGCTGGAAGTCGACGAGGAACGGCAGGAAGAGATCTATGTCGAAGTGGAAGAGGCTGTGGAAGACCTCTACGATACTCCGGAAGGTCAGGAATATAAAAAGCTGCTGGAAGAAAAACAGCAGGGAAGAGAAGAGGATTATCAGCAGGGAATGAAACAGCTTCTGGAACAGCTGACCGCAGAGTACCATAAGAGTACGGGATATTGATAAAAAATATCAATAAAAAAATAATGAGAAATAAAAATAATTGAATATCAGGTTAAAACGGGAAAAGCAGAGCAAAACGGTGAATAAAACCGATGCGCTCTGCTTTTTCGGCAGTTGCATTGCTTATCAATAATTGGTCCGGTGAATCATTTATTGATGGAAGGTGGATGTTCAGAGAATTATCCGCAGGCATAAATTCTGTGCATTGCGAAGCAGACATCGAGAAGGTCACTCCTTCTCAATGTCCACAGTACAAAGACAAATTTCAAAAAATGTCTTGACATTAATACTTTACTATGATAGAGTGTTAACATACGAAAAACCGGAGGGTAATTATTATGAAAAAGAAAACAGTAAGTATGATGTTAGCAGCAACAATGGCACTGTCCCTGTTTGCAGGATGTGGTTCCAGTAAAGATACAGCGACTGAAGACACAAGCAAGACCGAGAGCACAGACACTGCCGATGACAGCAGCGAGGATGCATCCGCAGAAACTACGGATGAGAGCAGCAGAACAACTTTCACCGTAGGTTTCGATGCAGAATATCCGCCATACGGTTACATGGATGATGACGGCGAGTACACCGGATTTGACCTGGAACTGGCGCAGGCAGTATGTGACAAAGAAGGCTGGGAACTGGTGAAAAAACCGATCAACTGGGATTCCAAAGATATGGAACTGAATTCTGGCTCCATCGACTGCATCTGGAACGGATTTACCATGAACGGAAGAGAAGATGACTACACATTCTCCGTACCGTATGTAGATAACAGCCAGGTAATCGTAGTTGCAGAAGATTCCGGTATTGAACAGCTGAGTGATCTGGCTGGAAAGACCGTCGGTGTACAGGCAGCCTCCGCAGCACTGGATCTGTTACAGAGTGAAGACGAAGGCGGACAGAAAGAACTGGCAGATACCTTCGGATCTCTGAATGAATTCGCAGATTACAACACCGCATTTACCGAATTACAGGCAGGCGCGCTGGATGCACTGGCAATCGATGTCGGAGTTGCAAAATATCAGTTAAACTCCAGAGGAGAAGGATTCAAGATCCTCGACGAGACACTGAACACCGAACAGTATGCGATCGGCTTTAAAAAAGGCAACCAGGAACTGTGTGACATCGTAAATGCAGACTTGCAGGAACTGGCAAACGAAGGAAAAGTTGCAGAACTGGCAGAAAAATATGAGATCGCCGATATGGTGACTTTAAAAGCAGAATAAGAAGACGGAAACGTCGGATAAGAAAAAATGTAACCCCTCGGGAGGCGTTAGGCTTTCCGGGGGGCATGTTTGCTGTAAAGGGGCAAATGCAAAGCTATATTTCAGTATTTATAACACGGAGGATAAGCAATGAGTATTGAGGTAATGGTACAACAGATGACGGCGGGTTTTGGGCAGACCTGTCTGATCTTTTTTCTGACCCTGATTTTTTCCCTCCCACTGGGAATGATCGTATATTTTGGACGCGTATGCCGGTTTAAGCCACTAAGCTGGCTGGTGAAGATCTATATTTCCATCATGCGTGGAACCCCGCTGATGCTGCAGCTGCTGATCTGGTATTTCGGACCGTTTTATCTGTGGGGCATGAATATCGGCGGTTATAAGTTTACAGCCATCATTCTGGGATGTTCTCTGAACTATGCGGCATATTTTGCGGAAATCTACCGTTCCGGTATCGAATCGATCCCGACCGGACAGTATGAGGCAGCACAGCTGCTCGGCTACACCAGAGTACAGACCTTCTTCAAGATCGTTCTGCCACAGGTGGTAAAAATCGTTTTGCCATCTGTCACCAACGAGGTCATCACACTGGTCAAAGATACCTCTCTGGTATATTCCGTATCTTATATCGAGATGTTTGCCGTTGCAAAACAGATTGCAGCTGCACAGACTACTGTAGTACCGTTCTTTATCGCAGGTATTTTCTACTATGTATTTAACTATGTGGTAGCCTGGGTGATGGAACTGTTTGAGAAGAAACTGAACTATTATCGCTAGGAGGGTCGACATGAAACTGTTGGAAATGAATCATATCAAAAAAGAATTTGACGGACTGGGGGTTTTAAAAGATATCTCTCTGGCGGTGGAAGAAGGAGAAATCGTTTCTATCATCGGTCCTTCCGGTTCCGGAAAATCTACGATGCTTCGCTGCGCGACGATGCTTGAGGAGATTGACGGCGGAGAGATCCTGTACATGGGGAAAAAAGCTGCCTGGGTAGAAAACGGCAAAGTGATGCATCCGGATAAAAAAGAGATGAAAGAGATCCGTTCCTGTTTCGGGCTGGTTTTCCAGAACTTTAATCTGTTTCCGCATTATTCCGTACTGAAAAACATCACGGATGCACCGATCCATGTACAGAAAAGAAACAAAGATGAAGTATATAAAGAAGCCATGGAACTGCTGAAAAAAATGGGACTGGAAGATAAGGCAGATGCCTATCCATATCAGTTATCCGGCGGACAGTGTCAGCGTGTGGCTATCGCAAGAGCCCTGGCACTGAATCCGAAGATCCTGTTCTTTGATGAGCCGACTTCCGCACTGGATCCGGAACTGACCGGTGAAGTACTGAAAGTCATCAAATCTCTGGCGGATCTGGATATCACCATGGTGATCGTGACCCATGAGATGGAATTCGCAAAAAATATCTCTGACCGTGTGATCTTTATGGATAAAGGTGTGGTGGCACTGGAGGGAACACCGGAGGAGGTATTTGGTGCAGACCATACAAGAATGAAGGAATTTTTAGGAAAATTTCATCAGAACTAAGCTTGCGTTTCCGGGGGCGGTATTATATAATTTTACTGTTGTGAGGCGTACAGCCGATAAAATGTAAGCCGTCCGTAAAGAGGCGGCAAGTACAAGAAAAAGGAGATTATATATGAGTACAGACAGATATGTAAGTCCGTTATCTGAGCGTTATGCAAGCAAAGAAATGCAGTATATCTTTTCCCCGGATATGAAGTTCCGTACCTGGAGACGCCTGTGGATCGCACTGGCAGAGACCGAGAAAGAACTGGGGCTGCCGATCACCCAGGAACAGATTGACGAATTAAAAGCGCACAAAGACGATATTAACTATGATGTGGCAAAAGAGAGAGAACGCCAGGTACGTCATGATGTTATGTCTCATGTATATGCATATGGTGTACAGTGCCCGAAGGCAAAGGGAATCATCCATCTGGGTGCAACTTCCTGTTATGTAGGTGACAACACCGATATTATTGTTATGACCGAAGCTCTGAAACTGGTAAAGAAAAAACTGGTGAATGTGATTGCAGAGCTGGCAAAATTTGCAGAAAAATACAAAGATCTGCCGACACTGGCATTTACCCATTTCCAGCCGGCGCAGCCGACAACCGTAGGTAAACGTGCCACCCTGTGGATGCAGGAGTTTATGCTGGATCTGGAAGATCTGAATTATGTCTTAAGCACTATGAAACTGCTGGGTTCCAAGGGAACAACCGGAACACAGGCAAGTTTCCTGGAACTGTTCGACGGAGATCAGGAAACCATCGATAAGATCGATCCGATGATCGCTGAAAAGATGGGATTCAAACAGTGCTATCCGGTATCCGGCCAGACCTATTCCAGAAAAGTAGATACCAGAGTGGTCAATATTCTGGCAGGCATCGCAGCGAGCGCACATAAGTTTTCCAACGATATCCGTCTTCTGCAGCATCTGAAAGAAGTAGAAGAACCATTCGAGAAGAGCCAGATCGGATCTTCCGCCATGGCTTATAAGAGAAATCCGATGAGAAGTGAGCGTATCGCTTCCCTGTCCCGTTTCGTGATGGTAGATGCGATGAACCCGGCAATTACTTCCGCTACCCAGTGGTTTGAGAGAACCCTGGATGATTCTGCTAATAAGAGACTGTCCGTTCCGGAAGGATTCCTGGCCATCGACGGTATCCTGGATCTGTGCCTGAATGTGGTAGACGGTCTGGTGGTATATCCGAAGGTTATCGAGAAGAGACTGCGTTCCGAACTGCCATTCATGGCTACGGAAAACATCATGATGGATGCTGTAAAAGCAGGCGGTGACCGTCAGGAACTGCATGAGAGAATCCGTGAACTGTCCATGGAAGCAGGAAAGACCGTCAAAGTAGAAGGAAAAGACAACAACCTTCTGGAACTGATCGCTGCTGACCCGGCATTCAACCTGACCCTGGAAGAACTGGAAAAAACCATGGATCCTGCAAAATACACAGGACGCGCTTCCGTACAGGTAGACGCCTTCCTGAAAAACGTCATCAACCCGATGCTGGAAGAGAATAAAGACCTGCTGGGTATGACTGCTGAGATCAATGTATAAAAGACTGGAAATAACAAAATATAAAATATAAAAAACTCCCTCGATTGGAAAATACAATATCGTGTATTCCAATCGGGGGAGTTTTTATTTATGTGGGCAGAGGGAAAAGGTAGTTTAATCGTCTTCTGCCAGCAGATCCCTCTCCGTCGTCTCTCTGCGGATCAGCACCGGTGTGATCATCTTGTGTACCGGTTCGCTGACCGGTGTGTGTTTGCTGTTTTTATGTTCTTCAATCTGCTCCACCAGAAGTTTCACCGCTTCAGTAGCGAGCACATCGATCTGCTGAGCCACGGTGCTGATCGGGAAGATGGCGTTTCGGGAGGCGGGGGAGTCGTCGAAGCCGACGATCAGGTAGTCTTCCGGGAGTTTACCGTATTTTCGTACCAGCAGATTGACCAGGATGCTGGCGTGGGTATCGTTGGAGACGAAAATGCCCTTTTTCCTGCCGGGAGAGTCCGCCTCGATCTCGGAGAGGATCTCTTTCAGATGCTCTTGGGAAGCTGTCTGATCTTTCATCTCATGGAGAAAGATGCGGTGTGGAATCTGCTGTTCCCTGCAAAAATCTTCAAACCCTTCGATTCGACCGTATGCCGGGATACTTTTGGCGGTCGGATTGTTGATGTGGAAAAGCACTTCACAGTTGTGACGATAGAGCAGACTGGTCGCCTGGATCGCACCCATGTAGTTATCGGTGTTGATGCTGCTGATGTGAGCATCCTCCCGCTCGATCGCTACGATCGGGATATGCAGGTTGGCAAGTTCCATCGAAGGGATCGCATGGCTTAAAATGATCAGCCCCTCGATCTTGTAGGCGAGAAGTTCCTGAATATACTGCCGCTCGGTGTCAGCATCTCCGTTACTTAAAAATACCAGGAATTTATACCCAAACGTCTCATAGGTGGAAAGAATCCGGTCAAGCATCTCGGAATAATAGTGAAGAAACAGGTTCGGGATGATCACACCGACGAATTCGGTCTGTCCGCTTGCCAGGATCCGTGCCACTTTATTTTCCTGATAATTCAGCTTTTCCAGTGCGTCTGCGATGATTTTCTGGTTCTTCTCGGTAAGGGAATCCGGGTTATTAAAATACCGGGAAATGGTTGTCTTGGAAAAATTCGTATATTTTGCAATGTCCGCGAAGGTTACATTCTGTTTTCGTGCCATAATCGTTGCCTCATGCATTTTTTTTATAGGAACAACGAGTCGAAGCCGTACAAACCTCCGACGATTGCCGGAAAAGACCTCAGGCATATCGTGCGCGTCAGACCCGTTGTCGTTGAATTGTTGTAACTATTCAGTAGGTAATATTCCGCGAGGTGTTTTGGCATGGATATGCCAAAATCCCGAGACATACGAGCAAAAATGCCATCACCGAAGGTGATTTCAAATGCATTTTTGCTTGTAACTGTGAAGGTACAGAACAGTTACAAATCGTTTCAATTTCTTAATCCAGTATAGCAAAAAAATCTCAAAAAAACAAGGAAAGAGCGAGTAACCGGTAACACTATTCAAAAAAACGGAAATGAAAAATCTGAGAAAATATTGACGAAAATACAGGTGAATGATATGATAAAAAGAAAAGTAACCGGTTACTTTAAGCAGCGAAAGAAAGGAAACGATAAGAATGAAAGATCTTGTACATGTAAAAGCTCCGGGAAACTGGATCAACGATCCGAATGGTTTTATCTATTACAAAGGCAAATATCACCTGTTTTTTCAGCATTTTCCGTATGCGCCGGAATGGGGAACCATGCACTGGGGACATACGGTCAGTGAGGATCTGGTGCACTGGGAGTATCAGGGAATCGCACTGTTTCCAACCAAAGAATATGATCAGAATGGTGTGTTTTCCGGTACTGCACTGGAAGAAGATGGTAAGCTGAAGATTTATTACAGCGCGGTAAAATATCTGAAACCAAACCCGGAAGATATTCACCGGGTACTGGACGATGCCATTCAGACGAGCCAGGCAATGATCGTATCGGAAGACGGGTTCCATTTTAATAACTGGGATAAAAAGAAGGTGCTGCCGACTGTTCATGATGAAGAGGTCGGAGAGCCGAAGATGAGAGATCCGAAGGTGTGGAAAGACGGAGACAGCTATTATATGATGATGGGAAGTTCGTATCATGACGCCGGAAGAGTTCTCTTTTATACGAGTAAAGACGGAGAAAACTGGACTTACGCAAATCAGTGCCGGCCAGAATCATACGGATGGACGATCGAGTGTCCGGATCTGTTTTCTCAGAATGATCAGTGGATTTTCATCGGCTGTCCGATGCGTCTGACACCGGGGGAGAAGAAATATCCGGACCAGGCTGTATGGGCGCTGGCGGAATTTGATCCGAAGACCTGTGAACTGAAGCTGCCGGATACTCACAGTTATGTGGATTACGGTCTGGATCTGTATGCACCGCAGACGACACTGGATGCGGAGGGAAGAAGAGTGATGATCTCCTGGATGCGTATGCCGATGGCAGTGACAGACAGTACGGATCGCCCGGCATGGAACGGTATGATGAGTAGTGCCCGCGTGGTGGAAGAAAAAGAGGGACATCTGTATTTCCACATGCATCCACAGGTGGACGCATACCTCAGCGCGGAAACTACAGCCGAAGAGGCAGCAGAGAGTGGAAAAGTCTTCCGGATCCAGACGGATCTTTCTGAGGGAGAAACCTTAAATATTGGTGGGTATGTGATCAGCCGCAGCGAAGGAAAGATCGTTGGCGACCGGTCAGCCGTTCTTGAAGGATGTGACGAAGTGCGAACTGTTGATGCGACTCCGGTGATCGAGGGTGCGGCACAGCTGGATATTCTGGTGAACGATCATCTGATTGAAATCTTTGTCAACGACGGTCAGTATGTGCTCAGCCATGTGGTTTACGGAAAATCGAAAAAGATTTCCGGAAAATATGAAAAAGTTCTGGTGGGAAAATAAGAAAGATGGTATACTTATTAAGGAAATTTATAATTGACTTTAATTTATAAGTAATAATAAGTTTTACTAATAAGAAAAGTGTTGTATAATCATTTTTGTAAAGAAAATGATGATAACCCGTCAGGAGGTAACCAAATGATTAAAGCTGTTGTTGGAGCAAACTGGGGAGATGAAGGAAAAGGTAAGATTACCGATATGCTGGCTAAAGAAGCGGACATTATCGTTCGTTTCCAGGGTGGAGCCAATGCCGGACATACCATCGTAAATGATTACGGCAAGTTCGCACTGCATACTCTGCCGTCAGGTGTATTTTATAATCATACCACAAGCGTGATCGGAAACGGTGTTGCACTGAATGTACCACTGGTTTTCAAAGAGATCCAGGATATCGTATCCAAAGGGGTACCGACACCGAAGATCCTGATTTCCGACCGTGCACAGATGGTAATGTCTTATCACATTCTGTTTGATCAGTACGAAGAAGAACGTCTGGGTGGCAAATCCTTCGGATCCACAAAATCAGGTATCGCTCCTTTTTATTCTGATAAATTTGCAAAGATCGGTTTTCAGGTCAGCGAGTTGTTTGACGAGGAAGCGCTGAAAGAAAAAGTAGCAGGCATCTGCGAGAAAAAGAACGTTATGCTGGAGCATCTGTATCACAAACCGCTTCTGAAACCGGAAGAGATTTTTGAAGAGCTGATGAGCTACAAGAAGATGCTGGAGCCATATGTATGCGACGTATCTTTGTTCCTGTGGAACGCACTGAAAGAAGGAAAAGAGATCCTGTTAGAGGGTCAGCTGGGATCCTTAAAAGACCCGGATCACGGTATTTACCCAATGGTAACTTCTTCCTCTACACTGGCAGGATACGGTGCAGTAGGAGCAGGTGTACCGCCATATGAGATCAAGAAAATCATCACCGTATGTAAAGCATACTCCAGCGCAGTAGGAGCAGGAGCATTCGTATCCGAGATCTTCGGAGACGAGGCAGATGAGCTGAGACGCAGAGGCGGAGACGGCGGCGAGTTCGGTGCAACAACCGGAAGACCGAGACGTATGGGATGGTTCGATGCAGTGGCTTCCAAATACGGATGCCGTATGCAGGGAACTACCGATGTAGCGTTCACCGTACTGGATGTTCTGGGATATCTGGATGAGATTCCGGTATGTGTAGGATACGACATCGACGGCGAAGTAACTACAGACTTCCCGACCACCACACTGCTGGAAAAGGCAAAACCGGTATATGAAACTCTGCCGGGATGGAAATGCGATATCCGCGGTATCAAGAAATACGAAGATCTGCCGGAAAACTGCAGAAAATACATCGAATTCGTAGAAGAGAAGATTGGTTTCCCGATCACCATGATTTCCAATGGCCCGGGAAGAGATGATATCATCTACAGATAAGAAATGCTATACCGGGATTGCTTTATTGCTGTGCAATTTTGCAATCCTCAACAACGAATAGAAAACGGGGAGCTTGCATAAGCAGGCTGAGAGGAGACTGGCAGCGTTTCGACCCATAACCTGATTTGGATAATGCCAACGTAGGGATGATTTACAGAGAAAAACAGGCACACCATCCTTTTGGTGTGTCTGTTTTGGCTTGCGTTGCATATCAATAATTGATCCGGTAGATCAATTTTGATACGCGAGTAATGAGCCAGAATCCATGCTTGCATGGAATTATGGCGAATACCGCGAATGCTCATGAAACATGCAAAGCATGTTTTATGAGCTGATATAAGCGGCGGATTGGGGGCACCACCTTTCGTCGCTATAAAAAAGTAATGGTGAATTTTTCATATGCAAAGGAGAAAAAATATGAGAACAGCATTAACAATCGCTGGCAGTGATTCCAGCGGAGGCGCCGGCATCCAGGCAGATATCAAGACGATGATGGCCAATGGCGTATATGCCATGAGTGCCATCACGGCTCTGACAGCACAGAATACAACCGGCGTAACAGCAATTATGGAGGCAACTGAGGAATTTTTAGGAGAGGAACTGGACAATATTTTCACAGATATCTTTCCGGATGCAGTGAAGATCGGAATGGTTTCGTCCTCCGGTCTGATCATAAAGATTGCAGAAAAACTGAAAGAATACAATGCGAAAAATATTGTGGTCGATCCGGTCATGGTGGCTACCAGCGGAGCGAGACTGATCAGTGAGGATGCGGTAAGCACCTTAAAAGAATACCTGTTTCCGCTGGCACAGATCCTGACACCGAATATCCCGGAGGCAGAAGTGCTTTCCGGTATGACCATCACTTCTGAGGCGGAGATGATGGAGGCGGCTAAAGTGATCGGTGATCAGTACGGATGTGCGGTTCTGCTAAAAGGCGGTCATAAGGTGAATGATGCCAATGACCTGCTTTATCATGAAGGAACCTGCCAATGGTTTTACGGAAAACGGATCGATAACCCGAATACTCATGGAACCGGCTGTACGCTCTCCAGCGCGATCGCTTCCAACCTGGCAAAGGGATTTCCTATGGATGTGTCTGTAGAGCGCGCAAAGGCCTATATTTCCGGTGCTCTGGCAGCTATGCTGGATCTCGGCAAGGGCAGTGGTCCGATGAACCACGGATTTGCCATCACCGGAGAATATGCAAAGGAGGTACAGGATCATGAGTGAAAAACGGACTTCTTTGTTTGAAAACGGACTGATATGGTTCGGTGCGGGAGTATCTATCGCAGAGATCCTGACCGGAACGTATCTGGCGTCTCTGGGGATGAAAAAAGGTCTGGCAGCTATTTTGTTGGGACATCTGATCGGCTGCGTCCTCTTATTTTTAGCAGGTGTGATCGGCGGTAAAGTGCGAAAAAGTGCAATGGAAACCGTAAAAATCAGCTTTGGACAGAAAGGCAGTCTGTTATTTGCCCTGTTAAATGTGATTCAGCTGGTGGGCTGGACGGCCATCATGATCTATGACGGCGCACTGGCGGCAAATCAGGCGGTCGGTGTGGGTAACTGGGTCTGGTGTCTGGTGATCGGTGGACTGATCATCCTGTGGATCGTGATCGGTATCACAAATCTTGGAAAATTAAATACCGTGGCGATGGCGGCATTGTTTATCCTGACACTGATCCTCTGTAAAGTTATTTTCTTCGGAGATTACCATGCAGCGAGCGTGGCAGCGGACGGACTGACCTTCGGAGCTGCTGTGGAGCTGGCAGTTGCGATGCCGTTATCCTGGCTGCCACTGATCAGTGATTATACAAGAGAAGCGAAGGAGCCGGTCAAAGCGACCGCGGTGAGTGCTGTTGTATACGGCGTGATCAGCTGCTGGATGTATCTGATCGGTATGGGTGCTGCCATCTATACCGGAGAGAGTGATATCGCGCAGATCATGGTGAAAGCAGGACTTGGTATCGTGGGTCTTCTGATCATCATCTTTTCGACGGTTACCACAACCTTCCTGGATGCCTATTCCGCAGGAATCTCCAGTGAGACCTTGAGCCATAAACTGAACGGAAAATACATTGCCATCGGTGTGACGATCGTTGGTGCGCTGGCAGCTATTGTGTATCCGATGGATAATATCACGGATTTCTTATACCTGATTGGTTCGGTATTTGCTCCGATGATCGCGATCCAGATCGCAGATTTCTTCTTATTAAAAGAAGACCACAGCGAAAAAGAAGTACAGATTTCCAATATGATCCTGTGGGTGATCGGATTCATCCTGTACCGGATGCTGATGAAGGTAGATCTGCCGGTGGGAAATACATTGCCGGATATGGTGATCACGATGGTACTTTGCCTGATCTGGGGGAAAATTGCAGGAAATAAGAATAAGTAAATAAAATAAATATTACAAATTAAATGTTCAGGGAGAAGTGTTGGCAGAAGAAACTGCTGGCACTTCTTTTTTCTGTATACAAAGGGAAAAGGCGCATACCTTTGGAGAGAGGTATACGCCCTTGCGTAAGAAAAATGTGATGTATGTAATCGGAGAAGTGATACTTCTTCCGCGATTACTGATTTGGTATATCCATCGGATAGTGATTGTCAAAGCAGGCCTTACACAGCGGCAGGTCACCGACCATCGACTGGAGATCTTCGATCTTCATATATCCTAAGGAATCAGCTCCAATTAACTGTCGGATCTCTTCCGTTGAATGGGAAGAGGCGATCAACAGCTGATTGGACGGTACATCGGTACCGAAATAACATGGGTACAGGAAAGGCGGTGAGCTGACGCGCACATGCACTTCTTTTGCACCGGCATGTTTCAGAAGGTGGATCAGATTGGCGATCGTAGTTCCACGCACGATGGAGTCATCGACCAGCACAATATTTTTTCCTTTGACAGCGGATTCCAGAACGCTTAATTTCAGACGTACACTGGATTCACGTTCCTTCTGAGTAGGCTTGATAAAGGTACGGCCTACATAGCTGTTTTTATAGAATGCCAGTCCAAAAGGAATTCCGGATTCCGCCGCGAATCCCTGTGCGGCAGTAATTCCTGAGTCAGGAACACCGACGACCAGGTCAGCATCTGCGGGATAGGCTTTGGCAAGCGCTGCACCGGCACGAAGTCGGGACTCATATACGGAGATGCCGTCCAGTTTGCTGTCCAGACGGGCAAAGTAAATGTATTCAAAAATGCAATGAGCCTGCCGGGACTGACATAAGGTAAGGTTAGAGGTGATACCTTCCCGGGTGATCGTTACGATCTCACCAGGCTGGATATCACGGAGGAACTGTGCACCGATTGCAGTCAGTGCACAACTTTCAGAGGCGATGATATAAGAATCATCTCTCTTACCAAGACAAAGAGGTTTCAGTCCAAGGGGATCACGGACACCGATCAGCTTGCGGGGGCTTGCGATGACCAGACCGTAAGCACCTTTGATCTTTTCGGCGGTCTTCATGATCGCCTCCTCGACCGATTTGGTACGGACTCTTTCTCTGGCAATATAATAAGCAATAACCTCTGAATCAGTTGTTGTATGGAAAATGGCTCCGTTTTGCGCAAGTTCATTGCGAAGCTCTTCTGTATTTACCAGATTGCCGTTATGAGCGAGAGCCAGAGTTCCCTTAATATAATTCAGAACCAGGGGCTGAGCGTTACTCAATGTAGCCGCCCCTGTGGTGGAATAACGGACATGCCCGATACCGAGATTTCCTTTCATATTTGAAAGAACATCTTCTTTAAAAACTTCACTGACAAGTCCCATCCCTCTTTGTACATTCATATTTCCCTTGGGACCGCTGGTGTCAAACACAGCGATTCCGCAGGATTCCTGTCCACGGTGCTGCAGGGAAGAGAGCCCGTAATAGATGGAAGAGGCTGCATCTTCCCCGTGGGGATTATAAATACCGAATACACCGCAGGCTTCTTTAATCCGTTCATCCTGGCACATAGATTCCACCTCACTACAGGGAGAACAAAAGCTGATCGTAAGTAGGATAGCTCAGGATAGAATCCGGAATTAAAGCTTCAATATCACTGGCAACAGTACGGATCTCTTCCATCTTAGCCAGTACCTGATCATGGAATGCTTCTGCACATTTCTGGGTATCTTCCAGAGCGAAAGAAGTATCGATCAGGGTTTTCAGTTCTGCAACATCTGCAGTCAGAGCAGTGTAAGCAGTGGACAGTTTTTCAACCAGTGCTTCTTCCGAAGCAGTATCAGCGGCAGCCATAAAGGATTTCTTTGCCGCTGCGTTTTTGGAAACCTCAGCGGCATAGGTGCTGACAGCCGGCAGAAAATCTTTGGTGATCATCTCTGCCAGAGTACGAGCCTCGATACCGATGGTTTTTACATAGTTTTCCAGTTTGATCTCATAACGGGAAGCCAGTTCTTCTTTTGTAAATACATGATGTTTGGTGAACAGTTCCACGTTTTTATCAGCTAACAGCTGTGGCAGGCAGTCCGGAGTAGATGGCAGATTGTATAATCCGCGTTTTTCTGCTTCAGCAACCCACTCGTCGGTATAACCGTTGCCGTTGAAGATGACTTTTTTATGTTTGCGGATGGCACGTTTGATCAGTTCATGTACGGCCTGTTCCATATCTTCCGGTTTGGTTCCTTCCAGTTCGGTGTAGAACTGAGCCAGAGCTTCTGCAACTGCGGTGTTCAGTACCACGTTCGGGTTTGCAACAGATGCAGCGGAACCAAGCATACGGAATTCAAATTTATTACCTGTGAAGGCGAATGGTGAAGTACGGTTACGGTCCGTGGTATCTTTCACAAAATGTGGAAGTACATGAGCACCGATATCCAGCTGTACTTTTTTCTGTTTTCCGAAGAAAGTATCATTTTCGATGGATTCCAGAACTGCAGTCAGTTCATCACCAAGGAAGATGGATACGATAGCCGGCGGAGCTTCGTTACCGCCCAGACGGTGATCGTTGCCGGCGCTGGTTGCAGATACACGCATCAGATCTGCATATTCATCTACGGCTTTGATGACAGCCATCAGAAATACCAGGAACTGGATATTCTGTGCCGGTGTGCTTCCCGGATTTAACAGGTTTACCCCATCGTTGGTTATCAGAGACCAGTTGTTATGTTTACCGCTTCCGTTGATACCCTCGAATGGTTTTTCATGTAACAGGCATACCAGACCATGTTTGTCAGCCACTTTTTTCATGATTTCCATGGTCAGCTGGTTGTGGTCAACGGCTACGTTTGCGGTATCAAAGATCGGAGCCAGCTCATGCTGTGCAGGAGCAACTTCGTTATGTTTTGTTTTTGCCGGGATACCAAGTTTCCACAACTCTACATCCAGATCATGCATATAAGCAGCAACCTTTGGCTTCAGTGAACCAAAGTAATGATCTTCCATTTCCTGTCCTTTTGGAGCAGGTGCACCGAATAAGGTACGTCCGCAGAATACCAGGTCTTTTCTCTTCTTATAAAGGTCTTTGTCTACCAGGAAGTATTCCTGTTCCGGTCCGATGGTTGTGGATATGCTGGTAACGGTTTCATTTCCCAGGAGTTTCAGCATCTTTACTGCTTCTGTGTTCAGTGCTTCCATGGAACGAAGCAGTGGAGTTTTCTTATCCAGTGCCTCTCCGCTGTAAGAGCAGAATGCAGTCGGAATATATAAAGTACCATCTTTAATGAAAGCCGGTGATGTAGGATCCCATGCTGTATAACCTCTTGCCTCGAAAGTAGCACGAAGTCCGCCTGACGGGAAACTGGATGCATCCGGTTCACCTTTTACCAGTTCTTTTCCGGAAAAGTCCATGATAACTTCGCCGTCACCAACCGGTGTGATGAAGCTGTCGTGTTTCTCAGCGGTGAAACCGGTCATTGGCTGGAACCAGTGTGTGTAATGGGTAGCTCCGTTTTCTACCGCCCATTCTTTCATGGCTACGGCTACGGAATTGGCTACGTCCAGTTCCAGGTGAGTTCCATTTTCGATTGTTTTACGAAGGGCTTTGTACATGTCCTTCGGCAGTTTGTTACGCATTACCTTATCGTTGAATACAAGGCTTCCATATAAAGCAGGAATTTCTTCATGTGTCATGGTTTGTTCTCCTTTCTGATTGCCCAGATTGTTTTCAGAATATCAAAAGACAAAAAAGGCGCCCTGAACCTGTTTCCAAGTTCAAAGCGCCTTTGCTTTATGCCATGTAGTATACACGGAAATTTTCGGTTGTCAATCCCTGAATTGAAAAAAATTAAAAAATTTTACGGATTCTGGAGAAACAATCCCGAAAGACATCGATGCTGATCAGATGGTGATCCGGGTGGGATACCGTTTCTCCACAAATGATACGGAATGGACACAGATGGATGTTCCGTATACACCGGAAGACAGCAGGATCTATGTCATGACAGAGGCGATCACCGAGGAAAATCAGGTACTGGATACGACAAAGGTACTGAACTCGGATCAGCATCTGGAAGAGGGAACCATGCTGAATCTTCTGCGGTATCAGGTGATGTATCTTGGGGAAAACAGACTGACAACACTTTTTCCGGGCTGGAGTGAGGATGGAAAGCTGGTGGACTGGTATTATATAGCCACCGTCGGCCGTCACATTCTGGAACCGGAAGATCCGGTGGCACTGGATCCGGCGTACACGGTTCAGCTGCGACAGGTGTGGATGTCAGATACGTTTGATGTCGGTTGGCAGTATAATAACCTGTGCTACCTGCAGGCACTGACCAGCGTGGAAGAGAGTGCGTTGCAAACAGCCGGAGAGAGCGAGACGCGTCTGGAAGTACCGGAATATATCCAGGCGGTTATGATGGACGATGATGCCAATATTTCCGTGGATTATCTGGATATCCCGGATACGGTTCTTTACATTGCCGGAAATAATGACGGACTGAAAGTAAAGAAGGGTTATTCGGTAGGTGAGAACAATCCGTGCTATGCGATGGCGGATGACGGAGTTCTGACTAACAAAAGCGGAACGGAGTATCTGAACATTCCGTATGAAAAAGAGGAGATAACGGTAAAAGAAGGCGTTACCAAAGTCTCAGTCAGCGAGAAAAATGAGATCCAGACCCTTAAAATCGATGCGTCCTCGATGGAGGAGATGCCGGAGATCTCGTATGAAAATCTGAAAAACTGTAAGATTCTGGTAAAAGATGACCTGCTGGAAGAATTTATGAAGGAAAACTGGGACAGCCTGAAAGATGATCCGGGAAACTGTGTTGCTGCGATCAGTGAACCGACCCGGATGTATCGGATGAAATATGGCTGCATGATCGATCAGAACGGTTCCATGCGGCGTCTGGTTGATGCAACGGGAAATAAAGTGCAGCTCGCATCGGAAGTAACCAACATTGAGGAAGGTGCTTTTGATGGCGTAGAGAATGTTACGACACTGCTGATGCCAAAAAACGGAGAAAATATCGGGCTCGAAGAAAACTGTTTCCAAAACGGCGGGATCCGGAAGATTCTGTGCTATACAAAGTTACAGTACCGGGTGGTGCAGGAACAGCTGAAGGGTTCCGGGGCATCAGAGGATGTTGAAGTGGAACTTCTGGCAACTTCCAAGGAAGGATATTCCTATGCCGTGACGGAAGAGGACGGAGAAAAAGAAGTCACGCTGATTTCCGTTCCGGACGGTTTGCAGAGTTTTGACGGAGTCATGACGGATCAGGAAGGCAATCCGATTACAATCACGGCAGTGGATGATTATGCATTCAGCGAAGCCGGGGATCTGGAATGGGTAAGTTTATCGGAGAGTGTTAAAAAGATCGGCTATGAGGCGTTCGGAAACTGTACGGCACTGCAGGGTGTGATCATCGAATCACGGGATGTGATCGAGATCGGAAATCAGGCATTTGACGGGTGTAAAGTACTCCGTTTTGTGGCGTCCAATGCGCCACAGGGCGTGATGGATGAGGATTACGATCCGGGACTCACAGATACTTTTGGAAACCGGACATTTTTTACGCCGACGAATTCAGAAGGATATTACGGAAACATCTGGTTTACCGAAGAATCAGGAGTGTATTCATTTGAGGTCGTGGAAGTGGGCGAAACAGGAAAGGCACTTTACGGAACCAATGCGGCCGGAGAACCGTGGCTGCTGCTTCGTTCCGGAGGACATCTGGATGCACAGGTCAGTCTGCCGGATACCACGTTGGAGATCTGGAGCCAGGCACTGGAGTATACCACCACACAAAGCGGACGGTATACCGTCAACTGGGAAAATCTGGGTCAGCTGTGGATCGACAGCGGTGCATTTTACAGTTCGCAGCTGGGAGGTGATATTACACTGAGCGACAGCTGCTACCTGGCAAGCTATGCGGTGTATAACTGTGATCAGCTTACCAGTGTGACGATGGGAGATAATATCGGACAGATCGGTGAGGGCACGTTTGGCGGCTGTGACAGTCTGACAACGGCACAGTTTGGCACGATGCAGGACAGCGTGGCACTGTACAGCGGTCTGTTCAATGACTGTAATCAGCTTACCAGCATTACGATCAATGACTACACAGCTCCAAGTCTGGTCGTTTTGGGAACTTCCGGTTTCCAGTTTAACTTTGGCTGGACACAGGAGGAAGAAGAAGCCAATCTGAAGATCCGGATTCCGGAAGGCAGTGAAGTGAATTATGTGAAAAAATGGCGGTATTTTTATGCCGGCTATGTGGAATCCGGGGATTATCCGGCATATCTGAATATGTGGTATGATATCCGATATCAGCATATAGACTGGATGACCTGGGAATTCCCTTCGGATGAAGAGGTGGATGAACTGGTGGAGGCAGCTCTTTTGTCGGCAGAAAACAGAATCCGCAGGATGATCGGAACCGAAACAGTGAGCGAACCGGTAGACTATTATCCGTACCATCTGGACAATGAGGGGATGCTGTCACTGGCGGGAACACCGTCGGATATCACCGTTATGAATCTGTGGATGTAGCTGGATAACCTGCCGGATAACTGGTTCCTGGATTACATTGGAACCGGAGCCTTTAAGCGTGCAAAAAATCTGGGTATGGTACTGATCCCGGATATGATTTCCGGTATTTTTACCAATGCATTTGACGGCGTGGAAAGCGATTCCCTGATGCTGTATTTTATGTCGGAGACACCGCCGGCACTGAAAGGATGGTCTGAAGAGCACCCGTTTGTATTTGGCACGACGAGTACACCGATCTATATGATGCTGCCGGATGGAAGCGAGGAGACTTATATCCAGTCCTGGATCTTCCCGATGGCAGGTTATGAGGATCTTGCGGCCATGCGTGAGAGTATAAAAGCCAAACTGGCAGAGGCAGGAGAGGATGATTCGGATCAGGTAGTGGATATCGAGGTGGCAAACCGTTTACTTCCGCTGGAAAACCAGCTGCGCGCCATGATCGGTATGGAACAGATCACGGATCCGAAGGATCTGAGTGTGACGCTCGACAATCTGCCGGACAGTGAAGAGGCGGAAACAGACGAGGAACTTTCCGGATCGGAAGAGGAAACGAAAGAGACGGACGGCGTACAGGAAGATCGGAAGAAAGAAGAGACAGAAGAAGATCCGGACACAGAACAGAAGACGGAGGATTCTTCAAAGGAAGAGAAACAGAACCCGACGGGTGGCAGTGCGGAAAAGGACGCTCTGACATCGGAGGGAACAGAAAATAAAAAAGAAAATCAGGAAAATACAGATACTGCCGGAAATGGCAGCGGAGAGGAGACACAGGAATGATAGTAGAACAGTCCAAGCAGATCATTGCGGAGGTAAATAAGGCATTTATCGGAAAAAACGATATTATCGAAAAAATTCTGATGACGATTTATGCCGGAGGACATGTGCTGCTGGAGGATTGCCCGGGGGTTGGAAAAACCACCCTGGCACTGGCATTTTCAAAGGTACTGGGACTTAGCTGCAAGCGTATTCAGTTTACCACGGATACGCTGCCGTCAGATATTACAGGGTTTACGATGTTTAACCGGGAAACCAACAGTTTTGAATACCGTGACGGTGCGGCAAACTGTCAGCTGCTTCTGGCAGATGAGATCAACCGTACCTCCCCGAAGACACAGTCGGCACTTCTGGAAGTGATGGAGGAACATACGATCACTGTGGACGGAAAGACACATCATCTGCCGTCTCCGTTTATCTGTATTGCCACACAGAACCCGCTGGGATTTGCTGGTACGCAGCCGCTGCCAGAGTCTCAGCTGGACCGTTTTATGGTGTGTCTGTCAATCGGCTATCCGACACTGGAACACCAGATGAACATTATCAATGCACAGCGTTATCAGAATCCGTTACAGGAGCTGCAGCCGGCAACGACGGCGCAGAACGTGATCGAGGTACAGAATTATCTGACTTCCGTACAGATGACCGAGGATGTGCTGCGGTATGCGATCTTACTGTGTGAAGCGACAAGAAATCATCTGCTGGTAGAGCTGGGAATCTCTCCGCGAGGTGTTTCCGCTTTGGTAAAGATGGCAAAAGCCAGCGCGATCATCCGGGGAAGAAACTACGTGATTCCGGAAGATGTACAGAATGTCTACACAGATGTGTGTGCACACCGTCTGGTACTTCGTCCGCAGGCACAGGTTGACGGAAAGGATGCCAGGATGATCCTTCAGGAAATCATGGATGACATCCGTCCGAAGGCAGAAAGGTAGAAGGCTATGTGGAAAAATCGGCTGGCCTATGGGTGCTTGACAGGAATCCTTGCAATCTTGTTATTTTTCTCCGGCAAATCGTTTCTGCTGGTGGCTCTGCTGCTGTCACTGCTGTTGATCCCGGTGTTTGGAATCCTGATCCGGAGAGACGGAAAGCGCATAAAGATCCGTCTGGAAAAAGAAAAACCGGTGGCGGCTGCCATATATTCGAAAGGTGCGCTCCGGGTTGCGGACCGGGTGCAGATCGAACTGGAAGTGAAAAATGAGATGTTTGACCGGAGCGAATGTCTGCAATTTCTGCTGCCACTGAAAGGCAAGGAACAGACGTTTTCCCTGCCGGTGGAACTGCAGCTGTGCGGGCAGACACGTTTCGAGTGCACCCGTGTGTGGGTGATGGATCTTCTGGGTCTTTTCCGCATTCCACTGAAAGCGGGACAAACCTTTTATACGGTACTGTATCCGCCGAAGATGCGTGTACAGATGGAGCGGCAGAGATGAACACGGTCATCGCTGTGGGCGTGGAGGCTGCGAGAGAGCTTCTGAAAAAAGGAAGAGGCTTCTGCCTTGCGATTCCCACCAGAAACGGACTTCAGCTCTATGAGATACAGAATGAAAAAGAATTTTCCAGGATACTTCCGCAGTGGCTTTCCATTCCGGTACAGGCGATCGGGGGTACGGGACTGGAACAGAAGATTGGTATCACGGTGATCCAGTCATTAGCGAAAAAAGGACTCTCCTACACCAGCCTGAAGCAGAATGGTATGCTGATCGAGATCCCGGCAGGAGAAAAACAGGAAGAAACCTATCGGATTCTATGTTAAAGGGGAAGAAGAGATGAAGCAGAAGACAAAAGAAATACAGATACAGAACATCCCCTTGCAGGAACAAAATAAAGAATACCAGCTGATCCTGTGGGATATCTGTCTGGCGCTGGTACTGATGACCGGAAGCCTAATCTCCTTTGTGGAGAGTTGGGGACAGAAGACCGGTATGGGGATCCAGATCGCGGTGACGGCAGGGATCGGTCTGCTGGGAAGTGTGCTGGCACAACAGTACGGGAAAAAAAGGATACTCTACGGGATTCCGTGGCTGCTCCTGCTGATCGTTACCGGGTTTCATGGATACCTGACCGGATTCCTTTCCTGGATCAATGCGATCATCACCGGATGGAATCTGTCACAGGAGGGCGGTGTAGCCCTTTTTAACGTGCAGACCACGGAACAGAATGTGCAGGCATTTTCCCTGGTGACGGCACTTGTCCTGGGAGAGGGGATTCTGGTTCTGGTAAAAAAGAAACAGCGGATCGTATGTATGGTCATGGTGACGGTGTGGATCGTCATACAGCTTGTCGGAGCTACCTATAACCCGGTTGCATGTGGATTCCTGCTGGCAGGACTCTGTGGCATGTGGATCGCCGGAAGAAAAACCTGGATTACGAAAAGCATGGTGGTCTGGGCGCTGGGAATCGCCGTTTTATTATGTGCGGCGGGTATGATCAGTGACAGAGCCGGTATGGAAACCGTCATGGATTTCCGGGAACAGGTAGAAGAAAAAGTGCATGAGATCCGTTATGGAAAAGATATCCTGCCGGAAGGAGATCTGTATCAGGCAGGCAAACTGCATGCAAGTACGGAAGTAATGCTGGAAGTACAGGGTCAGCAGGAAAAGAATCTGTATCTGCGGGGATTTGTAGGAGGCAGTTATCAGAACGGACAGTGGGAAGAAATGTCTGATGCCGCCTACAGCGGAAAAAATGCAGGAATGTTTACCTGGTTAAAGGCGCGGAGTTTTGATCCGCTGACACAGGTTGCAGCATACAATCAGTTAGGGGAAGAACAGGATGTACCGGAGGGGAATCAGGTACAGGTAAAAGTAAAAAATGCGTCCCGCTATTATGTTTACGCGCCGGTTTCCTATGTCCGGATGATCAACGGTAGTGTAAAAGAAGAAAAAGACAGTCGACTGGCAAGCAGAGGACTTTTTGGAAGCCGTTCGTATCGCTGGGAGGAGATCTCAGGAAGCAGACCGGGCGAACTGACGGTTGCGGATAATTGGGTAGAAGATCCGGATACGGATCGTCGACAGGAATATCAGGAGGCAGAAGCGGTCTACCGGGAATTTGTTTATCATACCTATACCACGATAGATAGTGACATGCAGCGCCTGATGCAGCGGATTTTCTGGGATGATTACGAGACGGACAGTGACGGTATCTACAGTGCGTTAAATCAGATCCGGCAATGTCTGAGCAGTGAGACAACGTATACCGAGATGATGCCGCAGATTCCGGAGGGAGAAGATCCGATCCGCTGGTTCCTGACAGAAGGAAAACAGGGAAATGATGTTTACTATGCGGCAGCAGCCACGGAAGCATTTCGCGCCTATGGAATTCCGGCACGTTATGTGGAGGGCTACTATTTATCCGCGGATCAGATCCAAAAAGAAGAAAGTGGAACCAACACCCTGACCGGTGCGGACGCACATGCCTGGGTGGAGGTCTATTTTGATGGTGTGGGCTGGCTGCCATTGGATACCACACCGGGGTATTATTACGATGCGGTATCCTTACAGCAGATGATCAGTGCACCGGATCAGGTCAATAAGAATGCGGTACTGGAAGATCCGTCATTTGAAGCCAATCAGGCGACCGATACTACGGGATCAAGAAGGAACGGAGATGCACTCAAACGTGTGGCTGTCCGCATGGGAGCCGTTATACTGGGGGGTGTCACGTTGTTGATCATTCTTGCTTTGGTGCTGCTGGGAGTCCTTGAGATCGGAAGAATCTGGGATTACGAATCGATGCACCGGAAGTATGAACGGGTGGATCAGAAGGAGAAGATTCATATGATGTCCGAGAAGATGGAAAAACTTCTGGAATTTCTCGGAATTTCGATGAGCCTTGGATGGAAGACCGACGAAGTGGACGAAAAAATCCATGAAAAATATCCGGGTGTGGAAGCCGGTTCGTATCTTCGTGTCTGCAGGATCATGGAAAAATCCCTCTACGGACAGATGGAATTGGAAGCCTATGAGATGCGTACCATCGACAGCTTTATGGAAAAGCTGCAGGAGATCGGAAAAGAAACACTCGACCGAAAGGGCAGAATCCTGCTCCGTTATGGCTATGTTGCACGGATAATTGGAAAAATCCGTCGAAAAACAGGGCAAAAAAGAAAAAACAAAAAAAACGACAGAAAAGAATTGACAAAATAAAAGGAAAGAGACATAATAGTAGCATTAAAAAAACACTGACAAAGGCGTCAGAGATCCGAAAGGGTTTCTGACGCCTTTTTTACTTTTTAGTTTTTTCAAAAGAGGAGGAAAATGTGATGGCAGTAAAGTATGTGTTTGTAACAGGCGGCGTGGTATCCGGTCTGGGAAAGGGGATTACGGCAGCTTCCCTGGGAAGACTTCTGAAAGCCAGAGGTTATCAGGTGACGATGCAGAAGTTTGATCCGTATATCAACGTGGACCCGGGTACGATGAATCCGATTCAGCATGGAGAAGTGTTCGTAACAGACGACGGTACCGAGACAGACCTGGATCTGGGACACTATGAACGGTTCATTGATGAGAGCCTGGACAAGAACTCAAACGTAACGACAGGAAAAATCTACTGGTCCGTGCTTCAGAAAGAACGCCACGGAGATTACGGCGGAGGAACCGTACAGGTCATTCCACATATTACCAATGAGATCAAAGATCATTTTTATAAAGCAAAGTCAGAGGATGAAAACCGCATTGCGATCATCGAGGTGGGTGGTACGGTAGGTGATATCGAGAGCCAGCCGTTTTTGGAGGCCATCCGTCAGTTCCAGCATGAGATCGGTCATGAGAATGCGGTTCTGATCCATGTAACCCTGATTCCGTATCTGAAAGCATCCGGAGAGATGAAGACAAAACCAACCCAGCAGAGCGTCAAGGAACTGCAGGGAATGGGACTGTGGCCGGATGTACTGGTATGCCGAAGCGAATATGAGATCTCCGAGGAGATGAAAGCCAAGATCGCACTGTTCTGTAATGTGCCGGTCAATCATGTACTGCAGAACCTCGATGTGGAGTATCTGTATGAAGCACCGCTTGCCATGGAGAAAGAACATCTGGCACAGGTGGTATGTGAATCCCTTCAGCTGCCTTGCCCGGAACCGGATCTGACCGACTGGAAACAGATGGTAGAAGACCTGAGAAATCCGATCCACGAAGTGGAGATCGCAATGGTCGGAAAATACATCCAGCTGCATGATGCCTACCTGAGTGTGGTAGAAGCGCTGAAACACGGCGGAATCGCAGCCCGTGCAAACGTAAAGATCCGCTGGGTAGATTCCGAAGAGATCACACCGGAAAATGTAGCTGAAAAATTAAAAGGCGTGGATGGTATCCTGGTACCGGGAGGTTTCGGAACCCGTGGTACGGAAGGAAAGATCGAAGCGATCCGCTATGCAAGAGAAGAAAAGATCCCGTTCCTTGGCATCTGCCTTGGTATGCAGATGGCAATTGTAGAATTTGCCAGAGATGTGATCGGATATAAAGATGCCAACAGTATCGAGCTGGATCCGGAAACCACACATCCGGTCATCGCACTGATGCCGGAACAGAACGGTGTGGAAAACCTGGGCGGAACCCTTCGCCTTGGTGCTTACCCGTGTGTCCTGAAAGAAGGAAGCAAGGCAAGAGAATTATACGGAACCGAAGAAATCAGCGAGAGACACCGTCACCGCTATGAAGTAAATAACGACTATCGACAGGAACTGGAAGAAAATGGAATGGTACTTTCCGGACTGTCACCGGATAAACGTATCGTAGAGATGCTTGAGATCCCGGGTCATCCGTTCTTTGTGGGAACCCAGGGACATCCGGAACTCAAATCCAGACCAAACCGCGCACATCCGCTGTTCCGTGGACTGATCCAGGCAGCAGTAGCGTATCACCAGTGAGAGGAGAAAATGTGATGAAAGAAAATCAGGGTTTATATCGACAGCAATTTGAGCATGATAACTGTGGTATCGGAGCAGTCATCAACAGCAAAGGCATCAAAAGCCACACCACAGTAGAAAATGCTCTGAAAATCGTAGAAAATCTGGAGCATCGTGCAGGAAAAGATGCAGAGGGAAAGACCGGAGACGGTGTAGGTATCCTGCTGCAGATCTCCCACAAATTCTTCAAAAAAGAATGTGACAAACTGGGGATCGCGATCGGAGAGGAGAGAGAGTATGGTATCGCCCAGCTCTTCTTCCCACAGGATGAACTGAAATGTAACCAGGCAAAGAAGATGTTCGAGATCATCGTGGAAAAAGAAGGTCTGGAACTTCTCGGTTACCGTGAAGTCCCGGTTTATCCGGATGTTCTCGGTCATAAAGCGAGAGTCTGTATGCCGCACATCGTGCAGGCGTTCATCAAAAAACCTGCCCGTGTGGAAAAAGGACTGGAATTTGACCGGAAACTGTACATCGCCCGCCGTGTCTTTGAACAGAGTAATGAAAATACGTATGTAGTATCCATGTCCAGCCGTACCATCGTATACAAAGGTATGTTCCTGGTAGGACAGCTGCGTACCTTCTTTGGCGATCTGCAGGACAAAGACTATGAATCTGCCATCGCCATGGTACACTCCCGTTTCAGTACCAACACGAACCCGAGCTGGGAGAGAGCACATCCGAACCGCTTTATCGTACACAACGGTGAGATCAACACCATCCGCGGTAATGCCGATAAGATGCTGGCGCGTGAGGAAACCATGGAATCCTCCCATCTGAAAAATCAGCTGCACAAGATCCTTCCGGTTGTAGATACCAGAGGATCCGACTCTGCAATGCTTGACAACACCCTGGAATTCCTGGTAATGAGTGGTATGCCGCTTCCGCTGGCTGTTATGATCACGATTCCGGAACCATGGACCAACAATAAGACGCTGGATCAGGATGAGAGAGACTTTTATCAGTATTATGCAACGATGATGGAGCCGTGGGACGGTCCTGCATCCATCGTATTTTCCGACGGTGATCTGGTCGGTGCGGTTCTTGACCGTAACGGTCTGCGTCCATCCCGTTACTATGTATTAAAGAGCGGTGATGTGATTCTGGCTTCTGAGGTCGGTGTTCTGGAAGTACCGGAAGAAGAGATCGTGTTAAAAGAGCGTCTGCATCCGGGTAAAATGCTGTTAGTAGACACTGTAAAAGGAAAAATCTATCAGGATGAGGAACTGAAAGAAATCTATGCGACAAAACAGCCATACGGTGAATGGCTTGACAGCAACCTGGTAGAATTAAAAGAGCTGAAAATCCCGAACAAACGTGTGGAAGAATACGGAAAAGAGCAGAGAAAACAGCTGCAGAAAGCATTCGGCTACACCTATGAAGAATATAAAAATTCCATCCGTACCATGGCATTAAACGGTGGAGAATCGATCGCAGCCATGGGTGTGGATACCCCGCTGGCAGTACTGTCCGAGAAACAGAGACCGTTATTTGACTATTTCAAACAGTTATTTGCCCAGGTAACCAACCCACCGATCGATGCGATCCGTGAGGAGATCGTCACCAGTACCACGATCTATGTAGGAAAAAAAGGCAATCTGTTAGAGGAAAAACCGGAAAACTGCCAGGTATTAAAAATCAACAATCCGATCCTGACTAATACCGATATGCTGAAGATCAAACAGATGCACAAACCGGGATTCAAGGTAGCGGTTGTTCCGATCACCTACTATAAGAGTACCAAACTGGAACGTGCGATTGACCGTCTGTTTGTGGAAGTGGACAAAGCGTACAAAGACGGTGCAAATATCCTGGTTCTTTCCGACCGTGGTGTGGATGAAAACCATGTGCCGATCCCGTCCCTGTTAGCGGTATCTGCCGTTCATCAGCATCTGGTAAATACAAAGAAACAGACCTCTCTGGCACTGATTCTGGAGTCCGGAGAACCGAGAGAAGTGCATCATTTTGCAACCCTGTTGGGTTATGGTGCATGCGCAGTCAACCCGTATCTGGCACAGGACAGCATCCAGGAACTGATCGAAGAGGGACTGCTTGACAAAGATTATTATGCCGCAGTGGACGACTACAATGCAGCCGTTCTGCACGGTATCGTAAAGATTGCTTCCAAGATGGGTATTTCCACTATCCAGTCTTACCAGGGCGCGAAGATTTTCGAAGCCATCGGTATCTCACAGGAAGTCATTGATAAATATTTCTCCGGAACGGTCAGCCGTGTCGGCGGTATCACAATGGAAGATATCGCAAAACAGGTGGATGAGAGACATTCTCAGGCATTTGATCCGCTGGGACTGGCAAGTGATCTGACACTGGACAGCCTTGGAAAACATAAAAGAAGAAGCGGTGGAGAAGAACACCGTTATAATCCGCAGACCATTCATATGCTGCAGCAGTCCACATGGACCGGAAGCTATGACATGTTCAAACAGTATACCGCGATGGTAGACGAGGAACAGAGCGGCTACCTGAGAAGCCTGATGGACTTTAACTATCCGGAAAACGGCGGTGTGCCGATCGATGAAGTGGAAAGTGTCGACGAGATCGTAAAACGATTCAAGACCGGTGCAATGTCCTACGGTTCCATTTCACAGGAAGCCCATGAGACACTGGCGATCGCGATGAATCATCTGCATGGCAAATCCAACACCGGTGAAGGTGGAGAGAGTGATGACAGACTGGATTCCGCAGGAAGTGACAATGACAGATGTTCTGCCATCAAACAGGTGGCATCCGGACGTTTCGGTGTTACCAGCCGCTATCTGGTAAGCGCAAAAGAGATCCAGATCAAGATGGCACAGGGTGCAAAACCGGGGGAAGGCGGACATCTTCCGGCGAAAAAAGTATATCCGTGGATCGCAAAGACAAGACATTCCACACCGGGTGTAAGCCTGATCTCCCCGCCGCCGCATCATGATATTTATTCGATCGAAGACCTGGCACAGCTGATCTACGATCTGAAAAATGCAAACAAATACGCAGGCATCTCTGTAAAACTGGTTTCCGAAGCAGGTGTCGGAACGGTAGCGGCAGGTGTTGCAAAAGCCGGTGCACAGGTTATCCTGATCTCCGGATACGACGGAGGTACCGGAGCCGCTCCGGAAAGCTCCATCCACAACGCAGGTCTTCCATGGGAGATGGGACTTGCAGAGACACACCAGACCCTGTTACAGAACGGTCTGAGAAACCGTGTCAGAATCGAAACTGACGGTAAACTGATGAGCGGCCGTGACGTTGCCATCGCAGCACTGCTCGGTGCGGAAGAATTCGGTTTTGCAACCGCTCCGCTGGTAACGATGGGATGCGTGATGATGAGAGTCTGTAACCTGGATACCTGCCCGGTCGGCGTAGCTACCCAGAACCCGGAACTGAGAAAACGTTTCAAAGGAAAACCGGAATACGTAGAAAACTTCATGCGCTTTATCGCACAGGAACTGCGCGAATATATGGCAAAACTGGGTGTTCGTACAATCGATGAGATGGTAGGAAAAAGCGACCTGTTAAAAGTAAAAGAAGACGCAAAAACACCGATGGCAGCAAAGATGGATCTGTCACAGATCCTGTACAACCCATATGTGGGAGAAAAAGAGAGTGTGACCTTCTCTCCGGAAAAAGTATATGATTTCCAGCTGGAGAAGACTCTGGATGAGAAAGTGCTGTTAAAGAAACTGGAGAAAGCCGTAGAAAAAGGAACGAAAGCTTCTCTGAATCTGAAAGTCGGCAACACCGACCGTTCCTTCGGTACGATCCTCGGAGCAGAGATCACCCGTCAGCACAAAGACGGACTGCCGGAAGATACGATCACCATCAACTGTACCGGTGCCGGCGGACAGAGCTTCGGAGCATTTATCCCGAAAGGACTGACTCTGCGTCTGTGCGGTGATACCAACGATTACTACGGAAAAGGACTTTCTGGTGGTAAACTGGTTGTCTTCCCGCCGAAGAACAGAGGATACAAAGCAGAAGAAAATATCATCGCCGGTAACGTAGCCCTGTATGGAGCCACCAGCGGTAAAGTATTTATCAATGGTGTGGCAGGTGAACGTTTCGCAGTCCGTAACTCCGGTGCCTACGCAGTTGTAGAAGGTGTGGGAGAACACGGATGTGAATATATGACCGGTGGTCGCGTGGTCGTTCTCGGTAAGACCGGAAAGAACTTTGCAGCAGGTATGAGCGGCGGTATCGCTTATGTACTCGACGAGAACAGCCATCTGTACCGGAACCTGAACAAAGATATGATCTCCATTGAAAAAGTGGAAAATAAATACGATATCAAAGAACTGAAAGAACTGATCGAGGAACATGTGGAAGCAACAGGATCCGAGAGAGGTGCGCTGATTCTGGAACATTTCCAGGAGTATCTGCCAAAATTCAAAAAGATCATCCCGAACGATTATAAGAAGATGATCGCTCTTTCTGCAAAACTGGAAGAGAAAGGTATGAGCACAGAGCAGGCACAGATGGAAGCCTTCTATGAAAGTTTCCAGACCAAATCGGAGGAGTAAGAAAAATGGGAAAAGCGACAGGATTTTTGGAATATGAAAGAAAAAACGCAGCAGTAGAGGAACCTTTGAAACGAATCCGTCATTTTAACGAATTCCGTACTCCACTGCCGTTAGAGGAACAGCAGAAACAGGGAGCGCGCTGTATGGAGTGCGGCGTTCCTTTCTGCCAGAACGGAGCCATGTTAGCTGGCATGGCTTCCGGCTGTCCGCTGCACAATCTGGTACCGGAGACGAATGATCTGGTATACAGCGGCAACTGGAAACAGGCATATGAGAGACTCTCGAAGACACACAGTTTTCCGGAATTTACCAGCCGTGTCTGCCCTGCACTCTGCGAGGCAGCCTGTACCTGTAATCTGAACGGAAAACCGGTATCTACAAAGGAAAATGAGCGCGCGATCATCGAACACGCATACGAGATGGGCTGGGTACAGCCACAGATCCCGAAAGTTCGCACTGGAAAGAAAGTGGCAGTTGTGGGAAGCGGTCCTTCCGGACTGGCAGCTGCACAGCAGTTGAACCGCAGAGGACACAGCGTGACCGTTTTCGAGCGTCATGACCGGATCGGCGGTCTGCTCCGCTACGGTATCCCGAATATGAAACTGGATAAAAAGATTCTGGATCGCAGAATTGAACTGATGAAAGCGGAAGGCGTGGAATTTAAGACCGGCGTGGATGTGGGAAAAGACATTACCGCAGAAGAACTGAAAAAACAGTTTGACCGTGTGATCCTGGCATGTGGTGCTTCCAATCCGCGTGATATCACGGTACCGGGAAGAGAGAGCGGCAATATTTACTTCGCAGTGGAATATCTGTCCTCTGTGACCAAGAGTCTGCTGGATTCTGGATTTGCGGATGGAAAAGCTATTTCAGCAAAAGGAAAACATGTACTGGTCATCGGTGGCGGTGATACCGGTAACGACTGCGTGGGAACGGCGATCCGTCTGGGTGCGAAATCCGTCACTCAGCTGGAGATGATACCGAAACCATCTGAAGAGAGACTTCCATCCAACCCATGGCCACAGTGGCCGCGGGTACTGAAAACCGATTACGGCCAGGAAGAAGCCATCGCAGTCTTCGGACACGATCCGCGAATCTATAAAACAACGGTAAAAGAATTCCAGAAAGACAAAAACGGCAACGTAAAGAAAGCCGTCATCGTCAGCCTGGAGCCGAAAAAAGATGAAAAGAGCGGACGCATGATGATGGTTCCGATCGAGGGAAGCGAGAAAGTCATTGACGCACAGCTGGTACTGATCGCAGCCGGTTTCCTGGGAAGCCAGAAATACGTCACCGACGCTTTCAAGACCGACCTGAACCCGAGAACCAATGTCCTGACTAAACCGGACGAGTACGAAACCAGCGTCCCGGGCGTCTTCACCGCCGGCGACATGCACCGCGGTCAGTCCCTGGTAGTCTGGGCAATCCGGGAAGGAAGAGAGGCAGCAAGAGCAGTGGATAAGTCTTTGATGGGTTATACAAACCTCTAAGCAGCTTGCTGCGGAGCAAGCCGTAGGCATATACCGATAAAATTTCGACAGAAGTATTGACAAGAGAAAGTCCGATTGCTATAATACGGAACATAAAAGGCAAGGGCGTCTTATCCGGAGGGGAACTCTGGATAAGGTCGCCCTTTTTGATTTCCAGGAAATTGCTTTCCTGCAAATCAAAAACGCTCCGCGAGGATGCGCACTGTGACGTATAAGGTGGATGTCGCAAGCGACCGTCACAGGCGCAAGAATGTGCCAAGGCACATTCTTTTTTGTAAAAAATCATCCTGAGGAGCGGCAAGAAGCCAAAAGCCTGAGAAACGGTAACAAAGTCGTAAGAAAAAGGAGAACAACATATATGGAGAATTATAGTAAATCGGAGATTCTGCAAATGGTGGAAGAAGAGGACGTCGAATTCATCCGCCTGCAGTTTACAGATATGTTTGGTGTATTAAAGAATGTGGCGATCCCGAGCAGCAGACTGATCAAAGCCATGGAGAACCGCTGTACCATTGATACCGCATCTCTGGATGGATTTACCGGGGAAGAAGAAAATGACCTGTATCTGAAACCGGATCTGAGTACTTTTTCGATTCTGCCGTGGAGACCCCAGCAGGGAAAAGTAGCACGTTTCCTCTGTGATGTGTGCAGAGAGGACGGAACAGAGATCGAGGACAGTCCGAGATCGATCCTGAAAAAAGTAGTAAAAAAAGCACAGGAAAAAGGATACACGCTGCGGGTGAATCCGGAATGTGAATTTTTCCTGTTCCACACCGATGATAACGGAATGCCGACAACGCTGACGCATGAAAAAGCCGGTTATCTTGATACCTCACCGATCGATCTTGGAGAAAATACGAGAAGAGATATCATTCTTACATTAGAAGAGATGGGATATGAGATCGATTCCTCCCATCATGAGATTTCCCCGGCACAGCATGAGATCGACTTTACTTATGAAAATGCAACGGAGACCGCAGACAAGATTATGACCTTCAAGATGGCAGTCCGCACGATCGCAAAACGCTATGGTCTGCATGCAACCTTTATGCCGAAGCCGCGGGCGGAAGTCAACGGTTCCGGGATGCACCTGAATATGCGTCTGATGAAAGACGGAAAAAATGTATTTAAAGGAAAGGACGGAACATTAAGTGCGGAGGGCGAAGCATTTCTTGCCGGCATCCTGCATCACATCCAGGGCATGACCGCAGTGATGAATCCTCTGGTCAATTCCTACAAACGACTGGTTCCGGGATTTGAAGCACCATCGGAGGTCACCTGGTCGAGAACACAGAGAAATGCACTGGTACATGTGAGAAAAGAGCGCGGCGGAGAAGTCAATCTGGAACTTCGTAGTCCGGATTCCGCATCCAATCCGTATCTGGTATTTGCCCTGTGTCTGGCAGCCGGTATGGAAGGAATTGAAAATGACATGAAAACTCCGGAAGAACTGACCAAAGACATCCGGAAGCTGAATGAAGAAGAAAAAAATCTTCTCGGCATTCAGATGCTGCCGGAAAATCTCGGCGAAGCGATCCAGGCGATGGGACAGGATCCGCTGGTTTTCGAGGTTCTCGGAGAAACATATCGGAAAGGGTATATGAAAGCCAAACGGAAAGAATGGAAAGATTATCTGGCACAGGTTTCCGAATGGGAACTGAACCGATATCTGTATCGCGTATAGATAAGGGAGGCAGCTGATGAGTGTGGTGGTAATCGTCTTACCAAAACTGGAAGACGCAAAGAAAATCCGTAAGATCCTGATGGGACATGGATTTCCTCAGGTATTTGCTTACGCTACCGCTTCCGCTGCTCTTTCGGAGATCAGGGAACATGAGTCGGGAATGGTGATCAGCGGGTATCATCTGAAAGATATGTATTATACGGAACTCGCGGACAGCCTTCCCCCTCACTTCGAACTGGTACTTCTGGGATCTGCCAGTACCGTCAGTGCGGCAGACACCGGAATCTTATCTCTTACCACACCGTTAAAGGTCTACGATCTGGTCAATACCGCAGAGATGGTACTGCACCAGATGGAACGGATGGCAAAGAAAGCCAGAAAACCGAAACGGCGCAGTGAACGGGAAGAAAATTATATCAAAAATGCGAAAGCACTTCTGATGGAACGTAACCATCTGACGGAAGAGGAGGCTCATCGGTATATTCAGAAGAGCAGTATGGACAATGGAACCAACATGGTAGAGACCGCACAGATGATCCTGACCTTACTGTTTGAAGAAGGCTGACGGGAAATTGCATGAAAAGGAGAATGTGATATGGAATTCATTACAGGATTAAAACAACAGGAAGAAGCAGAATTAGAAGATCTGCTCAAAGCAGAAGAAGGAACCACGATCATCCTGGAAGGCGCGGTACACAGCGTCCGCGACATGGGTGAGATCGCATTTGTAATTTTAAGAAAAAAAGAAGGTCTGATTCAGACCGTATGGGAAGAAGGAAAGACAGATCTGGAACTCTCCGAGATCCGCGAAGGTGATTACATCCATGTGACCGGTCAGGTCAAAGATGAAGAACGCGCACCGCACGGGAAAGAAGTACGGCTGTCAACGATCAGCCACCTGTCTCATGTGTCCTGTCCATTGCCACTTCCCATTGACAAATGGAAATTAAACACTTCTCTGGAAGCAAAATTAGACCGTCGTTCTCTCTCTTTAAGAAATATCCGGGAACGCGCAAGATTCCGTATTCAGGAAGGAATCGTTCGAGGCTTCCGTGATTTCCTCTACGAACAGGGATTTACCGAGATCCACACACCAAAGATCGGTGCGAAGAGTGCCGAGGGTGGCGCGAATATGTTCCGGCTTTCTTATTTTCATCGACCGGCTGTTCTGCAGCAGAGCCCGCAGTTATATAAACAGATGATGGTCGGTGTCTTCGACCGTGTCTTTGAAACCGGTCCGGTGTTTCGTGCAGAAAAACATAACACCAGAAGACATCTGAACGAATACACCAGTCTGGACTTTGAGATGGGATATATCCACAGTTTCCTTGATATCTGTGCGATGGAAACCGGCTTCCTGCAGTATACGATGAACCTGCTGGAAAAAGAGTACAGCAAAGAGTTGAAACTTCTGAACATCACACTGCCGGATGTGAAAAAGATCCCTTATGTCCGCTTTGATGAAGCGAAACGTCTGGTTTCCGAAAAATACAACAGAAAGATCAGAAACCCCTTCGACCTGGAACCGGAAGAAGAGGAACTGATCGGAAAATATTTTAAAGAAGAATACAATGCGGATTTTGTATTTGTCACACACTATCCGAGTAAAAAACGTCCGTTCTATGCGATGGATGATCCGGAAGATACCCGTTATACCTTAAGTTTTGACCTTCTGTATCATGGCCTTGAGATCACCACCGGCGGACAGCGTATCCACGATCTGAACATGCTGGAAGAAAAGATCCAGGCAAAAGGCATGACAGAGGAAGGACTGGAACAGTATCTGGATGCGTTCCGATTCGGTATGCCGCCACACGGTGGACTGGGTATCGGTCTGGAACGACTGACGATGCAGTTACTGGGAGAAGATAATGTAAGAGAAGCCTGCTTGTTCCCGAGAGATATGAGCAGACTGGAGCCGTAGGACGGCAGAAAGGAGTCAGGGAATGAGCGAGAGAAAAATAGATGAAGCAACCATGGATAACGTAGAGATCCTGGCAAAACTGGCACTGACGCCACAAGAGAGACAAAAAGCCATGGATGAGATGGAAAAAATCCTGACCTATGTGGAAAAATTAAATGAACTGGATACCGATCAGGCAGAGCCGCTGGTACACATCTTACCGGATGTGAATGTCTTTAGGGAAGATGAAGTGACCAACGGGGACGGCAGAAAAGATTCTCTGGCAAATGCCCCGAAGGCAAAAGAAGATCAGTATATCGTACCAAAGACCGTATAGCAGGAGGAAAAAGCAATGGAAGAAATCTTACAGATGTCTGCGCTGGAGCTTGCAAAGCAGATCCGGCACGGCTCCGTCAGTGTAAAAGAAGCAGTGGAAGCCTGCAAAAAACAGATGCAAAAGTCAGAGTCCCAGGTACATGCCTATGTTTCCATGGATGAAAAGATTCTGGCGCATCGGATCAAAGAAGTAGAAGAAGGAATCAAAAACGGCAGATACACCGGTCCGTTAGCCGGTGTACCAATCGCTGTGAAAGATAATATCTGTACCAAAGGACAGAAAACCACCTGTTCCTCAAAAATGCTGGAAAATTTTGTGCCGACTTATGATGCACAGGCAGTAAAACAGTTAGAGGATGCCGGTATGGTGATCCTTGGAAAAACGAACATGGATGAATTCGCCATGGGAAGTACGACAGAGACTTCCGCATTCGGCGTTACCAGAAATCCGTGGAACCCGGAACATGTACCGGGCGGATCTTCCGGCGGTTCCTGTGCGGCTGTGGCAGCGGGAGAAGCGGTGATGGCACTCGGTTCCGATACCGGTGGTTCCATCCGTCAGCCGGCAGCCTACTGTGGTGTGACCGGACTGAAACCGACCTACGGAAGAGTATCCCGTTATGGTCTGATCGCTTACGCATCCTCTCTGGATCAGATCGGACCGATCGGTAAAAATGTAAAAGACTGTGCAGCCCTCTTTGAGATCATCGCAGGACATGACAGCAAAGACAGCACCAGCGCCGATGTTCCGGTGGAATCTTACGAGAGCCTGGTATCCGGGGGCTTAAGCGGTATGCGCATCGGTATTCCGAAAGAATACCTGGCGGAAGGCTGCGACGAAGAAGTGAAAAAAGCACTGGCAGATGCCGTTCATGTGTTAAGCAAAAACGGTGCTGTAGTAGAATTTTTCTCCCTCGGAATGGTAGATTATGTCATTCCGGCATACTATATCATCGCCTGTGCGGAAGCAAGTTCCAACCTGGAGCGTTTCGACGGTGTAAAATACGGTTACCGTACCCCGGATGCGACAGAACTGCATGAGATGTACAAAAAGAGCCGTGCGGAAGGCTTCGGTGAGGAAGTAAAACGAAGAATCCTGCTGGGATCGTTCGTACTGAGCGCCGGCTACTATGATGCTTATTATATGAAGGCACTGCGTGCCAAAGGTCTGATCAAGAAAGAATTTGACAAGGCATTCCAGAAATACGATTGTATCCTGGCTCCGGCTTCTCCGACCACTGCGCCGAAGATCGGCACCAGTTTAAGTGATCCGCTGCAGATGTACCTGAGCGATATCTACACCGTAGCTGTGAATCTGGCGGGTCTTCCGGCCGTCAGCCTTCCGTGCGGTATGGACAGCAAGGGACTGCCGATCGGTATGCAGCTGATTGGTGACTGCTTCCAGGAAAAGAAGATACTCCGGGCAGCAGCCGCTTACGAACAGCTGCGGGGAGAATTTTCCAAAGCCTGGGCAAAGGAGGAAAAATAAATGGCAAAACAGTATGAAACCGTGATCGGTCTGGAAGTTCACGTAGAACTTGCCACGGCAACGAAAATCTTTTGCGGATGCTCCACAAAGTTTGGTGCAGCACCGAATACCCATACCTGCCCGGTTTGTACCGGTATGCCAGGATCCCTCCCGGTATTGAATAAAAAGGTAGTGGAATATGCACTGGCACTTGGCATGGCAGCAAACTGTGAGATCAACCAGTACTGCCGGTTCGACCGGAAGAACTATTTCTACCCGGACAACCCGCAAAACTACCAGATTTCCCAGTTATACCTGCCGATCTGCCACGACGGACATCTCGAGATCACGACAGAAAACGGCAAGAAAACCATCCGGATCCACGAGATGCATATGGAAGAGGATGCCGGAAAGCTGATCCATGATGAATGGGAAGACTGCTCTCTGGTAGACTATAACCGAAGCGGTGTCCCGCTGATCGAGATCGTATCCGAGCCGGATATGCGTACCGCAGAAGAAGTTATCGCTTATCTGGAAAAACTGCGTATGATCTGTCAGTATCTTGGTATTTCCGACTGTAAACTGCAGGAAGGTTCCATGCGTGCCGACGTCAACCTCTCCGTAAGAGAAGTCGGAAGTGACCATATGGGAACCCGTACCGAGATGAAGAACCTGAACTCTTTCAAAGCGATCACACACGCGATCGAGGGCGAGAGAGAACGTCAGATCGAACTGCTGGAAGAAGGAAAAGAAGTCATTCAGGAAACCCGCCGCTGGGACGACAACAAAGAATCTTCCCATGCGATGCGTTCCAAGGAAGATGCAAAAGACTACCGTTACTTCCCGGACCCGGATCTGCAGCCGATGCAGATTCCTACCGAATGGATGGAACAGATCCGAAGCCGCCAGCCGGAATTTCAGGAAGAACGCGCAGCCAGATATGAAGAACAGTACGGTCTTCCGGCATATGACGCTTCTATTCTGACACAGACGAAACATATGGCAGATATGTTTGAACAGACCGCCGATCTGTGCGGCAACCCGAAAAAAACAGCCAACTGGCTGATGGGAGAGGGACTGCGCCTGCTGAAAGAAAAAGGAATGGAAGCCGAAGATATGGACTTCACCCCGAAACACCTGGCAGATCTGATCCAGGCGGTTGAGGGAGGAAAAATCAATCAGGCAAATGCGAAAAAAGTATTTGCAAAGATCCTGGAAGACGATGTGGAGCCGATCGCTTACATGGAGAAAGAAGGACTTCTGATGGTATCCGACAGCGGAGCTATCGAGGCAGCTGTCGATCAGGTACTTGCGGAGAATCCGAAGACCGTGGAAGAGTTCCACAGCGGAAAAGAAAAAGTCCTCGGTTTCCTGGTTGGTCAGGTTATGAAAAAAATGCGCGGCAAAGCAGACCCGGGAATGGTCAACGAACTGCTTCGTAAGAAATTATAAAGAACAGGGAAACAAAATAAAAAATATACAACGATGCGTAAGGAAAGGAACAAAAATCATGCCAAAGTTAAATGAAAACTATCTGCAATTAAAAGACAGCTATCTCTTTTCAGAGATCGCACACCGTACCGCCGCTTACAGCGAAAAACACCCGGACAAACCGGTGATCCGTCTGGGAATCGGCGATGTGACCCGCCCGCTGTGTGAATGTGCTATCAAAGCACTTCACGAGAGCGTAGACGAGATGGGACAGGCAGCCACCTTCAAAGGCTACGGTCCGGAACAGGGATATGCAAAAACAAGAGATGCCATCGCAGCTTACTATAAAAGAAACGGCATCGATGTAGACGCAGATGCCATCTTCATCTCCGACGGAGCGAAAAGCGACACCGGAAACATCACCGAACTGTTCGGGCACGACAACGTGATCCTGATCCCGGATCCGGTTTACCCGGTATATGTGGATTCCAACACCATGTGTGGAAATAAAGTAACCTATATCAGCGGCAATGCAGACAATGATTTCCTCCCTATGCCGGATCACAGCCAGCATGTAGACGTCATCTACATCTGCTCCCCGAACAACCCGACCGGCGCATGCTACAACAAAGAACAACTGAAAGAGTGGGTAGACTACGCACTGGAAAATGAAGCCGTGATCCTGTACGATTCCGCCTATGAAGCTTTCATCTCCGATCCAGAACTGCCAAGAAGCATCTACGCGATCGAAGGAGCAAGAAAATGCGCGATCGAGTTCTGCTCTCTGTCCAAAACCGCCGGCTTCACCGGAACCCGCTGCGGCTACACCGTAGTTCCGAAAGAACTGGTATTTACCTCCTCCGACGGAAGAGAAATGTCTCTGAACGCCATGTGGAACCGCCGTCAGAGCACCAAATACAACGGAACCTCCTACATCGTACAGAACGCGGCAGCAGCCATCTTCTCCGAAGAAGGAATCAAAGAATGCCAGGAAAACCTGAACTACTACAAAAATAACGCCAAAGTCATCGCAGACACCCTGACCGAACTGCAGATCCCGTTCTACGGCGGCATCCACTCCCCATACATCTGGTTCGAGTGCCCGAACGGCATGGACTCCTGGACCTGCTTCGACTACTTACTCGAAAACATCCAGGTAGTAGGAACTCCAGGCGCCGGCTTCGGCGAAAACGGCAAAAACTACTTCCGCCTGACCTCCTTCGGAACCTACGAGTCCACCGTAGAAGCCATGAACCGCTTCAAAAAACTCTTCGCAAAATAAACCCGAAGAATATAGTGGTGGAAGAGGGAAACAGAAACGGACTTCTGTAATGCAATTATCAGAAACTTCGTTTTTCAGGGAAAATGTTGACGGATGGACGATACTGTTATGTGTGAATCAATCAGTAATTGTAAAAAAAATAAAAAAATAGAAGAAAAAACATAATCTAAGCCTTATCACCTGAGATTAAAGTACGAAAGTACAATATTCTAAATTTACAATCACCTTGAAGGAACATACAACCGTAGCATCCAGTCTCAGCCAAAACCCAGCAGAGGAAGACGGAACGGGCAGGGGAAAGCGAAGGGACACTTTGTGGGCGCTTAGAGCAAGCTTTGAGATCCAGCATTTACGCAGACTTTCGCGAGGGTCAGCCGACCCTCGTGAATATAGTCGAAGTTAATGCTTAGCTCAAAGTTGCTCTGCCCACGTCCCTCGCTTCCCCTGCCCGTTCCGTCTTCCTCTGCGTCCGCCTTGTATGTGTCCGCCTTGCCCGTTCCGTCTTCCTCTGCGTCCGTCTTGTATACAACTTTGCTCTTCATCCGTTTGCACAATACCCATTTACACCATCACGTTACCATGCTATAATTAACCGAAAAACATAAAAATTAAAACCAACATGAAAGGGGAAACAAACATGTCAGGAACAATCTGGGCCTTAGTCCCGCCCATCGTGGCGATCGCCCTGGCCCTATGGACCAAAGAAGTCTATCTGTCACTACTCATCGGAATCCTGTCCGGAGCCTTGCTCTTTACAAAATTCCACATCCTCGCCGCCACCCAGACCATGGTAGAAGTCATGAACTGGAAAATCGGCGACAACGTAAACATTCTGCTCTTCCTGGTATTCCTTGGAATCATCGTAGCCCTGATCACAAAATCAGGCGCTTCTCAATCCTATGGAGACTGGGCATCCAGAAAAATCAAATCCCAGAGAGGTGCACTGTTCTCAACCATGCTCCTCGGCGTAGTCATCTTTGTGGACGACTACTTCAACTGCCTGACTGTGGGAACCGTTATGCGCCCGGTCACAGACAAATACAAAGTAAGCCGCGCAAAACTGGCTTACATCATCGACGCCACAGCAGCACCGGTCTGTATCATCGCACCGATCTCAAGCTGGGCGGCAGCAGTAGGATCCTCCCTGCCGGATGACTGCGCGATTGATGGATTCTCACTGTTCTTAAAAACCATTCCGTTCAACCTGTATGCGATCCTGACCATCGTATTCATGATCATCCTGATCGGTAAAAACTTCGATTACAGTGCGATGGCAAAATACCATGCAGACCTGGTAGGAAAAAAAGAAGAAACCGCAGACGGAGACGAAGAAATCAAAATCATCGGTAACGGAAAAGTTATCGACCTGATCCTGCCGATCATCGTACTGATCGTTCTTTGTATCAGCGCGATGCTGTATACCGGCGGTATCCTTGACGGTGTAGGAGTAGCCGCAGCATTTGCAGACTGCGATTCCTCATTGAGTCTGGTACTCGGATCCTTCTTTACCCTGGTATTTATCTTCTTCTTCTACCTGCTTCGCAAGATTATTACATTCAGCCAGTTCTGCGAAAGCTTTGTACAGGGATTCAAAGCCATGACACCGGCGATTATGATCCTGGCACTGGCATGGACACTGTCCGGTATCTGCTCTTCAGATTACCTGGCACTTGGAAACTTCGTAGGAGATGTGGTAAGCGGCAATGCTGTCATCGGCGTACTGCTTCCGGCATTGTTCTTCGCAGTAGCGATCGGACTTTCCTTCTCCACAGGAACCTCCTGGGGAACCTTCGGTATCATGATCCCGATCGTAACAGCCGTGATCAATACCAACAACGTATCCTTACTGGCACTGAACGTGGCAGCCGTACTGGCAGGTGCTGTATGCGGAGACCATATTTCTCCGATCTCAGATACTACCATCCTGGCATCCGCAGGTGCACAGTGTAACCATATTAACCATGTATCCACACAGATTCCGTATGCACTGACCGTAGCTGGCTGCTGTCTGGTCGGATATCTGGTTGGCGGATTTACCGGTAACGGTTGGCTGGCACTGGTCGTAGGACTGGTACTGGAACTGCTCGTGCTGGCAGTAGTGATCAAAAAATGTGGAAAAGTAAATCTGGGGTAACAGACATATGAATAAAAACCAGAATGAGACAACCGGGCGCATGATGCGTCCGGTTGCTTATATAAAAAGTGATTTTACAAGCAAATTCGGAATCCCAAGACAGAGCGGTCTGGCAGACCTCGAAGCCGAGATCCATTTCTACCCGGAATATCAGAATCCGGAAGCCGTGAGAGGGCTGGAAGAATACTCCCACCTCTGGCTGATCTGGGAATTTTCCCAGGCAATCCGAAAAGAATGGTCCCCAACCGTGCGTCCGCCAAAACTGGGAGGAAACACAAGAGTCGGCGTCTTTGCCACCCGCTCCCCGTTTCGTCCCAATCCGATCGGGCTCTCCAGTGTGCAGCTTACAGGCGTTACATTGAATCCTCAGGATGGTCCGGTCATCCATATCCAGGGCGCTGATCTTCTGGACGGAACCCCGATCTACGACATCAAACCCTACATCCCTTATGCCGACAGCCACCCCGAAGCACGTGGAAGCTTCGCAACCGCTCATCGCGACGACCACCTTCAGGTACAATTCCCGCCGGAACTCCTGAACAAAGTTCCGCAATCAAAACAAAAATCCCTGATCCAGATCCTGGCTCTGGATCCCCGCCCCGCCTACCAGCAGGATCCCGAAAGAATCTACGGCTTCCCCTTCGCCGGCCTGGAAATCAAATTCCGCGTAGAAGAAGAAACCCTGTATGTATGTGAGGTAAACGAAGAAGAGAAAACATAATGGAAGAAATCATCAGAAACTATTTTTCCTGCTGGCTGAACAAAGACGAGAAACCCCTGACCGATATATTTGCAGACAACATCATCTACAGCGAATGCTACGGTCCGGAATATCGGGGAATCCGGCAGATCCAACAGTGGTTCCGCGACTGGAACCAAAAAGGAACTGTAGAAAAATGGGACATCAAACAAATCTACATCTGCCAGAACACAGTAATCGTCGAGTGGTATTTCCAGTGCGACTACTGCGACACTCCGGGAGCCTTTGACGGTGTAACCATCGCACAGTTCGATGAAAACAAAAAAATATACAATCTCAAAGAATTCGAGTCCAAATGTGACCACGAATATCCCTACGAACCAGTCTAACAAGATACTGGAACATTTGAAAATCAACACTTTAAAAAGTTGAAAAGCTGACCACGATATACGGTTAAACGATCCGGAGACATATATGAAAAATCAGCCAATACCCAGAAGTGGAAAGGCGGACACGGCGGGGCAGACAGCCTTTTGCTGGTGCCTTTAGCAAAGATGAGATCCAGTCCTTAGAAGAACTTGACAGTGAGCGGCTCTCCGCGAACTGG